>Ga0335069_10016554_pt1 | contig 10280 bp, 2 predicted proteins | sample Lox_Sample_11_FD_206714 | JGI IMG/M metagenome (GOLD analysis project Ga0335069, IMG submission 206714) | Soil microbial communities from Loxahatchee National Wildlife Refuge, Florida, United States - Lox_Sample_1.1 | ecosystem: Environmental > Terrestrial > Soil > Wetlands | place: USA: Florida...
AATACCGGCGACGACCCGCCGCCATCGTCGCCCGTGCGCGCGCTGTTTCCAGCCAATAGACCACTGATCACCGACCCCACCCAACCCGCCACGGCCCCTACTTTGACGCTCTTCCACCAGTTGGCGCGCACGAATTCGTACAGCCATAGCGGAGCGAACACGGCGGCCGCGGCGACAATGGCCAAGCCGATTCCGAACATCCCGATCCAGGCGCCGTAGCGGGTCCACCACTCCCTGGTCCAATCCGGAGAGTCACGCCCCAGCAGGCCGATGAAGATGACAATCGCAACCGTCATCGCCGTCACTGTGGCCGGGGGCCCGAATGCAAAGGCCAGCCAAGCGCCCGACGCTCCCCAACCGCTACCGCCGCCGCCCGCCATCTCGCCGTAAAACCGCAGTAATCCGCACAAGGCAAGATAGAAAAATGCTGTCCCTACCAAAGCGGTCAGGAAGGACCAGAACTTTAAGCGCCCCGCAGTCATTTTCGTTTTGGTGATCGCGAAACAACTGTACGCAAGCAGCCACAAGCTGGCTATCACAACGGCGAGCACCACTGGCCACGACCGCCAGCTGTATAGCAATAGGAGCGAGTAATGAAGGCTTACCTTCGGGGCGTGAAGGACCTCCCCCCAAAGGAGCGCCGCCGCCAGGAAGGATGCCGGCCACGCCAGCAAGGCCGCCACGATCGGCAGCACGTCGCCCTTTGAAATCGCCTTCGTGGAAACTCGGTGAATCCAGTCCCCGAGCCACCGGGGCTTGATCTTGGCCACAACGGCAACGAGTTCCGCCTTAGCTCTTGCCGGAGGGCGCGATAATTGCCAGAGATAGAAGCTAAGGATCACCGCGATCGGAGCCAACAGCAAAATCAGTGCGCCTTGCGCCGTAGCCGTCAATGCACTTTGTCCGATCACCTCAAATACGGGCTTCGCCCACAGTTCGAGCACCAGCAGGAAGGCGAGCGCGACAAATGCAGTCACCTGAATCAGAAACGCATTGCGAATCCACGTGCCCCACATGGTCCACGAATCCGCGCTCATAATGCCGTTGTGCGGGGCCAGATAGTTGGAGTAGCGTCGTAAGTGATCGATCGATTTACTCCAACTCGTCATGGTGCTTAGCCAGTAGCGGGTGCGCCGCACATTTCCCAGCAACCAGGCGCCGATGTAGCCGCCGCCGGACACCGTGGACAAAAAGTCTACGTGTCGTAGCAGGTCCAGTTCCTGGAGTCGCTGGAGTACGCCCAGTCCAAACGTCGCACTCCGAATCCCACCGCCCGAAAGCGCGATGCCGACCAGATTATCCACGTCCTCTCCGGTCCAGACCCGCCGGCTCCAGCCCTCGCTGTCCTTCACCTCCGATGGATGGCGCGTGCTCGAAGGTCCGGAGTCGTACCGCCACTCATCGCGCTGCTTCCGCATTTCCTCAAGCTCTTCGTCGTAAACCGCGCGCCACGAGGATTGGGTTCTATGCGGAAGCTTGGGATAGTCCTGTGGATTCGTCTTGCGGTCTTCACAGTCTTCGGCCTTCTCCACGGCGTTTTGAACTACGTCGCATGCGTAAGCGAAAACCGAGCGAAGCACTTCCTCGAAACGCAGGATTTCGTTCTTGAAATGCGCTCCGTGCGCCGGCGACCTCATGGCCAGCAGATAGAGCCAGGAGTGTTTTGGGTAAGTCACCAATCCCCGCGGCGTAACTTCGGCTCGCAGCATGCGGGCCAGCCAGTAGAGATCGACGATCCCGCAACGCGCGCCGATCGGGTTGTTGACGTTCCAGCGTCCTTCCTTCCAGTCGGGGTCCGGCCGTTTCCACTTCTCCACCCAGGCCTTCTTGAGCCCTTTCTCCTCGAGCGCGGTATAGAAGTCGTACCGGGCCTGGGCCCAGAGCAGGAGTCCGGCTGTCAACTCCTCGAACTGTCGTCCGTCGTCTTGGGCGAAATAGAGCCCCCGCAGCCATAACTCAAAGTTGTTGCGCTCGTCGCCGGTCGGCGTTTCTGCCGGTACGGTGCGCTCCTCCTGCTCTTTGGTGCTGACGAAATCGTCGAGGAAAGCGAGCGCTTTTTTCACCGCGGGAACGGTCTGGTCCCCCGGCACGACGACTTTCAGAAACTTCTCGACATCGGTCGCGTCGAACCAGGAGTCTCTGCAAATTGGCGGAGAAGGCAATCCGACGATGGTCTCGTTGCAGTCGGCGCCGGTGTCCGCACCCGGCGGATCGTGATCCGAATCGCAGGGATTCGAGATTCGTCCGGCGGCGAACCGGACGCCGAAGTAGAGGTAGTAGTTCAGGTATTGGACGAACGCCGGCGAGTGGCGCAGCAGCGTCGCAAAACCAGGGATGGCGGCGCAATCCTCATAAGGAAGGCCGGTCTGGGCGCGCAGCTCCGCCAAGGTGATGCGCAGCAGTTCCTGATCGAGCAGTTCGCGGGTCGCAATGCTCGCGCCCTCGTCCGAGGAGTCGAAGCCCTTCTCCTTGTGGGGCCGGAGAATGCGGCGCTGCTCGCCCGTTCCCAGTCCGGCCAAATACGCGATCGTCGGATACTTGACTTCACCATTGGCCATTTAGTCTCCCTATTGACCACCCAGTTTGCTCAGAATGCCGGTGAGTTTGCTCGCATCGAAACGAACTCCGAAGAGGAAGCGGAGATCGTCCGGCGGAGTCAGGAAGATCGCGCCCGGTGTGGACGAGCGCGGTTTTTGCGCCGAGATGTTGGCGCTCAACCCCACGATCAACGGCGTATTCGGAATCACCAGGATGCCCTCGAAACCATACCGCCAGAGCCGCTGCCGCTCCGAACAGGCCGCCGTGGTCGCATCGCTTGCCGGAACCGTGCAGGTGGGAACCGCCGCCGGCGTGTAATTGAACGGCGCCAGATACTCGAAGTTTGCCCACTTACCGACACTTACATCTAGGTAACTCAGTTGCTCGGGTGAACGCGACCGGTCGATCCGCCCATCCCAGGTCTTGTATTCGTGGTAATGGCCGAGCCGCAAGCCGTATCCAAAGAACGGAAAGAATCTCTGATTGCTGCGATTCGCGTTCTCCGCCGCCTGGCTCGTCGCGCTGCCCGCGCTGGTCAGCGTGTAGAGCCCGACCTTCGCGATCGGCGCCACATACAAAGAGTACGACCGGTCCTTGTGGTCCCACTGGTGGAACACGATGGGCAGGTACGCACCCACCTGTAGCGATGCGGCCTGGCCATTGCTCAACTGCGTCGTCGGGTTGGGACTGGGATTCGTCGTCGTACCGGCCGCTCCCGATCCGGACCCCGCCGTGCCCGTCGTACCGCTCGGCGAGCCGGCCGACAAGGTCGGCGTCGAACTCGCGGTCGTGCCCGAAGTCCCGGTGGCGATCGCCGTCAGCCGGGCGTCGAAGTAAGTGTGGACCCGGAACCGCTCGCGGAATCCGCCGTTGATGGAATTGAATGCCCGCGACGGCCCCAGCCACGACTTATCGAGGTTGAACCCCATGAACGCATTCGCATTCGTCAAATTGAACTGCGAGTTGTTATTCGACAGGATCAATCCGGCGGTGAAGTATCCGCGCACCCTGCCCCAGTCGAGTCCGAACGGCTGGACCTCCACCGGCGTTGCCGAGTCGCTGGGGGTTCCGCTCTTGGAAACGCCGAACACCCGCAACTGCTGGCCCGCCTGCAGCGGCGAGGTGAAGGTGGCGTTGAACAGTCCGGTCGTGGCATCCACCGACGCATCCTGCGCCTGGGATTTGACGTCGGCGCCGTCCACCAGTTGCACACGCACCTTGTCCAACCCGGACGCGGTTCCGCTTACCGTGGTCGCGCCTTCCTGAACCACGAAGATGGTGCTCGGCGGACTGGGCAGGCTGGTAGCCACCACCACCGGAGAATCCGGGTCGCGCTGTGGCGGGTTCGTTTGCGTCACCTTAATCGACTGGCCGGGCGCCAGCTTCGATGGCAGCTTGGCGGTGTAGGTGATCGGCGTGACGCCGGCTTGCTGCAACCATGTCACCGCGCCATCTGGCGCCTTGCCGTCGATAAAGACGTGCAAGTCCTTGGTGGGATCGCCGGGCAAGCAGCCCAGCACCACCGACACCGAATCTACCGGTCCGGGAGCATTCGGAATGTACGGGGCCGCGCAGCCAAGCGTGGACGTCACCGGCACCGGCGCGGGCGCGGGCGCGGCCGGCGCCGCCCCCGCAACCACTACCGCCCGCGAGTCCTCCCGATTCTGCGGCGGATCGAACTCCAGCACCTTCACGCTTTGAAACGGCTGCAGCAGGCCGGCGGCGACGATCCCGATAAAAACGCCCTGGTCTTTTGCCTGGATCCACTGGACTTCTTTCTTTTCGTTGTCGATGTAAAGCACCAGTCCCGCGGCGTCGGACGGCAGGCAGCCCACCTTCACGACAACCGGACCTGCCGCGGACAAAGTTCCCTGAATCTCCGGCGGCTTGCAGTTCGTTCGAGGAGTGGGTTGCGGCACCCAGGTAAGAGTCGGACCGATGCTCAGCGTCTGCGGTTCGAAAACAACGGCTGGCGAGTTCGCATCCACTTGTGGCGGATCGAACTGGAGGGCCTTCACCGAGGCGAAAGGTGGCAGTGGCTTGCTCAAATCGCCGAGATAGACCAGATCGGGAGACGGCGTCCACTTCACGGACACGGGTTTATTGTCGACATATAGCACCAGCTTGGAGAGATCTCCCGGCCGGCATCCGAGTTCGACGCGAACCTGATCGCCGGTGGACGATATGCCTATCCTGGGATTTCTGCAACTCCCAGTGGTGGCGACCCAAGGCTGTCCCTGGCCGGAAGCGGCCTGGTTCACCGCCGGAGTACCGGGCGCAGCCGGCGCCGGCGCCATCGCCGTGGAACTCCCGGAAGACGTGCCGTCGGGCAGGTAGGTCCCCTTGACCAGTACTTGCGGCGGACCGTGAACGATCGCCGAAATCGTAATCGAATCGCCGGCCGTGAGCGTCGCATATGGAGCCGTTCGCAGGTCGAACTTCCACCAGCCTGGATGGGTGTCATAGGCGCCCTCAAGCACGCCGTCCACGATCCACGGCTTTGCGACTCCTGTGGCGCTAGTCACCTCCAGGTAAGGGATGATGCCCATACCGATCGGCGCGTTCGCCCACACCTTGAGATCGCCGAACCAACAGCACTTCACCTCTCCCTTGCCCGGTACCACCGGCTCCAGCAACGGCGGAATCCGCGCGCCGTCTCCGTAAGTCACCCGCAGCACATCCCACAGGCGCAGTTCCGTTTCCCGCATCCACGGGCCCTGTTCCTCTTCGTCAAGCAAAGTAATCTGCAGGCTGATTGACGAGTCGCTTCCGTCGGTTTTCTTGACGCCGTAGTGCGGCGTCAACTCTCGGCACCGTCCCTGCGGATCGCAGTCACGGAGGATTGCTACCGACGTTGGCTTGGCAATGCGCGCACATTCCGCCCGGGATAGCGTATCGCAAGTCGCCTTCAGCGTGAAGCTATCGCCAGTGCTGAGCGGTTGCACCTTAACCGCCACGGGCACCGCGTGGCTATTGTGTTTCGGTTCGACCTGTGCGTGCCTTGGCTGAGCCTCGGCCTTGCGCTTCTTGTTGCCGGGCTCCGCCGCGACTGATGCGGGCGCAGCGCACGGGCCGATGCAAATGCTGTGTCCCGCCAGAATCTTCTCCTCCCCCTCACTCGTCGATACCTCGGCCGAACCTTTGCGCACTTCCACTACCGTCCCGAGCGATTGGCTCCAGGTGATTTTGCAGATACCCCCATCACCCGGCGCAATCCTCGCGTCATGCGTTCTCACTGCAACGGAAGGCGCCCCCTGCGGGGCCTGCACGAGGAGAGTGCCCCCTTCCATCGCCATTCCGATCCGCGACGGCGTAATCGATTCCAGCCGCAGTTCGCTGTTCGGTTCCATGTGCACCAGCGTGAGAGTTCCAAGGCGGATCTCGATCAAGCCAGACCTGGTGGCGACTCTCGTACCTTCCTCAAAAGGCCCGGCGCCCTTGCTCTCGTTGCCGTTGGGTTCGATCGGGACCATCCGCAGACTCGGACGTGCCGGTGCAGGAACCGTGGGAGCAGTCTGGTTCGCGGGTGGCTGCGACGGCAACTGCTGTGCGCAGCCCAGGATGGCGGTGAAGTAAGCGACTGCCAATCGTCGATTCATGCACATTCTCCTGAGTGGATAACTCGCTATAGTACATCAGCGGGAAAGAAAGAAAAAGGAGGACAAAAACAAATTCCATTCATTCCCTAAGAAATGTCCCCCTTCCTGGAATTCCCACGCTAAGTGGAGTAGACTCTTTGGAAATCCATATGAAACGTGCTTTCGCGTCGCCCTTGCTTGCACTTTTCCTGGCCCACGGGCTCTTCGCGCAAGAGCGCCTTCCCGCGGGCTTCGGTAGCAGCCGCCTCGTCCGTTTGATGGGGCATCGTCCGGCCGCCGGATTACTCTCCGACGACCTCGGACCGGCCGATCCCGGCCGTCCACTGAACTTCGTGACCATGCTCTTCCGGAGAACACCCGCACAGCAGGCCGACCTTGACCAACTCCGCCAGGCGCAACGGGATCCCGCCTCCCCGGACTATCACCGCTGGCTCTCCCCCCAGCAGTTCGCGCAACGCTTTGGACTGGATCCGGTCAGTTTCGGCCGGGTTCGCACATGGCTGGAAGCGCAGGGCTTCGCGATCCGGCAGGACGCCCTGAGCCGCACCTGGATCGCGTTTTCCGGGACCGCCGCGCAGATCGACGCGGCCTTCCAGACCGCGTTGCACGAGTATCGGGTGAACGGAAAGCCGCATCTCGCCCCGGCCAACGAACCGTCCGTACCCGGTGTCCTTGCGCCCTCGATTCTCGCCCTGCGCGGCCTGGACGATTTCCTGGGCGAGCGCGGCCGTCGTCCCCTTTTAGGCCCTGTTTCACCGGCATTGGCCCGCGGGAACGGAGAGAATGTGCTGGCGCCGGCCGACATCGAGGTGATCTATGGCATCGCGCCCCTGCGGTCGGCGGGGTTCGACGGCGCCGGTCAGAGCCTCGCCATCGTCGGCGAGTCAAACTTCGATCTCACCGATCTGCAGGCGTTTCGGACCAGGTTCAGCTTGCCCGCGGGCGATCCGCAGGTCGTGGCCCTCGCCGATCCGGGAGTCTCCTCGAACACGGCCGCCCACGGCGAAGCATTGCTCGATCTGGAGGTCTCCGCCGCCGTAGCCCCACGCGCTAAACAGATTTACGTGTACGCCAATAATATCGAGGACGCGATCCAACACGTCATCGACCACGCGCTCGCACCCGTCCTCAGCAGCAGCTTTCTGAATTGCGAACTCCATTTCAGCGACGCCCGCATCGCCGCGTTGGCGAGTTACGGGCAGGAAGCAGACGTGAAAGGCATCACCTGGGTGAACGCGTCCGGCGATTCGGGCGCGGCCGGATGCGACACGCACGGCGTCACCGGCGCCGTCGCGCAAAACGGCCTCTGGGTCAATGCCTACGCCGCAATCCCCGAAGTGACCGGGGTCGGCGGCACCGAGTTCGCCGAAATCGATCCCAACTCCCCCGGCGCCGTATACTGGAACGCCGTCAACGGACCCGCCTTCGCGTCGGCCACCGGATATATTCCCGAGACGGCTTGGAACGACTCCAATATCGCCGGCTCCCTGTTGGCGTCCGGCGGCGGCGCCAGCAAAGCTTTCCGCAAACCGTCCTGGCAAAGAGGCACCGGGGTGCCCGACGATGGCGCCCGCGACGTGCCCGATCTCGCCTTCTCTTCGTCGGCGCTGCACGATGGCTATGCCGGCTGCAGCCAGGGGAACTGCAACGTCGTGGGAGGCGGAACCTCCGCGGCCACTCCCCTTTTCGCCGCCTCTTTGGTCCTGCTCAATCAATTTCTTCTGAAGTGGAACGTCCTGCACACGCCGGGACTCGGCAACATCAACCCGACGCTGTACCGTCTCGCCCAAATGCCCGGAACGGGTTTCCACGATATTACCAGCGGTTCCAACGCGGTGCCGTGCGCGTCCGGAAGCCCGGATTGCGAGACGGGTACCCTGGGATTCCCCGCCACCCCCGGATACGATCTGGCGACCGGCCTGGGTTCGCTCGATCTGTCGCAGTTTTTTACGGCGTGGCTGACCGACAGTGCGCGGACCTTGATTCTGACGACGACCAGCTTGAACGTCACTGCTTCCGCCGATGGGTCCATCCAAACCGTGGCGGTCACGGTAGGCCCGGCGACGGGCGCGACTGCACCGGCGGGCGCCGTGACGTTGACGGCCGGCGCGGCCGAATTAGGCTCGCTGACGTTGGATGGCGGCGTCGCTGCCTCTACGGCGACCTTCAAAATCTTCACCGCGCAACTGCCGCCGGGCGCCAACGCCATTACCGCGCGCTACGCGGGAAACTCCACCTTCGCCCCCTCGTCCGCTTCGAAAAGCCTGCTCTTCCCATCGATGACGGCGACCAAGTCGTCGCTGCAGATGTTCGTCACCCCGAACCCCGTGGAGCGCGTGCCCGCCGCCTATGGCAACGCCTGGAACTTCACTTTGACTTTGCGCGAACTCAACGGCGTTGCCGCCGACCTCACCAAGTTGATCCACGTCAAGATCAATGGAACGGATTGCCTGGCGGACACCCTTGATTGCGGCGCCAATATCGTGCAGGGACTCTTCGGAACGACCTCGCTGGCGGCCTTCGGCTCGGTGTCGATTCCGCTCCAACTCACCGCCGCCCCCGCGTCGCCGGCGTTCCCGAATGGTTCGACAAACCTCAGCGCCTTCGCATCGGGCTCGACCGCATCGGCCAAGGTCATGCTCCCCCCGATACCGACGCCGGGAGCGCTCACCATCGAACTCGACGCTCCGGGTGCGACCGCCACCGCCAGCCCCGTTCCGACGATCCTGACCGTACCGCTGTTGGGGCGTCCCGGCGCGGCCAACCTGCAGTTGAGCGCAGTTCCGTCCGCCGTGCTGCGCAACCCCGGCGCGGCGTCGGCTTGCCAATGGAGCCAGCGGCTCGTTCTGCGCGAGCTGGCGGGCACGGGTGTCACGCTGACCCGTTTCGTCAGCGGCGGCCAGGATCAGGGCACCAGCATCGCGACGTTCTTTGGAGGTACACGCCTCGCTGCGAACAACGAGTTGACGGCGCTCATGTGTTGGGGTGGCCTGAGCGCCCCGGTTCTGGTCAATTACGACATCGAAGGCAAAGACGACAACGGCAATGCGGTATCCGCCACGTTGTCCGCGGCATACCTCAACCAACCCGCGTCACCCACGTCTCTTACCGTCACGCCGGCCAATCCCGGCCTGAGTGGAACCTTGAGCCTCAATAGCGTCGGCGGGTCGCTGGTGCTTGCCATCACGACATCCGCCCCGACTCAAGTTTGGAAGGTATCGGTTGTGGCTCCCGGCTCTTCGCCGGATTGGGTCAAGGTATATCCGGCCTCGGGTCTAGGCTCGGCGAATGTTTACGTCGCGCCGGTCGGCGGCCTGAGCGCCGGCACCTACAATGCGACCCTGCTTTTCGAGTCGATCGACGCTGTCCCACAAGCCGTTCCACTCTCGATTACGTATACGGTCCAATAAGGCGGTGGGAAGTTGGGCACTCGAACCGAGTCGAACATGGCAGCCACCTGTCAAGGCTTTAAGACCTGCGCCTGGACGAAGAGGTCGTCCAAAGCGATGACGACTTCCTCACCAGTTCGGTAGAACGCCACGCGATAAATTCCGTGCAGATCGGGCGCCTTGACCATCAGATAAAAGCGATCGGCGAACGGGCCGCGGTAGCTGAACTCGGAGGGCGCAGCGGCGGCAGCGTAGCTTTGATCGTTCTGAAGCCGTTCGACCCGGATCTCCCCGCTCACCCGTTCGATGCCGGGCCGAAACGTAAGCGCTATGTTTACCCAAGCCCCGGGGTCGACAACGCGATCGCGCACGGATAGCTCAGGCGCACCGGGCACGGCAGCCAGCATCCCCCTGGCGCCCAGCAGAGCCTTCAGAACTTCGATCAGCTCCTCGTTTTTGTAAATGACGCCGTGCTCTCCCCCCACCGCCGCGACCTGAATTCCAGATACCGACGCGCTCCAGAACGGGACCGTGCCGTCTCCTCCGTCATCCACCTCCCGATTCTGGACGTCGAGAAGCGGGCCGTTCGGAATCAGGAAAGATGTGGTCGCGCTGCGCTGCCGCGTGCCGGCGAAAAAGAAATATCGAACGCCCTCGGGCCGTTTCGCCACGGAGAGCTCGGCGTGAAAAGAGAGGGCCGATTGCACGTTCAGCGGATTGAGCTTCCTGTCTGGTTGATTCAGCGCACAAAGAG
>Ga0335069_10016555_pt1 | contig 10278 bp, 7 predicted proteins | sample Lox_Sample_11_FD_206714 | JGI IMG/M metagenome (GOLD analysis project Ga0335069, IMG submission 206714) | Soil microbial communities from Loxahatchee National Wildlife Refuge, Florida, United States - Lox_Sample_1.1 | ecosystem: Environmental > Terrestrial > Soil > Wetlands | place: USA: Florida...
GCACATCTCGAGCCATCGCGACGTCTGGGCCGCGACCGGCGCGGAGATCGTCGACGCCTTCGCCGCCCAAGCCTGATGTTCGATGCCTCGGTCGAGCCTCCATCGCTCATAGCTCGGAGAGCGAGTCATGACGAACCTGCCTCTCGCGCGTTTCTCGGTTCTCGATCTCACCTTGCATCGCGCCGGTCCCACCTGCGTGCGCCAGCTCGCGGATTGGGGCGCCGAGGTGCTCAAGATCGAGGCGCCCGGCGGCGCCAAAGGCGACGCGGTCGCTGCCTCCCGGACGGGCTTCGATTACCAGAACCTCCATCGCAACAAGCGCAGCATGACGCTCAACCTCAAGAGCGAGGAGGGGCGGGCGATCTTCCTGCGCCTGGCGGAGCGCGCGGACGTCGTCGTCGAGAACTACCGCTCCGACGTGAAGCATCGGCTCGGGATCGACCACGAGGCGGTGTCGCGGATCAATCCCCGCATCGTCTATGCCAGCATCTCCGGCTTCGGCCAGACCGGACCGGATGCGACGCGCCCCGGCGTCGATCAGATCGCCCAGGGCATCGGCGGCCTGATGTCGATCACGGGCGCGCCGGGGCAGGGGCCGATGCGCGTGGGCATCCCGATCGCGGATTTGACGGCGGGGATTTTTCTCTCGCAGGCCGTGCTGCTGGCGCTCCTGCAGCGCGAGACGACGGGGCGCGGCCAGTGGGTGCACACCTCGCTGCTGGAGGCGCAGGTCTTCATGCTTGATTTCCAAGCGGCGCGCTGGCTCATCGCGCACGAGGTGCCGAAGCAGGCCGGCAACGATCACCCGACCGCGATCCCGACCGGCGTCTTCCCGACCGCCGACGGCCACATCAACATCGCGGCCTCCGGGGGCGCGCTCTGGCCCCGGCTCTGCGAGGCGATCGAGGCGCCGGAGCTGCTGGCGCACCCCGAGCACGCGACCAACGAGCTCCGCTCGCGCAACCGCGCGGCGCTCAACGAGCGCCTCGCCGCGGTGACGCGGCAAAAGCCGAGCGCCTACTGGGTGAAGCGCCTCAACGAGGCGGGCGTCCCCTGCGGGCCCATCAACAGCATCGACCGCACCTTCGCCGAGCCCCAGGTGCGCCACCTCGGCATCGCGAAGCGCGTGCGGCACCCGGCGCTCGGCGAGATCGAGGTCGTGGGCCAGCCGATCCATCTGAGCGCCGTCGAGGAGCCCGCGGAGTATCGCCCGACGCCGGAGCTCGGCCAGCACACCGAGGAGGTCCTGAAGGGCCTCGGCTACGATGCCGCAGGGATCGCTGGCTTGCGCGCGCGCGGCGTCGTCTGAAGGACCGCCCTACGCCGCCTGACGGCGGAGCTCGCCCCAGGTGTCGTCGAGCGCGCCGCGGAAGCGGCGGATCATCTCGTCGACCTCGGCCTCGTCGATGATGAGCGGCGGGGTGAAGACGGCGCGGTCGCCGATGACGCGCAGGATGAGGCCGCGGCTCCGCGCGTGGCGGTCCAGGATCTGGCCCACGCGTCCCGCGGGCGCATAGGGGCTGCGCGCGGCCTTGTCGGCGACGAACTCGAGCCCGCAAAGGAGCCCGACGCCGCTGACGTCGCCGATCAGCGGATGCTCCGCGAACTTCCCGAGCTCGCTGAGGAAATAGGCGCCGACGCGGCGGACGTGTCCCACGAGGTCCATCTCCTCGTAGATGCGGAGCGTCTCCAGCGCCACGGCCGAGGAGACCGGATGGCCCGCATGGGTGTAGCCGTGCGCGAAGGTGCCGCGCTTGTCGCTCTCGGTCAGCATCGCCTGATAGACGCGCTCGCTGATCATCAGCGCCGAGATCGGCTGGAAGGCCGCGGAGAGCGCCTTGGCGCAGGAGATCATGTCGGGCTCGATCCCGTAGGTCTGGGAGCCCCACCAGTTGCCGGTCCGCCCGAAGCCGCAGATCACCTCGTCCGCGACGAAGAGCACGTCGTATTTGCGCAGCACGCGCTGGATCTTCTCGAAATAGGTCTTGGGCGGGACGATGCCGCCGCCCGCGCCCATCACGGGCTCCGCGAAGAAGCCGCCGACGGTCTCCGGCCCTTCCGCGAGGATGAGCTTCTCGAGCGCATCGGCCATCCGGGTCGCGAACTGCTCCTCGCTCTCGCCCTCCTCGTGGAAGCGGTAGTAGTGCGGGAATTCCGTGTGCCGCATCATCGGCAGCGGCAGGCCGAAATCCGCATGCATGTCGGGCCGGCCGGAGACGCTCACGGCGGCGATGGTGTTGCCGTGATAGCCGTTCTTGCGGCCGATGATCTTCATCTTCTGAGGATTGCCGGTGGCGTGGTGGTAGTACCAGATGAGCTTGATCGCGGTGTCGTTCGCCTCCGAGCCCGAGCACTGGAAGATCGCCTTCGACATGCCCTTCGGCGCGATCGAGAGCAGCTTCTCCGCGAGATCGATCGCGGCGGGATGCGAGGTCTGGCGGAAGGTGTGGTAGTAGGCGAGCGCCTTCATCTGGTCGTAGGCGACGCGCGCGAGCCGCTCGGAGGCGCTGAATCCCAGCGCGGCGCACCAGAGGCCCGCGGCCGCCTCGATGTAGTCCTTGCCGGCGTCGTCGAAGATGCGGCAGCCCTTGCCGCGGGTGATCACGAGCGGACCTTCCTCGCGCAGCTTGCGCAGATTGGTCTGCGGATGGACGTGATAGGCCACGTCCCGCGCGGCGGGCGAATTCGGCAAGAGCTCGGTCATCGCGGTACCCCTTGGATAAAGTCCGCCCGCTCGGAATCTTGGGGCGGAATTCGGTGCCTCCGAGCTTATTTTGCCGCAGCCCGCGCGGCAAGGCAGCCTCTGGGGCGAGTTGCGCGAAACCGACATGTATGCGCAAAATTCGCGGTGCTATAGTGGCTGCGGCCTCGGTCGGATGCACCGAGGGCTTGTGGGATGCCTAGCAATCACGAGCGTACCAACGCGACAAAATCGGAGGTGGACAATGCGGGTCAATGGACGCTGGCATGTCGCCGGCAAGCTCGCCGCAGTTATCGGCGGGGTTGTCATCCTGTCGTCACAATTCATGGGCGCGCCGGTCAAGGCGGCGGATACGATCAAGATCGGATGGGTCGGGCCGCTGTCGCCTCCCGGCGGCTATGCTGAGGGCGCGCTGATGAAACAAGCCGCCCAGCTCGCGGCCGAAGAGATCAACGCCAAGGGCGGTCTCCTCGGAAAGCAAATCGAGCTCGTCTTCCAGGATACGCGCGGCAAGCCCGAGGAGGGCACCGCCGCCGCCGAGCGCCTGATCTCGCAGGACAAGGTCGTTGCCATCACCGGCGAGTTCCACAGCTCCGTGTTCCTCGCGGAGATGGAGGTCGCGCACAAGGCGGGCATTCCGATCATCGCCGTCGACGTCTGGGCCCTCAAGATCACCGGCAAGGGCTATCCCGAGGTCTTCCGGGTGGCGCCCAACCAGGCGCTGATCGCCGGCAAATACGCGGACTGGATCGCCGCCGCCGGCTTCAAGAACGTCGCGATTCTCGCGGAGAAAACGGACGGCGGACAGAGCGCGCTCGACGTTCTGCTCCCCGGGCTCGATAAGCACGGCGTCAAGTACGAGAACGTCGGCGCCGATCCGAACGCGACCGAGTTCACGGCGCAGATCGAGCGTTTCAAGGCTCACCAGCCGCCCTTCGACTTCTTCATGACGGAGTACAGCGAGGCCGGCGCCTATCCCATGATCAGCCAGTCCTTCACCCTCGGCTTCGCGCCGACGGCGCAGACTGGCATCGCGAACTCCGGCGGTCCGGCGGTCGATCCGACCTTCTGGAAGAACGTCGGCCAGGGCGGCGTGGGTCTCGTCACGGAGATCGTCGGTCTGCCGAAGGCGGCCGATAACGACGTGACCAAGGCCTTCAAGGCGGCGTTCCAGAAGAAGTTCAACGCGCCGGCCTCGCCGCAGGCGATCGAGAACTACGACGCTATGCTGGTGCTCGCCGACGCGATCAAGCGAGCCGGCTCTACCGACGGCAAGGCGATCATCGCCGCGCTCGAGAAGACCGACATCGTGCTGGGACGCGGCCGCTACACCTTCTCGACCAGCCACGAGCCGGACTGGGCCTATCACCAGTTCATGAACGCGCCGGTCGCGCTGGTGCAGTACGACAAGGTCGGTCAGGACGCCGACGACGCGCCGATCGTCTGGCCGCGCGACATCGCGAACGTGAAGTACACCTACCAGAAGCCGAGCAAGTGAGTCGCCGCTCGGAAGCATAGAGTAGATTTGCGGGGGAGGCCGCGCGCAGGCGCCATCGAGGCGCGGGCGCCGGGCCTCCCCCGGCTCTACTTTGAGAGAGCATTCTTTAAGAGATGACCTGGCAATATTTTTTCGTTCAATTCGCGAACGGGGCCGTCATCGGCGTGATCTATGCGCTGATTGCGGTCGGCGTCACGCTGATCTTCTCCATCCTGAAGATCGTCAACTTCGCCCACGGCGACCTCTACATGCTCGGGGGCTACTGCTCCTATTTCGTCATCGAGTTGCTGGGCTTCCCCCCGCTCGTCGCGATGGTCGTGGCGATGGCGGCGCTCTTCCTCGGTGCGATCATCCTCGAGCGCCTGATGCTGACGCCGCTCTACAGCGACGCGACCGAGCGCAAGGACGAATACGGGCTCATCGTCACCTTCGGTCTCGCCTATTTCCTGCGTAACAGCGCCGTCATCGCCTTCGGCCCCTTTGCGCTGAAGCCGCCCTCCTTCGTTCCGGGGGTGACGCGGATCGGAAATCTGACGCTCACGAACGACCGGCTGGTGGCCGCGGGCATCGGCATTCTCCTGATTCTCGGCCTCCTCTATTTCATGCAGCGGACGATCTGGGGCCAGGCGCTCGATGCGGTGAGCCAGTCGCGCGATTCCGCGGCGATCGTGGGAATCAATCCGCGGCGCTTCAACTCGCTCGCCTTCGGCATCGGCGCGGCGCTCGCGGCCGGCGCGGGCGCGCTCATCGCGCCCACCTACTCGCTCGCGCCCGACATGGGCGTCGCCGCCAACATCCACGCCTACGTGATCGTGATCCTCGGCGGCATGGGCTCGACCCTCGGCAGCATCATCGCGGGACTCATGCTCGGCGAGGGTGAGACGCTCTTCACGGCCTTCTTCCCCGATCCCACCCGGGCGCTCGCCTATCAGAACGCCTTCGGAGTGCTGATGCTCATGATCTTCCTGGTGTTCCGGCCGCAGGGGCTCTTCGGCCGGCGCCACCTCAGGATGGAGTGAGCGGCGTGAAGCGGCTCCACATCTATGTCTTGCTCGCGATCTCGGCGCTGGTGCTGTTTCTCGCCGACGGTCTCAGCCCCTATTGGATGCACGTCGCGATCATCGCGATGTATTACGGGATTCTCGCGGCGAGCTGGTCGCTGCTCGCGGGCTATGTCGGTCTCTTCTCGCTGAGCCACATGGCCTTCGCCTCGATCGGCGCCTATACCTCGCAGCTGCTCGTCAATTGGTCGGGCATTCCGATCCCCCTGAGCATGGTCGCGGGCATCATCATGTGCTGCGTCGTCGGGGCGCTCATCGGCTGGGTGTGCCTCCGGATGAGCGGCCCCTATCTCGCGATCTTCACGCTGGGCTTCTCCGAGATCGTGCGCATCGCGATCGCGACCGAGGACCAGGTGACCGCGGGCATGGCGGGCCTGCACACGGACCCGCTCTTCCCCGACGCCGCGACGCGCCTTCCCTATTTCTACACGGCCTTTGCGCTGCTCGCGGTCTCGCTCGGGCTCATGGGATTGCTCGTGCGCTCGCGCTGGGGCCTCTTCCTGCGCGCGATCCGCGAGGACGAGCAGGCGGCGGCGGCATCGGGCGTGGCGGTCGCGCGCTTCCGCATCCTCGCCTTCGCGATCGCCAGCGGCTTCGCCGGGCTCGCCGGCGGCTTCTACGCGCATTACATCCCCATCATCACGCCCAGCATGGGCGATCTCGACGAGATGGCGAAGCTCGTGGTCATGACCGTGATCGGCGGCATGGAGCTGCTGCCGACCGCGGTCGGCGGCGCATTCTTCGTCGAGTTTCTGCTGGAAAAACTCCGCGATCTCGCAGGCCTTCACGTGTGGCTGCCGATATTCGGCAACGTGGAGATCGAGAATTTCGACCAATGGCGTCTCCCCATCTTCGGCGTCATCCTGCTGCTCACCATGCGCTTCGCCCGGAACGGCCTCATCACGCCGTTCTGGCTGCAATTCGTGCGTCTCGGCGAGGCGCGGGTGAGCGCGCCGCCCGCCGTCCGCGACCTCCCGCAGAAGGACCCCGGCGCGTGAGCGCGGGTCAGGAGCTCGTTCGGGGCCGGGGCCTCGTCAAGCGCTTCGGCGGCATCGTCGCCAACGACGAGGTCGATTTCGTCGTGACCGAGGGCGACCTCATCGGGCTCATCGGCCCGAACGGCTCCGGCAAGACCACGCTCATCAACGTGCTGACGGGACATCTCCTCCCCGACGACGGCGAGGTGCTGGTGCGCGGCGAGCGCGTGAGCGGCCGCCCCCCGCACGTTTACGCCGCCATGGGCGTCGCGCGGACCTTCCAGCTCACGCAGCTCTTCAGCCGCATGACCGTGCTCGAGAACATGCTCGTGCCGGGCCTGACGCGTCCGCACTCGAGCTGGGAGGAGGCCGCGCGGCGCGCGCGCACTTATCTCGAGTTCCTGAGCCTCGCCCATCTGGAGCAGCTCCAGGCGAAGAACCTCTCGGGCGGGCAGCAGAAGCTCCTGGAGCTCGGACGCTGCCTGATGCTGGAGCCCAAGGTGCTGTTCCTCGACGAGCCCTTCGCGGGCGTGCATCCGCGGCTCCGCGACGAGCTCATCAAGCGCATCGAGGAGCTGCACCGGGACGGCCGCACCTTCGTCGTCGTCGACCACGACATGGAATCGATCCTCCGCATCTCCCGCCGTCTCGTCGTCATGGCCCGCGGCAGCAAGATCGCCGATGGCGAGCCCGCGACGGTGCGGACCGATCAGACCGTGCTCGCCGCCTATGCCGGCCTCTGAGATGACCGCCGCCGCCGTCAAGGCCGGGCCCTGGCTCGTCGCGCGCGACCTCGTCGCGGGCTATCTCTCGGGCATCGACATCCTCCGGGGCGTCTCGGTCGAGGCGCAGCGCGGGGAGGTCCGCTGCGTCCTCGGGCCGAACGGCACGGGGAAATCGACGCTCCTCAAGGTGCTCTATGGCTTCCTCCCGGCGCGCGAGGGCGAGATCGTCATGGATGGCGCGCCGGTCCGGGGCGTTCCCGCGCACGAGATGGGGCGGCACGGCGTCGTCTATCTGCCGCAGCGCCCCAGCATCTTTCCGCACCTGACGGTCGAGGTGAATCTGCGCCTCGGCGCCTGGCGCTACCGCGGCGAGCGCGGCCGCGTCGAGGATCTCGTGCGCCAGGCTTGCGAGCGCTTCCCGGTCTTGCGCGAGCGGCGCAGCCAGCAGGCGGGCACGCTCAGCGGCGGGCAGCAGCGCCAGCTCGAGATCGCGCGGAGCCTCATGCACGATCCCGTGCTTTTCCTGATCGACGAGCCCACCGCCGGCGTCGAGCCCCGCGTCGCCGCCCTCATCTACGAGCTCATCAAGGACCTGGCGGCGCAGGGGAAGGCGGTGCTGCTGGTCGACCAGAACATCAAGCGGGCGCTCGAGATCGCGGACTACGTCTACGTCATGCGCACCGGCACGGTGCTCTCGGAGGGCTCGCGCGACTCCTTCGGCGGCGATACCGAGGCGCTGGTCGCGCGCTGGCTCTACGCGAGCGGCAATACCCGCGACTGAGCCTTCACTCTCCCGGCGCTTCCGAGCGCGCGACACCGCCATGCGCGGGCGCTTTCGCTTCCGGGGCCGCCGCCTTGGGTCGCGCTCCCGGCCGGAGCTTTTCCCGGATTCGCTGGAAGAACACGTAGAGCGGCGGGATCATGAAGATGCCGATGAAGGAGGCGAAGATCATGCCGCCGAAGACCGGCGTGCCGACGTTGCGCCGCGCGAGCATGGAGGCGCCGACGGCGACCACCAGCGGAAGGAGGCCCAGGATGAAGGCGAAGGACGTCATCATCACGGGGCGGAATCGGAGGCGGGATCCCTCCGTCGCGGCCTCGAGCAGCGGTACGCCGCGCTCGCGCTGCTCCTTCGCGAACTCCACGATCAAGATGCCGTTCTTGGCGGCGAGGCCGATCAGCACGACGATGCCGATCTGGCCGTAGAGATCGAGGGTGAGGCCCCCGATGACGATCGCGAGGAACGAGCCGGCGATGCCCACGGAGACCGAGAGCAGCACCGGCACCGGGATCGTCCAGCTCTCGTAGAGCGCGACGAGGAAGAGGTAGGCGAAGAGGACCGCGAAGCCCAGGATCATCGCGGTCTTGCCTTCCGCGCGCTTCTCCTGGAAGGCGGTGTCGGTCCATTCTCCGGCATACCCGCTGGGCAAGGTCTTCGCCGCGACCTCCTCCATCGCCCGCAGCGCCTGGCCCGATGAGACGCCCGGCGCGGGATTGCCCTGAATCGTGACGGCGCGGAGGTTGTTGTAGCGGATGATCGCCGGCGGTCCGACGACGACGCGCACCTCGACCAGCGAGCGCAACGGGATCATCTGGCCGGTGTTGCTGCGGACGTTGATGCGATAGATGTCGGCGACGCTGGAGCGGTCGGCCGCCTCCGCCTGCACCTGGACCTGCCAGGTGCGGCCGTAGAGGTTCATGTTGTTGACGAAGTACCCGCCGAGCGAGGCCTGGAGCGCTTGGAAGACCGAGCTCAGCGACACGCCCAGCACCTGCGCCTTGTCGCGGTCGATGTCGAGGTAGATCGAGGGGTTCGACGCGGAGAAGGTGCTGAAGACGCGCGTCAGATTCGGGTTTTGATTGGCGGCGATGAGGAGGCCGCGCATGACTTGCGCGAGGGCTGCGGGATCGCCGCCGCGGAGATCCTCGAGCACGTAGGTGAAGCCGCCGCCGGTGCCGAGGCCGATGATCGGCGGCGGCGCGAGCGGCACGATCCTCGCGCCGCGGATCTCCTGGAACTTCTGGCCGAGGCGCCGGATCACCGCGTCCGCGCGCAGCGCGGGATCCTTCCGATCCTCGAAGGGCTTGAAGGTGATGACCATGAAGCCGGCATTGGGCTGCGAGTAGTTGTCGATGAAGTTCAAGCCCATGACGGAGGTGTAGTCCTGCACCGAGGGGTCGCTCTTGACGATCTCCTCGGCTTTCTCGAGCGCGGCGGTGGTCTGCCCGACCGATGCGCCGCCGGGGAGCTCCGCAACCACGAAGATCGCGCCCTGATCGTCCTCCGGCAGGAAGCCCGTCGGCGTGATCGCAGAGAGCGAAACGAAGCCGAACCCCGACGCGGCCACGGCGACGAGGCCGATGATCGAGAAGCGGACGATGCGGGCGACCGCCTGGCCGTAGCGGTCGCGCACCCAATCGATCGAGCGCATCACGTAGCCCATGATGCCGCGCCGCGGTCCGTGATGCGGCCGCAGCAGCACGCCCGATAGCGCGGGCGAGAGGGTCAGCGCGTTGATCGCCGAGAGGAACATCGAGACCGCGACGGTCACGGCGAACTGCCGGAAGAGCTCGCCGGAGATGCCCGGGATGAAGGCCACCGGCACGAAGACCGAGAGCAGCACCAGGGTGATCGCGATGATGGGCGCGGTGATCTCGGCCATCGCGCGCTTCGTCGCCTCTCCTGGCGAGAGCTCCGGATGCTCCTCCATCACGCGCTCGACGTTCTCGACGACGACGATGGCGTCGTCGACGACGATGCCGATCGCGAGCACGGCAGCGAGGAGCGACACCGTGTTGGCGGAATAGCCGATCGCGTTAAGCACCATGAAGGTGCCGATGAGGCTCACGGGCACCGCGATCAGGGGAATGAGCGTCGCCCGCAGATTCCCGAGGAAGAGGTAAACGACGATGGCGACGAGGATGAAGGCCTCGATCAGCGTCTTCTGGACCTCGTGGATCGTGTCGGAGACGAAGGTGGTGGGGTCGTAGGTGACTTTCCACTCGAGGTCGTCGGGGAAGCGGCTCTTCAGGCTCTCGAGCTTGGCCTTCACCGCGCCGAGCGTGGCGAGCGCGTTGGCGCCCGGCGATTGATAGAGGCCTATGATCGTGGCGGCCGCGCCGTTCATCCGGGTGTCGCGGTCGAGATTGGCGGCGCCGAGCTCGAGCCGCGCCACGTCGCCCAAGCGTAGCACCGAGCCGTCGGGGTTGGTGCGGATGACGATGTTCTCGAAATCCTTGACCGTGTTGAGACGGCCCTTCGTCTGGATGTTGAGCTGGAGCTGCTGGTCGTCGGAGATCGGGCGCGCCCCGATCC
>Ga0335069_10016556_pt1 | contig 10278 bp, 10 predicted proteins | sample Lox_Sample_11_FD_206714 | JGI IMG/M metagenome (GOLD analysis project Ga0335069, IMG submission 206714) | Soil microbial communities from Loxahatchee National Wildlife Refuge, Florida, United States - Lox_Sample_1.1 | ecosystem: Environmental > Terrestrial > Soil > Wetlands | place: USA...
CACACGAGCATTCTTTGCATGGAAAGGATTCTAGGACAATCCCATTCTTGCGCGGCCTCATCGCGCAACGGCGAGAAAGGACGGGTCGCGCCCGTGCGCAGCAATGTCCTGTCGTCCCCGGCTCCCTTTGTCTCCGACGGGAGTGTCATCCTGAGAACCCATGCGTTCGGGGCCCCGTGGCCGCGTCAGCGACCATGGGGTAAATGGGTCGAAGGATCTGTTGTCCTCTATCCTCAACCCATCGCTATTCAAGTCGTCTATGGCTAGCCGACAACTGACAACCGATAACCGATAACTGGCAACCGGCGACTAGCGACTGACCCCTGACCCCTGATCCCTGTTCCCTAATCCCTGTTGCCTGTTCCCTGTCTCTAATACACCAGCCGCACATTCATCACGTGCGCTTCCGTGTTCGCAATTCCCTCCGCCTTCGGATGAATCGCCGGCCCGTCCGGCGCACCCTTCGGCGCATGGTCGGCCAGCCACTTCTGCAGTGTCGCCGGGTCATAGCGTTTCCCCGCAATCTGCGCCCACGCCGCCAGCAGCGTCCGGCTCGTCCCCGCCACCGGCTCCGGCCCATCGATCGTCAGCTGACCGAACACGTAGGGATACCCCTCCTCCACCTCCACCGACACATCGATCGTGTGCTTCTCGTCATCCACCGCCATCGACGGCACCGCGCCCACATCCGCAAATCCCTGCGCCTCGTACAGCCCCTTCAGCTTCTCGATTCCGACATTGATCGCGCTCGCGTTGAACACATCGCCCGCCGCAATCGGAAACATCGCGCGCATTTGCTCGCGCTTGAACGCCGAAGTCGCCCGGAACGAGATCGCTCCCATCCTGTACTGATCGCCCGCCGTCACCCGCACGGCAACATCGGCCGCCCTCTTTCCGCCGCCCTCTTGCACATTGGTGAGCTGCGGCGTATCGACGTGCGCAAAGTAGTAGCCGTTGTCGCGCATCTTCATCTGGATGCGATCCTGTAAATCGTCGGTGGTGTAGGCGCCGCCCACGAACGGCGCCATCTTCGCATTCCAGTCCACATTCGGCTGATCCGTCACCGTCATCGCCAGCGTCCGCACCGTCACTGGCACAGGCTCCTGCGCAACAACAGGCACGGCCAGCGCCGCAGTCAACGCCACCACGCAACTCGCGATCCGCATCATGTCTTTCTCCGCTCGCCCCATGTGCCTGTCATTCTAGATCGCGCGGCTGTTGCCTGTTCCCTAATCCCTATTCCCTGCCTTTTCCCACTTCCACATAATCCAGCGCCGCCCCATCCTCCCCATCCGGCGTCCCTGTCACCCGAATCACATCGCCCGGCGCCAACCCCACATCGTGCAGCACTCGCCGCGTCGCATTGTCCCCATCCGGCCGCGTCGAGGGCAACTGCGCATCCGCCGTCCACGCCGCATCGCTCGTCGCCGGCTTTCCATTCACCGACACCGCAAATCGCGCCGCACCACCCCGCAAATCGAAGTAGTCCACTGCAACGTCGAACACGCCCGGAGCCCCGTCATACGTCCACTCCGCGGAGCAACTATGCGTCGCAGCCTTCTTCTTCGCCGCCGCGCACGTCACCGCCTTCCCCCGCGATGCATCCTCCCACGGCTTCACATCGATCACCTGATACCCGCTGAGCTTCGCGTCCTCGGCTTCGAGTCTTCCCGGAAAATTCCCCGCACGCCCCTTCTCATCCGCAATCCCGCTCAGCTTCCAGAAATACTCGACCACCGCATCGCGCCACACAATTGCATGTCCCGCCTGATACTCCAGTCGCCCCAGCACATCCTTATATAGGCCCGCGTCGACCTTCCCCTCCAGCGTCTCCCACTGCTTCACAAATCCCGCTGCTTCTTCCGCGGCAAGATAATGCATGTCATAAATTGACTGGATCACCGTCTTGCCGTTGTGCAACCTGTACGTATACGGCAAATGATGGAAGAACAGCAGCAACCCCGACACCGTCGAATCTGGATTCTCATACAGCCGCGCAATCTCCGGCGGATACTGCCCCGCAAATCCCGTCCCCGTCGCCACCGTGCGGTCCATGCCCACGCCCTCGTGATCCGCACGATGCCACTGGCCCCAGCCGTTGTTCTCGCTCGCCTCCACATTCGGTCCGTAGTGGCTCCCCGTAACATCCGTCAGCGTCTGCAGCCCCAGCGGTCCCGTATAGCGCTCATACGTGCGCCACGACTGCAGCAGAATGTCATCCACCACCCGCACGACATCCGGGTCGTTACCGAACGTCTGCCGGGTCCACTCCTCGGCGATTTTCGTTGCACGCATCTGTATCGATGGATTCCACGCCAGCCGTCCAAACGCATACAGATTCGCCATCGCCAGCGGCGACCCCAGCCACCCGTCGCGCCCCACGCACGCCACACCCACCATCCCCGTCAGCCTCTCTGACCCTTCTGGATTCGCCTCTTTCGCCGCGGCCGACATCAGGTTCTCCTGGAAAAGAACCCACTGCCACTTCGTTCCCAGATACACCAGATGCCGCTGCTGCCCCAGGTACTCCTGCGTGATTTGCACCTCCATCGCTTTCTGCGTCCGTGGCAACCCGCCAAACAGCGGCGACACCGGCTCGCGCACCTGAAAATCGATTGGCCCCTCTTTGATCTGCACAATCACATTCGCTGCAAACTTCCCGTCCAGCGGATGAAAGATGTCGTAGGCCGCCCGCGCCCGGTCCGCCTTGGGATCGTTCCAGTCGAGATGGTGGTTGTACACAAACGCGCGATACAGCACCACCCCGCCATGCGGTTCCAGCGCCGCCGCCAGCGTATTCGCCGCATCCGCCGGAGTCCTTCCATAACTCGCCGGCCCCGGCTGCCCCTCTGAATCCGCCTTCACCGTGAACCCCGCAAAGTCCGGAATCAGCGCATAAATCGCATCCGCCTTCGCCTTCCACCACGCCTGCACTGCCGGGTCCAGCGGATCGTATGTCTTCAATCCCCCAATCTTCTCGGGACTCGCTACATCCACGCTCAACGCCACGCGCACGCCCCACGGCCGCATCGCATCGGCGATTCGCGCCACGCCCCTCAACATCTCTGGATCGAGAAACGGCGCGGCGCTGTTCACGTTGTTCACGTTGCAGCCGTTGATCCCCACTGACGCCAGCAGCCGCGCATACTCCCGCACCGGCGTCAGATCCTGCCGCACCTTCCCGCCCTCGAAGAAGATGCTCCGTCCCCCATAGCCCCGCTCAATCGATCCATCCGCGTTGTCCCACTCGTTCACCCACCGCACCGCGAACGCCGGCGCACTGTGCTGCGTCAGTCCCTCCAGCGGTTGTCCCTCGGCGACCATCCGCCGCAGCGCAAACGCCCCATACAGCACCCCACGCTCATCGGCGCCCGCCACAATCACCCGAGGCCCGTTGTCCGTCTTCTCACCCTGCAGCCAATATCCCTCCGGTGTGGAGTCCTTCCCCCGCAACCGCAGCGCAGGATATGCGCTCTGTACTTCACCGACCGTCCCCACCACAATCTCGCCCGCCGATGGATCCGGTTTCACGCCGCGCGTACCGCCGAACCCCCGCCGCAGCTCCTCCACCGCGGTCTTCTCCAGCCGCCCCCCGCCCAGCGCCCGCACCGTCTGCGGAACCACCTCGCCCGCCGGAACCTGCCCATCCTTCAGCCAAGCCTGCTCCGCCGTCTGCGCCAACAACACACCCGACCCCAGCCCCAGCACCAAGCCGAAACCCAGCCCCACAAAACAAACTGAAGAAGCGATTTTCTTCACAGTCCCCAGCACCCCGCTCCGCATCCCATCCGTTCTACCACGAGCGATCCAACCCCAGCCGCCTCTCCATCCCGTCGAACCTCCGTCCATAGCCACAAGGCCATCAATCCCCACAAACACAAAAGGCGCACTCACCGAGTGCGCCCTTCTGTTCCCTACTCCCTATTCCCTATTCCCTGCCTCTATTTCACCGTCAGCACCAGCGGCACTGATTGCGTCGTCGCCGTGATCCCGTTGCTCGACTGCGCCGTCACGTTCAAAGTATATGTCCCCGCCGGCGTCGGCAGATTCTTCGACGGCCCGTGGTTCTTGTAGTAGTAGAGCGGATTGCACGCCGTCGTTCCCAGCATCGTAATCAGCCCCACCAGTCCCAGCAGCGCAATCCGCGTCAGCATCCGCCGTCGCGCACCAAACGCCAACCCCAGCCCCAGCGTTCCCGGCAGCAGGATGCACCACACCAGCCCACCGGTATGCGCATGCCGCACCGGTTCCATCCGCGCCGTACTTGCCGCAGCCGTCGCCAGGTTCATCGTGCTCGTCACCGGCGCCGTCGTCCCCGGAAGAATCTGAAGATTCTCCGGCGTAAATGTGCAGGCCGACTGGTCCGGCAACCCCGAGCACGACATCGTCACAAACATTGGCGCCGTCAGCGAAGCGGCATTCATGGGCGTCACCGACGCCGTTACCGTCCCCGACTGCCCCGCCGTCAGCGACAACGTCGCCGGCGCGATCGTGATCGTAAAGCCCGGCGCTCCGCCCGTCGTCGCCGCCACCGGCCTCACATCCGACACAGAAGCCGCATGCGCCGTATCGCCGGCATAACTCGCCGTCAGGCTGTGCTCGCCCGGAGCCAGCGTCACCACCGCCGTCGCCACGCCCTCGGCATTCAGCGCCACACCGGCCAGCGGCTTGCCCCCATCGGCAATCACCACCGCGCCCTGCGCCGGCAAACCATCCACGCCGGTCACCCGCACCGTCAGTGTCGCTTCCGTATGTCCATTCAGGTCGCGCGTCTCGGCCGTCAGAGCCGTCTCGGTCGCCAGCACCTTCGCCGTTCCTGCGCCCCACCCTGCAGCCGGCAGCGCCAGCGCGATTACCAGTCCTGCGACTATCTCCGGCCGCACGCTGCGGCCCCACACAAATCTCACGTCCACCTGCTCCAAATCAAAACTTCGCGCTGTCACCGCTCGGGGAGTACGTCACCTCATTGTATCCGGCGCGGGCCCACCCCAGCGAACCGCCGCCCGCTCCATAAGGCGCAGCGAGCCCGTCCTTCCCAGTGCTTTCCGTCCCCGTTTCCTTCTCTCCTTGGACGCGCCACCCCACGAAAAGCAGCCTCCTCCCTCGGCCCGTGCCACCCGCTCACGTCTGTAGCCGCCCAAAGCTGGCCGCTCCTCCCGGACCCGACCATGTCGGTGAGGTCCCTTGATCTTGGCGCAATATTGACCGAGATAAAGGGGAAGGTCGACAGCCGCACACTCTGAATTCATTTCCTTCCGCCATTTCAAGCTCACAAGCTCGGTATAACCTGAGAGAACCAATACCGCTACGCGGCCGTCCTCAGTGTTGAGCGCGCTTTTGATAGGCGTCCGCGGTGGGACAAGTCCATGCAAAGGCTCTGCAGCAGGGTTGCCGAACTCCTACGCAGTCATCCCATACTGTGGTTGCCCTATGTTGTTGCCCACCTGCTTGCAGTTGGGCTTTGGCGCTTGCGGGGACTCGCGCAAGCGCGGATTGTCCACTTCTTCACGACGAGCGGATCAGTGTTGGGGGGCGATACTGGCGTGCCCCAAAGCGATCCCTCTGCGTTGACGAGGGCCTTCGCCGCCTATCTGCCTATAGGGATAACCTCGATCGTCGCTGTCGTTTATCTCTTCGTGATTGCTCTCTTGGCAACTGCGACGGTCGTTCATTCGATCGAACGAGAACATCGGCTCGACCAGAAGGAGATGTTGGGAGAGCTTGTAGCGGAATGGCGAAGAGCACTTCTATTCGCGCTTCGCTTCCTGATCACTTTGGTAGCTTGTGCGGCAGCTTTGCTGACTCCGACCTACTACTCGCTCATTCAGATGCACCGATGGAGCCTCGTGAGGTCAGTGTGGTTTGAAGCGGCTATGGCCCCGATCATTGTCGGGTGCGTTGCCTGGCTCGTCATGCCCAGTGCGATCCGTCTGCTAAGAGGAACCACGACACCGGTGTCAGCTCAGCAGAGAACTCTGGGAACCATCCAGACAATCCTGGCGGTGGAGGCCGGAATAGCGATCGGATATCTTGTCCCGAAATTTGAAAGCGCGATGCTGCTCGATTCGCGATGGGAGGCCATTGCGCTTTCAGTTTCGAATTCAGTAGTCGCGAATGCTCCGTTGGCGGTTCTCTTTGTCGGATTGTCCGTCCTCGCGAACCAGCCTCCCACGCAAGAGCCTAGCGAGGGTTCACGCCTTCGTGGAGCCTTGCCCATCCTGATGCCGATGCATTTTGGCAACAGTGAAGAGCCTCCGCAGACCAGCGAGCGGCCAAACACCGACTGAGTCGGAGCCCCGGCCAATCACCCCACCCTTTTTCCCCAATCTTCGCCCCATCGTTACCTCCACGTCCTCCACCCCCGCCCCAACCCGCCTCTCCGCGCCCAAAGAACCCCATAATGAATCCTGACGGGGGAAACCATGGCAAGCTGCCCATCCTGCCGACACGAGGTCTCTGTCCTCTTCGACTCGCTCCGCCCCGCCGTCTTCCTCGAGAACCTCTTCCGCTCCCCCGCCCGGCGAATCTTCACCTGCTCCAACTGCCATCAGCAGCTCACCATGGCCACTTCGAGCTTCATCTTCTGTCAGGTGGCGTTCCTCCTCATCGTCATTCCCTGTGCCATCGTTCTCGCCCGCCTCCAGCCCTGGCTACTCGAGTCCTCCGCCCTCCTGCGCAGCCTCTCCACCCAGTTCCCCAACCTTGCCGTTGTCTCGCTCTGGATTCTGCCCACCCTCGTCTTCACCCTCCTTATCTACGCGCAAGTGGTCAGGCGCATCGTCGAGTTCCAAAAAGCAGCCTGACCTCCTCTTCGCTCCCGCGACCCCGCCACCCAATTTGACCCCACCGCCCAACTTCTTTCCTCATATATAGGAGAGCTCCGCCCCGCGCCACTCCCCCTCCGCTCCCTGGCCCCGACCTCTGCCGCAACACCGTTCCCGCGCGCCGCCCCACACCCCGCTCTATAAAAATTCCGTCATCCTGCAAAATCCGCCGCACTTCAGGAGACAATCGAACCCATGGCCTACCTCGTCGAGCACGAAGGCAAGACCCTCGGCCCCTTCTCCCGCGACGAACTGCCCCGCCGCATCGAATCCGGCGAAATGGCCCTCACCGATCTGGCCTGCGACGAATACCACGGCCGCTGGATGCCCCTCGCCGAAATCCTCCACGAAGACGGACCGCCCCCCCACAAAACCATCCACGACGCCTTCACCCATAAACGCAGCTTCACCTCCGTCCTCGGCTGGGGAGGCATCCTCGGCATCCTCTACTTCTTCTACCGCGTGACCCGCCTCATGTACGCCTGCGCCCACCCCCACGTCCCCATCGCCCCGCCCCAGTAGCCCCCGCCCGCTCAGAGCTTCAAGCTGAGTTCATCGCAGCCTCGTGGGTCCGGGCCGGTGCCAATCCTGCGCCGCCTAAAACCTCTGGGTGCCCCATCCATGAAGCGCAGTTTGCTTCATGGGTGGGAAAGCAAAGTCCCTGAACCTCCTCATCTCACCAAAGTCCAGCCCACTAGACCTCCCCTATGCAGATGATTTCATCGATTCCGCCATTGAAGAGTGGGGGACGGTCCGACATATCAGGCCCCCGGGTGCCCCTGGTCCGGGGTCCCATGGACAGGCCCTCGTCCATGGGGTGGTAGATCCGTGTGTTCGGACCAGGGAAACCACGAACCTAGGGGCGCTCCCGCTCGTCTACAAACACCCCGCCCACTCTTCGCCGCCTGAGATCGCATCCCTTCAATCCCGCGCCGTCGCGTGTTCCCCGGTCACCGAAGAGCGATGGGGACGAATCACCCGCCTCACCCTCCCCGGCGGCGGCAAGCTGGGCCTCTACCAGCCCCGGCATCCAACGGCAATCTGAGTGCCGGGTGCCCCTGGTCCGTCAGTTCGGACCAGGGAAACCACGAACCTCGGGGCGCTCCCCGCTCAAGAAGACAACCCACTGCCACATGGCCGAAAATATTTGACAGTGTGGCAGACCGCGCCTACGATTGAACTATGGCATCCGCCAAAACTCTCGGTCTCGCCGTAGACGACACCCCAGGGATGATCCGTGAAGTGCTCCGTGGATTCCCCTTCTCCGCCCTCACGCGCTTCGAAGCTGCCAGCGGGCTCGGATTGAAGACACTCGCCGATCTGGTTGGAATTCCTGACCGCACCTTGGCCCGCCGCAAAACCGCCAACCGGCTCACCACCGAGGAGTCCGAGCGCCTCCTGCGCGTCTGGTCTCTGTTCGACAAGACCGTCACCCTGTTCGAGGGCGACCGCGCAGCCGCCATGACGTGGCTTTCGACCCCCAAGCGCGCCCTCGCCGCGCACACGCCCCTTGACTACAGCAAGACCGAAATCGGAGCCCGCGCGGTCGAGGATCTGATTGGACGCCTCGAGCACGGCGTCTTCTCGTGATCGTCGCCTGGCGGATCACCAAACAAAAACACGCCAGGTCCGCATTCAGCGGAGAAGGCGCACGCCTCTACGGCGGGCGCTGGAACTCCAAGGGAAGAGCCGTCGTCTATGCTTCCGAATCGCGTGCCCTCGCCTTGACCGAGATGCTTGTCCATCTCGAGGCGGAGTCTCTTCTCCTCCACTACGTGCTCTTCCGATGCGAATTCGACGAATCGCTGGTGCAGAGCATCGATTCCGCCGGCCTGCCCAAAAACTGGGCCGCTGACCCGCCTCCCAACCGCAACCACGCGATCGGGGACAAGTGGATCGACTCGGCTGCATCCGCCGTCCTGCGCGTGCCAAGCGCTGTCGTCCTCGGCGAGATGAACTATCTCCTCAACCCGGCGCACCCAGACTTCGCGAAGATCGCGATCGGTGCCCAGAAATTCAAAATCGACAAACGCCTGAAGTAGGTCACGACCGACCTGCGTCCACCAAGGGCCAGGCGCCTTGTACCCCTGCCACTTCCCAGAAATCTCCGCCGCGTATACTCCGCTGTATGCTCCGCAATCCCACAGCTTCCCTTGCCTTCCCGCAGGCAGTTTTCGCTCTTGCCGTGTTCGCGCTCTCCCTGCCCGTCGCCTCCACCCAACCCGCCGCCGTCGTCTCTCCCCAGCTGAACCCCGACCGCAGCGTTACCTTCCGCCTCAGCCAGCCCGGCGCCCATCAGGTCCTCGTCTCCCTCGCCGGCCTCGACACGCCACTCAAAATGACCGAGACCGAAGGCCTGTGGTCCGTCACCAGCGCCCCGCTCGAGTCCGGCGCCTACTGGTACTCGTTTGTCGTCGACGGCAAAGCGCAGCTCGATCCCCTCAATGCCGACGTCATGCCCAACTACCAGTACCTGAACAGCGTCGTCCGCGTTCCCGCCTCGTCTCCCGAACCCTGGGAGCGCACCGATGTCCCCCATGGCCAGCTCCACCGTCACTTCTACGAGTCCAAAATCGTCAAGGGCCTGCCCAGCCAGCGCAGCGAGTACTTCGTCTACACCCCGCCCGGCTACGAAGCCCATCCCGGCGTCACCTACCCAACCCTCTACCTCCTCCACGGCCTGAGCCAGGGCGCCGCCGACTGGACCGCTATGGGCGGAGCCAACTTCGTCCTCGACACCCTCATCGCCCAGGGCAAAGCCAAACCCATGGTCGTCGTCATGCCTCTCGGCTATGGCGACATGTCCGTGCTCGGCGTGGGATTCTCTGACCCCAGCTTCAACCGTCTCTTCACCGCCAACAACACCGTCTTTCGCGATGTGCTGCTCACGGAGATCGTGCCCCGCGTCGAGGCGGAGTACAGGGTCGCCAAGACCCGCGACGGCAAAGCCATCGCCGGCCTCTCCATGGGTGGAACCGAGAGCCTCGACATCGGATTGAACCCCACCACTAAAAATGCCCCCGGCGCCTTTGCCTGGGTCGGCGGCTTCAGCGCCGCCGCGCAATTTGTCCCCACTCCCGCCCTCAGCGGAGATGCCGCCCGCCTTCGCCTTCTCTGGATCTCCTGCGGAACAGCCGATTCGCTCCTCGAACCCAACCGCAAGTTCATCGCCGATCTGAAAGCCAAAGGATACGCAATCAAAGCCGTCGAAACCCCAGGCGCACACATCTGGCCGGTGTGGGACCGCAACCTGGCCGCCTTCGTCCAACTCCTCTTCTAAGCAATCTGCGTGAGCAGGCCATTTGCCGCGCTTCGCCCGCGTTACCCACTTAACCGAGTGGTAAAGGAAGGATAGGCGACCAACCACTCAGAACCCCGATTTATCCTTTTCCCATGCGCGAATCTGAAGAGTTTGAGCGCTCACGGAAGCTCGGCGGTTTCACGTCGCGCTGGT
>Ga0335069_10016557_pt1 | contig 10278 bp, 15 predicted proteins | sample Lox_Sample_11_FD_206714 | JGI IMG/M metagenome (GOLD analysis project Ga0335069, IMG submission 206714) | Soil microbial communities from Loxahatchee National Wildlife Refuge, Florida, United States - Lox_Sample_1.1 | ecosystem: Environmental > Terrestrial > Soil > Wetlands | place: USA...
GACCGCGGCCGCGATCAACATCATGCGCGCGGCGAGCGAACGGGCCGCGCGGCTCGAAACGATCGTGATGCGCCTCACCACGATCCGCGAGCGCGAGCTGGTGGACCGAGAGCGCGAGCTGACGCGGCTGCAACGCCAGCTCCGCGCCGAGGCCGAGGACGGCTCGCCCGAGCCCGACGACATTGACCCCGCGGTGCGCGAGGTCATCGACATCGCGAAGGCGGCCGTTGGCGGCTTCGTGAACGGGGCGACCGCCGAAGTGGCGGGTACGTCGAAGCGACAGAAGGAGGATCCCTCATGAGCCAAGTGGTACTGACCGACATCAACGGCGCGAGCATCGGTGTCAACCCCGCCCTGGTGGCGAAGATCACCGACGCCGGCACGACCCCGCAGGGGGCCCTCGTACGTACCGTCTCCGGGGAGGCCTTCGTGCTCGCGGGTACGGTCGCGGCGGCCGCGACGGCGATCGGCGCGAGCTTCTTCCTCGTGACGACGGACATCACGGGTGCGCCCGTCGCGATCGGGCTCTACCAGGTCGACGGGCTCGACGTGTCGGGTACGACGCCGGCCGGCGTCAACGTACGTACGGGCGCGTACACGACGGTCCTCGGCGGCGCGCTGGCCACCGTCGCGGCCGCGCTCGTGACGCCGACACCCGCGAGCACCGCGGACGTCGCGGCCGCGCTGGCAACGGCGGAAGCGTTCACCACGTCGAGCATCGCGGCCCTCAACCTGTCGAGCGGGGAATGGACCGCCACGCCGACAGTCACCGCGGGCGGTACCATCGTCACGGCCGTCACCACATTTCCTTGGTTGCAGACCCGCAACGGCGGAGTCGCGATGGTATCGGGGCAGCTCAACCTGACGGTGTCCGGCGCGGGCAGCGCCACGATCCAGGTGGCGGGCCTGCCCTACCACAACGCGGATTATGCCGGCTACTTCGTCACCACGTCGACGGACACGACGAAGGCCTATGCCTTCCCCGGATCCGTACACAACAACAACCTGACGCTGAACGTGACCTGTCTCGCGGCAGCGGCGACGGTGTCCATCTTCGTCGTTTGTCAATACAACATTTCCTGAACCTCGTACGTACCTCACCCCAACGCAGAAAGAAGGCTCCCCCATGTTCATCGTGACGACCGATATCACCGGCACCTCCGTCGCCATCAACCCGGACCTCGTGCAAGGCATCATCGACGCCAACACCTCGCCGCAGGGCGCTCTCGTGAAGACCGAGACGGAGAACTTCGTGCTCGCCGGCACGGTCGCGGCGGCCGCGACGCTGCTCGGTGCGGGCCGCTTCCTGGTCACGACGGACATCGGTGGCGATGCGTGCGCCATCAACGCGAGTCGCGTGCAGGGGCTCTCCCCGCTGCCGACCACTCCGGCCGGCGTGCTGGTCAAGTCGATCACCGAGAACTTCGTGCTCGCCGGCACCCCCGCGAGCGTCGCGGCCGCGCTCGCGGCCGTGCTGCAGCAGGCCCCCGGCTCGCTCCCGCTCATCTTCGGCATCACCGGCACCACGGGCGCGATCTCGGTGAAGAACCAGATCGCGGGGAACTACGGGGTCGCCGTGAGCCGCAGCAGTGCAGGCGTGTACGTCGTGACGTTCACCACGTCGCTCGGGGTGCTCGGCACGTGGGAGCCCAGCGCGACGATCCTCCAGAACGCGGCGCGCGAGGCCTCGTTCGCGCTCTCCACGGGGCTCACCTTCCAGATCAACACCTACGACGCGGCGACGCCTTCGGCGGCCGATGCCGACATGCTGGTCAAGGTGGTGTTCGGCGGTCCCCTCGCCTCGCCCTGATCGGTGGCCCCGTCCGTACATCGCGCGAGCTCGCGCCGCGTCCGTACGAAGCCCTCGCCGCGCAAGGTGATCGGGATGCCCGACCACCCTGCGCTGCGCGAGCTGAAGCGCGGCCGGCGCTTGCGGATGCTCACGCATCCGAGCGAGCTGCGCGGCTTCGTGCGCGTCATCGGCTGCGAGCCGCACGGGCAAGTCGAGGACTGGGTGTGTGGTCTGCCCGACGGCTCGCGCCTGCACGCTCACGTAATGCCGGACGGCGTCATCACGGTCCATCGCGACCGATGGGACCCTGCGCGCGGGTGGTTCTCGCGTGCGCTGCACGTTGGGCTCGAAACGACCGGCGGCCGCATCGCCCTCGCGATGACGGCTGCTCGCATGCTGGGGTGGCTCCCATGAGACCGGTGGTGATCGAGCGGGCTTCCGGCCTGTCGTTCGTCGTGTCGCAGGCCGAAGGACCATCCGAGGAAGAGAGCGGCGTGCGGTGGCTTGGGCCGCGTCGAGGGTTGCTCCTCTCGCGTCCGGGCCCGATCACGATGCTTGGGGTCAACTGGCCGCTCGGACTCGTGTCGCTCCAGGACCAACCCGACGGGAGCGCGCTCGTGATCGGCTACTCGGTCGCGCTGCCGGGGCTCACGGTGGTCCCGTCTGTGGTCGGCGCGACGCGGCTCCTCGAGCTGCCGGCGAGCTGGGGTCTCACGTGGTCGCCCTGGCACGAGGTCGTCGCGATCCGCTCGCCACGTTCGAATCGCTGAAAAAGAGTCGGCCCCGAAGCGCGGACACGCTCGGGGCCGGAGGTCGCCAACGGGGAAGTCGATGACCGAGAGGAACGATAGCACGAAGGACGGGGGCTGGGGCGGAGCCCCAGAGAGGCGCGGAGCGCCGTCGCGGGACGGACGGCGGTGCCCGGACGGAGGAACGCCCCCGGCGCTCCTAGGAGCCTTCCAGGGGCGCCCCCCCTCTCTCGATGATGGTCGCGTGCCGCAAGCTCGGGCGAGGGCCCTAGCGCGGTTTTGGAGCGGTCGACGGTGCGTCATCGGGCTCGAACGGCATCGGCGCCGCGTCGAGCACCTCACGCAAGTCCGCCGCGACCTTGCGCAGCTCGGCCGCGCGATGGGCTGCGAACGGTCGATCGCGCTGGCCCTCGACGAACACGGCGCGCCATTCGAGCCAGCGCACGACGGCGAGCGAGTAGTGCGGGCCGAGCAGCCCGGCGAGGTCCTCTTCGATGTACGGGACGTGTACGGACATCACGAGTCACTCTTCCCGCGTGACGTCGCGCGCGTCGTACGCGTTCGCCTTGGTCGGTCCGGGGTCGCCGTCCCAGTGCACGAGAAACCCGTTGCCGCTCGTGCGCGGGAGCAGCTCTGTCACCACGCCGTGACGTGCGTTGCATCCCGGGACCGAGAGCACCACGCGATCGCCGACTTTGTAGTCCCCGACACGCGCGGCCGCCTTCTGGTCGTCGATGGCTGCGAGCAGATCGAACGCGAAGCGCTGGGCGACGTCGAGGGGCATCGCGAGCGCGACGTCGGGCCGGAGGGCGAGAGCTTCGTCGGTCGCGTCGCTCGCGCGACAGCCCACGAGCACTACGCCGCGCTCGTGCGTGAGGCCGCCCTCGATGCGGTACGCGTCGTGGGGATAGGCGGTCGCGCGGCGTACGTACGTGGGCGCGACCGTGCGGTTGAGGGGCCGAACCTTCGGGCGCGTCATGTCGACACCCTCGCGTGCGAGTCGAACGCTGCCAGCTCGACGCCGGCGTCGAGGCGCGTACGCATCCATTCGGCGAGCGTCATGCGCTCGTGCATCGCGCAGCGGTCCCACGCGGTGAGCTGCTCGGGCATGACGCGCAGCTCGAGGCGCTTGGAGTACACGACGGCCCCGTGCCCCCCGGCCGAACCCGAGGACCGCCGGTATACGTGGTGGTGCGCCTCGGGGAGCGGGGGCATGGGAATCGTTCGCGGGAGCCCGTCGAGCTGGGGCACCGTATACGTCTCGGCTGCCTTCGCGGGCTTCTTCGGTGCGACGCCCGGGATCATGGCCTGCCGGCCCTCGAACTTGGGCTTGCGGGCCTTGCGTACGGGCGCGGTCTTCTTTTTCGCGGTCTTCTTCTTCGCGGTCATCGGCGGTCATCCCTTCATGCCGCGAAGCGCGGCGGTGAGAGAATCGATGAGACGACGACGGATGATCGTCTGCTCGTCGGTCGTGAACGTCGCGAAAATCTCGCGGGTGTTGTGCTCGATGTTGGCGAGCTGCTTCGGGCTGAGGTCCCCGAAGACAAGCACGGCTCGCATGTTCGCGCGGATCTGCTCTCGGTCATCCATCTTCGATCACTCCTCGACGGCTCGACGTGAGCCGTCCGTAGCGGGTACGTACCGCCCGCGGCCGCAGACGTCAAGGTACGTACGCGTGGGGGGCGCCCGATGACGGTCGCGGTCAACGGGCACGCGCTCGCCGCGCTGCAATTTCAAGAGGGCCGCCGGCAGCTCGCGACGGAGGCGGCCGCGCGCGAGGCCGCCCGTGGTCTTGGAAACAAGGGAGCAACTGTAAACGTCGCGGAATCACTGACGGAACGGCCGGAGGATGTAGGTCCGTATGCGCCCGCGGCCTTGGCGAACCTTCGCGAGCTGGAGCGGTTGCGCACGCCCGCGCGGCAGCGTCGGCAGAGTCGCCACCGCGCCCGAGCGCGCTACGCGAGGACGGTCGGAAACACGGGGACGGCGATCTGGCACGAGCAGCGCGCCGATGCGCTGGACTACGGCTATCTCCCTCGTGCGCTGGGCTGCGAAGATCCGCGGACCGCGCGCGGCGTCGAGCTGGCGTGCACGTCGTGCGGCGTCGTGCGGTGGGCGCCCGCGCGGTGCGGCGTGGTGAGTGCGTGCGAGCGGTGCGCGACGCGGCGACGCGGCAACCTGTACAAGCGGCTCGCGCGCGGGCTCGGCGCCGCGCACCGGGCCGCGATGGGCGAGTGGTCGCGCAGCGGGTGCGTGAAGGGCATGCGGCCCGACGTCGAGCTGGTGACTCTCACGGTGCGGCACTCGGGAGACATCGCCCAAGACCGCGCGCGCCTACAAAAAGGATGGATTCGCTTCCGCGCGCGCCTGTACGTACACGACGGCCGCGCTCTCCCCTTCTTCCGCGTCCTGGAGCTGACGGACGGCGCGGACGAGCTGGGACACGTGCACCTCCACGTCGCGGTGGTCTGGCCCTGGCGAAATCTGCACGCGCTTTCGCGTGCATGGTCCGACGCGACGGACGGGTGCGGGATGAACGTCGACGTAGTGGGCCGGAAGAAGGCCCGCCGGAACCCCGCGGCGGCCGCCTCGTACGTAGCGGGGTACGTACAGAAGGCGGGCGCGTCCGTGCGTAGTCTGGAGCTGCGCGCGCAGTGGCTCGACATGCTCGCCGACGGCGCGCGGCTCTACTCGACATCGCGCGGGCTGCTCGCGCCGAAAGAGCCGGGGTGCTCGTGCCCCGAGTGTCGCGGGCCGGAGACTGTGCTCGCGATCACGAGGCGGCTCCCGCGCGAGCTGCGATGCTTCCCGACCGGTCCGCCGATCCGATCGTGATCGGATCGTGATCGGTGCTCGATCGGTGTGGTGACGGGCCAACCTGCGTACGAAAACATCGTGCGCAAGGGCCGATCCGTCCGCGGATCGACGAATGGTGTGCTCGCGGTCTACACTTCCGTCCATGACGCAAGTCGGCGCGGGTCGTGATCCGGCGAACATCGATCCCAATGCGGGTCTCCCCGAGGGCGAGGACGTGCCCCCCGAGTCGGACGCGCAAGCGGCCGCCGAGTCGCAGCTCGAAGAGTCGGCGGCGCAGCTCGAAGCGAGGTTGACCGATGCGAGCGCGACGCCCCAAGAGGTCCGCACGGCGACGCACGCGTTCCAAAATTCGTGGAACGCGTCCGGCCGCTCGCCACGCCTGACGCTGGACGGCGTGTACGGACCGGCAACGCGTGCAGCGCTCTCGACGGCGCTCGGACGCGATGCGCCGGCAGCTCGCGCAACGACGACCGCGACCTCGCGCTCGCAAGCACGCGCGCAGCAGAGCCCCCCGCCGTCCGCGCAGACCCCCCCCCCCCACCCCCCCGGTACCGAAAAAACTCGGCCCCGCTCTCGCTCTCGCGTATTGGAGCGTGCGAGCGCGAGCGTCGGACACGACGGCGAACAGCAAGCTCGCCGCACTGGCGAGCAACGCGGCGTGGATCAACGCGCACTCGAACACGGGCATCACCTCCGGGGGGACGGTGCGGATCGGCGAGGTCCCAGCGGCGCCCGATGACGCGACGGTCGCGCAGTGGGCGCAGGACGCATGGTCACGCGCCCAAGCGGCGGGGGCATCGACGGTCGCGCAGCTCACCTCGCACGCGCGGTCCATCGTGTCGCAAGCGCAATCTGCGCTCGCCGAGATCACGCGCGCGATCTCCCGCGAGACGGACATCGCGGTCCGACAGAGTCTCTCGATTCTTGAGGCGACCCTCACGGCCATCTTGCGCCCCGTCGCGCACGGCATCGACACCGCCACGCGCGGGCTCGCTGGCCCGGCTTTGTTGCTGGGAGCGGGTCTGCTCTTGTTCTCGTCCTCCTCGCATCGTTAGACGTCCGTACCTCACCCCAACGAAAGGATCGCCATGCCCCCGACTCGTACCGCTTCACGCTCCGTCCCCGCCCGCGCGCCCGCCGCGCGTCCCATCGTCATCCGAGAAGGCGGCGCGCGACGCGTCGCGGGGCAGCTCGCTCGCCGCGCGGGCAGCGCGGCCGTGCAGGCCGCGCGCGACGAGTCGCACACGCTCGCCGCGGTCGTCGCTGCCGGCGCGCTCGGCTACGCGCGCCGCGAGGGCATGCTCGACAACATCCCGTCGATCGATGCCATCGGCGCGGAGGGCACGCTCGCACTCGTCGCGTTCGCGGCCGGCAAGTTCATGCGCAGCAAGATGGCGAGTCACGTCGCGACGGGCCTCGCCTCGGTCGCGATCAACCGCATGGCGGCCGGCGATCTCGGCGGCGGCACGAGCAGCTAACGTCGTACGTACCCTCCACCCCTCACCCGTTCCCGGTTCCAGAGAAAGGATCTCGACATGAAGAAGCACGTCCACAACCTGATCGCGCTCGCCCTCGGCGGGGGGATGCTCCCCTCGCTCTCCACGCTCGCCGATGCCGCCGACGACTATCAGACGGTCGGCGCGAACGAGGTCGGCTACTTCGACGAAGGGGGCAACTGGCAGCGCTACAACACCGCCGGTGTCGGCGCGTCGGGCCCGCTCGCCGTGCGGCTCGGTCCGCAGGCACCGCAGGCGCCCGTGCGCCCCGCGATCTCCCCGGCCATCCTCCGGCCGAACATGCTCATCCGGCCGAACATCGCGCCGGCCCCCGCGCCCGCGTCGGGCCTCACGGCGCAGCAGATCCAGCAGATGATCGACCAGGCCTTCGCCGCGCATGGGCTCGGACAGCCCGCGGCGCAGCAGGTTCAGCAGATGATCCAGGAGGCGATCTCCAGCTCGATGCCGTACGGGACCGTCCCGTCGCGCGTCGCGCCGGACGAAGCCCTCTTCCCGATGGGCCTCGGCTACTTCGTTCTCTCGGGCGGACCGCCCGCGGTCCTCTCGGGGGGCTTCGCGAACGTGCTTCCGCAGCGCGCGTTCCGCGGTGAGCGTCTCGTGCTCTCGACGTTCCGCTCCAACGGCGCGAGCACGGTGCCGGTCATCGTCGACACCTTCAAGGTGGGCGACTACTCGCAGCTCGTCGGCGGTGGCGCGGTGCCGGTCGAGACGTTCCGCCCGGACGCGTTCGGCGTGCGCCTGATGCTCGATGGCGCCGTGCCCGGCGTCACGTACACGATCAACTGCTCGGTGCCCGTCGCCGTCGGCATCCCGGCCGGCGAGACGATCACGGTGGTCGGCGCGGTGCTCGGCCGTACGGGCGAGGCCCAGGGGCGCTGAGCCCCCGCGACGTACGTACCGTCCTCGAGCTCGAGGCCGGTACGTACCTCGCGAGCGGGCGGCCGGGGAGCACTTTGGCCCTCCCCGCCCTCGGCCGACCGCTCGGGAGGTACGTACCCCAATGCATGCAACGTTCGACATTCCGGATCGACTCGGCGCGCACGCGCTCGACGCGGCTCTCGAAGGGCTCGTCGAGGTGGGCGTCGCGGAGCTGACATCGCCCGCGGTCGGCGGTGGCGAGTGGCCTACGCTCTACACGAGCGGCGTGCGCTATCAGCGCGAGCGCGACACGGAGGATTGGCTCCCTCCTTCCAGCGTCATGGCGGCCGGCTGGGGAGACTGCGAAGACCTCGCGAGCTGGCGCACGGCCGAGCTGCGCGTGTCCGGCGAGGACCCCACCGCGAGGGCGATCGTCATCCGCTCGGGCCCGCGCACGTGGCACGCCGTCGTCGAGAGGGAGAACGGCGCGTATATCGAAGACCCCTCCGCCGTGCTGGGGATGGGCGACGAAGACGAAGGCACGTTGGTCGGGTGGAACGTGCGCTGCCAGCGCTCGCCGCAAGGCGGGTTCATGTGCACCCTGACCCGCGACGGTACGGGCGTCGTCGGCATCGGTCCGACCCCCTCGGTGGCGATCAAGCGCGCGACGACGGCGGGCGTGGGGCAGATCCCGGGCCTCGACCTGATCGCCAACATCGCGCGCGCTGCGCTCGATGCGGCGATGCCCAAGACCACGACGACCCCGCAGGGCACGACGACGACGACGCCACCGACCGGGCTCCAGTTGCCCATCCAGTTGCCCCCGGGTCTGTCGACGGCGCTCCCGTCGGGGGACGTCACGTCGGACGTGCAGCGCATCGCGCGAGAGATCACTCAGATCACCTCGCGCGAGGCGCGACGGAAGCTGCAAGCTGCGCAGCAAGCGGTGCGCGGCTCGGAGGTCGGCCGTCGAGGTCATCGACGGAGCCGACGGTGAGACGCGACTATCGCGGCGCCCCCGCGCCGCATCACCACACCTTCGGGGTCCCCGGCGTGGCGCCTGTCGGACGCATCGCGGGCGGGGACTGGCCGCAGTGGGGCCGCTCGATCCAGGTGCAAGCGGGCGACGCCATCCCGAAAACGGAGCTTATCCGTACGTCGGTCGGCTATCCCGTGCCGTGGGTCTGGCAAGTGTGGCTCGACGGCGGGGGAGCCGGCGCGTGGGGTGGTGGCGTCGACCTGCCGATCATGGCCGGGCCAGGCATGGGCGCGGGAGGGTCGCGGTACGGACAGCCGTACTCCATCAAGCCGGGCGGCGCGTTCCTCACGCAAGGTTCCGGCCCCACGCCGGCCACCGAGCTGCTCATCACGGTCGAGCCCCCCGAGGCCTCGCCGATCATCGCGCTCGTGACCATCACGATCTGCGCGGTCGCATGTCCCGCGTCCAACTGGCTCCCCAAGGGCATCGGCAACGGGCCGCAGTGGTAGGCGATGCCGACTCTGCCGCTACCTTCGGGGCATCTTCCCCGGCCCGGCTCCGGGTCGTGGCTCGCGTCGCGCTCTGACGGTCATCGTCTGCACGCGGGTGTCGATCTGCTCGGGCCTGTCGGCTCCCCCGTCGTCGCGCCCGAAGATGGGACGGTGGTCGTCGTCGCGTCCGCCTCGACGCCGTCCGATGCGACGCGCCGCAGCGCGCCCGCGGGCTGGGCGGGGTACGGACCCCGTGCGGTTCTCATCCATGGACTGAGCGGGACCTATCACCTCCTCGCGCATCTTCGCGACGGGGGCATGACCCTCGCGACGGGTGCACACGTGCGCGAGGGTCAACAAGTGGGCGAGATCGGCGTCACGTCGACCCCTCACCTGCATTGGGAGGTACGTACGCTCCCTCAACCCCCCTCGGGCGTGGCGACGGTCGAGGTGTGCGGTGACCCGGCCGAATGGCTCGCGGGCGTGTGGTCCCCGTGGGACGGACGTTGCCCGCCCGAGCCGGCGAACGACGTACGTACACCGCGCGCATGTCGTCCGGGGTGGCGAGGCCCGGCTCCCGACCCTTTCCCCCGCCCGCGGCCCGAAGCGGTCGCGGTAGCAACACTCGCCCGGTGGCTCAACGTCCGGGGTCTGGAAATGGAACAGGAGGCGGAATATGGCTCCTCGCGGTCCTAGCGATCGCCGCATGGAAGAGATAGCGCGTCGGCTCAAGCACTCGGGTGCGGTGAGCGTGCGCGCGGTCGACATCGACGGCGTGGAGACGGTGGTAGAGCTCCACGGGCAGCGCGGGAAGTGGGAGCGTGCGGCGCGCTCGCTGCTCGCGCTCGGGGCGCAGATCGGTCACTGCCTCGATGCAAACGGGAAGGTTCTCGAAAGCATCAATTGCGCGCCCGACGCCGGCAGCACGATCCCGGACGCGCCGGGTACGGGCGCGGCCGAACGCAGCCGCGACCGGGAGCTGGCGACGCTGCTTCGCGTCGCGCTCGACTCGCACGACAAGGTGGCCGGGCGGTATGAGGGCATCATCGCGGCGCTCCAGAAGTCCAACGACTCG
>Ga0335069_10016558_pt1 | contig 10278 bp, 8 predicted proteins | sample Lox_Sample_11_FD_206714 | JGI IMG/M metagenome (GOLD analysis project Ga0335069, IMG submission 206714) | Soil microbial communities from Loxahatchee National Wildlife Refuge, Florida, United States - Lox_Sample_1.1 | ecosystem: Environmental > Terrestrial > Soil > Wetlands | place: USA: Florida...
GAGCGCGGTCGCGCGGTAGTCGGCCGAGGAACGGGACACGAACGTGTCGGTCCCGGCCGAGGGCTTCAGACCGAGCGCGACCAGGCCGCCGGCGATCGCGAGGGTGAGCACGATCGCGACCGTCAGCGCCGGCCTGCGCGCCGCCAGCCGGGCCGCTCCCTCGAACCTCTCCTTCACCGTCATGGTGCGTGTGAGGCTACCGGCGGGCCCAAGCGGGCGACGCCGGTTAGTCCATCGTCAGCGGACCCTGTGACTCCCCGGAGAGGAACTGGCGGATGAACGGGTTGTCCGAGTTGAGCATGTCCTCGGCCGGGCCGGCCTCGACGATCCGCCCCTTCCACAGGACGTTGATGTAGTCGGCGACGCGCCGCGCGCTCATGATGTCGTGGGTGATCACGCAGAACGTCGGCAGGTACTGCTTCTGCTTGGCCTTCGCCTCGTCCATCATGTCGCGGTGGATCTCGAGGATCAGCTCGCCGAGCAAGGCGGTGCGCACCGGGTCGAGACCCGAATCGGGCTCGTCGAACAGGAGGATGTCGGGCTCGAGCACGAGCGCGCGGGCAAACCCGGCGCGCTTGCGCATCCCGCCCGAGAGCTCGTTGGGCATCAGGTTTCGGGCGCTGCCGAGTCCGACCTCGCTCAGGCGGCGCATCACGATGTCCTCGATCTCGTCCTCCCCCTTCTCCGTGTGCTGGCGCAGCGGGAAGGCGACGTTGTCGAAGATGTCCATCGAGCCGAACAACGCGCCGTCCTGGAACAGGAGCCCGAACTTCTTGCGCATCTCGAACAGCTGGTCGTCGGGCATGTTCGGCACGGACTCGCCGTGGACCAGCACGTCGCCCTCGTCGGGGTAGAGCAGGCCGACCATGTGCTTGATGCACACCGACTTGCCGGTCCCCGACGGCCCGAGGATCATCGAGACCATGCCCTCGGGAAGGCCCATGTTGAGACCCTGGAGGATGCGCGCGCGGCCGAATGACTTGTACGTGTCGATGAATTCGACCGCGTCGGGCCGGCCGGACGGATAGACCTTGTAGGTGTGCCACCGGTACTCGTCCTCGCTCGCGCCGGCGGGCGGCGCGGGGCGCGGTGGCTGCTCGTCGACGACCGACACGCGCGAGACGCTCGCAGGCTGGGCCGGCAGGACCGGTTGGGCCGGCTGGGTCGGCGCCGCCGTCGCCTGCTCGGTCGCGGGCGGCGCCTCCTCGACGCTCTCGCGCTCGTCGGTGTCGCGCTCGTCGGTGTCGTCGTCGAAAGAGAACAGCGGCATATCAGCCTCCGATAGGTGCCCTCGGATTGGCGCCCCAGAAGAGCTGCGTCCCGAGCATTCCGATGAGGTGGACGGACACGATATTGACGACCATCGATTTCGCCGTGGCCGTGCCCACGCCGACGGGACCGCCACTGGCGTTGTACCCGTAATAGCAGCCGACGAGAACGATGACGGTCGCCATCGTCATCGCCTTTATCAAGCTGAATAACAAGTCCGGCGGATTCTGGAACTGCCAGAAGATCAGGAAGAACCCTCCGCTGGAGACGTCGCCGATCTGCTGGACCACCACCAGGTAGCTTGCGAAGAAGCCGGCGCCGATCGCGCAGATGTACATGAACGGGAGGACGAGCCACGCGGCGAGCAGGCGGGTCGCGCACAGGAAGGTCATGCCGCTGATGCCCATCACCTCGAGCGCGTCGATCTCGTCGGAGATCCGCATCGAGCCGAGCTCGGCGACGATCCCGGTGCCGACCTTCGCGGCCATCATGTACCCGAACGCATACGGGACGAGCTCGCGCAGATCGCACCACGCGGCGAACACACCGGCGTACGCGGGCACGCCGTTCGCGCGGTCGAAGTACGCGCCCTCGACGCCGCACTCGAGGCCGATGATGAACACCAGGCCCCAGATCACGAGCGTCGAGGAGACGATCAGGATCCCGGACTGACGCAGGGCCTCGCCGAAGAACCTGAAGACCCGCAGCCGGAACACCTCGCCGACGATCCGCGAGGTGAACTTGACCATCTCCCCGAACGACTCGATCCAGCCGCGCGGGGTTGCGAGCAGACCCTCCATCTACTTGGCGACGGTCGTGATCTCGGGATGGGTCGCGAGCAGGGTCTGCGTGAACGCGTAGTTGAACGCGAACACGCCGAGGAACGCGATCACGACCGCCTGGTTGACGGCGCGGCCCACCCCCTCGGCGCCGCCGGACGCGGTCATCCCCTTGTAGCAGCAGACGATCGCGATGATCGCTCCGAAGATCGTCGTCTTGACGACCGAACCCCACAGGTCGGTCGTCGAGGCATTGTTGAAGAAGGTCGCCCAGAACGGGCCGAGCGGCGCGTTGTTGACGAGCGTCGCGACGATCCCGCCGAAGATGCCGAACAGCAGCGCGTAGATGTCGAACAGACCCGTGACGAGCATCAGCGCGAGGAACCGCGGCACGACGAGGTTCTTGACAGGGTCGACGCCGAGCACCTGCAGCGCGTCGAGCTCCTCGCGGATCTTCCGCGCGCCGAGGTCTGCCGTGATCGCGGTGCCGGCGACGCCGGCGAGCACGATCGCATCCACGAACGGTGCAAATTCCCTGATCGACGCGAGCACGAAGAACCCGCCGAGGCGGTCCAGCGCGCCGAACAGCACGAGGAAGTTCGCCGCCTGGAGTCCGGGCGCCGCATAGCCGAACGCGACCGTCGAGATGAGCAGCGGGAACCAGCAGAGCTTGATCGCGAACAGGAACTGGCCGACAAACTCGCTGCCATACGGGTAGGGCGGGCGGATCGCGGAGACAATCGTCTTGCCGGTCAGGATCATCATGTTCCCGACCTCCTCGAGTACGTTCCGCATCGGCGGGAACGTGCGTTCCGCGACTGCTCGAACCAACCTCTCTCTCACCTCCAGGGGTCTGCGCGGCTGCGCCCGCGGTTCAGGCGAGTAAGCCTACGCGAACGGTCCGCCCAAAACCAAGTGAGAACCGCCGCCTTCAACGGGCGTTCACGTGCGCTTAAGAGTGGTATGTTCGCGGCGCCGTGAGCGGGCGGAGACTGAGACGCAGCGGGCTGATCGTGGCGACCGGAGCGGCGCTCGTGCTGAGTGCCTGCGGCTCCGGAGCGCGCCAGGACGCGAACGAGCCGAGCGGCAACTTCACGGTGTCGGTCCCGGTCGCGACATTCCCGACGCTGCAGCGACTCGCGCAGCACACCCATCTCGTCATCTCGATCCACAACACTGGCCCGAAGACGATCCCGAACGTGGCCGTGACGATCATCGATCCGCGCACCGGGACCGCGGCGCAGGCCTTCGGCGGGCTGATCTCTTCGACGACACAGCCGCTCGCGAGCCGCTCACGGCCCGTCTGGATCATCGACCGGCCACCGGGACCGTGCACGTACAGCTGCCAGTCCGGCGGACCCGGCGGCGCCGTCACCGCCTACTCGAACACCTGGGCACTGGGAGCGCTCAAGCCCGGCGCCACCGCGACGTTCGTGTGGGCGGTGACGCCGGTGAAGGCGGGCGCGTATGTGATCCAGTACCGAGTCGCGGCGGGCCTCAACGGCAAGGCGAAGGCCGTCCTCGCCGACGGCGGGGCGCCGATGGGCACGTTCAAGGTGCACGTCACGACCGTGCCGCAGCAGTCCTACGTGAACGACAACGGCCAGGTCGTCAAGGTTGGCCCTTAGCCGGCGCCGATCCCCTACGAGCTGCTCGACTGCTCCCAGATGTTGATCCCGCCCTCGACGGCGTAGCGGTCGATCTCCGCGAGCTCGCTCGGCTCGAAGTCGAGGCGCTCGAGCGCCGCGACGTTCTGCTCGAGCTGCGTCACGCTGCTCGCGCCGAGCAGCGCGGAGGTCACGCGCTCGTCCCGCAGCACCCACGCGATCGCCATCTGCGCGAGGGTCTGCCCGCGCCGCATGGCGATCTCGCCGAGCGCCCGGACGCGGGCGAGGTTCTCGGGCGTGATCAGGCTCTCGGAGAAGTGAAGGCCCCGCCGGACCCGCGAGTCGTCAGGGACGCCGTCGAGGTAGCGGTCGGTGAGCAGCCCCTGACCGAGCGGCGAAAACGCGATCGCACCGACCCCCTCGCGCGCGAGCACGTCGAGCAGCTCCGCCTCGATCCAGCGGTTGATCATCGAGTAGGACGGCTGATGGATCAGCAGCGGCGTCCCGAGCTCGCGCAGGATCTGCACCGCCTCCTCGGTCCGCCGCGGCCCGTAGGAGGAGATCCCGACGTAGCGCGCCTTGCCGTGCCGGACGGCGGTGTCGAGCGCGCCCATCGTCTCCTCGAGCGGCGTGTCGGGATCGAACCGGTGCGAGTAGAAGATGTCGACGTACTCGAGCCGCATCCGCGCGAGGCTCTGATCGAGGCTGGCGAGCACGGACTTGCGCGAGCCCCACTCGCCGTAGGGCCCGGCCCACATGTCGTAGCCGGCCTTCGTCGAGATCACGAGCTCGTCGCGCAGCCGATGGAAGTCCTCGGCGAAGATCCGCCCGAAGTTGATCTCGGCGGTCCCGTACGGCGGGCCGTAGTTGTTGGCGAGATCGAAGTGGGTGATGCCGAGGTCGAACGCCCGGCGCAGGATCGCGCGGCTGTTCGCGAGCGGTCGATCGTCGCCGAAGTTCTGCCACAGCCCGAGCGAGATGGCCGGCAGCTTCAGCCCGCTGCGCCCGCAGCGGCGATACGGCATCCGCTCGTAACGGTCGTCTGCGGGAACGTAGAGATCGAGGCCCAGCCGTGGATCGAACGGCACGGCGCCAGTATTTCACGGTAGGGTCCGCGGCCGCGGCAGGGGCAGCGGCGCGTCCCATGGACGGACGGCGAACGCATTTTGCGGCTCTTTGGCCATTGGGATAATGACCGTCCCGGCCCGGTCGCCTACCCTGTGCTCGCCCGTCCCACCGGGACGGCTCACACACGCACGCGCGCGCCGATGGGGTTTACTCAGCCCGGGCGCGGACCAGGAAGGAACTACCTACGCATGCCTCGCACCCGCCAGCAGAATGTCCTCGCAGCGCAGTGGACACCGAACGGAGGCGCGCTCGGCGCGCCCGATCTGACGATCCCCGACAACCAGATTTTTGGATCCAACGTCTTCAGCTCCGCCGTCCAGCGTCAGCGCCTGCCCCGCGACGTGTTCCGCCGCCTGCAGCAGACGCTCGCGCGCGGGGATGCGCTGGACACGTCGCTTGCCGATGCGGTCGCGCTGGCGATGAAGGAGTGGGCGCTCGAGAAGGGCGCCACGCACTACACGCACTGGTTCCAGCCGCTGACCGGCTCGACCGCCGAGAAGCACGACAGCTTCTATGCGCCGACCGGTGAGGGCACCGCGCTCGCCGAATTCTCCGGCAAGGAGCTGATCCAGGGCGAGCCGGATGCCTCGAGCTTCCCGACGGGAGGAATCCGCGCGACGTTCGAGGCGCGCGGCTACACCGCATGGGACCCGACGAGCCCCGCGTTCATCCTCGAGAACCCGAACGGCGCGCTGCTCTGTATCCCGACCGCGTTCGCGTCGTGGACCGGCGAGGCACTCGACCACAAGATCCCGCTGCTGCGCTCGATGGACGCGCTGTCGCAGTCGGCGATCCGCGCGCTGAAGCTGTTCGACGACCACGCCTCACAGCGCGTGTTCACGACCGTCGGGCCTGAGCAGGAGTACTTCCTGATCGACGAGCAGTACTACTTCGAGCGTCCTGACCTGATCACGACGGGGCGGACGCTGTTCGGCGCCAAGCCGCCCAAGGGCCACGAGCTCGACGATCACTACTTCGGCTCGATCCCCGAGCGGATCCTCGCGTGCATGCTCGAGACCGAGCGCGAGCTCGCGAAGCTCGGCGTCCCCGTCAAGACCCGCCACAACGAGGTGGCGCCGAACCAGTACGAGATCGCACCGGTGTTCGAGAACTCGAACGTCGGCGCCGATCACCAGCAGCTGACGATGCAAGTGATGCAGAACGTCGCGCGGCGCTACGGCCTCGTCTGCCTGCTCCATGAGAAGCCGTTCGCCGGCGTCAACGGCTCGGGCAAGCACAACAACTGGTCGATGGGCACCGACACCGGCAAGAACCTGCTCGACCCGGGCGACACGCCGCACGACAACCTCGAGTTCCTGTTCTTCTGCGCCGCCGTGCTCCAGGCGGTGAACAAGCACCAAGGGCTCCTGCGCGCGTCGATTGCCTCGCCGGGCCAGGATCACCGCCTCGGCGCAAACGAGGCACCGCCCGCGATCATCTCGATCTTCCTCGGCGCGGAGCTCGAGAAGGTGTTCGGCGCGATCGAGCGCGGCGAGGCCGGCGAGTCGACGCCGGGCTCGTTCCTCGGCCTCGGGACGCCGGTGCTGCCGCCGCTGCCGTTGCACGGCGGCGACCGCAACCGGACGAGCCCGTTCGCGTTCACCGGCAACAAGTTCGAGTTCCGGGCGCTCGGGTCGAGCATGTCGCTGTCGCTCCCGAACACGGTCCTCAACACGATCGTCGCGGAGGCGATCGACGACCTCGCCGACCAGCTCGAGAGCTCGCTCGAGGGCGCCACCGAGCTCGAAGCGGCACTCCGTCCGATCCTCCAGAAGAGCTACGCCGCCAACAAGCAGATCGTGTTCGGCGGCGACAACTACTCCGAGGAATGGCACAGCGAGGCCGAGCGGCGCGGTCTGCTCAACCTGCGCCAGACCTCGGACGCACTCCCGTACCTCATCTCGGAGCCGACCGTCGCGGTCTTCTCCAGGTACGGCGTCCTGTCCGAGCGCGAGATCGAGTCGCGGTACGAGGTGTTCCTCGAGCAGTACGTCACGAAGCTCAACATCGAGGCCGAGACTGCGGCGTCGATCGCTCGCACGATGCTGCTGCCGGCAGCAGCGCGGCACCTCGCGCTGCTGCATGAGGCGCGGTTGCCGGAGCTCGTCGCCGAGACCGAGCAGCTGACGAGCGAGTTCGCCGGCGCGATCAAGGAGCTCGAGTCCGCGAACCTCGCCGAGAACCAGCCGCACGACGATCTGCTCGCGCACGCGAAGTACATGGGCGACACCGTGATTCCGGCGATGGCCGGGGCGCGAACGGCGGCAGACACGCTCGAGAAGGTCGTGGCCGACGATATCTGGCCGCTACCGAAGTACTCGGAGATCCTCTTCATCAAGTAAGGAGCCGGGCTTCACCCGAGCGGGGCCGGTGCGGTCGCCGGCCCCGTTCGGACCGAAACTTGCGGATCTGCAGCGGGTTATTCGCTACGGTGAGCCGCGGTATGTCGGACGACCGCCATGTGCGGGTCAGTTGGGTTGTTGTGGGGCACCGTCGACTGCGCGCGTTTTCAGTGCTCGCCGCGATTGCGGCGTTGGCCGCCGGCGCGCTCGCACCGGTCGCGCGCGGCGCGTCGGGGGGCGCCGGGCTCGGCTCTTCGGGCACGGGCAGCGGCGCTCCGATCGTCAGTCACGTCAGCGCGGGCAGCCCGTTCAGCGCGCGCGGGATGTGGATCTGGGTGCTGTCGAGCTCGAACGGCGGCGACCTGACGTCGATCGTCGCGCGTGCCCGCCTCAGCGGCGTCCGTACGCTGATGATCAAGAGCGGCGACGGTACGAGCACGTGGTCGCAGTTCAATGCTCCGCTCGTCTCCGCGCTGCATCGCGCCGGCCTGCGGGTCTGCGCCTGGCAGTACGTGTACGGATTCCACCCGGTCACCGAGGCGCACGTTGGGGCGGCGGCGGTCGCGGACGGCGCCGACTGCCTGCTGATCGACGCCGAGAGCGAGTACGAGGGCAAGTACATCTCGGCGCAGACCTATGTCACGAGACTGCGCGCGCTGATCGGCAACAGGTTCCCGGTGGCGCTCGCCGGCTTCCCATACATCGATTTCCACCCGGCGTTCCCGTACTCGGTGTTCCTCGGCCAAGGCGCCGCTCAGTACAACGTCCCGCAGATGTACTGGTACGACATCGGCACGACGGTCGACCGCGTCTACGCCCACACGTACGCGTACAACCGCGTCTATCAGCGCCCGATCTTCCCGCTCGGGCAGATCTACAACTCGCCGCCGGCGGCGGACATCCGCCGCTTCCGCCAGCTGTCCCGACCCTACGGCGCCGGCGGCGTCAGCTGGTGGGACTGGCAGGAGGGCTCCGGCGGCGCGTGGCGCGCGGCCTCGCAGCCGATCGGCTGGCTCAGCAACTTCACGCCCGACAGCTCGTTCGTGACGATCGGCCTGAAGGACCAGGGCGACCTCGTCGTCTGGGCGCAGGAGCATCTCGTCAGTGCGGGCCTGACGCTCGTGATCGACGGCGCATTCGGGCCGCAGACGCAGGCCGCCGTGCTCCAGTTCCAGGCCGCACACGGGCTGACCGCGACCGGGGTGATCGACGCCGGCACGTGGCAGGCCCTCCTGCGCCACCGGCCGGTCGCGGTCCGCTGGACCCGCAAGGGCGCGACGCTCGCCTCAGCCGCGCACAGGGGCACACTCGTGCTGAAGACGCCGGCGTCCGCATCGCTGCCGGCGAAGCGCAACGAGATCGCCGGCGCCGGCGGGCGCGGGCGGCCACGCGGGTAGTGGGCAGCCGCAGCTCAGAGCAGCCCGTGCTCGCGCGCGTAGGACACGAGCTCGGCCCGGGTCGTGCGGCGCGTCTTCTGCTGGATGTGCGCGCGGTGCGACTCGACGGTGCGCACGCTCAGGTACAGCGTCGAGGCGATCTCGCCGTTCGTATGCCCGAGCGCGATCAGCCGCAGCACCTCGACTTCGCGCGCGCTGAGGTCGTCCGGCGGCCCGGCGGCGGCCGGCGGCTCGGCCGCCAGCCGGGCGCCGAGCTCGGGATTGAGGTAGGTGCGGCCTTCGGCCGCCAGGCGGACCGCTTGGACGAGCTCGGTATCCGCCGCCTCCTTGAGCACGTAGCCGGTCGCCCCCGCGCGCAACGCCTCCCGCGCGAACGCGGGATCGTTCTGCATCGTCAGCACGACGATCTGCGTCTCGGGCGAGCCCTCGCGCATGCGCGGGATCGCCGGCAGGCTCGATTCGCCGGGCATGTTGAGATCGAGGATCAGGACCCGCGGGCGGTAGGCACTGAGCCGTCGCTCGGTGGTCGGGACGTCGCCGGCCTCGGCGACGACTTCGAAGCCGTCTTCGGCCTCGAGCAGCAGGCGCAGCCCCGCGCGCACGACCTGATGGTCGTCCGCGATCACGATCGTGATCGGTGAACTTCCTGATCCCTGTTCTTCCATGCCGCGCACGATAACGCCACTGGCGGTCTCGTCGGTGTCGAAACGTTCCTCAGACGCGATCAGCGGTCCACCGCGACGGTCTGCGCGGTGGCCGTGATCGGGTCAATTTCGACCTCGATCGGCACGCTGCGAGGCGCCGCCGGCGGGCTCATCACCTGACCCGACAGATACGGCGCCAGGTAGTGACCCGCGATTTTCGCCGGCGGCCACCACAGCGGCCGCACGCTGGCGGCTCCCTCGCTTCCCTCAAGCGCTCCCTCCAGATAGCGCGGCTGGGTGCCGGTCAGCAGGATCCCGCGCAGCACGGGACGGAACGGCGCCGGCGCCACCGGCGCGCCGAGGCGGGCGGCGATCGATTCGGCGGCCGCGGCCGCCTGCTGGGCGGCGAGTCCCCCGTGCTTGACCGGGAAGGCCACTGCGTCGCCGGCCGCGTAGACATTCGTCGTGCCGCGCACGAGCCCGTGCGCATCGACCGGAATGAATCCACGCTCGTCGTGCGGCAGGCCCGGCAGCGACGGTCCGCGCAGCCTCGGCAGCGTCACGACCGCGTCCGCTTGGATCCGTACCTTGCCCGGTCGCGCGCGCAGCTCTCCCCAGGCGATCTCCTCGGGCGTGAGGCCCGCGACGAAATGGATCCCGTGATCCTCGAGCTCCTCGAGCACGGCACCGCTTGCGCGTCCGCCGAACACCGCCAGCGGGGCTCGCTCTGGAGTCAGGAGCGTCAGCTCCGCGGAGGCACCGGCGGCACGGAGGCGTGCGGCCGTGAGCAGCGACAGCTCGTACAGGGCAAGCGGCCACCCGGCCTCCGCCGGGACCGCAAACACGAGCCGCGCGACGCCCCCTTCCTCGGCCTGCTCGAGCATCGCCCGGAACCGGCCCGTTCCGCGTTGGGCGCCGAACGTGATCGCCCCTGGGATCGCTTCCTCGGGGCGGGCGCCGGTCGCCACCACGAGCGCGTCGAACTCTCGCTTCTCGCCGCTGGCAAGCGTCAGCGAACCCAACGACGGACGCACCTCGGTGAGCGTATCGGTCGTCGACGTCGCGCCGATCGCCTGGACCAACTCGGGGATGTCGATGTTCGGCGAGGGGCC
>Ga0335069_10016559_pt1 | contig 10277 bp, 7 predicted proteins | sample Lox_Sample_11_FD_206714 | JGI IMG/M metagenome (GOLD analysis project Ga0335069, IMG submission 206714) | Soil microbial communities from Loxahatchee National Wildlife Refuge, Florida, United States - Lox_Sample_1.1 | ecosystem: Environmental > Terrestrial > Soil > Wetlands | place: USA: Florida...
CAAACCCGAGGGCAACGCCGACGACGTGCAGGACCAGGCGCAGGTGGACGACCTGATTGCGAGCCTCGGCTTCTGAACTGGCGCGGGCGGCGCCCACGCACGCCGCCCGCGCCGCCGGCCCACGCCCCGGCCGCTTCGCTCGTGCAAGCGCGTGCGGGCACGCTTCATCCATTCGGGTTTTCCGGCGGGTGCGGCGTTCACCGGTTGACAGGCTTCGCAGGCATACTACGCTTCACAGGCAGCAGCACGTCTTTCGTTTGTCTGTTCGTCAAACAGGGCGACGACGCGGGGCGTGTCGGTAGTGCCGTCAGGGTCGAGGCCAGTCCCGAGGAGGGAGCGTGGAAACGAAACGTCCGGGCTGGGCCGTCGCGCGCGCGATGGCCGTCATGAGCGCGCTATGGGGCATTCACGCGCAAGCTGAACTGGGTGGCGGGCCGATGTCGCCGCCGGTGGCGGACACTGCCGCCACCGTGCATTCGCTGCAGCGCACGATACAGGCGGCGAGCGGTTCGACGACGGGGGCGCCCGCCTCCTATACCGTCCATGAAATCACGCTGGGTTCCGGCACGGTCATTCGCGAATACGTGTCCACCGGCGGCTCCGTGTTCGGCGTCGCCTGGCAAGGCCCGACGATACCCGATCTCAAGTCGCTGTTCGGCAGCCACTTCCCGCAATACACGGCCGGCGTCGAGTCGGCGCACGCCGCGCGCGGCTGGCGCGCGCCCGTATCGGTCGACACGGACAGCCTCGTCATCCACACGGGCGGCCACATGGGCGCGTTCTCCGGACAGGCATGGCTGCCACAGGCACTGCCTGCCGGCATGACCGGCACTGACATCCAGTGACAGCGGGAGGCCGATCATGCGTACCCCCCACACTCTTGTTCGCTGGCTCGGCGCGCTGAGCCTTGCGGCCGCGGCGGCCGTCATCGTGACTGCCTGCGGAGGCGGTGACAACGGCGGTTCGGCCGGTGGCGCGGCGAACACCGTGGTGATCACCGTCGGCAACGGCGTTGCCAACATCATCAACATCCCGACCGTCAGCGTGACGGTGTGCGCACCGGGCACGTCGACCTGCCAGGTCGTCGGCAACGTGCTCGTCGACACCGCGTCGTACGGCCTGCGGCTCGTCAGCAGCGCGGTGTCGGGCGTGCTCGGCAGCCTGCCCGTGTCGAGCGCCGGCGGCACGCCGCTCGCCGAGTGCGGCCAGTTCGTGTCGAGCTACACGTGGGGCTCGCTGCGTACCGCCGACCTGCGCATCGGCGGTGAGGTGGCCGCTTCGCTGCCCGTGCAGATCGTCGGCGATCTCGGCACCACGAGCGTGCCGGCCACCTGCACGAACGGCAATGCATCGGCCAACAGCGCGCAGGCCCTCGGCGCGAACGGCATCCTCGGCATCGGGCCGGCGCCTTACGACTGCGGCACGACGTGCGTCACGACGGCGGCGAAAAGTAACTATTACGCGTGTCCGAACGGCAACGCGAGCTGCGCGCAGGCAACGGTCGGGCTGAGCCAGCAGGTGGCCAATCCCGTCCAGCGGTTTGCCGGCGACAACAACGGCATCATCGTGCAAATGCCGCAGATCTCCAGCAATGGGCAGGGGAGCGCGACGGGGCTGCTGACGTTCGGCATCGGCACGCAGAGCAACAACGCGTTCGGCGCGGCGACGAAACTGACGTCGACCACTGCGGGCGACGTGAACGGGACGTTCCTCGGCAGGAACGTAACGGCATTCTTCGACACCGGCTCGAACGCCTACTTCTTCGACGACGCGGCGCAGACCCAGTGCAACGGCAGCGCGGCGTTGTTCTACTGTCCGGCGGCGACGGCCAGCTATTCGGCGACGCTGACGGGCCAGAACAACGTGCAGGCCACGGTATCGATGACGGTCGCGAATGCGAGTGCGCTGTTCGCCAACACGTCCGCGTTTGCGTTCAACGACCTGGCAGGCCCGCTCGGCCTGAACTCCTCGCTCGACGTCGGCCTGCCGCAGTTCTACGGCAAGACCATCTACTTCGGGATGGACCTGAGCGCGTCGGGCGGCGCGGGACCCTACATCGCGTTCTGAGCGGCGGCCCGGTCGTCGCGGACAACGGGGGCGCGAACCATCGGGCCCGTTTTTATCCCGGGAGGCGCGCCCGCCCGGCGCGGATTCGCGGCGCTGCCGGCGGCCGCTCTCGCCGCGGCGGTGAACCGCGAAACCGCCCGGAACCTGCGCCGCCAAGGCTCGGCGTCCTCCGTCCCGATTCCCGGAAATACCCCCCTTTCACGGCTTTGCTCGACCGATCGCGGTTTGAGCGCTGCATGAATAATCGGTGTCACTGGAAAGCGGCATCCCGCCGCGTCCGTCTGGAGGCACCGTGTCAGACGAGAGCGATCTCGACAAAACCGAAGCCGCCACTCCCAAGCGCCGCGAGCAGGCGCGCGAGGAGGGGCAGGTCGCGCGTTCGCGCGAGCTGGCTTCGTTCGCGCTGCTCGCGGCGGGCTTCTACGGCACGTGGCTGCTTGCCGGGCCGATCGGCTCGCACATGCAGACCATGATGCGCGGCGCATTCACGTTCGACCGCGCGGCCGCGTTCGACACTCACCGGATGCTGGTGGCGGCCGGCAGCGCGGGCCTCGAAGGGTTTGCCGCGCTCGCGCCGCTGCTCGCGCTGACCGGGATCGCCGCGCTGCTCGCGCCGATGGCGCTCGGCGGCTGGCTGATGTCGCCGAAAGTCTTCGAGCTCAAGCTCGACCGCCTGAATCCGCTGTCGGGCCTCGGCCGGATTTTCTCGATCCAGGGGCCGATCCAGCTCGGGATGTCGCTCGCCAAGACGCTCGTCGTCGGCGGCATCGGCGGCGTCACGATCTGGCGCAGCAGGGACGAGCTGCTCGGCCTCGCGACCCAGCCGCTCGACGCGGCGCTCGCCGACGCGCTGCACCTGGTCGCCGTGTGCTGCGGCACGACCGTCGCGGGGATGATGCTCGTCGCCGCGCTCGACGTGCCGTATCAACTCTGGCAGTACAACAAGAAATTGCGCATGACGAAGGAAGAAATCAAGCGCGAGCATCGCGAGAACGAAGGCGATCCGCACGTCAAGGGCCGGATTCGCCAGCAGCAGCGTGCGATGGCCCGCCGCCGGATGATGGCCGCGGTGCCGAAGGCCGACGTGGTCGTCACGAACCCGACGCATTTCGCGGTCGCGCTCCAGTACACGGACGGGGAGATGCGCGCGCCGAAGGTGGTCGCGAAGGGCGTGAACCTTGTCGCCGCGCGGATTCGCGAGCTGGCCGCCGAGCACGGCGTGCCGATGCTCGAAGCGCCGCCGCTCGCTCGTGCGCTCTATCACAACGTCGAACTCGAGCGCGAGATTCCCGGTTCGCTGTATTCGGCCGTCGCCGAAGTGCTCGCGTGGGTCTACCAGCTCAGGCGCTTCCGCGCGGAAGGCGGCGACGCGCCCGAGGTGCCCGTCGATCTCGATGTGCCGGCCGAGCTCGACAAGGGCACGGAGGTCTCCGCCGCCGACGAGCGCGAAGAGGCCGGTGATGCGCCCGGCACGGCCGGCCGCACGCAAGGGGGTGCCGCATGAACATGCCCGGCGGCCTGCTCTCGAAGCGCCCGGACTTCCTCGCCGGCGCAAACATGCGCACGCTCGCGGGGCCGATCCTCATCTGCATGATCCTGGGGATGATGATCCTGCCGCTGCCGCCGCTGCTGCTGGATCTGTTCTTTACGTTCAACATCGCGCTGTCGATCATGGTGTTGCTCGTCAGCATGTACACGACGAAGCCGCTCGACTTCGCGGCGTTCCCGAGCGTGCTGCTGTTCTCGACGCTGCTGCGCCTGTCGCTGAACGTCGCGTCGACGCGCATCGTGCTGCTCGAAGGCCACACCGGCCCCGATGCCGCGGGCCAGGTGATCGAGGCGTTCGGTCACTTCCTCGTCGGCGGCAACTTCGCGGTCGGGATTGTCGTGTTCGTGATTCTGATGGTCATCAACTTCATGGTGATCACGAAGGGCGCGGGGCGGATCGCCGAAGTGTCCGCGCGCTTCACGCTCGACGCGATGCCCGGCAAGCAGATGGCGATCGACGCCGACCTGAACGCCGGCCTCATCAACGAAGAACAGGCGAGAAAGCGCCGCCAGTCGGTCGCGCAGGAGTCCGAGTTCTACGGCTCGATGGACGGTGCGTCGAAGTTCGTGCGCGGCGACGCGATCGCCGGCCTCATCATCATGGCGATCAACGTCATCGGCGGGCTGATCGTCGGGATGCTGCAGCACGACATGACCTTCGCCGCGGCCGGCACGAACTACACGCTGCTGACGATCGGCGACGGCCTCGTCGCGCAGATCCCGTCGCTCGTGATCTCGACCGCGGCGGGCGTGATCGTGTCGCGCGTCGCGACCGACGAAGACATCGGCACGCAGCTTACCGGCCAGCTGTTCACGAACCCGCGCGTGCTGATGATTACCGGCACCATCATCGTGATGATGGGCCTGATCCCGAACATGCCGCACTTCGCGTTCCTGGCGCTCGGCGGCGGCGCGATCTGGCTCGCGCGCCGGCAGACGCAGCACGCGGCGGCTCGCAAGGCATCCGGCGACGTCACCGAGATCGCGCCGCCCGCCGCGCTGCCGGCCGACAGCCACGAGGCGACCTGGGACGACGTGCAGCTGATCGACACGCTCGGCCTCGAGGTCGGCTACCGGTTGATCCCGCTCGTCGACAAGAACAGCGACGGCGAACTGCTGAAGCGCATCAAGAGCATCCGCAAGAAGTTCGCGCAGGAAATCGGCTTCCTGCCGCCCGTCATCCATATCCGCGACAACCTCGAGCTGCGGCCGAACGCTTACCGGATCGCGCTGAAGGGTGTCGAGATCGGCACCGGCGAGGCTTATCCGGGGCAATGGCTCGCGATCAATCCGGGGCAGGTGACGGCCGCGCTGCCCGGCGCGCCGACGCAGGATCCGGCATTCGGTCTGCCCGCGGTCTGGATCGACATCGCGCTGCGCGAGCAGGCGCAGGTGTACGGCTACACGGTCGTCGACGCGAGCACGGTCGTCGCGACCCACCTGAACCACCTCGTCGTCCAGCACGCGGCCGAGTTGCTCGGCCGCCAGGAAGTGCAGGCGCTGATCGAGCGCACCGGCAAGGATGCGCCGTCGCTCGTCGAGGACCTGGTGCCGAAGACCATCTCGCTCACGATGCTGCAGAAGGTGCTGCAGAACCTGCTCGAAGAAGGCGTGCCGATCCGCGACATGCGCACGATCATCGAATCCGTGTCCGAGCTGGCGGGCCGCTTCACCGATGCGTTCGACCTCACCGCAGCCGTGCGCCTCTCGCTCGGCCGCGCGATCACGCAGCAGTGGTATCCGGGCTCCGGCGAGATGCAGGTGATGGGGCTCAACGCCAATCTCGAGCGCGTGCTGTCGCAGGCGCTCGCCACCGGCGCGAATCCGGGCCTCGAGCCAGGCCTCGCGCAAACGCTCCTGACCGGCACGCAAGAGGCGATGCTGCGTCAGCAGAATCTTGGGCTGCCGCCGGTGCTGCTCGTGCAGCACGCGCTGCGCGCGATGCTCGCGCGCTTCCTGCGGCGCAGCCTGCCGCAATTGAAAGTGCTGTCGTATGCCGAAGTGCCGGATACGCGCACGATCAAGGTCGTTAACGTCATCGGGGGTTCCGCTTGAACATTCGCAAATTCACCGGCGCGACGAGCCGCGACGCACTGCGGCTCGCCCGCGAAGTGCTCGGCGCCGACGCCGTCGTGCTGTCGAATCGCACGCTCGATGACGGCAGCGTCGAAATCGTCGCGCTCACCGACGCCGAGCTGGCCGCGATCGCGCCGCCCGCGCCGCTCCCGCAGGATGCGCCCGCCGCGTCAGGCGGCGTCGCGGCGCTGCCCGGCGCATCCGCGCAGGCGCTCCGCGCCGGTGCGAATCCGTATGCGAACGGCGGCATGCCGGACGTGTTCTCGTCGGTGTTCGGCGCGAGCGCCGAAACGGTTAACGCGCCTGCCGCCGCAGCGGGCATGGCCGCTGCCGCGGCGCCTGCCGGCGCATCCGAGCCGGCGCCGTGGCTCGTCGAGCACGCGAAGCGGCTGACGCAGCAGCGCGAGGCGTTGCTCGCGCGCCCGCAGCCTGTCGCGCCGGTGCTCGAAGACAGCGCCCGCGCCACGCGGGACGCGATTCTCGGCGACAACGCCGCGGACGCGGCACCCGAGTGGGCGCGCGACATCGTGCGCAACGTCGCGCGGCGTTTTCCGTCCGACGACGGCGCGGCGCAACGGCCTGCCGAAACGCTCGCCGCGAAGTCGGCTGACATGCCGCGCGCCGGCGGCGACGCCGCGTCGGTTGCCGATGCGGTCAAGGCGCGCATCGAGCGGATCGTCAACGAGACGGTGATGCACGAGCTGAACTCGATGCGCGGGATGATGGAAGAGCAGTTCGCCGGCCTGATGTGGCGCGAACGCCAGCGTCGCAGCCCGGCGCATGCCGCGCTGACGAAGCACCTGTTCGCGGCGGGCTTCTCCGCGCAACTCGTGCAGATGATGGTCGACAACATGCCGCGCGGCGAAGGCGAGCAGACGCTCGACCAGGCGACCGAATGGGCGCAGTCGGTGCTCGCGTCGAACCTGCCGGTGCTGGAGAGCGAGGATGCGCTGATGGACCGCGGGGGCGTATTCGCGCTGATGGGGCCGACGGGCGTCGGCAAGACGACGACGACCGCGAAGCTCGCGGCACGCTGCGTGATGCGCTTCGGCGCGAGCAAGGTCGCGTTGCTGAGCACCGACAGCTACCGGATCGGCGGCCACGAACAATTGCGGATCTTCGGCAAGATCCTCGGCGTGCCGGTGCATGCGGTGAAGGACGGGGTCGACCTGCAGCTCGCGCTGTCCGAGCTGCGCAACAAGCATATCGTGCTGATCGACACGATCGGCATGAGCCAGCGCGACCGCGCGCTGTCCGACCAGATCGCGATGCTGCGCGGCGCGGACACGCCGGTGCAGCGCCTGCTGCTGCTGAATGCGACGAGCCACGGCGACACGCTCAACGAGGTCGTCCAGGCATACCGCAGCGCGGCGGACCAGCCGGATCTCGCCGGCTGCATTCTGACCAAGCTCGACGAGGCGACCCACCTCGGCGGCGTGCTCGACACGGTGATCCGCTACAAGCTGCCGGTCCACTACGTGTCGACGGGCCAGAAGGTGCCGGAGAACCTGTATGTCGCGACCCGGAAATTCCTGCTGAAGAGTGCTTTCTGTGTGCCGCGCGACGGCTCGCCGTTTGTGCCGCAAGACGAGGACATGCCCACGGCGCTTTCGGCGCTGACCGCACGTTCGACCGCTGAGCTGCACGAGGTGCGCTTTGGATAAACGGACGATCGACCAGGCTGAAGGGCTGCGCCGCCTGCTGGCTGGGCGCGTGTCGCGCATCGTCGCGGTGGCGGGCGGGCCGGCCGGTGTCGGCTGCACGCAGACCGCCGTGAATCTGGCCGCGGCGCTCGCCGCGCTCGGCAAGGACGTGCTCGTCGTCGACGAGCGCACCGATGCCCACTCGGCTAGCGCGACGCTGTGCGGCGGGCGGCTGCGCGATGGCGAGAACGTGCGTGTCGACGCGGGATTCTCGGTGTACGCCGCGTCGCGTTTCGCGCGCGCGGGCTACAGCGACGCGCAACTTGCCGACTTCATCGACGGCGCCGCCGACATCGTGCTCGTGGATACGCAGTTCAATGCCGACGGCGCGTTCTCGGCGCTCGCGCGCGAGGCGCACGACGTGCTGATCGTCACGCGCGTCGCCGCCCAGGCGATCACCGAGGCCTACGCGTATATGAAGCGGCTGCATTTCACGCATGCGATTCCGCAGTTCCGCGTGCTGACCAGTCACGTGAGCAGCCCGGCGGACGCGAAGACCGCGTTCGACAATCTGGCGGGCGTCGCGAGCCGCTATTTGGCGGTGTCGCTCGCCGACGCCGGCTACGTAAGCTCCGATCCGCTCGTCGAGCGCGCGCGCGAGCTGATGCGCACGGCGGTGGACGCATTCCCCGCGTCGCCTTCCGCGCGCGATTACCGGCAGATCGCCGCCGATCTGCTGTACTGGCCGATGCGCCCGGGGCCGGGCGCGCGGCGGGCCCGCGCGGGCAGCCCGGTGTTCGAGGCGGGTGCGGTCCATGCCGCCTGAGGGCTCGATGAAGGAGGGGGCCATGATGTACAACGCTCAAGGAAAGATTTCCCAGGCCGACGTGCTGGCGCAATACGCGCCGCTCGTGCGTCGCCTGGGCCTGCAGCTCGTCGCGAAGATGCCGGCGAGCGTCGATCTCGACGATCTGATCCAGGCCGGCATGATCGGCCTGCTGGACGCGGCCGGCCGCTACAAGGAGGACCAGGGCGCGCAGTTCGAGACCTATGCGACGCAGCGCATCCGCGGTGCGATGCTCGACGAGCTGCGCAGCAACGACTGGCTGCCGCGCAGCCTGCGCAAGACCTCGCGGGAGGTCGAACACGCCGTGCACCAGGTCGAGCAGCAGCTCGGCCGCTCGGCATCCGAGACGGAAATCGCGATGCACCTGAACATGCCGCTCGGCGAATATCAGGGGATGCTGCAGGATCTGCACGGCAGCCAGCTGATCTATTACGAGGATTTCGACCGCGCGGCCGACGACGAGCCGTTTCTCGACCGCTATCGCGTCGATCATGCCGATCCGCTGTCCGCACTGCTCGACGAGCATCTGCGCGAGGCGCTGGTCGAAGCGATCGAGCGCCTGCCGGAGCGCGAGAAGCTCCTGATGTCGCTGTATTACGAACGCGGGTTGAACCTGCGCGAGATCGGCGCGGTGCTCGAAGTGAGCGAGTCGCGCGTGTGCCAGCTGCACAGCCAGGCGGTCGCCCGCCTGCGCGCGCGGCTGCGCGAGCAGGCCTGGGTGGGGGCGGAAACCTGAAACGGGGCGGTGGCGCGCGCGACGCCTGCGCATCGCGCATGCCGGACCGTACGCGCCCCGCATTGTCCGCGGGCAGGAAATCTTCCCGCCGATTTGCTACAATCTTCCCGTTTTCCGAGGAGCGTTGCGACGGGCGCGATCAGCGTGCCCGCCAGGCTCGGAAGACTTCACCGAGCGGCCATGCGCGGCGGCGATCGACGATCGCACCGGCGTGCCGCTTCCTGAACGGCGCTCACGTCACCAATTTCTAGAACTTTTTTAGAAAGGAGGGCGTGATGAGCGCCGTCATCAATTCCCAAGCTTCGCAAGATTTCCTCGTTGCAGACATGTCGCTGGCCGCCTGGGGCCGCAAGGAACTCAACATCGCCGAGACCGAAATGCCGGGCCTCGTGCAGATCCGCGACGAGTACAAGAGCGAGCAGCCGCTGAAGGGTGCACGCATCGCCGGCTCGCTGCACATGACGATCCAGACCGGCGTGCTGATCGAGACGCTGACGGCGCTCGGCGCGGACGTGCGCTGGGCCTCGTGCAACATCTTCTCGACGCAGGATCACGCCGCTGCCGCGATCGCGGAGAGCGGCACGCCGGTGTTCGCATTCAAGGGCGAATCGCTCGACGAATACTGGGAATTCACGCACCGCATCTTCGAATGGCCGAACGGCGAGTTCGCGAACATGATCCTCGACGACGGCGGCGACGCGACGCTGCTGCTGATCCTCGGCTCGAAGGCCGAGCAGGACCGCTCGGTGATCGCCAAGCCGACCAATGAGGAAGAGGTCGCGCTGTTCGCCGCGATCGCGCGCCATCTCGACGCCGACGGCAGCTGGTACTCGAAGCGCCTCGCGCACATCAAGGGCGTGACGGAAGAAACGACGACCGGCGTGCACCGCCTGTACCAGATGGAAAAGGAAGGCCGCCTGCCGTTCCCGGCGATCAACGTGAACGACTCGGTCACGAAATCGAAGTTCGATAACCTGTACGGCTGCCGCGAGTCGCTCGTCGACGGCATCAAGCGCGCGACCGACGTGATGATCGCGGGCAAGATCGCGGTCGTCGCGGGCTACGGCGACGTGGGCAAGGGCTGCGCGCAGTCGCTGCGCGGCCTCGGCGCGACCGTGTGGGTGACGGAAATCGACCCGATCTGCGCACTGCAGGCATCGATGGAAGGCTACCGCGTCGTGACGATGGAATACGCGGCCGACAAGGCCGACATCTTCGTGACGGCGACCGGCAACTTCCACGTGATCAACCACGATCACATGAAGGCGATGCGACATAACGCGATCGTCTGCAACATCGGCCACTTCGACTCGGAAATCGACGTCGCGCCGACCCGCCAGTACCAGTGGGAAAACATCAA
>Ga0335069_10016560_pt1 | contig 10276 bp, 12 predicted proteins | sample Lox_Sample_11_FD_206714 | JGI IMG/M metagenome (GOLD analysis project Ga0335069, IMG submission 206714) | Soil microbial communities from Loxahatchee National Wildlife Refuge, Florida, United States - Lox_Sample_1.1 | ecosystem: Environmental > Terrestrial > Soil > Wetlands | place: USA...
CGCGTAGTGAAGCTGCGTGACGTTCCTGCCCGCCTTCGCGCGCAGCACCTTGCGCCCGGCGCGGTCGAACTGCGGCACGGAGACAAGCTCGCCCTCCTTGAGGCCGTCATCCTGGGGCTTGCGGCTGCGGCCGGCATATTCCTCGACGTCGCCGCGGGCCAGAATCCAGCCGCGTCGGCGGGAGGCGAGGCCCTTCTCGATGTCGATGGCCGCTGCCTCGTCCGTGTACGGACCGGACGTGTCGTAAAGGCGCATCGCGGGCTCGCCGCCCGACAGCGCCACTTCGCGGAACGGCACGCCGTCCACCGCCACCTTGCGCGAGCCGGGCAAGGGACCGCGCGTGACGGACACGGGTTTCGCTACGATCGGCTGGTTCATAACGCCTCTCCCTACGCCGGTATTGACCGGATCAGGTTCGAAGGGACCCGCGGTATTGCGATCTCAGCCCACCTTCGCCAAGGCATCGGCGGGCGCCCCTGGGTATGGCCGGATCATCGGCGGAACCGGAGCCGTGTCAAGGTGCCCGGCCGAACCCGCACCCGTTGTGCTATGGAACCGGCCGAAAGGGCGTGCATGAGCGAAAAAGCAGAATGGGAGGCGAAGGACGAGCTGCGGGGCATCCGCGGCTGGCTGTTGCTGCCGCTCGCCCATCTCGTCGTGACGATGCTGTGTCTTGCCTGGATATCCGTGCGGCTCGCGTTCACGCCGCTCGGATGGGCGACGCTGTCGTTCTTCGTCTATGCTGTCTTCTGCCTCACGCGATTCATGCACGAGCGGCGCGAGACGCCGATGCTGATGACCGCGTTCTACGCCATGAACATCGCGGCGGCGATCGCAATGGCCGCGCTGCGCGCATTCGGTTTGGCGTCGAACCTCATTCCGCTCGCGATCCAGGCGGCGGCGTGCGCCGCGATGGCGGCCTACTTTCATCTTTCCCTCAGGGTCAAGAACACGTTCTTCCGCGGGCCGCGCGGCTGAAGCTTGTTGTACCGCCATGCATCTGGTAGCTGACTGTCCACTGGGCTGAAGGTGGGCAATCATGACGTTACGCCGTGAAATCCTGGGCGGAGCCAATCGCGTGCTGGGAAAGTTCGGCGTTCAGCTTCTTCCGTACCGCGAATACGAAATGATGCGGAAGAGCTACGAGGGACCGGATTGGGAAAGCCCGCCCGCTCCGCCCGAAGCGCAAGCGGTGCTGCGGTGGGACAATCCCGATCTGGCGGCGCTCGAAGCGCGCTATGCCGGTCATCCGGCCGCCGCGCACACGCAATGGGGCAAGGGACAACTCCGCTCGACGATAGATCTCACGCGCTTTCGCGGCGACAATCATTACGTCCATCAGGTCCGCTTCAATCCGGGCGAAGCGGTCTATTTCATGACCGCCTATTACGTGCGGGACATCGACCGGCTGGGGTTGTTCGGCACGCTCAAGGAGGACGGGCTTTTCGGCGCCTATACGGTACGCTTCCAGGACGGTTCTCTGATCAGCCGCGACCTGCTCGATTCGATCAACCAGGCCAACATGATCGCGCGGGTGCTCGGCACCACGAGCGGCTGGCGCGTGCTCGACATCGGCGCCGGATACGGCCGGCTGGCGCACCGCCTCGCCGAAGGCGTTGCCGGCGCGCACGTCACCTGCACCGACGCCGTCGCGCTCTCCACCTTCCTGTCGCGTTTCTATCTGAAGTTCCGCGGCGTGGACGACCGTGCCGACGTCGTCGCCCTCGACGAAGCCGCCACGACCCTCCCGCAGCAACCGTTCGACATCGTCACCAACATCCACAGCTTTCCCGAATGCCCCAAGGCCGCAATCGGCTGGTGGCTCGATCGGCTGGACGCGATCGCGGTGAAGAAACTCCTCATCGTCCCCAACCGGGCGGACCAGTTCCTGTCGACCGAAGCCGACGGCAGCCATCTCGATTTCATGCACCTGTTCGAAGACCACGGCTGGCGGCACGCCCACAGCGAACCGATCTATGCGCAATCCGAAGTCGCCCAGCGTTGCGCGCTGTACCGGCACTTCAAGTTCCATGTGTTCGAACGCTGAGGCGCGATCAGCCACCTCCCCACCAGGGGGGCGACCGCTAGCCCGCTGCGAACTGGCGGAAATCGGCGATCACCGCGCGCACGGCGGCGTCGACGAGCTTCTCTCCCGCATCCGCATCGGCCTGCGACGGATCGGAGCCGATGCGCCCGTCAGGATAGCGGCGGCGGAAATCGCCGGCATCGAAGATCGGCCCCGTGGGCGCAATGCGCGGATGGAGGTCGGCGCGCTTGACGACGTCGGGATACATGTAGCGCGTGATCGAAATCTCGGACGGCGTGGCGTGGCTGCCCTCGCCGACCGGAAACAGCTCGCGGCAGAGATCGCCCTCGCCCTGAAGGTCCCACCAGTTGCGCACCATGCAGCGCAGGCCCGAGGCGTTGGCGTCGATCCCGGCGAAGGTGAGCGAATGGTAGATCGCCGTGATCGCGGTGTTGATGGTGGCGAGATTGCCGCCGTGGCCGTTCAGCCAGTAGATGCGCTCGAAACCGTGCCGGCGCAGCGAATCCGCCCAGTCGGTCATGGCCGCGATCATGGTGGAGGGCCTGAGCGTGATCGTGCCCGCGAACGCCATGTGATGCTGCGACTGGCCGACGTTGAACGTCGGCGCCACGAGAAATCCCGCCTCGTCGCCCGCGCGCTGCGCAATCAGCTCGGGGCACAAGGAGTCGGTGCCCAACAGGCCGGTCGGCCCGTGCTGCTCGGTCGAGCCGATGGGGATGAGGATGGCCTTCGAGGTCTTGAGATAAGCGTCGATCTCGGGCCAGGAGGAAAGCTGAAGCTGCATCGAAGCGATACCGGAAAGATGACGGCCGCGCTTATCGCATCCCGACTGCCTTGCGAGAAGTACGGGGTTCTACACCGCCGGCCGCGCGCGGCCCGATCGCCCGGCCAAAACTGGCGTCCAGCCTCAACAGCGCCCGCCTCCAATCGGAGCGTTCGCGCTCGACGTCCTCCTGACGCGGCAGACGGTTCACCTCCACCACGATCTGCGCCCTGCCCTCCGGCCGCTCGTAATAGTTGATCTCCAGACGCGCTTCGCCGTTCCACGCGCCCCGGAACGACTTGTTCTCGACGTGGGAGGAGAGCTTGAACGTGCCCTTCGGAAACCACCTGCGGCGCCGGCGCAGTTGCGATGTCGCGCCGTAGAGTGCGGCGACGTCCGTCCTCATCGTACGCGAGACGCTCACGGAGTAACCGATCGCCGTTTGATGGCCGGTGCGCAGCCCCCGCGCGCGCTCGTATTCCAGGGTAACCATCCGCCGCCACCACGGGCCGATATCGTGCCGCGTCCGAAGCAGCTTGACGATCGCCGTGTGGTCCAGCCGGGTGGCGCCCGCCCGATCCAGGATGCGGAACCACTGTTGCCAGCTCTTGCCGGTCTTCGCGATCACGGCCAAATCGGACATCGACGGCTGGTAAATCCGCTGGTCCATGCTTGCTTCCCTTGCGCGCCGCCTTGCAGGCGGAACCGGGCTCCGTCACAATAGAATTATACCAAATCAAACAAAAGACCCAGGAAACTTCCAGGACTACCGCCATGCACGATACGCTTTTTCCGGTTTCGCAAGGTTGGCGCGAACGGGCCTTCATCGACGCGGCGAAATACGAGCAGATGTGCGCCCGTTCGATTGCGGACCCGGAAGGGTTCTGGCGCGAGGCCGCCGCGCGGCTCGACTGGATCAAGCCCTTCACCAAGGTCAAGAACGTCTCCTGGGACCCCGACAATTTCTTCATCAAGTGGTTCGAAGACGGCTCGCTGAACGTCTCGGTCAACTGCATCGACCGGCATCTGCCCGCCCACGCGGCACGCACCGCGATCATCTGGGAAGGCGACGATCCGAAGGACTCGCGCGCCATCACCTATCAGGAACTGCATGACGAGGTCTGCCGCTTCGCCAACGTCCTTATCGCCCACGGCGTCAGGAAGGGCGACCGGGTCACCATCTACCTGCCAATGATCCCGGAAGCGGCGTTCGCGATGCTCGCCTGCGCCCGCATCGGCGCGGTGCATTCCGTGGTGTTCGCCGGATTCTCGCCCGACAGCCTGGCGGGGCGCATGCTCGACTGCGATTCCACCGTCGTCATCACGGCCGACGAAGGCCTGCGCGGCGGCAAGCCAGTGACGCTCAAGGCCAACACCGACAAGGCGCTGATGCAGTGCCCGAAGGTGCGCCACGCCATCGTCGTGCGGCGCACCGGCGCGCCGGTCGAGATGATCCCGGGCCGCGATGTCTGGTATCACGAAGCCGCCGCCGGTGTGACCGCGAACTGCGAACCCGTGGAGATGAGCGCGGAAGACCCACTCTTCATCCTCTACACTTCGGGCTCGACGGGTAAACCCAAGGGCGTGCTGCACACGACGGGCGGCTACCTGCTCTACGCCGCTTTCACCCACCAGATCGTGTTCGATTACCACCCCGGCGAAATCTTCTGGTGCACGGCCGACGTCGGCTGGGTCACCGGCCACAGCTACATCGTCTACGGGCCGCTGGCCAACGCCGCCACCACGCTGATGTTCGAAGGCGTGCCCAACTTCCCGTCGGCCTCGCGTTTCTGGGAAGTGATCGACAAGCACAAGGTGAACATCTTCTACACCGCGCCCACCGCAATCCGCGCGCTGATGCGCGAAGGCGAGGCACCGGTGAAGAAGACCTCGCGCGCATCCTTGCGCCTGCTGGGAAGCGTCGGCGAACCGATCAATCCGGAGGCATGGCTATGGTACCACCGCGTGGTCGGCGACGGGCGCTGCCCGGTGGTCGACACCTGGTGGCAGACCGAGACCGGCGGTATCCTGATTTCGCCCCTGCCCGGCGCCACCGACCTGAAGCCCGGTTCTGCCACGCGGCCGCTGTTCGGCATCCGCCCCGAGATCGTGGATGCCGAAGGAAGGACCATCGACGGCCCCGGAAGCGGCAATCTCGTGCTCCTGGATTCCTGGCCCGGCCAGATGCGCACCGTCTACGGCGACCACCGGCGCTTCGTGGATACCTATTTCCGCACCTATCGCGGCAAGTACTTCACCGGCGACGGCTGCCGCAGGGACGAGGACGGCTATTACTGGATCACCGGCCGCGTGGACGACGTCATCAACGTCTCGGGCCACAGGCTGGGCACGGCGGAGGTGGAATCCGCCCTGGTCGAGAACACCCTGGTCGCCGAGGCCGCCGTCGTGGGCTGCCCGCACAACCTCAAGGGCCAGGGCATCTACGCCTTCGTGACCCTCAAGGCCGGGCAGGCGCCGACCACCAAGCTCAACGAGGACCTCAAGAAATTCGTGGCCGAGCACCTCTCGCCGATCGCCAAGCCGGACTTCATCCAGTTCGCGCCGTCGCTGCCCAAGACGCGATCGGGCAAGATCATGCGCCGGATCCTGCGCAAGATCGCCGAGGGCGACACTTCGAACCTCGGCGACACCTCCACCCTGGCCGACCCTTCCGTCGTCGGCGACCTGATCCGGCGCGCCAAGCGCGGCGAGTGACCGGCCCGCGCTCCGTAGCGATCCGGTGGGGGAAAGTCCTTACTCGCAAACGCCGGAAATGGCCGTAGATTCGCTCAGCCTCTGTCGCGGAGCGAGTCATGTCGATCATGAGCGGACTGGTCGGTCACGAAGCCGAAGGGCTGGCACCCTCGCGGCGCGACGTTTTCGGCGAATGGGCGATGCGCAACGCCTGGGGACTCATTCTCGCGGGCAGCCTCGGCTTCTGGATCGTGCTCGGCGGCATCCTCATCTTCGGCTGAAGATTTCGGACAATTAATCCGCCTACTTACTTTGCGCCAATCGGACGCGACTCCGTTCGTAGCGGCAACCTGCGAATGTTCACATCGAATACACTTTTGCGGGAACCGGGGTTGCGTCAATCTTGCGGCGTCGGTTCGAGACACATAGGCGATGACGAGTCTGGTCTTTGCGGTTCCCGCCAAGCAGCGATCCCTTCAGGGCTTCGTGCAGAACGCGCTTTGCCATCACGGCATCAAGGTGGCGCTCGGCGGAGTGGCGGCATTCTGGGCCGCAGTCTCCATCAGCGCCTATTTTCTGATCTGAACCAGCCCTCCATCGCTTTGGCCATCGCGACGTCCTTCTCCGTCACGCCCGCCTCGTCGTGGGTGGACAGCGTGACCTCCAGCTTGTTGTAGACGTTGAACCATTCGGGATGGTGGTCGAGCTTCTCGGCCAAGAGCGCGACGCGGGTCATGAACGCGAACGCGTCGCTGAAGTCCTTGAAAACGAACGACCGGGCGATGGCGTCGCGGCCCTCGACCTCGCGCCAGGCGGGAAATTCCCGTAAGAAGGCGGCACGGGCGGCGGGATCAAGCTTGGGCATGGGTCGTCTCCTGATGCCCGCCGATCTTTCCCGGAAGCGGGCGCGAAGGGAACAGGCAAATGGCGCAATTGCCGGAGTGGGCGAACGCCGAGGCGCCGTCCATCGACGACTTCGAACGCATGGCGCACAAGGCCTTTGCTGGCCTTCCCGAGAAGTTCCGCGCCCTTTGCGGCGACGTTCCGTTCGTCGTCCAGGAATTTCCCGACGAAGACGTGATCGACGACATGAATCTCGAAAGCGACTTCGACATCCTGGGCCTGTTCCAGGGCGATGACCTGGCGGCGCGCGAAGGTCACGGCGGACGCCCCGAGCCTACCATGATCTTCCTCTATCGCCGCCCGATCCTCGACTATTGGGCCGAGAACGGCGGCACGCTGGGCGACATCGTCCGCCATGTCATCATCCACGAGATCGGCCATCACTTCGGGCTGTCGGACGACGACATGGAGGAGATCGAGGGACGAGCGTAGGTCGCGCCGCTCTTGGCTTTAGGATCATCTACCCCTTCGCCAGCCCATACGCCTTTTCCGCCCGGTAGATGCTGCCGTCGGACGTCGTCTTGCTGGAATAGAGTATGAAGCGCTCGACCGGAAACTCGCCGCTGGCGTAGAGCGAATGGTGCGCGAGGAACTCCATCACGCGGCCGTTCTGCGATCCCTTGAGACGCGCCAGCGTGACGTGGGGCGTGTACTTTCGCGTCTCGGCCGGCAAGCCGATGCGTTGCAGCGCGCTTTCGGTCTTGCGCTGAAGGTGGCCCAGAGCCTCGTTCGACCTGACGCCGGCCCACAGGTCGCGCGGCGTCCTGCCGCCGAAGGAACCGACGCCTTTCAACTCCAGGCCAAACGGCGGCGCCGAAATCGCCGACAGGGCGTCGTCGATGGCCGCCATCTGCTTGCCGTCCGCCTCGCCGATGAAGCGCAGCGTCAAATGAAGCTGCTCGCGCGTCTGCCAGCGCGCGCCGGGCACGCCGCCCTGCAGCGCCAGAAGCGATTGGGTCACCTGATCGGGCAACGCCAGGGCAACGAACAGACGCATCAGCGCTTTCCAAACATCCCCGCGACGGGAAGGCGACGGCGGAACGCAAGGGCTACGATGCCGTACCCCGCACCGGCAAGCGCGATGGCCAGCGCCAATGCCGTCACACGCTGCCACAAGCCCGGCGCGGGCACCAGCGCAGCCGCCCAGTACACGCCCGTCACGGCCAGCGCAGCCGTGGCCGCACCGCCGACGACGCTCGGCAGCAGGGCGCGGCGCAGCGTATCGTCGATGTCGATCAGCTTGCGCCGCCGGCCGTACCAGAACAGAACGCTGACGTTGGCCCACGAACCGAACGAAGTTCCCAAAGCCACGCCCAGCGCGCCGAGGTTCAGCCCGAACACCAGCAACAGCTTGAACGAGACGTTGACCACCACCGCCGTGAGCGTCGCCCGCACCGGGGTCGCCGTATCGTGCCGCGAGTAGAAGGTCGAGGTGAGCACGCGCACCAGCACGAAAGCCGGCAGCCCCACCCCGTAGCCCGCCAGCGCCAGGGCCGATACGTCCGCCGCCGCGAGGCTGAAATGGCCGTGCGCGAAAATCGCACGCATGATGGTCTGCGGCACGGCCAGGAAGGCCCCGACGAACGGCAAGGAGAGGAACAGCGCGATCGCCATGCTGCGGTTCTGCGCCGAGCGCGCGCCCGCTTCGTCGCCCTGCGCGATGCGCCGCGACATTTCTGGAAGCAGCACGGTCGCCAGCGCCAGGCCGAGCACTCCGAGCGGCAACTGGTCGATACGGTCGGCATAGTTGATCGAGGTCAGAACGCCCGCGGGCAGCACGCTCGAGATCATCGTGTCGATGAAAAGGGCGATCTGCACGCTCGCCGTTCCCACGGTCGCAGTTCCTAGCGCAACCAGGAAGGACTTCATTTCCGGCGTCCAGCGCGGCCACCGGATCTTCAGGCGCAGACTGCTCCGGGCGGCGGCCCAGGAGATGAAGCCGAGCTGTGCCACGCCGCCCAGGAAAACGCCGCACGCCGCCGCGTAGCCGGCATTCGGGAACCAGCGCGCCGCAAACAACGCGGCGATCATCGTCAGGTTGAGCAGGATCGACCACGCAGCGCCCGCCGCGAACCGCTGGATGGCGTTCAGCATGGCGGTGAGCTGCACCGACGACACCGTCATGATGAGGTAGGGAAACTCGATGCGCGCCAGGGCGGTCGCCAGTTCGAGTTGTCCGGGATGATCGCCGAAGCCGGGCGCCAGCGCGATCATGACGTAGCGCATCGCGGCGAGCGCCACGACAAGCAGCACGAGTTGCGCGGCGATCTGCCACGAATAGACTTCGTCGGCAAAACGCGAGGCGGCTTCCGGCCCTTCCTGGGTGTGCAGCCTGGTGAAGCGCGGAAGGAACGCCGCGTTGAAGGCGCCTTCGCCGAAGATGCCGCGGAAGCTGTTGGGCAGGCGGAACGCCGCCCAGAAGGCATCGGAAATCAGCCCGTCGCCCAGCACGGCCGCGGCCACGATGTTGCTGAGGAATCCCGTCACCCGCGAGATCGCGGTGAAGAAGGCGACGGTGAACAGGCGTTTGAACATGAATTCCCGTTAAGGAATCGCAGCCGGAATTGGAACTCCTAATTACCTCCCCCTTGTGGGGAGGTCGATCCGGCGAATTGGAGCCATGCAAAACGAATTCGGATCAGGTGGGAGCTCGCCCCCACCCGGAGAATTTGCCGCTACGCTCGAAATCTCCGGCCTCGCCACCAGGGGGAGGCTACTTGTCCTTGAACCGCTTAGGCGAAGACCCGATATTACGGGCGAACCGGGTCCAAATCGGACCAAAGGAAGGATTACCTATGGCGGACTATGACTCCAATCGACTGATTCGCGGCCAGGCGGCCGAAGCGGGCGTCATGGACGCCGGCCTGCGCGCCTACATGCTGCGGGTCTACAACTACATGCTCGTGGGTCTGGGGCTGACCGCCGGCGCGTCCTGGCTGACGGCCTCCTCGCCCGAACTGCTTCGCCTGTTCTTCCAGGTGGGCGCCCATGGCACGGTCAGCCTTTCGATGCTGGGCTGGGTGGTGCTCCTGGCGCCGTTCGCACTGGTCCTGCTGCTGTCGTTCCGTCTCGACCGCATGAGCCTCGGCACCGCTCAAGCGGTGTTCTGGGTCTATGCAGGCCTGACGGGAGTGTCGCTGGCGCCGATCTTTCTCATCTACACGGGCGCGGCCATCGCACAGACGTTCTTCGTGACCGCCGCCACCTTCGGCGCGATGAGCCTGTGGGGCTACACGACGAAGCGCGACCTCACCGGCTTCGGCTCGTTCCTGTTCATGGGGCTGATCGGCATCGTGATCGCGTGGCTGGTGAACTTCTTCCTCCAGTCCAGCATGATGAGCTGGATCATCTCGATGGTGGGCGTCCTCGTCTTCACCGGACTGACCGCCTACGACACGCAGTGGATCAAGAACAGCTACTCGGTGAACGACGACGGCTCGATCGCCGGACGCAAGGCGATCTTCGGTGCGTTGAAATTGTATCTGGATTTCCTCAATCTGTTTCTGATGCTGCTGCGCCTGTTCGGCGATCGCCGCTGAACTCCGGCTCATGAATCGTGCAAAGCCCCGGATGGATTCCGGGGCTTTGTTTTTGTGCGAATGCGGCACACATTTGTGTGAGTAATGGACTGCATCGCGCGCATCCTGTCGCAGACGCGCAATTCCTACATGATCTTCATCCAATGCCTTGGAATGGACACATTCGGACCACGCTGAGGCCTTCATGCGTGGACATAACCCCGCCTGTCGGCTGGCTTGAGTGCTCTGCGACTTTCAAGCCCCCCAGCCCCCCAGTCCGGGGCGCACAGCCAGCCGACCTCTCCATTCAATCTTGGAGGCCCCAACTTGGCCCGCCCCGGCGGGCCAATT
>Ga0335069_10016561_pt1 | contig 10276 bp, 12 predicted proteins | sample Lox_Sample_11_FD_206714 | JGI IMG/M metagenome (GOLD analysis project Ga0335069, IMG submission 206714) | Soil microbial communities from Loxahatchee National Wildlife Refuge, Florida, United States - Lox_Sample_1.1 | ecosystem: Environmental > Terrestrial > Soil > Wetlands | place: USA...
ATGCTCACCGGCTGGGCATTGGCAACCCGTCCGATGTTCCGCGCCGGTTTAACGAGATGTATGAAAAGATTTCCGTACTGGACGGGCAAACGCTGGCCGCGAGTTTCACCAACAATCACCCGGAATTTCCTTCGGACCCGGAATCGGCAAAGGCGCTGACAGACCGCATCAAGGTCTTGCAGATGCAGGGGCATCCCACCGACATGCATACGATGGATATAGCCTGGAACCAGTTGGTAGCGGAAGGGGCCGTAAAACCCTTGGAACAGCAGCAGGAGCCGGAAGCATTGCCGCCATCTCTAGGTGGTTCTGGAGCGGTTTTGAGCGACACGGAAGTGCAGAAGATTGACCAGATGGACACCAAGCAACTGGAGGCTTATCTCAAGAGCAAAGGGATGCTATGAAGCGCACGGAAGTGTTCATTGCCTTCACCAAGACCAGCAATATCTTGGAACTGGAGCAGACGCTTAACGCTTGGGACACCGATGAATACGAGCCTATAGGGATTCAGGTGCAGGCTCACCGTTTCGACATTCAGCGCATGGCGGCAGCCGAAGGCATGGCAAAAAGCAACTACATTCTAGCCGAGCTTGGCTCCCGCCCAGATGGGCCGCAAGGCTGGCGGCGATACCCGAAAGGCTCAATGAAAGTAGAGGAGCTAAGAGAGTGGCCAAGCCAATCATCCTCGCCGTCCGGCACGGAAGAACCGAACTAAACAAGGCCCAAAACTCTCGCCTGCGAGCATGGGAGAACCCTCCCCTTGATAAGCGCGGCATCTTGGATGCTCGCATGGCAGGACAGATGCTCAAGCGGTATAACCCGCAAATCATCTATTCAAGCGACCTGACCCGCGATTTTGAAACTGCTCAAATCATCTCCCAGGAGCTTGGAAACATCCCTTTTGAGGTGGATTTCGGGCTTAGAACGGCAGATATGGGGGAATTAGCGGGAATGTTCGATGAGGATGCCGCTCCGCTGGTCAAAAAGTGGTACGAACAGCCGTGGTGGAAAGCGCCTTCTGGGGAGTCCCTAAACAACTTCCTAAGCCGCTTTTACCCTGCTTTTGACCTCAAATTCAACCTTGCCAAGGAATCAGAAGCCTTTCGCCCGATGGTAGTTATCAGCCACGGCAGGAATCTGGCCGCTTTATATGCCCGCAGCCACATGATCCCTCAGATTGAGGCGCAAATGCCCTTCCCCGGAGGCATTGCCAGCCTGTATTTGGATGATACCGGAGAGCAAAAACTAGAGTTTTTAGGGGATACGGAGGACGTTTTTACCGATGTCTGAGCCGCTGAAAATCATCTTTGGGGTGCTAAGTCAATATGAGCGGGAGGGTTGGATTCATCCTTCCATTCACCAGTTTTTCTGCGATTTGCCCTTTGCAACAGGGATGGCCCCAAGAGTAGTACCTATTCACAATTTTAGGCCAGCAGCGGCAGGCAGGAATGTGTTTGGCAAGCATGTGAAGGACGCAGATGCGGACTGGGTGTGCATGATAGACAACGATATGCACATAGGGTCGAACCTTTTAGACACACTCAAGGATGTGCCAAAAGACGCAGATATAGTGGTACCAGTATTCTATGCTTGGATACAGAACACGCTTAGTAACAAGCTCTGCTGGGGACTAAATCAGCCGGACGGACTAAGTAAGTTGGCTCCCGGTTTCCACGAAATTCCCAAATGCGGTACAGGGGTTATCTTCATCAAACCCGAAGTATTCAAGGGATTAGACTATCCTTACTTTACCTATACCTACAATGCGGATGGCGGAATAGAAGGCACAGAGGACATACAGTTTTGCCTGCGAGCCAGAGAAAAAGGTTTCAAGATTTACGGCAACGCTGATGTGAAAGTCGGGCATTACCATTCGGTGGAACTAGGCTCCATGTGGGCATGGAGAGAGAAAGTTCTTGACATGCAGCCGAAAAAAGCCGCACACTCTGCTCCGTAAGGGAACTGGTGTTCCCAGTACCCCCGCGCCGAGCGGCGTTCCCGCGAAGCCCAGTAACTCTCGCAAGCGTGTTCCGCGAACGTGAGGCAGTCCAAGACTAAAACTCTAGGAGTGTCTCTTAAATGGCATACAGTCCAAGTCCAAATACGACTGTATCTGCTCCGTTAGCACATCTAGCAACCGTCTGGTACAACCGCAGGGCACTTGACCAGCTCAAGCGGCGTTTTCGTTTCTACAACGCCTGCGAGCCTGACATGGTTCCCCGGCGTTCTGGTAAGACCGTCCAGTGGTTCCGCTACGTTCTGCTCGGCGCAAATACAACCCCGGCCCCGGAAGGCACGGTAGGGAACAGCAACACGCTTTCCACCACCACCGTCTCGGGCACCGTTTCCGAGTATTCAGACTTCATCACCGTTTCGACCTTGCTGGATGAAACCGCTATTGACCCTATCGTGCAGAACGCCGCCGAACAGCTTGGCTACTCGGCAGGCCTCTCTGTGGATACGATCATCAAGGCGGCTTTCGATGGGCAGTCGGGCGCGGTCGTTTCTCCGGCTACTTTGGGCACCTATGCGACTGTGGATGACATCCGCAGAATCAAGGCATTGCTTGAAGGGCAGGACATCCGGCCAAAAGATGATGAGTTCTACTACATGATTACCCACCCTTACATCCTTTACGACATCAAGAGCGATTCAACGGCTGGCGGGTATATTGACCTGATGAAGGCTATGTATATGGGTAGCCGGGACAATAACCCGTTCGAGAAGCCTGCGAATCCCTTTGATGGTCCGGTGGGAATCGTGGATAACGTCAAAATCTGGATTACCACGAACGTCACGACAACCGGCACTGCTCCGAACGTGCTCTACAGCTCCTATATCGTAGGGCGGGGCGCGGCTGGGGCGGTTGACCTGCAAGGCTCTGGACCCTCCCGAGTTGAGGACCCGACCAAGCAGCAATTCCGCATCAACGTGATTCGCGGTGGTCCGCAGATTGCCGATCCTGCTGGGATGATTGGCGCGGCGGTATCTTACCGCTACGTTTTCCTCACGCAAATCCTAGACACCGTTAACCTGCGCTACCGGATTTTCAAACCGGATGCGAGTTTGGTGTAAAGGAGAAAAACGATGCCAAATCAGAATACAATCGCACGATTGGTAGGCGGTGGTTCTCCTATCCAGGGCGTGAATGCCATTCCTTCGGTTGTTCCGAGCGGAACTTCGGCTTTCATCGTCCTTAACCAAGCCGGTACCGCGGCTGTTCTTCAGGTTGGAGATGTGGGAGCGCAGCCAACAGGAGCACAGACCTATGGTTCTGGATTTGACGGGTTCCCGTTCAAACTGCGTGTGGCGTGGAAAGTAACTACGAAGGCGTCCTGCAACGTTACGGTCGCTATCGTGGCCAACAGCACCTCCAGCACCACCTATACCGCAGGAAACGTCATTGCCACAACCGGGGCAGTGGCCAACAATACGGGTTCATTCAATGGCTGGCTTGAGGTGAACTGCCTGTGGGATTCAACCTACGGGAAAATTACCGGAGCATATCAGGGCGAAGTTGGGGCGTCTACCCCAGCGGTTGTGGCTTACACCACAGCCACCAACGCGGTAGCCATCACAACGCAAGCGGGATTGCTGTTTTCCCTTGCCGCTACTTTCTCTGATACCACAGCTGGAACGACCATGACCATCACCGAATTCACAGCGGAACAGGTGTAAAGGAGACAACCGATGCCAAATTTTGGAATGTTTCCACAAACGCAGACGCTCATTGCCTCGACGGCTTACACGGCGAGCACGACATCTGCGGCCCTTACGCTGCCTTCAGCTTCAAGCTACCGCATTGTTATTGCGTTAAATACGGTTAGCGGCACTTCGCCAACGATGGTTGTGGCTCTGGCTACTTCCTTTGATGGCGGCACGACTTACGTTGAAGTCTGTTCGACTTCAACCATGAGCACCAGCGGGAATGGCCAGCAGTTGCTCATCCGGCCCTATCTGGGAATCGGTGACGCAGCCACAAACGCAGCATGTAGCCTTCTAGGTACGGCTGATTTGGCGGCTGCGGTAGTGAACAATGGACCCATTAATCCGCAATACGTCAAACTGCGGTTTATCCTGGGTGGCACTTCACCATCGTTCACTGCAACGGTAGCTGTGTTTGCCGTCCCACAGGATATGGCCGATTAGCCGATGTTGGTGCTCGATTCAGGTACGCAAAAGGACTGGCAGAAGGCGGCGAAGCAGGAATCCAGCGCCGCCCAACGCCAGGACAATCTGCTAAAGGAGATTTGGTCGAATAGCATCACGGTAAAGGATGATGCTGGTTTTGACGTATCAAATCTCCTTGCGCAGATGGGCAAGCCAATGGCTTCCGCCGATGTGCAGCGAAAGCTGAAGCTCGTTTGCCCTTCGCTTGACTTCCTTCTAAGCACTGCCGACCCGACCAAGGTTGGCATTTACTTGTGGAAAGATGTGAAGCAGGACACGGGAGGCTTCAAGAAGGAGCGCATTTTCCTTTTCGGCATGGAATCGGGGTTCATGCCTGAGTTTAGCGTCTTGCACAAGACCAAAAAGCAGATAGCGAATCCCGAGCTTTTTGCCAAGGATGTTCCCACCCGTGAAGTAGACTGGCTCAATGTGGATACTTTTTCTGCGGAAACACGGGGCTGGCGGACGGTTCTCCTGCGTCTACTGCACCTTCGCATTATCAGCGAGGCAGATGTGGAGACGCATTTTGGATGGTTGCCGAGCCGTGAATCCGAGAAATGGGCCACGCAAACGAGGTGAATGATGCCGTCTATTGAAATGACTCCGCAGCAGTTTCAAGCCATCTTGGAATCGGTGGTAGCCAAAGCCAAGGAACTCAATCCGCTCGATCAGAGAAAATATGATGAGATGCTTGCGAAGGAGCGTAGGCGCGACCTTCTGGCTGTGCAGATTGGCAAAGCCGAAGAGGAAGCGTCAAGAGCAAGACGTAACAACTGCTCACACATGCGCTATGGGGCAAGTGCCGGGAAGCACGCCGGGGAGCTTTGTCCCAAGGGAAGTCCGGGGGGAGAATTTTGCACGGGCGGTCAGGCGCACCAGAATGGCCTTGTGCATCTGTTCTGCTCGCGTTGCAACTCGGAATGGTGGTTCCAGCCGACCCAGGACTACTACACGTTCATCCTGCAAAACGGCATTGATGGCATCGCTCCACCGCCAGAGGAGCACACGATTTGCATTGGCTGTTACCGGCTGAAGCCGGAATGCGAGTGTTCAAAGATCGCTAAGGAGCATGCTGCGGCGCATCCTACCGTGGCATAGCGGGGGATGAGTGGCGAGCACTTACACACCAAACGATGCGTTGACGCTGGTACAGCAGTACGCGCACGGCGCTCCGCTCGCTGTTCCCTACCCGTATGTCGTTGACCAAGTAAATAGCGTCATCTGGCGATACTACCCGTGGGGCTGGTCCATTGCCTCACTCAATCCCACAAACGTCTATCAGGGAACGCAAGGGCAGGGCACGCCGCCTACGGGTGGAGCGCAATTCACCGGCAATCAGCAGGATTACGTCATTACCGGGGCATGGTTCAACTTCCCCATCAATCTGCTGTTCAACAACACCACCAACAACAACTTTGGCGGCGGATTCGTTGTCCAGCAGACTCCGAATGGTTTGCTGAACTCTGGCGGAAACGCCACGGTCAATACACTTCTGCCGCATAATCTGCCTCTAGGTACAACCCTCGCTGGCCTCACTGGAACGATCGTTTGCGATGCGGATACAAGCTGGAATGGTGTGACACTGACGATTACGAGCATTCCAACCAACACGCAGATACTAGGGACGGTCAGTGGTTCGCCATCTTCAGCCTCGGGCGGTTCCGGGCTTCCCACTATTCTCCGTCCGCTCAAGATGCGTATTGCCCGATTGGACACAAACCCACCGGAATACCGGGAACTGGCAGCCCTTGGGAATCTATCGCCGGAACTTTCCCGTACGGCTGGCATTGATACCATGAAAGCGGTTGGCTGGTTTTCCAGCCAGAGCTTTTTCCGCTTCGATGCTTCGCCGCAGGTAAGTCTGGGGCAAATCATTCAGCTATTGGGCGAGTATCAAATCCTGCCCACCAAAATTACCAACGCAACGCTTTCTACGCCTTTTCCCTTCCCCGATGAGTATTTCAATGTGCTCGATGCTGGCATCCTGTGGCGGGTCTATCAGTTGCTCGATGACCCGCGAGCAGGGACCGCGCAAAAGAGCAAGAACGGCTCAATGGTTGTGCAATACACAGGGCAATTCGCAGTGTTTATGGACTTGCTCGCAGAGATGGCGAGGACCGAGGACTTGTCGAGCGGCGACGAATTTAGGTATCCAGAACAGCCGCTAGGCGTGGGCAGGTCCTATTGGCCGGGTCTCTATGGTGTTTAGAATCAATGAGATACGAGGTTAGGTGGCACTAGAGACTCAACTAGCACATCGCAACATACGGAACACCAACCTTCCGTATCAGACCAACGTATCGCCAACGCAGACTGACCCGTACCTTGCTTTTGGTTCCAAAGACATCCTTACCAGTATTGCTGGCTATGCCGAACGCCGTCCCGGCTTCTCTGATTTTGTCGAACAGACGCCCACCACCTTCAATAACCTGCAACGGCTATTCGCATGGGACCGCTTCGATGGCACGTTTATCATCATGTTTTGCGACATCTCGGCTGGCGGCATGGCCACGGTCTACAAGTATCAGGTGGGGACAGATACGAGTGCCGTGCAAATCTATGTGGGTACAGGCGCTCTGCCTTTTGATTTCGTGGTCAGCAATAACACCGTGTACTTCAGCAATGGCCTGACAGCCGCCAAGTGGGACCCGGTGAATGGCCTGTCCAACTGGGGCATAGCCATTGGCAGCGTTTCGAACTCTACCGGGCCAAACACAGCAACCGTGGCTTCCACATCTGGGACCGGAGGATCGTGGACAAATCCCAACAACATCACGACAACCGGTAGCAGTTACGCCACAACGCATCTGCCTTTTACGGCTGGCGGCTCGGTGACATCCATCGGCATTACCAGCGGCGGCACGGGATATTACGGCGGTGTATCGGTGGGCATCGGGAGCGTTGGCGGGGGTTCCGGCGCTGCGGCAACCGCCATCGTGCAGGCGGGACACGTCACAGGCGCAAACATAACCAATGGCGGCAGCGGCTACACGCAAAACCAAGCCGTCACGTTCTCTGGAGCTGGTTCCCACGCAGCGGGCACAGCCTTTGTCACCCCTGGAAGTTTCTACAACACTTCGCAATCCCTGCTGGGAACGACTTTCGGCTTTTCCATCCCTGCCACTACAACGATAACGGGCGTCTCCGTATCCGTGCAAATCAGCGCCAGCATTTCGGGCGGCACGGCCAATGTGACTTTCCCCGTGCAACTCACTGCCAATGGGGCAGTCATCGGCAATCCTGAAAATCTCAATGTAACCGTAGATGGTGTCGTGAGAACGGTTTCGGCTGGCTCGGCAACCGATACCTGGAATGGTGGAACGGCGCTCAATGCCGGGGCTGTGAGTGAATCGAGTTTCGGCTTCCAACTGACGCCGACCATCACAACCCTAACAGGAAGCCCAGTGGTTTCCATCAGCGTAAATTCGTACATGGTTACGGTGTATGGCATTGGCGGACCAAGCGTCTCATTGGTTTCTGGAGGTTTCAGTCCCGCACCGTCCACAGGCTATTACTACGTGTTTTGCTACGGCAATTCCAACACGGGGCACGTTTCAAGCCCCACGCCCATTTCTTCGCTTATCAAGCCCGATTCAAGCCATTCCGTGCAAATCGCCCTCACTGCCTCGGCAGACCCGCAAGTCAATCAGATTCGCGTATTCCGCACGGTGGATGGTGGCGGCTCACCACTGACCTTTTTCGAGCTACCGACCAGCCCCTATCCCAACACTACTGGAAACGTGGTGGATGCGGCGGCGGATACGGCCTTGAATGTCTCCTCCATCGCACCTACAGCAACCTTCAATGATCCTCCGACTCCCGGCAGGGCTGCGCAGTATTTCAGCGGCAGGGTGTGGCTATTCAATGCCAACCAAGTAACCTTTTCGGGGCTAGAGGAGATTGTGCAGGGTGTGCCGGAAGAGAGCTTTCCCTCCGGTGTGGCGGGGAACTTCTGGAACTTCGACCAGCCCGTGCAGGCGGAAGGCGTGGCGGGTAGCGGGTCGAATCAAACGCTAGGCGTATTCTGCGGCGGGCGACTCTATGGCATTGTTGGGAACACGCTCGACACTTTCCAGCGATACCTGATTAGCCAGAGGCGTGGATGCCGCAACGTGGCTTGCACGGCCACTCTAGGCGGAATGGTTGCATGGCTCGATAGTTCCAATCAGATTTGGGCCAGCGATGGTTCGACACTTCAGGAGTTGAGCACGGACATCCGCCCAGACCTTGTAGGGATAAATCCTGCCAACTGCTCGATGACCTTCCATGTGGCTGGGCGGTTTCACTGGCTGGTGTTCTCTACAGGCACAAAGCTCTATCTCTACGACATGGACCTTGAGCAGTGGATGCCGCCGTGGAGCTTTGCCTGCCAGTACATCTATTCAGGCGAGATAAGCCCCGGCAACTATGTGCTGATGGCGGCGACAGCAACGCAAGCCTTGCAGATGAATATAACCAGATTCAACGACAATGGCGTGACCTATCAGCCTGTCTTGAACTTTGGGAACCTTGCAGTAGTGCCTGACTTTGGAAGGAGATTCAGCTATGTGGCTGCGGGCATCTACGATGAGCCGAGCCGCACGGGATATCCGAACATTTTCCAAATCACCAACAATGCCCAGAGCCTCAGCGACGTATTGATTCTGACCGATGAGGACCCGAAGCAGGGAACCTACACCAGCATTGCGGCCAACTTGCAGGATACCTCCGTAACCTATAACCGGCAGAACGGCTCGTTTATGAAGCAATGGGTATATCCTGTGACTCAGCCAGCGGCGCGGTGGGTCAGTTTGCAAGTCGAGCTAGCCAACGCAGACCAGGTGGATAACGTGTATGAGGCATTCATGGCCTACAAGGGAGTAGGTGGCCGATGATAGAAGCCATTAAAAATGCGGTTCTTGCTCAGGAAGTGCAAAGCAGAAAATCTCCTATCAAGGACATGGCCTACCAGACGGGGCTAAGCCAAACGGTTCCCTACAGGACCTACCGGCTTGACCGTTCAACGCCTGTCTATCGCAGGGGCGTTCCAGTGGTGGTGATACCCCGTTTTAAGGGCTTAACGCTCTACACGCCTACAATGGTTAATGCGTCAACCAAGGCTTTCCAGACCAACGTTACGGGGGTGGCTGTGGCTTGGCCCAGCATCATCAAATGAAACAACTGAAGATTGGCTACATGCGGCCTGAAGAAAACCAGACCTTCGTGGAATGGGTGAACAAGACGCCCGGCAATCTCTACGATCCCGGCATCCTGAACTATCCCACACTGCGAGTGCTTACGAGCTACAACGGCGAACCAGTAGCTTTTCTGCCGATGCAGCAGGCGCTTTTCCTCGAGTCGCTGGCAGTCAAAGAGCCGAAACTAGAGAACGCGCAAGCCTTCAGGGACCTTGTAAAAGGGGCCGAGCAGCACGCCAGTTCTTTGGGCATACGTGAGTTGTACTTCCTATGCAGAGACGAACGTGTTATCTCTATTGCAGAAAATCACGGGTTTGAACGGGTTCCGTATCCGCTGGTGAGAATGAAGCTATGAGAGACACATTTCTTGGCATGACAATACACGTCCACCATAAGGGTGGAAACTCGCAAGCCGAGATGCAGAAGGCTAACCAGATTAGCCAGCAACAGCTTGACCTTCAGCGCCAGCAACTCCAGATGCAGCAGAATCAACTGGCAATGGTGAATCCCAGCCTTCAGCAGATTATTCAGAATGGCGGAATGCTGCCAGCGCAGGAAGCGGCCATGCGCTCGGCGGCACTCAATCAGACAGGTGCCGGCGAGCAGCAGGCCATTGGCGCAATCAATCAGTCGCTCGTAGCTAGAGGGCTGACAGGCGGCAATATGGCTGGTGGTGGAGGCGTGGGGCAGGACTTTGCCGCGTTGCAGCAAGGGCTACTGGGGAATGAGATGCAGGGCTTGCAGAACATCCAGTTAGCCAAAGGGCAGGGACTCATGGGCGCTTTGCAGACGGGCTTGGGCGAGGCTGGCATGTATGGCAGTCAGGCTCTTGGTTTCGGCCAGCAAGGAATAGGGGCATTGGGACAAGGCGTAACGGCTGCGAATGCCGCTGACCAAGCGCAAACAGGCTTCTGGGGTTCACTCATAGG
>Ga0335069_10016562_pt1 | contig 10276 bp, 8 predicted proteins | sample Lox_Sample_11_FD_206714 | JGI IMG/M metagenome (GOLD analysis project Ga0335069, IMG submission 206714) | Soil microbial communities from Loxahatchee National Wildlife Refuge, Florida, United States - Lox_Sample_1.1 | ecosystem: Environmental > Terrestrial > Soil > Wetlands | place: USA: Florida...
GGATCACGAAGAGTACGCGGCGGGCGCGCCGTCCGCGACGATTCCCTCGGCCGCAGCCTCGTCGAGGAAGCTGCGCGCCTCGGCTTCCATGCGGGCGTCGTCCCATCCCAGCTCGGGAGCCATCGCACGCGCCACGCGCCGCGCGACCTGCGGTTCGCTGACCGCCCGGGCGGCGAGCAGCCCGAGGCGCGTGCGGCGCAGGAGTGCGTCACCGACCGTCCGCGCCTGCTCGGTGCGCGCGCCGTGCACGGTCTCGGCGAGCAGGTCGGGCGGCCCGTCGTCGATGATCGGCTGGGCCAGCTCGCCGCGCTCGGCGGCGATCGCCAGCACGTCGCGCGCCACGTGTCCGTAGCGGCCGGCGAGGCGCTCATAGGCGTCCTGCGGGACGCCCTCGACACGCGGCAGCTCGGCGGCGTCTACGCGCTGCCCGAGCGGGATCTCATGGGTCCGGCACGGGGCCTCGCGCGCGTCGCGCTCGACGAGGCGGTCGACGGCCATCCGTGCCATCCGCCGCCAGGTCGTGAGCTTGCCGCCGGTGATCGTGATCATGCCGCTGCTCGTCTCGTAGAGCTCGGCCTTGCGCGAGATGTCGACCGACTTCTTCGGGTCCCCCGTGGAGATCAGCGGCCGCACACCGGCGAACGCGCCGCTCAGGTCCGCCGGGGTCAGGCTCGAGGCGAAGAAGGCGTTCGTCGCGTGGAGCAGGTAGGCGATGTCCGAGTCGGCCGGCCGTATGTGGTCGAGGTCGCCCTCCGTGTAGTCGTTGTCGGTCGTGCCGATCAGCGTCGCGCCCAGCCACGGAAGCGCGAAGATCGAGCGGCCCTCGCCCGCAGGGACGATCGCGCCGTCGCGCAGCGGGAGCAGCTCGGAGGAGACCGTGATGTGCGTGCCGCGGCTGGGCGCGATCCGCGGCACCTCCGCCTCGTCGTGCAGCTCCTCAGGGCGCAGGCGGTCCGCCCACACGCCGGTGGCGTTGACGACGTTCTCGGCGCGCAGGTCGAAGCGCTCCCCGGACTCGTGGTCCAGGACCCGCACACCGCACGCGCGCCCCGCGTCCTCGACGAGCTCGGTGACCTCGAGGCGGTTGGCGCAGACCGCGCCGAAGCGCTCCGCCTCCGCCAGCACGGTCAGGACGAGCCGCGAGTCGTCGGTCTGGCAGTCGTAGAAGAGGTAGCCGGAGGTGGGCCGGCGCGCCGCGAGCGCGGGGAGCCGCTCGACGACCTCGTCCCCGTCGATGATGCGGTGGCGCTCGGGCGCCCAGGCGCGCAGCTCCTCGTCCTCGTCCTCCGCGCGCCGGCGCCGGCCGCGCAGGCGGTCGACGGACATCACGTCGTAGAGGTTGAGCCCGACGCCGACCAGCCGGTCGAGCCGCTGCCCCTCGAAGGCGGGGACGACGAGCGGCAGCGGGCGCACCAGGTGCGGCGCGAGCTGCACCATCAGCTGGCGCTCGAGCAGGGCTTCCCGGACCAGGCCGAGGTCGAAGTGCTGCAGATAGCGCAGCCCGCCGTGAACGAGCTTCGATGAGCGGCTCGATGTCCCGGACGCGAAATCGGCCTGCTCGACGAGCGCCACCGAGTAGCCGCGGCTCGCGGCATCCAGCGCGACGCCCGCCCCGGTGATCCCGCCGCCGATGACCACGACGTCGAACGCGTCGGCGTGCAGGGCGGCGAGTGCCTGGTCGCGGGCGATCATGCGCAGCGGAGTCTCGCAGGCCGGCTGGGCGGCACCGTCAGACGACGCCCGTGGGCCGGCGACCCCAGCGCTCGCGCTTGCGATCGAACGCGTCCCAGTCGACCACCGGGCCGGGCGCCGGGCCCGGCGGGGGCACGTCGGGGGGCGGCTCGCCGCCGCCACGGCCCGGGCCCGCGGCGGCGCGCAGGAGGCGCGCGGCGAGCGCCAGCGCGCACACGCCGGCCGTGATGACCAGCATGCCGACGGCCCGGTGGTGCGCGTGCGTCGCCGCCCATCCGCCCGGCAGCGAGGCCACGCCGATCGCGAGCAGCGCGATCGTCGGCAGCGGCCGCACGCGCCGAGCCGCGGGGCCGAGGAACCCGCACGCGAGCGCCAAGGCCATCAGGGCCAGGAGCGCCAGCACGGCTGGTAGGGGCATGGCCACGGCAACGGTACGGGCTGGGGTACGACCAAGGATGACGGATTCGCCGCTGCGCCGCGAGGCCCGCGCGGACATCGTGCTTCGCAGCTGGCTACACGGCGGCGAGCTCCGCGGTGATCTCCGAGACGCTCGCTTTCGCGTCGCCGAACAGCATCGAGGTCATCGGCTCGTAGTAGAGCTCGTTCTCGATCCCGGCAAAGCCCGGGTTCATCGAGCGCTTGAGCACGATCACGCTCTTGGCCTCGTTGACGTTGAGGATCGGCATTCCGTAGATGGGCGACTGCGGGTTCGTGTTCGCCGCCGGGTTCGTGACGTCGTTGGCGCCGATCACCAGTGCGACGTCGGTGCGCGCGAACTCCGGGTTGATGTCGTCCATCTCCTTGAGCTGGTCGTAGGGCACGTCGGCCTCGGCCAGCAGCACGTTCATGTGGCCCGGCATGCGCCCGGCGACCGGATGGATCGCGTACTTGACCTCGACGCCGCGCTTCTCGAGCGCCGTGGCGAGCTCCTTGACGGCGTGCTGAGCCTGCGCGACGGCCATGCCGTAGCCGGGGACGATCACGACCTGGCGCGCGTAGGCCATCTGGATCGCGGCGTCCGCGGCGGTCGTCGAGCGCACGCTGCCGGCGTGCTCCCCGGCCCCGGCCGCGCCCTCGACCGCCCCGCCCCCGCCGAACCCGCCGGCGACGATGCTGGGGATCGAGCGGTTCATCGCTTCGGCCATCAGCCGCGTGAGGATCGAGCCCGAGGCGCCGACGAGCATGCCGGCGACGATCAGCGCCGTGTTGTTGAGCGCCAGGCCGGTCGCGGCCGCCGACAGGCCCGTGAACGCGTTGAGCAGCGAGATCACGACCGGCATGTCCGCCCCGCCGATCGGCAGCACGACGAACAGGCCCAGCAGCGCGGCCGCGACGAGCAGCGTCCCCATGTACAGGCCGGACGTCTGACCGGAGGCGATCGCGATCGCGCACGCCACCGCGATCACCAGCAGGATCAGGTTGATCGGCTGCTGGGCCTTTCCGGCCCCGATCGGCCGCCCGGGCAGGATCTCCTGCAGCTTGCCGAACGCGACGTTCGACCCCCAGAAGCTGATCGACCCCACGATCGCCGCGAACAGCGACGGGATGACGAACGTCAGCTTGAGGTTCGCGTAGCCGCCGGACTCGTTGAACTCCGCCCACGCGATCAGCGCGACGGCGCCGCCGCCCACGCCGTTGAACAGCGCGACCATCTGCGGCATCGCGGTCATCTTCACGTTGCGAGCCGCGGGCACGCCGATGATCGTCCCGATCACCATGCCGAAGACGATCAGGCCCCAGTTGCCCATGCTCGGGTACAGGAACGTCGCCAGCAGCGCGACGCCCATGCCGCCCGCCGCGATCCGGTTGCCGCGCACCGCCGTGCGCGGCCCCGTCAGCCCGCTCAGCCCGTAGATGAACATGCTGAACGCCACGATGTAGAGGATGTGGATGAAGTCGGCCTTGTGGAAGAAGGCCGTCGCGAGCGGGACGCTCACGACTCGCCCTCGTCGCGCTTCTCGGGCGCCGGCTTCGTCTTGAACATCTCGAGCATGCGGTCGGTGACCAAGAAGCCGCCGACGACGTTGATCGTGCCGAAGATGATCGCGATCACCAGCAGCACCTTGTTGAACACGCTCAGGTGGTCGCTCAGCCCCAGCACGAGGATGCCGCCGACCACGACGATCCCGTGGATCGCGTTGGTCCCCGACATGAGCGGCGTGTGCAGCGTGTTCGGGACCTTGGAGATCACCGCGTAGCCGACAAAGCCGGCCAGCACGAGGATCGCGAGATTCGTGACGAACATGGCTAGATGATCGATTCCATGGCGGCGTGGATGCAGGGTCGCGGGATCGTGGATGACGGGCGCGGCCTGGTGGTCGCGAGACGTGCCCGAAGGCACGTCCGCGAACAGCGCGACGTGATCCGGCGCCACGGAACCGTGGCGCTGCGCCGCGCTGTCGTGGGATCGCTCATCTGACTCCTCTGCGGACCCTATGCGGACGCCTCGACGGCCGCCTTGGCGCCGGGGTGGACGATCTCGCCGTCGCGTGCGACGCACGCGCCGCTGACGATCTCGTCCTCGAAGTCCAGCGCGATCTCCGGCGCCGCGCCCTCTTCGGTCTTCGGGACGATGAGGTCCAGCAGCGACAGCACGTTGCGCGCGTAGAGCTGGCTCGAGTGCTCGGGCATGTGCGCGGGCAGGTTTCGCGGGCTGACGATCGTCACCTCGTGCTCGACCGTCGTCTGACCCGGTGTGGTCAGCTCGCAGTTGCCCCCGCTCTCCCCGGCGAGGTCGACGATCACGCTGCCGGGGCGCATCCCGGCCACCGCCTGCGCGGTGACAAGCTTCGGCGCCGGGCGCCCCGGGACGAGCGCCGTCGTGATGACGACGTCGAAGCCCGTGATCGCATCGCTCAGCGCCTGCTGCTGGCGGGCCCGCTCCTCGGCGGTCAGCTCGCGCGCATAGCCGCCCTCCCCGGCGGCCTCGACGCCGAGGTCCAGGAACGTCGCGCCGAGCGACTCGACCTGCTCGGCGACCTCCGGGCGCACGTCGTAGCCGGTGGTCACCGCCCCCAGGCGCCGCGCGGTGGCCAGGGCCTGCAGACCCGCCACGCCCGCGCCCAAGACGAGCACCTTCGCCGGCGGGATCGTCCCCGCCGCGGTCATGAGCATCGGGAAGAACCGCGTGAGGTTCTCGGCGGCGAGCACCACCGCCTCGTATCCGGCGACGTTCGACTGGCTGGAGAGGGCATCCATCGACTGCGCGCGGCTGATCCGCGGGATCGCCTCCATCGCCAGCGCCGTGATCCGCGCGTCCGCGGCGGCCTTCGCGGTGGCGGGACTCGTCAGCGGCGCCAGGAAGCCGATCAGCACCGCGCCCTCGCGCATCCGCGCGATCTTCTCCGGCTCGGGCGGCGCGATCACGACGACGCAGTCGGCGCCCCAGACGGCGTCCGCGTCGACGAGCGTCGCACCCGCCTGCGCGAACGCGTCGTCGGGGATCAGCGCGCCGGCGCCGGCGCCGCGCTCGACCACGACCTCGATGCCGCGGCCGGCGAGCTTGCGCACGACCTCCGGGACGAGGGCCACGCGCCGCTCGCCAGGGGCGGACTCCTTCGGGACGGCGAGTCGCATCGGGTGCGGAAAGCTAGCCCATCGCGCGCGCGAGCGGCACTGCGGCCGGCCACTCAGCGGCGCACGGCAACGACTGGGAGCGGGCGGCGGGCGAGCGCCGCGAGCGCCTCGGCGGTCACCCACACGGGTGTCTGGACGGCCGTGCGCGCGTAGCGCACGCTGCCGTCGGCCGCCTGCAGCGAGCGCAGGTAGGCGAGCGGCGAGCGGGCCCCGCGGCGGCGCTGGCGGTCGGGGTTGCGCCCGGCCGCGATCAGCCCCTGCACCGCGAATGCGGTCGACTGCGCGTTCGAGGCGGCGGGCGGCTGCAGCGCGTATCCGCCGTCGGGATTCTGGTGAGCGGCGAGCCAGGCCCCGGCTCGACCCGCGGCGCGCCCGCGCGGGTGGCCACTCGCGGCGAGCGCCTCGATGGCCGCCGCCGTGTCGTCGGTGCCGCTCGGGCCGCCGCGCCCGGCGAAGTTGAAGCCGCCGTCGCGGTTCTGACGGCGGGCGAGCCACCCCGCGGCGCGCTGCACGCGCCGCGCGCGCGCCGGGACGCCGCACGCGCGCAGGCCCAGGATGCCGAACGAGGTGAGGTTGACGAGGCCGCCGAACGAGCCGTCGGCGCGCTGGGCGCGAACGAGCCGGCCGGCGAGCCCGCCGGTCGAGCGCGGAATGCCGGCGGCGGCCAGCGCGAGCGCGGTGCGCTCGAGATCCGCGGTCGCGCGCGAGCGGGCCGCGTAGCGGCGCAGCAGCGCCTCGGGCGAGCGACCGCGCGCGTGCACGCGCAGCGCGTCGTAGCCGGCGGCGCCCAGGCCGATCACCGCCCAGGAGGTCTGCATCGCGTTCGAGCGCGCGCGGGGGGCGGCGCCCCATCCACCGTCGGCGTTCTGCCAGCGCGCGAGGTAGCGCGCGGCGGGCAGGGAGCCCGCGGGCGCTGCCCGCGCGTGCGCGGGCACAAGCAGCGCGCCGGCGAGCAGCACGGCGAGCGCGGCGCAGGCAACCGGTGCCGCGGTCGCCGGCGCCTCGCGCCAGCGGACCTCCATGCGCGCGCGGAAGCGCAGCAGCGCGCGCGCGAGCGCCGGCCCGAAGGCCAGGCAGAACACGACGTTCCCCACGGCGTGTGCGAGGTTGAAGGGCAGCGATGCCGCGGAGATCGCGAGATACTGGCCCGGCGCCGGTGACCCGCCGTAGGTGAGCCAGACCGAGGCGTCCATGATCGCGCCGAACACGAGGCCTGCGCCGCCGCACGCCAGCGCCAGCGGCAGGCGCTGCGGCCGCCGGCCCGTCACGCGGCCGAGCCCGGCGCCGAGCAGCCCGCAGACGCCCCAGGCGACCATCTGCCACGGGGTCCACGGCCCCTGCCCGAAGACGAGGTTCGAGGCCAGCGCGGCGACCGCGCCGACGACGAAGCCGGGCGCCCCGCCGAGCGCGAAGCCGGCGATCAGGATGATGTCGGTGGTCGGCTTGACGTTCGGCAGGGCGGCGAACGCGACGCGGCCGATCGCGGCCAGCGCTGCCAGCGTCGCGACGAGCGCCACCATCCGCGAGCTCGGGCGCGTGCGCTCGTACCACCCGAACCCCGCGGCCAGTGCGGCGCCGAGCACCGCGAGCGCGGCGAGCTGCCAGCTCACGCCCGCACCTCCGCGATCATCCGGGAGCGCAGCAGCTCGCCCCCCTGCTCGGGCGTCAGCGCGCGCCCCTCGCCGCCCAGCACGCGCGCCGTCTCGGTCGCGAAGTGCCAACCGCCGCTGAGGAGCTCGGGCGCCGGCGCGTCGGCGATCACGCAGCCGTCCGCGAGCAGGATCACGCGGTCGGCGACTGCTGCCGCGAACTCGGCGTCATGCGTGGCGACCAGGACCGCCGCGCCCCCGGCGGCGAGCGTGTGCAGGCGGTCGGCGAGGTCGCCCTTGGCCGCGCGGTCCATGCCGCGCGTGGGCTCGTCGAGCAGCAGTGCCGCGGGCGGCTCGCCGCCGTCGAGGACGATCGCGAGCGCGAGCCGCTGACGCTCGCCGCCCGAGAGGTCGCGCGGGTGGCGCTCGGTCAAGGCGGCGAGCCCCACCCGCTCCAGCGCCTGCGGCCCGGCCTCGTCGCCGACGCGTTCGTGGATCAGGTAGTCGCCGGGGTGCTGCAGCAGCAGCGCGACGCGGCCCTGCGCCTCCACGCGCCCGCGCGTCGGCTTCTGCAGCCCGGCGAGGTGGCGCAGCAGCGTCGACTTCCCCGCCCCGTTGCGGCCCATGAGCGCGACGCGCTCACCGGGCGCCAGCGCCACGTCGACGCCGCGCAGCACCGCAGGCGCACCGGCGGGCTCCTGCCACAGGCCACGGGCGCGCAGCGCCGCGGGCTCGGCGCGCCGCCTGCCGAGCGCACGACGTGGCCGACGCGCCGCGGACGGCGGGCGGACAACGGACAGGGGAGTCGCGCCGTCGCCGCCGAGCCCGTGGGCGCGCAGGGTCGCGCGCGCCTCCTTCACGCCGGACGGCGGGGGCCGCAGCCCCGCCCGCGCGAACAGGCGCGCGCTCGGGGTCTGCAGGGCGGGGGCGCGCTCGCCGGCCCACTCGAGCATCGCGCGCGGCGGCGCCTCGCAGGCGATGGCGCCGTCCTCGAGCACGATCACGCGGTCAGCGTGCGCCAGGCAGCGCTCGAGGCGGTGCTCGGCGAGCACGACGGCGGTGCCGCACTCCTCGTTGAGGCGCCGCAGGAGCCAGACCAGCTCGTCGCCGGCGACCGGGTCGAGCTGGGAGGTCGGCTCGTCGAGCAGGACGAGCTGCGGGCGGCCGGCGAGCGCGGCGCCGAGCGCGACGCGCTGCAGCTCGCCGCCGGAGAGCTCGTGGGTCGGTCTGTCGAGCAGCGGCGCGATGCCGAGCGCGAGCGCCACCTCCTCGACGCCGCGCGCAACCGCCACCGCGTCGAACCCCATGTTCTCGAGCGGGAAGGCGAGCTCCGCGCGCACCGTCGCCATCACGACCTGCGTCTCGGGGTCCTGCAGCAGCGTGCCGGCGACCGCCGCCAGCTCGCCAGGGCCGTGCGTGCGAGTGTCAAGCCCGCCGACGCGCACACGGCCAGAGGCCGTGCCCCCGTGGAAGTGGGGCACCAGGCCGCTGGCGGCACGCAGCAGCGTCGATTTCCCGGACGCCGACAGGCCGGCGAGGATCACGAACTCTCCCGGCGCGACATCCAGCGAGACGTCGCGCAGCGCGGGGGCGTCGGCGCCGGCGTAGGTGTACGAGAAGCGCTCGAAGCTCAGGGCGCTCACGGGCCCCCGACCCCCCTGCGGCTCAGGAGCGGCGCGAGCGCGATGGCCGGCACCAGCGCCGCCAGAGCGAGCTCAGCGCGCCCGGTCTGAAGGACGAGCCGCGGGTAGGGCTGGACGCGCGCGGCCCCACTCCCAAGGCCCCAGACCACCAGGGCGAGCAGCGCGGCGGCCGCAGCAGCGAGGCTCAAGTCGTGGCGCGACCAGCGCCGGCCGCCTGCGCGCGGGGGACGGCGGCCAAGCGCGTAGCCGCGCAGCTCGAGCGTCGCGGCGACGTCAACGGCGCGGTCGAGTGCGCCCGTCGTGACCGCGCGCACGACCGCCAGCTGCGCGCGGCGCGTGCGCGCGCCGCCGTCGGGGCGGCAGCGGCGCGCCTGCTGCATGCGCCGCGTGTCGCGCGCCAGCACGGGCACCATGCGCGTGGCGAGCGAGGCGGTCAGCGCCGAGCGCAGCGACGCGCGCCGCAGGCCGCGCAGCAGCGCGTCGGGATCGACAGTCGCGGTCAGCAGCGCCGCGCAGACGACGATCGTCAGCACCCGCAGCCCGAGCAGCAGGCCGTACACGAGCGCCTCGAGGGTCACATCGAGCTCGCCGAACGGCGGCAGCTCCCCGAGGCGCGCGACCACGGTCAGCCCGTCGCGGACCACGAGCGCGTTGACCAGCGCGACGAGGAGCGCCACGGGTACGGCGAAGCGCGCCGCCCGCGCGACGTCCCGGCCGACGCCGGACAGCGCCGCCGCCGCGACGGCCGTGAACGCAACCGCGCCGAGCACGATCGGGTGGGTGAAGCACAGCGCGAGCAGCACGAGCGCCGCGCCGTAGGCGCCGGCCACGCCGGCTCGCGCCGTGTGCAGCACGCTCGCGCGGCGACGGTACATCAGCCGGCCTCCAGCGGCAGCGCGATCGGCGCCGAGCCGCTCTGGACGGCGACCGCGAAGCGGTTGCGCAGCGCCGCCTGCGAGAACGCGGCCGCGGCCGCCCGCACACCACGCTCGTCGGTCCCGGTCACGGCCCACACCGGCTGGTCGCCGCCGGCGCGCGTGGCAGCGACGAGCCCGCCGCCGGGCCCGAGCGAGCGCCGCACGCGCCCGCGCGCGTCGAGCAGCGCGATCGCGGTGCCGTCCTGGCGCGGCTCGGCGAAGACCCCGCTGGCCTGCGGTCCGTCCTCGAGGGCCGAGACCGCCGGGTCGGCGCGCACGCTCTTCCAGGGCCCGACGAGCACGCGCAGCGTGTCGCTGGTGAACGACGACCCGATCGTGCCCTTGGCAGCCGGAATGTCGTAGCGCACGAGCTCGTGCTCGACCGCCGTGCAGGCCGGCGAGCCGGTGTCCGCGCACTCGATGCGGACCGGCAGGCGCTTGCCGTTGCCCGGACCATGCAGGAACGGCTCGGGGAACGAGCCGACGACGGCGGGCACCTCCTGCGCGGCGCGCCAGTCGCGGCGGTCCCACCAGATGTGGTCGCCGCCGTGGACGCGCGTCGCGGCGGCGCCCTTGGTGGCCAGCACGCCGTTGACGAAGTAGAACCAGTCCAGGCCGGCGGACGTCCCGCACAGCGCATCGATGCACTGCACGAAGCCGCCGCCGTAGCGCGTGCGCACCGTCGCGCCGCGCTCCAGGAGCCGCATCACGGTGTCCGAGGACGGCGGGTGCGCCGTCGCGCGCTGCTGGACGAGCCGCGTGCCGAAGTCGCGCGTGACGGTCACGACGACCGGATCGCCGGCCGATGACGCGCCGGCACCGAGCCCGCAGCCCGCTGCGGCCGCGCAGAGCGCGGCCG
>Ga0335069_10016563_pt1 | contig 10276 bp, 10 predicted proteins | sample Lox_Sample_11_FD_206714 | JGI IMG/M metagenome (GOLD analysis project Ga0335069, IMG submission 206714) | Soil microbial communities from Loxahatchee National Wildlife Refuge, Florida, United States - Lox_Sample_1.1 | ecosystem: Environmental > Terrestrial > Soil > Wetlands | place: USA...
TCGCTCGGTGCGTCAGCCTCGGGATGCGAAAGCCGTTGGGCTTGGCCTTCGGTTTGGGTTCGTCAGGCATTCGCAGCCGCCATGGCGCACCGGATGATGCGGTTCGTCCAGCCGTGGCCGTAGGTCGGCCACGCGCTGAAACTCGAATAGACCACCAGCCGCTCGCTGAGCAGATGCACGACGAACTCCGAACCCGTGCCTGCGGCCTTGATGAACGTCTGGGCGCGCCCGATCCCGCAGTTTACGGCGGTATCCAGGATCGCCAGCGCCTCGCCCTGCGGCCGGCTGTCGAGGTTTAGCGCATCCCAGTAGTCGCGCTTGTAGATCGCCTTGGCGTCGTCCACGGTTAGGTTCGCGATGTCGAGCGTGGGATACGCGCGCTTGCTGATGCCGAACTTCGTCTCGCCGCCCGGGTCGCGCGGGTCGTTGACGTAACCGCCCTCCTGAGCGATCACGAAGGCAATGGCGGCGTCGAAGTCGCTCATTCCTTCTCTGCCTCCGCCCTGCCCTCGAGCCGCGCGAGGCGCTGGCCGTGGTCGTCCAGCTTCGCCTCGATGCGGTCGAGCGTCTGACCGGCACGGCCGAGCCCGGCCTTCAGTATCCAGCCGTAGCCGCCCGCGATCAGTGCCGCGAACCAGCCGCCGTGTGTCGCCAAGGCGTCACCGACGTCCATGGCTATCTTTTCCTCATCGCTCATTTCTTCGCATCAGCGACGGTCTTCTGCACGTCAAGCACGACGGCATCAGCCTTCGCGCCGAGCTTCTTGTGGCCGAGCCACCCGCCACCGAGGCCGACGACGAGCGCGATAGCGTGAGTGAGGATGGTCGTAAGCATGGGGACTCCTATTGTTCGACGATCCAATCGACGTTACCGGTGAAAGATGAACCGGCGTTGATGGTGAATCCGGTCGCAGTCTTGCTCGTGACCCAGAACGGGCCGCCAGTGAGATTGGCGCACAGCGACACCTGGTAGCTGGTGCTAGGCAGGCTCGCGCTACCGGGGAACGTCACGGCGGCTGTCGTTCCTGCCATCGCCTGCGTACCCTTCAGCTTGTTCGTTATTGCAGTACCGAACGGGCCAGCCTGGAACCCGAGCAGCGTCTGCAGCCACGTGTGGAACGTCGCATCTTGGTTGATGCCGCTGACGTAGCCGCCCCACTGGTTGGCGCAATCCCTGATCGCGCCACCGTTATAGTCCCACTGCGGCTGTGCGCCCAGGCCGTTTTGGTACATGTCGCCGATGACGTTGAAATTGGTGCCGGCCGTAACGGCGAACAAGTCTGCATTCTTGGTCCGAGTCGCCGCTGCGCCTGCATAGTTCCACTTGCAGGTTCCGTCGGTTATACCAGATCCAGTTCCGGTCGGTCCGCCTGATCCGGCGGAAACGCCACCTTGCGTGCAAAAATAGGCGTTGCTGCCATTGATAACAGCGGCATTCGTGATGTAGGTACGCGACGCCTGCCATACTGGGAAGCACCGCGCGCCGTTGTTCGGGAAGAACGTGCAGCCATCGAGCGTGACGCCCTTCGTCGAGTTGTAGGCGTAGATGCTGGTCTGGTAGCTGCTTCCCGGCAGGAACGCGCAACGCTGGAACAGCGCCTGTCCGTCGTAATGCAACTCGACCGCGTTTGCCGTGTACGCCTCGAAGTTGCAGGCGATGCAGACTACGATGTACTGCGTCGTGGTGAGACCCGAGTCGTTGGCCCAGTTCGCGGAGTCTGCGCCGGCAATCAGGATGCGGGTGCTCGCGGTATCGTCGCCGTTGCAGCCGATAAACGTGCCACCTGCGTAGAGGCGATAAGGCGCATAGCCGGACGGGAACGAGTAGCCGGCACAGTTGATGAATACCGTATCGTTGCCGCCCTGCAGCTCGATGCCGTTGCTGTTGATCGAGTTGACGGAGACATTATCGAAGGTCAGATTGAACGGCGGACCGTAACTCGCGCCCTGGTTCGGGAAGTAAATGGCTCGCTGCCCGGTGCCGATGTAGAGATTGCGGAACGTGCAGCCGTAGATCGTCGTGTTGGCACCGCCGACGATGCCGTGCAGGGTACTGGTGTCGCCCTGAATCGAGAAGTTCTCAAACACGAGTCCATAGCCGTTCGTGACGCCTGTCGGGAACGACAATCCAGACGTAGCGCCGGAAAGCTGGATGTTGGACAGGAACGGCGCATCGCCGTAGATCCTGCGACCCTGACTCAGCGCATTCGTGGTAAAGACCGCCGCAGCGTTGACCTTCCAGCTACCCGCAGGGATATAGACATCCTGGCTGGCAACATTCACCGCAGCCTGCAATGCCGCGGCATTGGTCGCGCCAGTCGCATCGCTGGTCAGTGCGCCATACCGCCTGATGTCCCCCGGCGGATACGCATAGTTCGTCGGCGTCACGCCGGCCGCCGACTCGGCGGAGGTCTGGGGGTAGAGCGCGGCTCCGATCGCGGCTTGGGTCAGGAACAGGTTCTGCCCGTAGTAATAGTCCTCGCTCCACTGCAGCGTATCGTTCGCGTCGTTCAGCACGAACTTATAGGCGAGCGTCGGATCGAGCCTGACTGTCGCGCTACCGGTCGTGTCCAGGATTACCGGATTCGTATTGGGCGTTGAGCCCGCGTAGTCGCTCCACGTCGCCTGCGGGGTCAGGGAATTTGCCACATACGTGTACAGTTTCCCGCCTGCGAGCGGATTGCCGGCGCTGTCGAAAGCGCGGAAGATAGGGACCGGCAGGAGTGCGGTGGTCATTTAGTCGGCCTCTGAAGGTAGGGAGCGGTCATTTGCCGGACTTCGCGATAGCGTTGTTGCTGCGGCCGTTCATCCTTCTGGTCCTTTCGGTCTGTGTCCTGATCCCGGCTAGGTTAAGCGTTCAGCGCTTGATGAAAGACGGCCCACTGAAGCGCCTACTGCTGCGTCGCATAAGTTAGCGCCGGCCACGCAAATAGCCCCTGATTACGCAACAGCCAACTCGGCGTCTGCTGTGAACTGCCGCGCAACAATAGCGCAGCCGCATCCTGAGGCTCCAGGGCGGCCTGCGCCAGCCTGCCCATTACCCTACCCTCACCCACCTGACCAGCCCACTGGAACGGCCGTGTGAGCGTCTGGCCGATGGTGCTGGCAGCCCCACGCTCTGCCCAGCCCTGCGGCAACCCCAGAGGCCCAAGCATCTGCCTCAGCATGTTTTGGCTGATGAGGTTCTGAGCGGTGTTGGACCCAACAGCGCGTCCTAGATCATCCGCAGAGGCGCGGCTGGCGAGCGCCGTAGCGGCAGAGCGCAAGGTGTCCATCTGCTCCGGCGCGAGCGTTCCCTCAAGCGTCGCGCCTTTCCATCCGGTGACCTTCGCCGCCAGCTGGTCGCCGTTCCGTAGCGCCGAGGCAAATGAGTTCGCATTGAGACGCGCCGGAACTTCCCCGCCGAACTCCGCAAGGGCAGGGACGAGCTTCTGCGTCAGCGCCTGGCCGACCTCTAGCTGATTGACAGGCACTGAGGCTGAACGGAACGCAGCATCAGCCGTTCTAAGCTCAGGAACATTCTTGGTAGTCCATGTGTTTAGTGCATTCAGAGTGTCGCGAAGCGCCCCTACTTCGTGACTCCCCATGCCTTGCTGGAACCCACTATTAGTCATGTCCTGTAAGGACATCTTCAGGTACTGAAGATCCCTGCCAGATACACGAGATGTGCCACTGACTGCCGCGGCGGCATCCTCGGGCGCCATCTGCGTCAGTCTCAACAGGTGGTCTACATCAATTCCTGACGCTCCGCCTTCGCCTGCAACAGATATGCCAAGCGGCTCGCCCTTTTCTGCTGCAAGGCGTGATGCCCGCTTCAGTGCCTCTTGCATGGACGGTCTTTGCAACAAAGCTGAAAGTTCCGAATCCATCGGCGCGGAAGCGGTTCGCGCCGCCTCGTAAAGCGGGGTAGACGCCGCAGACCTCGCTGCCTCCGCTGCCGCTATATCGGCGTCCGTCCCACCCACGCCGCGGACAGCCCCGACGATCGCAGCCCGATTGGCTTGCGACCTAGTGGTCATTTGCGTCAGGTAATCCGGGTTGTTCCTGAGCGTGCGCTCAAGCTGCGCAAGGCCAGCGTTGTTGGCGACCTCAGCCGTCGTCGGTTGATATCCCGGAAGGCCCTGCAAGGGCGGCTGCGCCAATCGTGCCGCAGCTGCCTGAGCCTCCTCTGTGCCGCCAGCCGCATTGACGAGGGTGCGGGCGGCAATGTTTTCCTGACCACCCTTGAAGAACGGTGAAACGATACCCTTGAGACCTTGGTAGGCGCTACCAATGAGGCGCCCAGCCAGTATGCCTACCGGCGCTGCTGCAGCACCAAATCCCGTGTTCCTGAGCGTCTCCGACGTGCTCGTGGACGGCTGGACGGCTCCGATGCCACCGCCGATAGCAGCCGCGCCTGCGAGCGTATTCGCGCCCGGAATGAATGCCGTAGGCAGCAGGAATCCAGCACCGCCGATGACACGCCCGACGCCGGCTCCAGGAGCATTCTGCAGCGGAGCCTCCAGGGCGCGCGAAGCAGCTACATCGCTACGCGATGCAAGTCCGACAGTTTGCTCAAGTCCCTGCAATAATCCATGGCCAGTCTGGCCTATGCCGAACCTGACGTTCTGCCAGTAGGGATTGGCGCCCGCCCCGTACCGGGCCTGATAGGCCTGCGAGTTCGGATCGTACTCAGCCGGATTGCTGATCTTGAGTGATTCTGCGGTAACCGGCGCTTGTGTGCCATTTGACCTGATGTAATCAGCGAGTTGCTGTGCAGACGCCGTGTCGCCAGCGGCATCAGCTGCCTGCAAGGCTGCGTAGACATCTGACATATCGGCCATCAGGTCTTGCCCTTGTACTTGTCGAGAAGCGCCTGGATTCCTGCCGGATGCTTAGGCCCACCGCGCAAGGCCTCCAAGTCTTTCCCAAGCGTCGGATAGAACGGCGAGGATGGATTGGTAACTGCAGCACCGCCGCCCAGCAGCATCCCCTTGTACCAGTTGTCCCTGAATGCCTCGATTTGCTTGAGGGCCGCCTGGTTCTTCATGTCCACCGGGATCGCGCTCTCGAGGTTTTCGCGGATCGCGGACGGGCTGAGCCGGACACCGGACTGCGTATGGCTCAACGCCCCGATAACCGGCATCGCCGCAGCGAGGTAAGCCTGCTGCTGATCGTTGAACCCGTGCTTCAGGTATTCCTGCTGATACCAGAGATGCAGGGCGTTTTCATCATCGCTCGCCGCAGCCTGTATGAGGGCCGATCGCTGTGCTGGACTTAGTGTGACGCCCTGAGCCTCTACGCTACGTAGCGTCTTGATGGCCTGTCCATAGCTGCCGGCGAACGTCGCAGACTTGACCTCTGCCTCGGTTGGCTCTTTCCACGGCGTTTTGACCGGCGCGGTCGGGCCGCCGGTAGCGCCACCAGCATTTGGACCACCGCCTCCGAACCACCCTCCAGTCTGCACGCGCTGGACGATTGGGTTCCCGTTAGCGTCAACGCCCGGCTGCAGAGAGTAGCTCGGTGCTTCGCGCGGGAGTCCCGGCTTGTGCTCGTTGGTGACTGGATTGACCTGTTCCGTCCCGCCTTGTCCAACGCCTACCTGCCTCCACTGGAACGGCATAGGCTGCGGCGCCTCTCCGTAGGTCGCGCGCACGTCATTGCCGAACATCTGCGCGGCTTTCCTGATCTTGTCAGGATTGCTGTAATCACGCGGCACGCCACCTACGCGCTGGGCGTACTGATCGTAGATCTTCGCGTAGTCGCGATTATTGACGAGCAGCGCGCCCGGATCATCGCTCGTGACGATGTTCTGGACCTGTTCAAGCGCCGGAGCCGCAGCATATTTCGCGCGCTCCATTCTGTCCCTGCGCGCGTCCTCCTGCAGCTTCAGTGCATCGGCGACCGGCTTGTTCGGGTCGCCGCCACTGAGAATCGCGTTGAACTGCCCGAACCTAGCCGTCTGCGCCACCCGATTCATGTCCAGAAGCGGGTCGAGCGGCGAGCCAGTCTGCGGCGTCCCCACAGAACCCTGAGGGCCGTTGCTAATGCCGCCGGAGTTCCCGCCTAGGTTCTGCGCGCCGCCCGGACCAGCCGTCAATGGTTGCTGAACGCTCGCGCCGGCAGGTCCGACTGTTGGCGCTCCAGTCGAGTTGAGATAGTCCTGCGCCGCACCCATCCGCATCCGCTGTAACTGCATAGCTAGACGGATCTGGTCGAGATTTAGCGCTCCAGCCTGCGTCTGCTGCTGCGCCTGCTGATACAGCAGCGGCGCGAGACGCATCTGCTGCATCCCCTCGGCGCCCTGATAGAACGCCATCGGATTGATCTGCGGATAGACGAAGTCGGCCATGTTACGGCCCCACGTTGACGTCTGGATAGGCGATGTTCGGCTGGTAGTTCAGCACCGAAGGATCGACGCTCCACGGTGGTTTCTGGTTCTGGTAGTAGCTCTGCCACGCATTCGTAAGCCCACCGAGGCCGGCATTGATCGAGTTCGCCTGATTGGCGTAGCCGGCCGCGGCGGCATTGCCCGCGTAGATCGCGTTACTGCCGACCTGGTTGGCGGTATTCATGCCGACCTGGCTCGTCGCCTGCGTGGCGGTCTGGCCGAGGCCCGCCATGGACCGTAGGCCGTTCAGGTAGTTCTCCACCGCATTCGAGGCGTAGCCCTGCCCGTACTGCGTCAGCGCCTTCTGGGCAGCGCCCGAGTTCAGTAGCCCGCTCGCGGCGAGGTTGCGCTGTACCGCCTGCTGGCCCTGCCCGAGCTGGAACTGGTAGCCCGGCTGGTTCTGGATGGTCTGCATCATGTACGCCTGCTGCTGGGTAGGCGTCATCTGGCCGGGATTCGCGACTGCCCCACCTTGCGCGGCGATGTTCGGCGTCGTGTAGTTGCGGCTCGGCTTGTCAAAGACCTGCTGCGGGTCGAGTAGCGTCCCGGCGGTGACCGGAAGGGAGCCGTTCAGCATGCCGAGGACCGAGCCGTTCAGGAAGCCCGAAATCCCGCCTCCGGTCGTGTTGCCGCTCGAGGAGATCGGGAGGCCAGCGAGATTCCCGCCACCACTGCCTGAGCTGAACCCCGGAAGGCCGTACCACGCATCGAGCGCCGATAGCGCCTGGCTGCCAGACAGACGCCACGGGGCCTGGTCGGCCCGCGTCTGGTTGTACATCTGCAGCTGCGCGTTCGTCGCGTTGTTCGAGGCATTGATCTGGGCGCTCGACGCATCGGACGAGGCATTGCTGCCGATGAGCGCGCTACCGAGCGCGGCTCCGCCGCCTATGATTGCAGGGAGTGCTGCTGCTGGCATAAATTCAACCCTCGCGCCCACTCTTTGAGCGTCAGGACATAGTAATAGCACGGATGGCCGTGGATTTCGGCGCTCCCCCAGTGCTTGAATCCCACCGCGCGGGCATAGCGCTCCGTCGCCCTGTGTCCGTGCTGGATGTAGGTGTCGATCCGAAGGCAGTCGGTCCGCGTGAACATGTAGGCGCAGCCCTCGCGCCCAGCCTCATAGGCAGGCTTCCCGCGGCCCTCCGGCAGGAACTGGGTATGCAGTTCGTAGACGTAGCCGGGACGTGCGACGAGCAGGAAGCCGCCCCACTCGTTGGCGAGGAACACATTCGCGGGATCCGCGACGATTGCCGACAGGTCCATATCGCCCTTGAACCCGAGCGACACGTAGGGCTTGACCGAGGGATGGTTGACCACTCGGTTCAGAAAATCTGCATCGTGGCTGACGGTTAGAGCCATATGGCCCTCGCGACGTAGACCCAGTCCGTCACCGCACACTGGAAGATTGAATAGCTCGAGTCCCTGAGGTCCGGGTAACCCCCGGGGGTGATGAACTGGAAGCAGACGTTGGTCGCGTTCGCGTACCAGTGATAGGCGCGGTTCGTGTCCCCGACATCCATCGTCCCGATCATCACCTCATCGCCGACCGCGAAGCCATGCACGGCGCTCTTGGCCCTGAGCACCCACCAGTAGAGATCAGGAACCCTGGGGCCGCCGTGGGCGACAGTAATGAGGCTGCTGACGTTCTGGATAGCCTGCTCAGAGGACTCAAAGCGCGTGATCGCGCCGCCGATCGTGAGCGAGCCTGAGCCGCCCGACAGGTTCGCGGTCGCGAGCGTCGAGGATCCGGTGACCTGCAGCGTGCCGCCAATGGCGAGGTTGCCTGGAATCGACTGGTTTGCCGTCTGGATGTTCTGGATCTCCCAGAACACGCCGTCATAGATGACCTGCAGCGTGACGCCCGCGACGATCTGGCCTATGGCCGGCAATGAGCCATCCGGGAACTTGACCGGGAATGCGCCGAGCCCTGAATCGTTGAGAGTGACAGCGGTAGAAGTGTTGGTATGCCCCGGCGCGATGTAGCGGGTCGTCGTGCGTATTAGCTTCGTAATGCCGCTCTTGATGACCATCGCGTTGACGGCGCCCGTGTCCGGATAGATCGTCTGGCCGCTCACGATGCCGTTCACGGTGTCGTTCGTCGCCGTCAGCGATTTGTACCACTCACGGGTCATCCGGCCGTCAGCCGCGGTCACATGCGAGTCAATGCGCGGCAGCGTATTGGTCACTGCTCCAATGCCTCCGCGTCCATGAACGCCGACACCCAGTGCACGCGATTCTGCATCGTGGTCGCTACCCGAAGCACGATGTCGCGGCCGTTGCCCAGCCGCCTCCAGCGCGCACGGGCTTTCGTTGCCCCTATGGCCCCCGTATTGATGATCCGCTGATAGCCGAAGTTACGGCCCGCGTCGCGGCTGACCTGCAGCCAGAGTTTCACCATCGACCCATCCAGAGGCGTCGCGCCATCGCCGATGGTCGCGTAGACCTCGAACTTGTCGATGCGAACGCGCTTCTGCTCGCTGTCGGGGATGTCAAACGCGCGCTCCCGGTAGATGACGGCCCCGTCGTCCGTGTAGGTGTCAAGCGACATTTGGTAGACTTTGCCGTTCTGCCAGTCGCCGAGGTAATGCAGCCCATTGTGGGTCGCGTAGCAGTTGCCGCGGTGCCGGTGCAGGACGCCATTGCTGTCGAGCCACGCCCTCTGGTGCCAGCCCTTCGTCGCCGTGTCGTAGACCCACGTCGCATCGCCGGTGGGGAACGTGAGCACGTAGAAAATGTGCCCTTCCTCGTGGTAGCACCAGCCGATCGCGTCGGCGATGGTCGAGTACGTGTTCATCGCGTGCTCTATCGGGTGCGTCGAGATGCGGACCGGCGAGTAGCCGTTCGCCATCACGACCATGCCCTGCCCGGTGCGGTCCCGAGCGAGCCAGAAGACCGTGTTCTGGCCCTTGGCGACCGAGAACTTGGCCGCACAGCCGGCGTCGATAAAGACGCCTGAGTTGCGCTCGAAAGGAAAGAGCGCCGCTCCGGTATCGTCCCAGATCTCCGTGGTATCGGTGCCGAAGAGCCACGCCTCTCGGTGCGTCGAGGCGATAGCCACCAGGTCGTCCGGGTCGCCCTCGGCGTCGGCAATGTCCAAGGGGTCGATGGTCGATAGATCCGCGTTCGACGTGATCCCGAACTGTCCGCCGCTCTCGGCGACGAACAGCACGTACTGGTCTTGTGTCGCGAGCGGTGATGTGCTGACAGGCGCGTTCGTCACTGCTGCGATGGACGAGCCCGTGAACGCGATCCAATGCCATCCGGCATCGTGGGCAATGGCGAGCTGGGTCTCGTTGTGGATCATCGACACGCGGCCCGACGAGTTCGGGAGCGTTCCCATATTCGTGGACGTGAACGAGTTGTCGAGCCGCCATACGGTCGAGCCGATGACGGCCCAGAGATATCCACCTGCCGAGTGCAGGCCCCTGACCTCGCCAGAGCCCGTGAACTTCGCGGTAATCCCTGGCGTGCCGTAGAACGCGCCGACCTCGTCCGTCTGCCCCTCGGTCGTCTCTGGAAAGATGTTGATGGCCGTCTGGCTCGCGAGCACGGGGCTGCGAGACTGATAGGCCTGGCCGAGGAACGGCAGCTTCACGCCACCCTCGTCTGGAGCTTCGAGCCGCGGGTATAGCGCCGACGCTCGTTCTCGTTCGCCGCCTGCACGAGGGTCTTGTACTTGTCCTCCCAGACAGGCGTGCGCGTCGTCTCGCCGAGGAACGGCCCGGACTCCGCCAGCGCCGCGTACAGGAACACGTCGGCGTGGCGCACGAAGAACGCGTTCAGCCCCGTCGAGATGTCCGGGAAGCGCCGGTAATACTGCGCCGTGACGACCGTGCCGTCCGTCTGCACCGGAAAGAACAGCACCGAGTCGCCCTGGAACGTGTAGTACAGGATGCGGTTGCTGGAC
>Ga0335069_10016564_pt1 | contig 10276 bp, 9 predicted proteins | sample Lox_Sample_11_FD_206714 | JGI IMG/M metagenome (GOLD analysis project Ga0335069, IMG submission 206714) | Soil microbial communities from Loxahatchee National Wildlife Refuge, Florida, United States - Lox_Sample_1.1 | ecosystem: Environmental > Terrestrial > Soil > Wetlands | place: USA: Florida...
CGCTTTCACCGCGCTTCCTGTCACCCTGGTCGCTTGCGATGACGCGACGGCGATGCCCTGCAGCAGCGGTGGCTCGTTCAAGGTGACGGGATTCATCGCCACGAGCGCTCCGCAGATTCTCGCCGCAGGCTCGGCGAGGATACAGGTCCAGGCGAGTAATCAGGGATCGCCACCAAGCGCGCTGAATCTGACCTACGCATTCACCGTCGTGCCCGCGACACCCACCGCGACGCCGACAACGACGCCGACCCCGACTCCTACCGATACGCCGACGGCAACGCCGACCCCAACGCCGACCCCTACGTTCACCCCGACCCGTACGGCGACACCAACAGCAACTCCAACGGCGACGCCAACCAAAACACCAACACCGACGAATACCTTCACACCGACATTCACACCGACACCGACGGCAACACCGACAAACACACCGACACCAACCGCGACGTTCTCAGCCACTGCGACGTTCACGCCAACGGCGACACCGACGAACACGCCGACACCGACGGCGACGCCGTCGGCCACCCCCACATTCACACCAACGGCGACGCCGACGTTCACCCCGACGGCCACACCGACGCCAACACCCACCAGCACGTCGACGCCGACTGCGACCGGCACGCCGCTACCACGACTCCTGGCGTACGTGACCAATTACATCGAAAACTCCGTGTCGATCATCGACCCGGCAAAGAATACAGTGAGCGGCGCTGTTGCAGTCGGGAATCAGCCCGTGGGGATCGCGCTGGCTCCCGATGGCCGCTCCGCGTATGTCACCAACCAGCTGTCCGATTCGCTGTCGCGGATTGATACCTCGACGAATCAAATCGTCGCCACGATTGCCGTAGGCAGCCGGCCGTCTGCGGTTACGGTGCTACCAGATGGGCGCTTCGCCTATGTGACAAACCAACTCGGTGACACAGTCTCGATCGTCGATATCGCGCAGCGCACGGTAGTAAAGAGTATCCCCGTCGGGGACATGCCTGTGGGTGTCGCGTCGAATCCGGATGGAACGAGGATTTACGTCGCAAACGAGTTTTCCAACACGCTGTCGGTGATCGACACGGCGTCGAACACCGTCACGGCGACAATTTCGGTCGGTGCCTTGCCACAAGGGGTGGCGGTCACTCCTGATGGCGCATCCGGCTACGTGCCGAACGCGCAAGGGAGCAACGTATCGGTGATCGATCTGGCATCGAACACCGTCGTTGCCACTGTGCCGGTTGAATTGCAGCCCGAGGGTGTGGCGATCGGCCCGGATGGGGACTTTGTCTATGTCACGAACGAGAGCAGCAATTCTGTGTCGGTGATCGATACAGGGACGAACATGGTGGTCGCAACCGTCATGGTAGGCGGGCAGCCCCGCGGCGTTGCCGTCACACCCGACGGCACGCTCGTGTACGTGGTCAACTCCTTCTCGAACAGTGTCTCGGTGATTGATACGCAGCTCAACAAGGTGATCACCGCGGTCGTCGGTGTTGGCCAGACCCCAACAAATATCGTGATCGGGACGGTGCGATGAGGCAGCTGCTCGCGGTTGTCGTTGTCAGTGCGTTCCTCTCGCCGGTCGTCGTCGAAGCATCACAGGAATCGCGGCAGTTGCAGGCGCTGGGCCTCGTGGAGTTTCACGCTGGCCGCTTCCCCAAAGCGCTGGAGTTGTTCGACAAAGCAGTTGCGGAGGACCCGAGCGATATCTATGCGCGTTACTACCGAGGCGTGACGCGGTCGCGTCTCGGCAACGTCAGCGGGGCGATTGAAGACCTGCGAGCTGTCCTGGCGGCACAACCGGATCTCGATGCGGCGGCGCTCGACCTGGGGGTCGCCTTAGTGCAGACCGGGAAGTTTCAGGACGCGGTACCGCTCCTCCAACAAGCGCAAGGTAACCGGGAGTTCGACGCACAGGCGTCGCTATTTCTCGGTGTCGCACAATTGCGGCTCGACGAGATCGAGAACGCGCGACAAAATTTTGCGCGCGCCGCGGCTCGCGACCCTGCCTTGAAAACTGCCGCCACCTATTACGAAGGCGTGGCGGACTATCGTGAAGGGTACTACGATACGGCGCGGGACCGATTCTCGGAAGTTGCCAGCGGTGGCCAGACTTCCGAGATGGGCCGCGAGGCGGTTGCCTTCCTTGCCAAGATTCAGCAACGAGACCGCCCGACCTTCTCGGCGGCCGGCAACGTGGCTTACCAGTACGATAGCAACGTCGCGCTGACGCCGAATGACAGTATCATCAAGAGCAGCATCTGTAGTCCCAATGGAGTGGGTTGCGGTGCAGATAGTCGGTTCACGATCGATCTGAATGGAACCTACAGTTTGTGGCGCGGCGAGGATGCCGAGCTCACGCTCGGATACGAGTTTTTCCAGAGCCTGCACTTCAACCTGACGCAGTTCAATCTGACGGACAATGGGCCCAGTTTACAGCTGGTCGGCACGAGGGGGCTCTTCGACTATGGGATCGTTGGGCGCTACGACTATTACCTCCTCGACGGTTCCAATTTCCTTCAGGAGGTTACTGCGTATCCCTGGATCGGCATTCCAGAGGCCGACCTTGGGCGTACGGAGGTGTTCTTCCGCCTGCGCCGGAGGGACTTCCTCGACACCAGTTATGTCATCCGCGATGGTTTCAACTACGCTACGGGATTCCGGCAATACTTCTACTTGCGCTCGCCGGACAATTTCTTTTTCGTCGGCTACCGCTTCGACGCCGAAGTTCCACTCGCAGGCCCGCCCAACGGCACCTCACCTGCCGATTGTCAGGGGCCAGGACCTACGCCGTGCGACCCGTATCAGTACGCGTATGATGGCCAAGAAGTATCCGCGGGGTTTGGAGCCATGTTGCCCGCCGACATACAAGGATACGTCGCGTACAGCTATCACCGCGAGCACTACACCAAGGCCGACAGCAACGGCCGCCGGGATGAGGACCATCTCCCCGTGGTCCTTGTCAGCAGGCGGATGAACGAGTACCTTACTTTGAGTGGCGCGTTCTTTGGCGACTTCAATAACTCGAACAACACCACCTACAACTACGACCGGGAGGTCGGGTCGGTCGCGGTAGAAGTGAGGTACTGATGATGGCCAGGTTGCAGCGTTCGGGATTTGTGGTGGTTCTGATGTTATGCGCTTTGCCGGCGTTGGCGCAGGAGGTCGGTACGGTCGCCGAGTTTGAAGGTTCGGCTGATATCGGTCGCGGCGGCGCGTGGACTCCCGCGGCCATCGGCGCACCCGTCGAGCAGGGCGATCAGTTGCGTACCGGTAAGCCCGGACGGTTCAAGATTGTCTTTCAAGATGACAGTGTCCTGTCCGTGTCGGAGCAGTCACTAGTCGTCGTCAGCGAGCAGGTATTCGATCCGGCGAACAGCAAGGCGCGCTCGTACTTCGACCTCATCCACGGGAAGCTGAATAGCATTGTCAGCGACTACTACGGCCGGCCTGGGTCCAGCTATCAGGTGAAGACCGCAACAGCAGTTGCCGGTGTGCGTGGCACGGAGTTCTCCGTCAGCTACGATCCGGATGACGAGATCACCGAGGTGCTCGGGTTCAACGGCAAGGTGGAGGTGCACAGTCTCCTGGATCCGTCTGGCCCGGGCGTGATCATTACTGCCCACGAAGCAACGTCGGTTGAGAGGGGACAGCTGCCAACGACGCCGCGGCGGTATAACGAAACCTTCTTCCGACAGCAGCTGGAGGGATTCAGCTTCATTGGCGGCGGACGCTTTGAGAGCGTGACCACGGGCCACCCACTGGTGTCGGGATCGACCGTCCCACGCCCTGACTGTGCGCCCAAGGTGGTGCCGAACACTAGTGCTGCAGGGGGTGTCCACGACGCCAGCACGCTGATCGGCCAGCCACCCAACGTCGTCAAGGCCGTCACCGGCCAACTCGGGATTTCCTTCTAACGCTTCCGCTCACTCGGTTACGAACGGGTTGCGCAGCAAGATCGTTTCATCTCGTCCGGCGCCGACTGACACCATCATCATCGGGGCGTCGGTAATTTCCTCCAAGCGACGGATATAGGCACGGGCGTTGGCAGGCAGGTCGCTCAGCGAGCGTGCCTTGTTGAGCGGTTCCTTCCAGCCCGGCCAGTCTTCGTAGATTGGCTTGATGCCGCGTAGCACGGCGCTGCTTGCCGGGAAATCTTCGAGCCGGCGACCGTTGTGTTCGTATGCCGTACACACACGGATCGTGTCGAATCCGGTGAGGACGTCGATTTTGGTGAGTGCTAGCCCGTTCATGCCGTTGAGGCGTACGGCGTGACGCACGACCACCGCATCGAACCATCCACAGCGTCGTGGGCGGCCAGTGGTCGCACCGAATTCATCTCCGTCCTGCTGTAGCTTTTTGCCCAGGGCGTCGTGCAGCTCGGTGGGAAACGGGCCGCTGCCAACGCGCGTGGTGTATGCCTTGACGATCCCGACGACGCCGGTGATCTGGTTCGGTGCGATACCACTCCCCGTACAGGCCGCGCCCGCGACGGTATTGGAGGAAGTGACGTACGGGTAGGTGCCGTGGTCGACGTCGAGCATGGTGCCTTGCCCGCCCTCGAGGAGAACGCGCTTGCCGTTGTGCAGACCGGCGTGCAGGTAGACGGCGGTATCACATACATACGGAGCCAGGCGTTGGCGCAGGGCTTCGTAGTCGTGGTGAATGGTATCGAAGTCCAGCGTTTGCTCGTTCAGCATGGCACTGAGGTAGGTGTTCTTTTCTTCGATGGTACGCCGCAGCAAATCTGCAAACGCCTCGTCATCGAAGAAATCGGCGACACGAATGCCGATGCGTGCCATTTTATCTTCATAGGTCGGACCGATACCGCGCCCAGTGGTGCCGATACGACCCTCGCCGCGCAGGCGCTCCCGCGCCTGATCGATGGCGCGGTGGTATGGCATGATCAGGTGGGCCCGATCGCTGATCTTCAGCAGGTCGTTGCTGCCCAGACAGCCGCGCGTCCGAAGCTCTTCGATTTCCTTGAGCAGGACGCCGGGGTCGATCACCACACCGTTGCCGATGACACAGACTTTCCCGGGGTGCAGCACGCCGGAAGGCACGAGGTGCAGCACGGTCTTGCGCCCGTCGACCACCAGCGTGTGACCGGCGTTGTTGCCGCCTTGGTATCGGGTGATGATGTCCGCGTGTTCCGCAAGCAGATCGACGACCTTGCCCTTGCCTTCATCGCCCCACTGGGCGCCCACGACTACGACAGCCGGCATGACCGATTAGCTCCCCACCCGCCAGACGTGGCGGATGTTCATTCGGAAGGTCACAGTTTGATGAGCTGCGCGGACACGATGTTGGGCTGGGTTCGCAGCCGATCCAGCACCGCATCTGGGATCACGTCGTCGACGTGGATGAGGGAGATTGCCATGCCGCCGATGCGTTCTCTCCCCAGTTCCAGGCGCGCGATGTTGATCTTGGCCTCGCCGAGCAAGGTGCCGACGCTGCCGACGACTCCGGGCACGTCGCGGTTGTACAGCATGAGGATATAGCCCTGGGGGTCGGCGTCGAGGAAGAAATCGTTGATGCGGACGAGACGGATGACGCGCTGTCCGAATATTGCGCCAGCGACGGTGCTCGTTCCCTTGGCACTGCCGACGTACACGGTCACCAGGTTCAAGAAGCCCTTCGATTGACTCGTCCGCGCTTCGGTGACCTTGATGCCGCGCTCCCGAGCGATTGCCGGCGCGTTCACGTAGTTGACGGCGCTGGATTCGAGCACGCGTGTCAGCAGGCCGCGCAACACTGCAAGTGTGAGCGACTTCACATCGTAGTCCGCCACTTCGCCGGCATACTCGATGGTGACTTCGTAGGGGGCTGTCCTCAGGAGTTGTGCCTGCAGGGCGCCCAATTTCTCGCATAGCGTGAGGTAGGGGCCGAGGATCTCGAGCAGCTCGGGGCTGATTGAGGGGACGTTGACGGCATCTTGGATGACCCCACGGCCGAGATAGTTGACCACCTGCTGGGCGATGGCGATGGCGACGTTCAGTTGCGCCTCATCAGTTGCGGCACCGAGGTGCGGCGTACAGATGATCTGGTCGAGCTTGAGAAGTGGATGGTCGGGCGACGGAGGTTCTTGACTAAAGACGTCGAGTGCCGCACCGGCAACCTTTCCTTCGCTGATAGCGGCCGCAAGCGCCCCTTCGTCGACGATACCGCCGCGCGCACAGTTGACGATGCGGACCCCCTTCTTCATTTTTGCGAAGGTGGGGGCGGCGATCATCCCGCGTGTCTCCGGTGTCAGTGGCGTATGAATACTGATGAAGTCGGCCCGTGCGTAGAGTTCGTCCAGACTGACGATCTCGACCCCGAGGCGTTTGGCCGCCTCTTGCGAGATGAAGGGATCGTAGGCGATCACCTTCATCTTGAGACCGAGGGCTCGCTCCGCGACCAAACTGCCGATGTTTCCAATGCCGACGATGCCCAGCGTTTTGTTGAAGACTTCCGAGCCGGTGAACCGTCCCTTCTCCCACTTGCCGCTTTTCATCGACGCCGTCGCTTGGGGGATTGAACGTGCCAACGACAGCATCATGCTGATGGCGTGCTCGGCTGTGGTGATGTTGTTGCCGGCGGGCGTGTTCATCACCACGATGCCCTTCTTTGTGGCGGCCTCCACGTCGATGTTGTCGACCCCAATGCCAGCCCGGCCAATGACTTTGAGGTTGGCGGCAGCGTCGATTACCTCGGCCGTCACCGTCGAGCCGCTACGAATGATCAGACCGTGGTACGGTGGGATCTTGGCTGCCAGCTCAGCAGGTTTGAGGCCTGACGCTTCGTCGACTTGGATGTCGGGCGCGGCGCGCAGGATGTCCATGCCCGCCGCTGAGAGTTTGTCGCTGACCAGAACGCGATACATTGGATCACTCCGGCATCCCTGCCATTAGGACGCCCTGTGCTGCGGCGACGCCGCGGCCGAGCACGACATCATGGCCGAAATGGTGCAGTGCCATTTCGAAGGCGCCCAACGCGGTTACGATGTCGAACGTGCCAGTGTATCCCAGATGACCGATGCGAACGATCTTGCCCTTGAGTTGATCCTGGCCGCCCATGAAGGTGACACCCATACGGTCGCGTAGGTAGGAGACGAGTTTGCCGCCGTCGACCTTGGGCGGAACGAACATCGCCGTGAGCGCCGGACTGGGCGCGTCTGGTGCAACCAACTGCAAGTTCAACGCTGTGGCTCCCGCTCGCGTTGCCGCGGCCATGCGGGCGTGACGGGCGAAGATGTGTGGCAAGCCTTCCTCGAGCATGATGATCAGCGCCTCACGCAGTCCCGTGATCAGCGAGATCGCCGGCGTCCACGCGGTGGTGTCCTTGGCGAGGTTTTCGCGCTCACGTACGAAGTCGAAGTAGAAGCGCGGCAGCTTTGCCTGCTTCGTGCGCTGCCAGGCGCGCTCGCTGAGCGCAACGAAGGCCAGGCCCGGGGGCAGCATCAGCGCCTTCTGCGAGCCGGTGATCAGTACGTCGATCCCCCAACGGTCCATCGGCATGTCGAAGACACCTACGGCGGTGATACCGTCAACGATCAACAGCGTTTCGCGGCCGCGAGTGATATTCGCGATGGCCTCGGTCGGATGCAGTGCGCCCGTCGATGTCTCGCTCGCCTGAATGAAGACGCCGCGGATGGCGGGGTGTTCGTCGAGGAGGCGCTGTATATCTTCCGCACGCGCACCGTGACCCCATTCCACTTTCAACTCGATGACCTTCAGACCGTACGTCGAGGCGATCTTGGTCCAGCGTTCGCCGAACTTGCCGCCGTTGACGACGAGCACCTCGTCGCCGGGGGAGAACAAGTTGGTGACGGACCCTTCCATGGCGCCGGTCCCGGACGCTGCAAGGATGAGCACGTCCTGGTCGGTTTGAAAGACCTGCTTGAGGGCACGCTTGGCGTCAGCGAAGATCTGACTGAACTGCGGCGTACGGTGGTGGATGATCGGCTGCGCCATCGCGAGCAGCACCCGCGGCGGCACAGGGGTGGGCCCTGGGGCAATGAGATAGTTCTTGATCACGTGACGTCCTCTGCGGCAAAAAAAAGCCTGAGCCTCTGCAACTCAGAGGCCCAGGCGTTCGGCCCGCTGAAGGTCAGCACTTCCTCGTGGTTGATTCCACGTTGCGCCAGTCGTGCAGACCACTCAATGTCGTAGACGGCCTTAGCTAATCCGTGTTGGAGTGTCAACCGAGGCGATTCACTGATCGTCGGTCAGCGCCCGGTACCACTGTTGACCAAGGTCATGAACTCCTGACGTGTCTCGTGATGGGTCCGAAAGACGCCGAGCATCGCGCTGGTCACCACCACCGAGTTCTGCTTCTCCACGCCGCGCATCCGCATGCACAAGTGCTCGGCGCGTAAGACAACTGCGACACCGAGCGGGTCGAGCTCGTCCATCAGCATGTTGGCAACCTGCGTCGTCAACCGCTCCTGGACTTGCAGGCGCCGCGAATACACTTCGACGAGGCGGGCGAGCTTGCTGATCCCGACGATGTGGTGCTTGGGGATGTAGGCGACGTGTGCCGTGCCGAAGAAGGGAAGAATGTGATGTTCGCACATCGAGAAGAAATCGATGTCGCGCAGCACGATCATTTCCGAGTAATCTTCGACGAATAACGCCCCGTTGATGACCGTCTTGGGGTCTTCCGTGTACCCCTTGGTGAGATACTCCAAGGCGCGCGCGACACGCTGGGGGGTCTTGGCCAACCCTTCGCGCTGCGGATCCTCGCCGAGGTGACGCAGAATGTCTGTGACAGCTCCTTCGATCGACTGGTCTGACATAGAGGCGGATCTTAACCGAAACCCGCCCCGCTGCAACCGCGGTGCGGCAGCGAACACTGCAGCGGCGCTAGCCCGCCGGACGAGGCATCCCGCACCGAGCCAGCGGGGAGCGGACTCGGGAACTGGCTCCGATCGACCGTACCTAGCGACCGCTGCGCTTTTCGACGGCCTTGACCCGCTGATACTTGCGGTAGTCGTAGCCGGTTGCCATTGCCATCAAGATTGGCTCCATGCCACCGGCCCGTTCGCGTCGTAGAATCCGCAAGCGCTCGTAGAAATCCTGAAAATCCTTGTTGATGCGCTGGCGCTCGTCGACCGGGTTGAGGAAGAAATCGCGCAACCGGGTGACCGTAAAGCGGAACGCCGAGAAGCGAAGCTCGTTTGGAAAGGCATCCCACTCCGCCAGTGACAGCGTCCGCAAAGCCTCGTATCCGCCAATGAGAGATTCGAACTTCTTCAAGGAATAGCTGCCGCTCTCAAAGCAGAGGGCGTTGACTGCCGTCGCCAGGTCGAAAATGAACTTGCCGCGGCATGCAGCTTCGAAGTCGAGGACCGCAACCACCTTTTCGCCCTTGAACTTGATGTTGTCGTGAAACAGATCCCCGTGGATGATCCCCTTGGGCAGCTTTCCTTCGAGGTAGTGGTTCAGGTACTCAATTTCTTCATCCAGGGTCCGGATGATCTTCTTGAAGTAGTGAGGCAGGCGACCGCGTGCGTCGAAGTACACTTCCGCTACGCGCTCAAAGCCAAAACGGTTGTCGATTCCCTTCTTGTAAGTTTTTCCAATCAGGTGGAGATCGGCTAGAACCCGGCCGACGTTTTCGAGTTGGCCACCGGTAAGATCTTCGGGCTCGACGAAATGCCCATCAATGTGGCGATAAACCGACAGCAACTTGCCGCCCCACTCGATGTATTGGCGTCCACGTCGATCGGTGAGGGGAACCGGACACGGAAAACCGTGCTTGCGCAGGAAGACGAGCAGATCAAGCTCGCGCTTGACCTCCATCTCGCCCTTGACTTCGTCGATCTTGGCGAGAAATTTCCCTTTGGCTGTCTCGATGAGGTAGTGGGTGTTGACCGATCCTTCCGTGACCTCACGTGTGGCTGTAACCCGCGGAAGCCCGTAGTCAGCGGCTATCTCGTTAAATTCCCTCTTTGAGATCTTCGTGTAGACAGCCATTCGAGTCGGCGTTCTTACTTACCCTCAGCTTCTAAGTGCAGCAATTTTATAACAGAATCACAAAAGATACTACCTCTGGCTACGGAATAATGTCAAGAAAAATATTCGGAGCCCTGCCGCAGGCTAATGTCCGATAAGACATCGATTTAGGCACTTACGCTGAGCGTGCACGGTTGCTTGTGGTCGGATAAGACCACTCCGTCGTCATCGCGAGAGCAACCGGAATTCGATAAATTGATATTCTATCTAATTACGAATTAGTCAAGCTGCTTTACTCGGAAGGGCTACGTGCACAGGAGGATCACTGGCGGAGTGCCGAAACGATTGCGCGC
>Ga0335069_10016565_pt1 | contig 10276 bp, 5 predicted proteins | sample Lox_Sample_11_FD_206714 | JGI IMG/M metagenome (GOLD analysis project Ga0335069, IMG submission 206714) | Soil microbial communities from Loxahatchee National Wildlife Refuge, Florida, United States - Lox_Sample_1.1 | ecosystem: Environmental > Terrestrial > Soil > Wetlands | place: USA: Florida...
CGCGGCCATCGTGGCCGAAACCCGGGTCAACCCCGATGCGACCCTCGATATCTCCAGCTGGACCCGACCCCAACACGACGGCGCGCCGGCGCGGGCACTGGCGTTGCTGCGCTGGCAGCGCGCCGCATCCCTGGACCCAGGTCTCAGCGCCCAGCTGGCCCAGTTGCTACGCTCGGATCTGGCCTGCACCCGTGCCTTCTGGAGGCAGCCGTCCTTCGACATATGGGAGGAGGAAAATGGCCTGCATTACTACACGCTGTCCCTCTCGGCGGCCGCGCTCGCGGAGGGTGCTGGCTGGTTCGAGACCCAGTCGGAGGTGGAGCGCGCCGAGCTCTGCCGTGCAGATGCGCGCGCGATCCAGGCGAAGCTGGATGATTACTGGCTCGAGTCCGCAGGGCACTACAGGTCACGCGTGCTCGCATCGGGCGAGCGCTCGACCCGGGAGCTGGACATCGCCGTGATCCTTGCCGCGATCCACACCCGCGGCACCGGTGCGCACAGTGCCGCCGACCCGAAGGTGCACGCCACGCTGCAGCGTCTGGAGTCCCTGTTCGATGAGGCGTATGAAATCAACAAGGGGCGGCCCCCGAACCACGCGCCCGCCATGGGCCGCTACGCCGGCGACAAGTACTTCTCCGGCGGCGCCTACTACTTCTCGACACTCGGTGCGGCCGAGTTCTGCTTTCTGGCATCCACGCATGGCCGTGATCGGGACGAGTGGTTCAGACGGGGTGATGACTGGCTGCGGACCGTGCAGGCCTACACTCCCGCGAGCGGCGACCTGTCCGAGCAGTTCGATCAACGTACCGGCGAGCAGACCTCGGCGCGGCATCTGGCGTGGAGTTATGCTGCGCTGATCTCATGCGTGGATGAGCGCCGGACGGCACTGGGGAACTCATGAGCGGCGCCAACCACCAACATCACTGTCACCTGACATGTCCAGCACGGTGACGGGTCAAGCGGACGACGGATCGGGCGCGCCCGAGATCGTGAACAGTCCCTCATCGGGGTTGCTCGCGCAGCTGGGCATGATGTTGCGTGCGCTGCGCGGCTCTGCCGTGGCGCGCACACTGGTGGTTCTCGTCATCGCGATCGTCGTGGTCGTCGTCGCCACCGCCTACGGACAGATCGAACTCAATCGCTGGAACAAGCCGTTCTTCGATGCCCTGTCCCGCCGCGACCTGCGCGACTTCGTGTCCCAGCTCGGCGTGTTCGCCATCATCGCCAGCGTGCTGCTGGTCCTGAACGTGGCACAGCGCTGGCTCGTGGAGATGCTGAAGCTGAAGTTGCGCGCCGGACTTGTGTCCGACCTGCTGCACGACTGGATGCTGCCGCGACGCGCCTTCTGGCTCGCCAATGCCGGCGGCCCGATGGGCGTCAATCCCGACCAGCGAATGCACGAGGACGCCCGCAAGCTGTGCGAGCTGTCGGCCGACCTGGGTACCGGGCTGCTGCAGGCGAGCATCCTGTTCGGCATCTTCGCGGGCGTGTTGTGGGTGCTGTCGAACGATTTCAGTTTCCGCTTCGGCGACCGGGACTACACCGTTCCGGGCTTCATGGTGTGGGCGGCCGTGCTGTATGCCGGTGCCGGCTCGCTGATGAGCTACTGGGTGGGCGGCAGCCTGATCAACCGCAACGCCGAGCGATACGCGCGCGAAGCGGACCTGCGCTTCTCGCTGGTGCGGATCAATGAGCACCTTGACGGCATCTCGCTGGCCGCCGGCGAAGAGGACGAGCGGCGTCGTGTCGAGCTGCACCTGGACAACGTGCTGGCCGCGACGCGCCGCCTGGTCACGGGCCTGACCAATCTGACCTGGGTCACGGCCGGGTTCGGCTGGGTCATGATCGTGGCGCCGATCCTTGTTGCCGCGCCGTTGTATTTCGCCGGCAAGATCTCCTTCGGTGGTCTCATGATGGCCGCCGCGGCGTTCACGCAGGCGCAATCCTCGCTGCGCTGGTTCGTGGACAACTTCAGCACCATCGCCGACTGGCGCGCCACGTTGCACCGCGTCGCCAGTTTCCGGGAGGCGCTCACCAGTACCGAGGAGCTGCAGGATTTCGAAAGCCACATCACCTATGCCGAGGGTGAGCCCGGGGTGATGACGATACGCGGACTGGAAGTCGTATCGGCTTCCGGCACTGACATGCTCAAGGAACCCGACGTGGTGATCCGCGGGGGTGAGCGGGTACTCATCGTGGGCGCCCCCGGAACGAACAAGACACTATTGTTCCGCGCCATCGCGGGGTTGTGGCCCTGGGGTGAGGGTTCCGTCACGCGACCGAAGAACGAGCAGATGCTGTTCCTGCCGCGAGGCACGCCCTATCTGCCGCGTGGCACGTTGCGAGAGGTTCTGGCCTATCCGCTGGAAGTGGACCGCTTTGGCGAGCCGGCCTTCGCATCGGCACTGGGACGGGTGGGGCTGGAGCGACTGGTGCCGTTGCTCGACCTGACGCGCCGCTGGGACCGCGAGCTCAGTCAGGACGAGCAGCAGGGTCTGGCATTCGGGCGCATTGTGCTGCAGGCGCCGCCATGGTTGCTGGTGGACGATACGCTCGGTTCGCTCGACGACGAGGCGATGGAGCGCGTCGCGGACGTGCTCGACCACGAGTTGCGCAACACCGGTGTCATCCACATCGGTCGGGCAGCCCATGCGCATCACCCCATGTTCAACCGTGTCCTGCACCTGGTTCGTGCGCCGGTTTCTGATCCGGGACGCGATGCCGCCCAGGCACCCAGAACTTCGACAGTCGATCATCAATGAAAGCATTGTTTCCCGTCTTCCTGATGCTGTGCACGTCCTGGGCGGCCGCGCAGGAACTGGAGTTCCATCCGCCGGCCAGCGCCGCGGATCCGGCTGTGCCGGCTCTGATGCGCGATCTGGCCATTCGCATCCTGCCCGTGTACCAGGAGAGCGACCAGGAGAAATACCTGCGGAATGTCTCCGCCCTGCAGATGGCGGCGCGCAACTATCCGGCGGCCCATGCCAGCCGCGAGCAGCTGCGCGACCGGCGCCGCAATATCGATTCGCGCCGGCCCGTGCAGCGCTCGGTGATCTTCGACATGTATGCCCAGGCCCGGGATCGCGAGTCCGAGGATCGCACGCCGTTTCCGCGGGCGTTTGCCCAAGCCTACTGGGACGCCGTCGGGCGGCTGAACGATCAGGAGGCCTACAACCTGACGAGTTGGCTGGCGCTGCCGGTGGTCGGCTTCCAGGAGTCGCTGCAGAAGGCGTTCGACCAATGGAGGCCGCGCGGCATGGTACCGCTGCCCGATGCGATCGAACTGCTCTGGACGTACCTCGCCTTCGATGCGTATCGCAATTTCCATCCGCTGATCGCGGCGCTGGATGCGGAGAACGACACCCGGCGTTACGTGATCGACTGGGACGTCGTGATCAATACGCCCGAGGGCCCGACTCTGTCCGCGGTCATGGTGCGACCCAAGGACGACTCCAGGCCGCTGCCGGCGCTGCTCGAGTTCACCATCAACGTCGATGCGCACAATCTTGCGCGCGAGTGCGCCGCGCATGGCTATGTTGGTATCGTGGCGTTCAGCCGTGGCGAGCGGCGCAGCCCGGGGCTGATCACGCCGTTTGAAAACGACGGAGCGGACGCGCGCGCGGTGATCAACTGGATCACCAGGCAGACCTGGAGTGACGGTCGCGTCGGCATGTACGGCACCAGCTACAGCGCTTTCACTCAATGGGCAGCCGCCACGCGCCTGCCGACCGCGCTCAAGGCCATGGCCACGACCTCGGCCATCGCGCCGGGCGTGGACTTTCCGATGTACGGCAACATCGTCCACAACTGGGCGTATCGCTGGTCGGGATGCGTGAGCGGCTCCAAGGGATTCGACGAGAAGACCTGCAACGACGATGCGCAGTGGCGCGCCGTGGACGAGGCCTGGTACACGAGCGGCAAATCCTACCGTGCCCTGGATCGGGCCATCGGCGGACACAACCTGATCTTCCACCGCTGGCTGGATCACGCCAGCTACGATCGTTACTGGCAGAAATTCGTGCCATTCCGCGAGCAGTTCGCGAAGATCAACATTCCGGTGCTCACCACCAGCGGCTACTTCGCCGGTGGCGCGGCTGGCACGCTCCATTACTTCGAGCAGCACTTCAAGTACAACCCAAAGGCCAACCAGACACTCGTCATCGGTCCCTACGATGACGGCGTCATGCAGCACGGCACCTGGACGAGCCTGCTGGGTTACCAGATCGATGTCGCCGCGCAGATCGATCTGCGGGAGCTGCGTTACCAGTGGTTCGACCACATCTTCAAGGGAGCCTATCTGCCGGCGCTGCTGCAGGACCGGGTCAACTACCAGATGATGGGCGCGAACGAGTGGCGTCACGCGCCTTCCCTCGAGGCGCTGGCCAAGGGCGCAATGCGGTACTACCTGGCCACGGGAGCGGCGGGCAACGCGGGCGCGGCGGGTAACGCGGGCGCGGGGGGCGAGGAAGCGCACGGGCTGGTGCTGCGCAAGAGCTCGGCGGCGGCTTATATCACCCAGCAGGTGAATCTCGCGGATCGCAGCGATGCATCGTGGACTCCGCCGACGAACCTGACGGGGAAGGGGATCCCGCTGCACAACGCGTTGTTGTTCGTGAGTGCGCCGCTTCGCCAGCCGGTGGAAGTCGCGGGTCTGCTGTCGGGCAAGCTCGACTTCACCGTCAACAAGCAGGACCTGGATCTGAACCTCTCGCTGTACGAGCTGCTGCCCAACGGCGACTCGTTCCGGTTGTTCGAGCCGGCCTACGAGTTCCGCGCCAGCTACGTGCAGGATCCTGTCAACCGGCACCTGCTCAGGGCCGGTGAACGCCAGCAGCTCGCCTTCCGCGCGAGTCGCATGACCGGCCGCCGCCTGGAGGCGGGGAGCCGCATTGCCGTGGTCCTCGGCGTGAACAAGCGCCCTGACCGCCAGATCAACTACGGGACGGGCTATCCGGTGAACGACGAGTCCATAGAGGATGCGCGCATTCCCCTGAAGATCCGCTGGTACACCGACACTTACTTCGATGTGCCCGTGCGGCACTGAGTACACGGATCGCCTGGGTGCCCGGGAAGCGCTCGGCGACGCCCTGAGGGGCGAGTCAGAGCGGCTGGGCAATGCACGCCTGGCGCTTGCCGGCCTGTTTGTCCTGGCCGCGTGGTTTTCGCTGCATCGACATGCCTTCGGCGCCGCCTGGCTGCTCCTGCCGGTCGCCGCGTTCGCGGTGCTTGTGTGGCGGCATGGCCGAGTGCGGCGATTGCGCAAGACCGCCGCGCGCGCTGCGGATTTCTATCGCGCGGGCCTGGCGCGGCTCGAGGACCGATGGTCGGGTACGGGTCAGACCGGCGCGCGTTTCACCGATCCCCATCATGTCTACGAGGCCGACCTGGACCTGTTTGGCGAGGGAAGCCTGTTCGAACTGCTGTGTCAGGTACGCACTCGCATGGGAGAGGAGCGCCTGGCGCAATGGCTGCTGTCTCCGGCGACCCCGGCGCAGATCCGGGCGCGGCAGGAGGCCATCGGCGAACTGTCGGACAAGCTCGATCTGCGGGAGGACCTCGCCGTGGCGGGGGAGCACGCCGATGTGGGCGTGCACCCGGCGGCACTGCTCGAATGGGCCGAGACTCCCAACGCCCTGGGGCGCCCGTGGCTGGCATGGGCGCGCGTGGCGGGACCGGTTCTCGCGGTGGCGACAGGCCTGTATTGGGGGCTCACGGGATTCGCGTCCCCGTTCCTGCTGGTGGTCCTGCTGGAGTTTCTGCTCCTGTACGCCCTGCGCCGACCCCTCGAGCGCGTGCTCGATGGCAGCGAGAGCGCATTCCAGGATCTGGCGCTGTTCGCCGCTCTGCTCACGCGCCTGGAGCGCGAGACCGGCGCCGCGCCGGCCCTGCGTGCGCTGGCGGCGCGGCTGTCCTCGCATGCCCGGCCCGCCTCACGCGCCATCGGCCAGCTCAGCACCATCGTCAATTTCGCCGGCTCGCGCCGCAACCAGTTCGCGGGTCTGGCCGCAATTCCCCTGTTGTACAGCGTGCAAGTGGCGCTCGCGGCTGAACGCTGGCGGCGTGATCACGGTGCGGCGGTGCGAGCCTGGGTGGAGGCGGTAGGGGAGTTCGAGGCGTTACTGTCGTTGGCCGGCTTTGCGCGCGAGCATCCCGACTATGCGTTACCTCGGGTCGAGGAGGGCGCTGCCTGCTTCTTGGCTACGGGTCTCGGGCATCCGCTGATTCCGGCTGCACGGCGAGTGCCCAACGATGTGGAATTGAGTGGTTCCGCGCCCATCCTGCTGGTCAGCGGATCCAACATGTCAGGCAAGAGCACGCTGCTGCGGACCGTCGGAATCAACACCGTATTGGCCATGTGCGGTGCCCGGGTTTGCGCACGGGAACTGCGGCTGTCGGAGCTGCAGGTCGGGGCCAGCATCCGCATCAACGATTCGCTGCACGAGGGGAGCTCGCGCTTCTACGCCGAGATCACCCGGCTGCGTCAGTTGCTCGATCTGACCGCGGGCAGGCGCACGCTCCTGTTCCTGTTGGATGAACTTCTGCAGGGCACGAATTCCAGGGACCGGCGCAGCGGTGCCGAGGGGATCGTCCGGGCGCTGGCGGCAAGGCGGGCCGTCGGACTGATCAGCACGCATGATCTGGCCCTGACGGAGATTGCCGGCCTCGACCAGGTGCTGCGCAACGTGCACTTCGAGGACGATCTGCGTGACGGACTCATGAGCTTCGACTATCGGCTGCGGCCGGGAGTCGTGACCAAGAGCAACGCCCTGGAGTTGATGCGTTCGATCGGACTGCAGGTCTGAACCGCCAGGCCATGCTCGCGCCGGTGTCTCGCAGCATTGACAGCCGGCAGTCGCCGGCAAGTGGATAGTTGATCTGCGCCACCCCGCCGGTCCATGATCCGCGGCCAGGCAGGCCCTTCCCATCACCGACCCGACCATCACCGGCCTCACCCGTCACCGACCCCGCGAATCCCTTGACCCCGTCAGACAGCGAACTCCTGAAGTGGCAGTCGGATGCCGACCGCCCGCGCCGCTTCGATCTGCGCGCCGCCCTGGGCCCCCTCGCGGACGTACTCGTGTTTCTCGGGGTCACCGGAGTGGGGTTGGCGACTGGCCCGGCGCACATCGTCAGTTTCTGTGTCGCCACGCTCGTGTACTACCTCTTCAAGGCTCGCTCCGAAGCGGCTCTCGGCGGCCGCACCCTGGGTGCGACCCTGCATGGACAGTTGCTGGCCGTCGGCCTGTTTGCGCTGTTTCTGCGTGGGGGTGTCCTCGCGCTCGCCACACAGGTCTGGGGCTGGCCGGCACCGCTGGCGATACTGATCGCGGTGGCCGTGACGATGGGAATCACACTGCCCGGCTATGGACTGGTGCTTGCCTCGCCCGCGTGGAAGGTGGGCGCCGGTACGCGCTGGCGCGTCATCGCGATCGGCATCCTCGTGTGTGCGTTCGCGCTGCGCCTGATCTATCTCGCGCAGGTGGAACTGCTGCCCGAGGAAACCTATTACTGGAGCTACGGACAGCACCTGGACCTCGGTTACCTGGATCATCCGCCCATGGTGGCCTGGCTCATCCGCCTCGGCACGGCGCTGTGCGGCAATACGGAATTCGGCGTCCGGCTGGGCGCGCTGTGCTGCTCAATGGTGTCAGCCTTCTTCATCTACCGGCTGACGCGCAATCTGTTTGGCGAAGCCAGTGCGCTCGTCTCCCTGGTCCTGATGCAGGTGCTGCCCTTCTACTTCCTCTCGGGGATGCTGATGACGCCCGATGCGCCACTCATGGCGGCGTGGGCTGCGACGCTCTACTTCCTCGAGCGTGCGCTCGTCGCAGGGCGTTCGTCTTCCTGGTGGGCCGTCGGCGTCTGCCTGGGCCTGGGGCTGGTGTCGAAATACACGATCTCCCTGCTGGTGCCGGCGATGGTCGTGTTCGTCATCCTGGATGCGCCTTCGCGCCGCTGGTTGTGGCGCTGGGAGCCGTATGCCGCACTGCTCGTGGCGCTGGTGATCTTCTCGCCGGTGATCATCTGGAATGCCCAGCACGAATGGGCGTCATTCGCGTTCCAGACCTCGCGCCGGCTGGCGGAGCGGCCGCGATTCTCGCTGCACCGGCTGGTCCTGTCGGTGTTGATCCTGCTCACGCCGACTGGCCTGCTGACACTGCTCGCATCCCCTTACGCGCGCGGGTCGAAGCCGGTGGCGTATACGAATGGCAATGCCGCCAGGGATACGGCGCGACGCTGGCGCTTCATCCGCGCGGCCACACTGGTGCCGCTGACGGTCTTCACGCTCTTCAGCCTTCGCCACGAAGTCAAGATCGACTGGACCGGGGGACTGTGGCTCGCGGCCGTGCCCGCGCTGGCCTTCGCGATCCTGTCATTCGGTGAGAAAGCCGTCTCCGGCTGGCGATCCCTGCTTCATGGCGCCTGGGCGCCCACCGTCGCGCTGTTGCTGTTGTCGTATGCGGGCGGACTGCACTATCTCGTGCTGGGAATTCCGGGCCTGCGTTACAGCCAGCACATCGAGCTGGCGCCGGTGGGCTGGCGCGACTTCAGCCGTCAGGTCGATGCGATCGCGCAGAGCGTCCGGGAAACGACCGGGTCGCGGCCCCTCATTGTCGGAATGGATCGTTACGCGATTGCCGCGTCGCTGACGTTCTATTCGCCGGATCAGGCGCAGGCCATCGGCGAGATCTCCAGCGGTCATCTGTTCGGTCAGCGAGGTCTGATGTACGAGCGGTGGTTTCCTGCTGTTCAACAGGACGGTCGAACGCTTCTGCTGGTCGGGTGGGAAGCAACGGATGTGGCGGACGCCATAGTCAGTCCATTTGTCCAGCGGATGGATCCCGTGGGTGAGGGTACCCTGACGCGGCGGGGAACACCGATCCGGCATTTCTATTACCGGGTGGCCTATGGTTACCACAGCGTTCCCTCAACCGAGCCGGCGGCCGGACCTTAGCGCGACCGCACTCCCGGCCCCATCGCAGGCCTGCCCTTCAATACGGGAGGTTCGCGATACCCGGTGTTCCCGCAAATCGTGTAAACCGTCTTCATGGCTGCGCGTTCGCACCCTTACGGTGGGGCAATCCGCGCACCCCTTCCGCATTCCGAGGTCACGCCATGGTCAAGTACGTCACAGGGATTTCCGTTCTGGCACTGATGGTGGGGTGCACGTCCCTTCGCGTTACCTCCGATGTGAACAAACCGATGATCGGGACGGTGCAATGCCATACTTTCGAGTGGGCAGGGTCCTTCCGCGGCAGCTCGGATTCGCTGCGCAGCACCGTCGCCAATCCGGTGAACGAAAGCCGCCTGCGGGCCGCCATCCAGGCCAACCTGGGCGCGGCGGGAGTTCAGCCCACAACCTCCGGCGCCGATTGCCTGGTGGGCTACGGTATCGGCATGCGGAACGTCGTGGACGGCGGTTATCCCTATGGTGTCTGGGGTTGGGGCGGCGGCTGGGGCTGGGGACCCGGTTGGGGTCCGGGGTGGGGCTGGGATTATCCCTACGTCTATCGTGAGGGAATCATCGCCGTCGATCTGTACGACGCCAAGACACGGCAGCCCCTGTGGCACGCTTCGGTGAACCAGAGCCTCTCCGGAGCCACCGGCGACAAGGCTGACCAGAAGATCAAGGCCGCGGTAGCCGCGATCTTCACCAAGTACCCCAAGTAGCCCGGCGCGCCGGCATGACCATGCGGGCCCGGCGCCAGTGGCCGGGCCTCAGGTGGCTCGGGCGTCAGGTCGCTCGGGCGCCATGTGGCCGCCCCTTTCGTCGCGTCACTTGAGCTGCGAGAGGTAGGCGATCACGTCGGCGCGGTCCTGCGGGTTCGACAGCAGGAAGAACATCTTCGAACCGGGTACGAGCCGTTGTGGATTCGTCAGCCACCGATCGAGTGTCTGGGCATCCCAGGTCAAGCCAGCGGCCTTGAGTGCGGGAGAGTACGGATACCCTGCTACGGTCCCAGCTACTCTCCCGACGACGCCGCGATGACGGGGTCCGACGTCGTCCTCGTCGATCGAGTGGCAGCTCGCACAAACCTGGTAAACGACCTGGCCGTGTTTCGGGTCGCCGGGCGGCGTTGCAGGCGCTGTATCCGTGCGGGCAACCGCCGCTGCGGACGGCGCTGCAGGCGGGGTATCTGCGCGAGTGAGTGGAGCGGCGGGGGGGGGGGGGGGGGCCCCCCCACCCCCCCCCAAACCAAAAAGCCACCCCCCCGCCGCGGCCCCCCCGGCCGGGGAGGGGGGGTGTAAAATAAAAAGAGGGCCGCCCCCCCAA
>Ga0335069_10016567_pt1 | contig 10275 bp, 11 predicted proteins | sample Lox_Sample_11_FD_206714 | JGI IMG/M metagenome (GOLD analysis project Ga0335069, IMG submission 206714) | Soil microbial communities from Loxahatchee National Wildlife Refuge, Florida, United States - Lox_Sample_1.1 | ecosystem: Environmental > Terrestrial > Soil > Wetlands | place: USA...
TCCCAAGTCGAGACTTACGCGAATCGTATTCGGGCGGAACTGGATGAAGCTCTCCGCGAGGCCGCGTTCGTCGACTGGTCCGGAGACGAAGCACCGGTGACACTCCTCAATGTCGCGATCGAGCATCGTTTAATGCATGCGGAAACGCTCGCGTACATGCTCCATCAATTGCCGCTCGGCAAGATGCGGAAAGAATCGCAGGCTCCGGTGTCTTCCCTGGCGCCTATCAAGCCGGGCAGGATCGTGATTCCCAGCGGTGTGGCCACGCTAGGCCTTGCTCCCGATGGCGAGACGTTCGGCTGGGACAACGAATTCGAGGCTCACCAGGTCGAAGTGCCGTCTTTCGCCATCGACAAATACAAAATCACCAACGGGCAATACCTCGAATTCGTACGCGCGGGCGGATATCGGGATCGTTCGTTGTGGACGGAAGCCGATTGGGATTGGATTCAGCGCGAACAAATTACTCATCCGGTGTTCTGGGTGTCGAATGGCGCTGGGTGGAACTATCGAACCATGTTCGAGGAGATCCCGCTTTCGCTCGACTGGCCCGTCTATGTCAGCCACGCCGAGGCAAGCGCCTACGCGCGCTGGGCCGGCAGCCGATTGCCGACGGAGGCCGAGTGGCATCGCGCTTCTTACGGCACGCGAACCTCGGATGAACCCGAGTTTCCTTGGGGCGATGATTCACCTGGTCCCGAACATGGATACTTCGATTTCGAGCGCTGGGATCCGTGGCCGGTGAACGCGTTTCCTCAGGCCGCGAGCGCTTTCGGCGTGGAAGGAATGCTCGCAAACGGATGGGAGTGGACGTCCAGTTTGTTCGAGCCATTCGCGGGTTTCCAGCCGTTTCCGTTTTACCAGGGCTATTCCGCGAATTTCTTCGACGGCAAACATTTCGTGATGAAGGGCGGTTCAACGCGAACGGCTCAAAGCATGTTGCGGCGCTCCTTCCGGAACTGGTTCCAGCCGCATTATCAATACGTCTACGCGGGCTTCCGGTGTGCTCGCTGAAGGAGATCCCATGTCAGTCAGCTCTGTCGCTGTACCACCCCTTGTATCGGGCCATGAAGCCGAGTTCGCCGAGGACGTTCGAGCCGGGCTCACCAAACCCATTCAGAAAGAGCTGCCGTCCAAGTACCTCTATGACGCGCTCGGCTCCAAACTATTTGAAGCGATCTGCGAGCTTCCGGAATATGGCTTGACTCGTGCGGACGAACGCCTCCTTCAAACCCATTCGAACGAAATCGCGCTTGAGATTCCCGGGGATGTTATGGTCTGCGAGCTCGGCAGCGGAAGCGGGAGAAAGACCCGAGCCGTGTTGCAAGCGTTCGCCAGCCGCGGGCGAATCAATTACTTCCCCATTGAGATCTCCGCTTCGGCTCTTGCGGTCTGCCAGCGGGAGCTTTCGGATATCGAATTCGTCGGGATTGTCGGTTTGGAGCGCGAATATCTGGATGGCCTGCGCGAGGCCGCGGCAAGACGGCGGCCGGGGCAAAAGATTCTTGTCCTGTTCCTCGGCAGCACCATTGGGAATTTCAGCCATCCCTATGACGCCGCGTTTCTGCGCGATATTCGCTCGATCTTGGAAACCGGAGACTTCCTTCTGCTGGGAACGGATCTGGACAAACCGGTGCATCAGCTGATCGACGCGTACGATGACTCCCTGGGCGTGACTGCGGCGTTCGACCTCAACCTGCTTGCGCGTATCAACCGCGAGTTGGATGCGAATTTCGTGCTGCAGCAATTCGCCCACGCGGCGAAGTTCAATCGCTCGACGAACGGGATCGAGATGCATCTCCGGTCGAAGCAGCGGCAGACGGTGACAATTCGAAAGGCGGAATTGACCGTCGATTTCGATGCGGGCGAAACCATCTGGACCGAAAACAGCCACAAGTACTCTCTGAAGGAAGTCGAGACCATGACTGTGGCGGCCGGCTTCCAGATTGAGGCGCAGTGGGTGGACCGCGAGTGGCCTTTCGCCGAAAATCTTCTGCGCGCCGTTTCGAAGCCAGACGCAATGCCATAATGCATTTGCATGCCTCTGATCGAGTTCCGCGATGTCTCCTTCGATATCGCGGGCAAGCGAATTCTGCGCAGCCTAAATCTCGCTATTGAAGCCGGCGAAACTCTGGTGCTGTTGGGGCGCAGCGGATCGGGCAAGAGTACAGCGCTAAAGCTGATCAATGGAATGCTCGCGCCGACGCGCGGCGAGATCTTCGTCAACGGCCGCAGCACTCGCGAATGGAATTCGATTCGCCTCAAGCGCGGGATCGGATACGTGATTCAGGAAGGCGGCCTGTTTCCACATTTCACCGTCGCTCAGAATGTCGGACTGGTGCCCACGCTGGAAGGATGGAAGCATTCCGATATCGATAGCCGAGTGGATGTGCTTCTCGAGATGGTCGGGATGCCGCCGGCCGAGTTCCGCGAGCGGTATCCGCACCAGCTTTCCGGAGGGCAGCGGCAACGCGTAGGCGTCGCGCGGGCGCTAGCTGCCGATCCGCCGATTCTGCTGTTCGACGAACCCTTTGGAGCCCTCGATCCGGTCACACGCCTTGAGCTTCAGCGGCAGTTTCTCGCGCTCCAGCACGATCTCAAGAAAGCCGCGATTTTCGTGACGCACGATGTTCGCGAGGCGCTCCGCCTCGGCTCACGGATCGTTTTATTGGCGAATGGCACAGTGGATACGACCGCGTCTCCAGCAGAATTCGAGCAGGCGCAATCCGACGAAGCGCGCGCGTTTCTCGCATGCATTTGACCAAATAACATGCGCCCCGATCTTGCCAACGATATCCTGCGGCTCTCCGCCGAGCACGTCGAGTTAGTGGGAAGCGCCATGGCGATAGCGATCCTGCTCGGCTTGCCGGGTGGAATCCTGCTGACGCGGCATGAGGGGACTGCGCCGATGGCTGCTCGGATTCGCCGGGGCCATTCAAACCATCCCGAGCCTCGCCTTGTTCGGATTCCTGATTCCAGTTCCATTCATCGGTGGAATCGGCAAGAGCACGGTTATCGTGGCGCTGGTGCTCTACGCTCTGCTGCCGATCTTGCGCAACACCTTCGTGGGCATCGTAAGCGTCGATCCGGCGGTCTCGGATTCGGCGATTGCGATGGGAATGACGGACGCGCAACTGCTTCGGCAGGTCCAGTTGCCGCTTGCGGCGCGAACCATACTCGCCGGCATTCGAGTCGCGGCGGTGACCACGTTCGGGACGGCTACAATCGCCGCCGCAATCGGAGGGGGCGGGCTCGGCGTATTCATTTTTCGCGGGGTCAGTTCGGTGGACACCACACAGATACTTGCGGGCGCGATTCCCGCGGCGGCTATGGCTTTGATCGCGGATGGAGCACTGGGATGGATCGAGCGAAGATTCTCGCCGGCGTCTTAACTCTGACGTTGGCGCTGTCCGGCTGCTCCAGCGGCAAGCGTCCGATTCGCGTCGGGTCGAAGAACTTCACCGAACAGGTGCTCTTGGGCGAAATCATCGCCCAACACATCGAACATCGCCTGCACCAGCAGGTCGAGCGCAGCCTGAACCTCGGCGGCACTCTGCTTGCGCATGAAGCGCTGCTTAACCGCCAAATCGATCTTTATCCCGAATACACTGGCACCGCGCTATCCGCCGTTCTGAAAGATCCTATCGACACCGATCCCGCCGCGGTCCTGCAACACGTGCGATCCGAGTACGCCCGCCGGTTTCAAGTCGACTGGCTCGATCCTCTCGGCGTCGACGACACATTTGCCATGGTGATCAAGGGCGAAGCTGCCCGCGCCGCAAACCTCTCGACGCTCTCCGATGCCGCGCGAGCCAATAGCGCCTGGACCCTCGGCGTCGGCTACGAATTCGAGCAGCGTGCCGATGGACTCGCCGCGCTCAACAAAGCGTATGGCATCAAGTGGAGCGGCCAGCCGAAGACCATGGACCTTGGACTACTCTACAAGGCTCTCGATCAGGGTCAAGTCACGATGATCGCCGCTAACTCCACCGATGGGCTTCTCTCGAAGCTCGATCTCAAGATGCTTGCTGACGATAAGCGCGCTTTTCCGCCCTATCAAGTCTGCATCGTAGCGAGGCAGGATGCGCTATCGGGCATCACAGGCCTGCGCGAAGCGCTAGCCGAATTATCCGGCAAGCTCGACAATCAGCACATGCAGCAGCTCAATTATGAAGTAGACGGCGAGCACCGCCCCGTCACGCAGGTGGCAGCGGAATTCCTAAAGCAGGCGGGCCTTGAATAATCAATATTCACGCCATTGTGCGACCTTCCAGGACGCGAATATCAGGATTGCCGCTAATTCCATCGAAAAGCTCACTGAGATCCAGGAGATCGAGTGCGTAATGAACGGCGACCTCCCAACCATGGCTCCGAAGAAGTCTATCGCATCGGGCAGCGGAATGTGCCCAGGCATCCACGCCAGAAGCCCTAATACGCCGATGCCAAGATAGAACCTCCAAACCTCGTCGAATAAAGCGACCAGAAGGACGTTGATCGCGTACAGCCCAGACGAGCATGCGAGAACAGTGATCCCGTATCCCAACATGTCCGCCGGCGTCACGTTTTCCCGTATCACGGGGATGAGCGTCCACATACATGCGAGCATTACGCCGAGCCCCACTGCCAGTTCCAGCCACCCGAGCACGGCCCTCGATACCAGCAATCGCAAGCGGCTGACAGGCAATGCCAGCGTGAACAACACGCATCTAGCCTGCCCCCTCCGCAAGGTTTGCGTCGCAATTCCCGTGCCCGCGAACAGCAGTGACATCCACGCCACAATGTACGCAGCGCTGATCGAAGCCGCCTGAACGCCGTTCGATGCCTGTGGCGGCACAGATCGGAGCGGGACAGCGAACAACGCCAAAAGCGCCAGCGCGATTAAAAACCGGTAGCGCGTTTCCAGCCACGCTCTATACCACAGCATAAAATCCCTCAGTTCTCCGAAGGTTTTTCCACTTTGTCGATTACGAAAACATCCGCCGGCGCCTTCGTCGACTTCAGCTCCAGTCCGAGCTGTTGCTGAATCGCCGCGAACAGATCCGGGGGACCGTCCGGGTTGGGTGGGGGCGGAGTGCCACCGCCCAGCCCGATAAATTGCGTCGCATCGGGCGTCCAGTTCAGCGTGAAGTCCCATTTGCCCGAAAGTCCGGTCTGATCGACAATCGGCTTGTCCGTCACGGCCATCTGCATCACGCCCGCGAACTCCGCCATGCTGGCGTTTCGTGCAGGCAAAGTGCCCAGCTTGGTGAACGCAAGCGAGGGCGTACCGCTCGGACTGGTCGTATTCTGTTTGAGCTTGTGCCCGCCCTTGGCGACCGTGAGTGCGTAGACGGAAAGCTCCTTCTTGTCCCGATGGAAGACGAGATGGAATCGGTCCGGCAGCATCTTCTGAAACAGCACCTTCATTTGCGCCAGGTTCGGCTGTCCCGGCGTGTCAGGAGTTCCGGTGATGTCGTAATGGTCCTCTTCAATCCAGGCCGGCGCATTGATGATCTGTTTCGGATGGAGGTCGAAGGCGAATGTGATTATGTCGTTCAATGTGGTGTTGATGGCGAGAATTTCGCGTCCGCGCATGGTGAAGAGCTTGCCTGGCGTGTTCGGCCGGCTCGGTTTGATGGTGACCACATCGAAACTCGGATTCGCGTTCGCGGTCATGGGCACCACTGGAGGCGGCGCGTCCGGAATCGTCCACTCGGTCTCAGGCGTCGCCCGCGTCATGTTCAGCGGGAAGTTCAGTCCTGCCTGCGCCCAAGTTCCGTTCATCGAGTTGCTATCGCCATTGATATTGCCTTCGTAGGTGGCGCCTAGTACCTCGATTTCGAATCTGAAACCGGCTCCCTTTTGCGCGACTTTGTCGCACTTCAAAGGCGGCACGCCCTGCTGATCGATGCTGTATAGCGTGGCCTTGAGGGCCTCGTCGGCTCCGCGCTCGACCTTAACCACCATCCGCAGGTCTCTGCTCGGTGCGCCTGGCACATTGACCTTCAGCGTGCCCTGCCAAGTTCCAACCACGTTTTGCGCGAACAGCGCACCGCAGAACATCCAAACGGCAATCATCCATAGAACAAGTTTTTTCATGATTAGAATTCCCTCCGTTCCGCAATCTTCCACGCCGCGACAAATAGAACCGCGGCCAATCCCAGCGAAAACGCCATGGCGCCCCAAGGCATAACGTGGGCGATTATCGGCGAGCCGAGCCCCATCGCCCGAATCAGATTTAGAGAATTGGGTAAGGGGGTATAAGCCTGCAGCAGCCAAAATGCTCCGAAGGCTAACATGCTTCCCCAGATGCGCCAGGCATCATCCAGAAGCGTGCCCAGCAGCACGGATATGTAGTAAAAGCCCGTCGTGCAAGCGATCAGCGCCGCGGCTTGCTCAAATATTCGCGGCGTAGTTACAGAAGCGCTCCGGGGAGCAATCAGTCCCATTGCAATGCACAGAAGTATGATCATCAGAGCCATCGCGACCCAGCCGATGGTCGATCTAATCGCCAGCAATCGCAGACGGCTCACTGGAAGCGACAGGGTGAATAGCGTTGATCCATGAAGGCCCTTGGTCGCCTGAAACGCCGGCTGCGTGTTGATGCCGGCCCCTGCGAGCATCGAGAAAAATACAACGACGAAGCTATCAATCATGATCGCTATCGCTTCGTCGGGCCGCGCGCCGGGCGGTGGTGGCTGCTTGCTCCCCCCGATTTGAGCCACAACCATAACCAATCCGATGAAACACAACGAAAACGCCATGCGATACCGCGTCTCCAGCCATCCCTTGAACCAAAGCATTTCAGTTGCTCCTCACGTGTTCCAGGAAGATCTCCTTGAGCGTAACCGGGTACAGCTCGACCGCGGTGCCTGGCAGTGAACGAGCTTGCTCGATAATCGCGTCGATATTCCGGCTGGCGAGGATCGAGACCACCCGCCCCTCCTGCCGCACGGATTCGACGCCATCGGCCCAATGCGCGGGAAGATTCACCGAGTTTTCGAACACCACCTGAAGCCGCTGGTACCGCGCCTTCATGTCGTCCAGCAACCCGGAGACGATCATCTTGCCGCGGTCGATGATGCCGATGTGGTCCGCGATCAGCTCAACTTCGCTGAGCTGATGCGACGAGAAGAACATCGTCGTCCCCTTGGACGCAGCGATGGCCATCAACTCTCGCAGCACGTCTTCGGTCGCCGCTGGATCAAGCCCATCGGTCGGCTCATCGAGGATCAGCAATTCGGCTCCACGCGAGATCGCGAGCAGCAGCATCAGCTTCGAGCGCATCCCTTTGGACAGGTCGGGGATCTTCTTCTTCGGCGGCAGCTCGAACATGTCGAGATAGCGCCTTTCCAGATCATCCCGCCACTTCGGGAAAAACGGACGCGTGAAGCGGATCATCTGCTCCACGGTCATGTACGGGTACAGTTCCTTGTCTTCCGTCACGAAGCCGATGCGCCGGCGGATTTCGATTGAACGGTCCGCATCGGTTACCGGAGTGCCGAAGACGCTTGCCGTGCCGCTGTCCGCGCGCAGCAAGCCCATCAGCGCCTTGATCGTGGTGGTCTTTCCGGCGCCGTTGCGTCCCAGAAACCCGAAAATGCTGCCAGCCGGCACTTGCAGATCCAGTCCGCGTAGCGCCGGTTGTCCTTTGAAGGACTTCTTGAGCTGACTCGTTTCGATAATGTAGCCGTTCATCATGGCTTTCCTTCCAATGCCTTGCCGTTCTTCCCATCCACGCGCATTTGCGCTAATTCACTCTCAAACACCCTGCGAAGCTCTTCCTCGGTCAACCCTAAAGGCGCCAAGCGTTCGATCGCCGATTGCACCACCGCTTGGGCCTTCCGCATCAGCCGCGCCCGCCCTCCCGCCGATCCCTTGATGTACGCCCCGGAGCCGTGCTTCAGCTCGATCACGCCCTCGTGCTCCAACTCGCGATAGGCGCGAACCACGGTGTTCGGATTCATCACCAGCTCCTCAGCGACTTTCCGGATCGTCGGAAGCTGATCCCCTTCTCTTAGCGCCCCAATTTCGACGGCATGTTTAACCTGCTCCATGAGCTGAACGTATAAAGGAATACCGGAGGATTGGTTCAGTCGAAAGATCACGAATTGGAGCCCACGATGTACGTCACTTAATTTGACCTCCGGCCTAAGCAGCTGACTGCAAAGAACCGCGCGCGACAGCAAGCGGGAGGAGCTCACTTCTGCCACACGCTGCTAGATCACTTTTTCTAAAGTGTGCTAGTCTAATAACACACTACACACATCGCCTCAGCGCGTCAAGAAAATTCTTCGCTCCGCCGTTTGCCGGTAAGCTTCCGCGATCCGCCGAATCGGAATGGGAAAAGCGATGGTTGGCCCGTAGCATCGGTATGTGAAAGGAGATCAGACTATGGAAACCGAACTCATTCAAAAGCCGTACAGAGGCATCGGCATGGAGGGTCTCACCGCCAAGTGGTACGCCTCATTAACCGCCAAATCGATGGACGATTTCAAAGCTTTGGCCCGCCGAGTTGCGGATACTTTGCCGGCTGGCGCGAGAGTTCTCGAAGTTGCTCCCGGGCCGGGATACTTCGCCATCGAACTAGCGAAACTCGGGGATTATCGAATCAAAGGTCTCGACATCAGCCGTACCTTCGTCGATATCGCACAGAAGAACGCGTCGGATGCCCGGGTCGATATCGATTTTCGTCACGGGAATGCCTCCGCGATGCCGTTCGCGAGCCGGTCTTCCGACTTCGTGCTGTGCCGCGCGGCGTTCAAGAACTTTTCCGAACCGCTGCGGGCATTGCAAGAGATGTATCGCGTGCTCGATACCGGCGGCCGCGCGGTGATCATCGATCTGCGTAAGGACGCTTCGGTTGAATCGATTGACCGTGCCGTGAGCCAAATGCATATCGGCTCGGTCAACGGCCTCATCACTAAGTTTACGTTCCGCTACGTGCTCCTCAAACGCGCTTACACCAAGCGCGACTTCGAGCAGTTCGTGGATCAAACCGCCTTTAACCCGGTTGAGATCGATGAGAACGACCTGGGCCTGGAACTTACGCTTCACCGCGGACGGCGCCAGGCTTCTTAAGCGACTGTCGGCTCGCTACTCCTCCCGGATCATGGTGCCCCGGCAGTTCTTGGCCCCGCAGCGGCACGGAGACTCGCCTACATCCTTCGCGAAGTTGTAGTTCACCGTCAGTTCCTCGCCGGGCTTGATGCGCCGCAGGCTCATGTACAGAATGTGGCCCTTCATGACGCGCGTGATGAGGTTCGGGTCGCAGCTATGATTGATGATCTCCGCTCCGCTGCCGCCGATTGAGCCATCCAGCGTCCAGTACCGGTCTAACTCGAAGAGGTACGTGTACTTACCCCAATCGCGTCGATTCGCTTCGCGGTTGCTAATGCGCTGGCCCGTATATTCGATCACCTTGCGATTCGCCGGAATCGGCTCACCGGCGTAAACGCCATAGCGATGAATCTTGGAGGGACGAATCAGGAGCTTGAAGCAAGCATGCTGCGCATCAATTCGCGGAGAGCGCACGAGTCGGGCCATGTTGTTGAGCTTTCCGTATTTTACCGCCCCGCAGCAACTTGCATGCTAACCGGCAAAGGACTAAGATCGTCTTACTTAACGAACTCTCCGGAGGTTTGGATGATCCGCAAGCTCCTGCCGGCTTTCGCCCTAGTTTTACTCCCCTCACTGGTTCAAGCCGAGGCAAGAATGCTTCGCCATCCCAGCTATTCCAAAGGAAAGATTGCCTTTACCTATCTGGGCGACATATGGGTTGTCAACGAAGACGGCAAGAATCCCCAGCGCCTCACGGATAATAAGTCCCGCGACGTACTGCCACGATTCTCTCCGGATGGGAATTGGATCGCGTTTTCATCCAATCGCGCCGGAAACTACGACGTTTATGTGATGCCCGTGGCGGGCGGCGCGCCGCGCCAACTCACCTTCCATTCCGACGACGACATGGTCGTCGGCTGGACGCCGGATAGCAAGAAGATCATTTTCACCTCCACGCGAGGAGACGGCGTTTTTCCGGAGATCCGGACGCTATTCGAAATATCCGCGGAAGGCGGCATGGAGCAGCCTATCAAGACCGATTGGGGCGCCTGGGCCAGCTATTCCCCGGACGGCTCCAAGATGGCCTTCACCCGGCATCCCAGCGAATGGAACCGGCAACATTATCGCGGAAGCTACGCCGCCGACCTATGGGTAGAAGACGTGAAGGCGAAGAGCTTTAAGAAGCTCGGCGACGAAGACTACAAGGGCAATTATCTGTGGCCGATGTACGGACAC
>Ga0335069_10016568_pt1 | contig 10274 bp, 11 predicted proteins | sample Lox_Sample_11_FD_206714 | JGI IMG/M metagenome (GOLD analysis project Ga0335069, IMG submission 206714) | Soil microbial communities from Loxahatchee National Wildlife Refuge, Florida, United States - Lox_Sample_1.1 | ecosystem: Environmental > Terrestrial > Soil > Wetlands | place: USA...
CAATCGGCCAATGGTCTCAGCGTCGCGAACGCCCGGTGCAAACAGGCAATCCGCACCCGCCTGACGGTATGCGTTCAGGCGCTCCACCGTTCGCTCCAAGCGCGTGGCGGGATCGCCGATGCCTGCCAGAAAGATGTCGCAGCGCGCGTTGATCACGAGTCCGGTCTTCTTGCGAATCTGTTCGATCAAGCGGACTTGTTCTGTCATGTCCACCAACGCGCCGGAATCGTGGCCACGAGTGTCTTCCAAGTTCATTCCGGCGAGTCCGGATGCGGCCAGAGCCTCCGCGGTCCCCACCGGATCGCCGTAGCCTGCTTCGACGTCAGCGGTGACCGGAACGCGCAGCGCGCGGGCAATGCGCGCCACCATGGCGATCATCTCTTCTCCCGGCGTCCGCTCGCCGTCGGCGTAGCCCAACATGTTGGCGACGCCCGCGCTGCTGGTTCCCACAGCCGGAAAGCCCGCTTCTTCGAAGATGCGAGCGCTGGCGACGTCCCAGGCGTTGGGCAGCATCAGGATGCGCGGTCCCTGATGCAATTGACGAAACTGCTCGGTCTTGATCATTCGTTCTCCTGCTCCTCGACTTCCGTCGATTCCAGGGCATCCAGCGCCTCCGGCTCGCGCGCAAAGCGCTTCAAGACGCGGATGGACTGGCCGGCCGAGAATCCCGCATATCGCAAGCGGCGAAATGCCGCCGCCAGGTTCTTCTCCTCCGCCAGGAACGTGCTCAGTTGCTTTCCGCGATACTTGCGTCGAAGAAAATCCTCGATCAGCTCAGCTTCGTTGGTGCCTTGGTACGTCTGCTCGGTCACCTGTTCAGCGATCTTCCCGGCCACGCGGTGGCTGCGCAGGTCGCGCAGAACGCGCATCCTGCCGTGGCCCTCGTTTTCCAGGCGCGCCGCCGCGAAATTCTCGGCGAACCGCCGGTCATCCAGATACCCGGCTTCCTTCAGCTTGCCGATCACCGCATCCACATCGGCGGCCCTCTCGGCCTTGGGCCGCAACCTATCGCGCAGATCACCGGTCGAAAGGGCGCGTCCGCCCAGCGCCCGGAGTGCGGCATTCATCAGACCCTCCCGGTCCAGCAGCTTTCGCTTGCGCTTGCCCGTCACAAAGGAACACTAACAGATTTGGAGACTGGTATTGTAGAGTTAGCTGGAAGAAAGGAACTGGTATGGCGGACGACAACAACTTCTCGTACTTTTTTCTGGGTCTCGGGCTCGGCGTAGCCGTGGGACTGCTGTTTGCTCCTAAATCCGGTCCGGAGACGCGCGAATTGCTGCGCTCAAAAGCCGACGAAGGCAAGGAATACCTGCGGCGCCGGTCCACGGAGTTGAGAGATTCCGCCACCGATGCGATCGAGCGGGGCAAGAGCGCGGTGTCGCGCCAGCGGGACAACCTGTCCGCTGCGGTTGAAGCCGGCCGCCAGGCCTACCGGGACGCGGTAACCTCGCCCGGCGGCGAGTCGCCCGAAGGAATCTGAAGCTCCCAGAATCGCCATGTCTCCCAACGCTCTGCTCGGCGTGATGACCGCGTTCGTAATCATTGCCGCCATCGCCCTCGTGATCCAGGCCGGTATGCTCGCAGGAATGTATCGAACCATCAAGCAGCTCCAGCAGACCATCAACCCGCTGGTTCCCAAGGTGGACAGCCTGGTGGATCGCAGCACGATGACCGTCGAGCAGAGCCGCCAGCAAATCACCGAAGTCGCCGCGCGGGCGAACGACATCCTGGATTCCACCAAGCGACAATTGGCAGTGGTCGAAGGCGTGGTGAACGATGCCGCCGCGCGCGCGAAGGTTCAGATCGAGCGCGTGGAGTTGGTGCTGGACGACACGCTGAGCCGGGTGCATCAGACCGTGACGGAAGTGCATGAGGGCATCCTCAAGCCGCTCCGCCAGCTCAACGGCCTGGCTGCGGGCATCCGCGCAGCGGTCGAGGCGATGAGCCGGGGCAACCGCCCGCATGTCGATCAGGCTACCAGCGACGAGGAAATGTTTATTTAGGGATTCGGCGGAGGCGCGGTCGGCGCTGCCGTTGGGCTGGATGTAGTGCTGCCGGTGCCTGTGCTGGAATTCGAGCCGGGCTGCCCGATGCCCAACGGGCTGCTTCCCAGCGGCGACTGCTGGCCGCCCTGCAATTGCTGCTGTTGCTGAATCTGCTGTACGGCTCCGGCGCCAATCGCTGTCTTGTCGTTCTTGATGTCGTAGATAAATTCCCACTCCTTATACTTCTTGTGGTCGTTGATCACGTGAATGCCGGTGCCGTCGGCGTTGCTGGCGACGCCCGCGATTCCACCCTGGTTGCCGCTACTGATGTTCCCAATTGAAGCCGGCGGTTGCCGCGGCGTGGTGAGAAGGTTCTGGATCATGTTGGCCGCCGATGGTTGTTGCGCGCCACCGGCCTGTTGCGGATTGTTCAACACACCTTGCAGTTGGTTCCCCTGGAAACCTCCCACCGGAGCCGCCGGACTCTGCGGGAACTGATTGTAGGTCTGGCCGGCCTGGTTCTGCATCCGGTTTGGATTCTGGGGGAACGGACTATAGGTCTGGCCGGTCTGATTCTGGTTCTGGAACGGATTATACGGCGTCGCCGGAGAGCCGGGCGGCGCGTAAACCGGCTGGCCTGGGTATGCGGCAGGCGCGCCCGGGTAAGCCGGCTGTCCCGGATACGCGGGCTGACTTGGGTCATTCGGGTCCTGCGGTTGAAATTGCGGCGGCGTTGGGACGGCGGGCTGTCCGGGATACAACGGTTGGCCCGGATATGCAGGCTGCCCGGGATTGTTGGGATCCTGGGGCTGGCCGGTCTGCGTCTGAATTCCGGACTGGCCGGGCAATCCCTGTCCCGGTAGGCCCGGAATGAAAGGTTGCCCCGGTATCGTAGGCTGTACCGGCTGGTTGGGATCGCCCGGATTCGCGGGTTGTCCCGGAAGTCCAGGCAGGCCGCTTTGTCCCGGCTCGGCTGGTTGCCCGCTGTTCGGATCCGGCGGCGGAGGCTCTGGGACCGGCTCCGGTTCCGGCGGGGCTGCGTTCTGGCCCGCATTGGTCGGCGTCAGACGATCGCTCGGCCTTCTCGCCGCCATGTTGAGCGGATCTACGGGTTGAATCGGCTGTCCGTCCGGACCAATCGCGGGGGCTGGGTTCGACGCCGTGGTCGATTTTGAATTGCTCGCCGTCGTCGTGTTGGAGCTCTGACCGCTGAGCTGGAGCGTGCCGCTGTGCTGCACCAGCGAATCGGTAAGTTGGCCGGTGGGCCCGACGTGCAGCAGGCGGAAGTCTTTTCCCGTCAGCGGATCCTTGTAGCGTTGCCGCAGGAAGCGGATGTTTCGCGACGTCTCCAGATCTTCCAGGGTCTGCGGGTACATGCGGTATTTGCGGTAGAAGAGCTGGATGGCCCGCTCATACTGGTTGCCCCGATCGATGGAAAGCTGCTCGCGGGCGCGCTGCGATTCGAAGGCTACGCGCGGCATCTCCATGTAGAGCGAGATTGCGATGGCGGCGGCCAGCAGGAATACCAGCAGCAGCGCGAAACCGGACTCGTCGCGGCGTTTCATCCGGCCAACTCCGCTTCGAGCGGCAACGTTTGCTGGTTGTTGCTCTTGAACTGCGTGTCTTCCACTACGGCCGAATTGATGCCGATGCGCACGATCTTGTAACGCCTCTTGATCATGTCGCCTTCACTGGCGATGACGATTTCTTCGCCGTCCAGGAAGAAGGCGCGCTTGTCGCCGGCCTTGGTCTTATTGACGAAGCCGTAGAACTTCAACGGAATGGGCGGGGCCTTCGGCTCGGGCGGCGGCTCGACGGGTCTTGGCTGCACCGGCCCGACGAATTGCGGGACCACCGGGATCTTTAGCGGCTCCTTGACCAAGGCGACCGAGGGAGGGGGCGCTGCCAGTATCTCGAACAACGACCGCGCTCCCGCTTCCACCGTGACGCTCTTGAGCTTCGCCAGCTCATCCAAATGCAAAGTGGGGTCGACGCTGGACGGGTCAGGAATGTCGTACTTGATGGACGGATGAAGGCCTTGCTGCGCGAGCCGGCCCGGACGTGCTTCCGAGCGCGCGTCGGCGCGAACCGTTCGAGGAGTAGTAACCGGCGGCAGCGCGGCCGCTGGACGCTGGATGACGGGCGTCGCGTCGTCCGAGCCGCGGTTGCTAAAGAAGAAATATCCGGCGACCAGCACCAGTGCCACCAGCACCGCGATCTTCTTCGGCTCTGCTCCGAGTTTGCTGGGCACCCACTTCATCGTGCCGAAGCCTCCTCCTTGGCGGCAGGGGCCTCCTCTTTCACACCCGATCCATCCTCCTTCACGAAGGTGTCCAGCTTCAGGACGATGTTCAATTTGCCGCCGGTCTGTTGCGGCGTGGCATTCAAGCTTTCGATCACCAGCAGCCGGTCGGACTTGTCGAGCAGGTTGACGAAATGGATGAGGTCGGGGTACGTGCCTTCGAAGTTCGCCGAGATCTGCATCATCTCCAGGGTATCGCTGCCGTCGACGGGCTCGATGGAGAAGGCGCCTTCTTTGGGGGCGATCTTGGCCTGGCTGGCGGAATCGTTGAGCTCGCCCATGATGGTCGAATAGGCCGTGCGGCGCGAAAGGAAGTAGCGGCCCATGAACTGATCGCCTTCGTCGCGGCCGCTTTGCACTTTCTCCACCAGCGTGCGCGTCCGGTTCAGAGCCGCCTGCTGCTGCTGGATCTGTACGCGCATTTGCGTGACCTGCTCCTCCAGCTCCGCGGTCGACCCGCCCAGCGGCCGGAACATGAAGTAGCCCGCCACCAGATTCGCGGCCACCAGCACGCCCAGGCCCAGCCGGATCAGCGTGCGCGGGTTCGGAACCGTCATGTTAAAGCTTCTGGGCATAACTCACCGTCACGCGGCAGCGGTACATCTTTTCGGTTTGCGAAGGCGGCGTCACCGTGGGCACGCTGTAATTGCCGAACTGGGCAGCGCCCTCCATGTGCTTCAGCAACTCGAGAATCGGCTGGACGTTTTCTGCGCCGACCATCAAATCGAGCAGCACCTGGTTTTGCGAAGTGACCGCCGGCAGCCGCACCGAAACCAGGCGTACGTTGTAGGGCATCACCTTCTCGAGGTCGGCGAAAATCTTGGTCCAACTGATGGCCTTGCGATCAATCAGCGTATTCAGAAACAGGCTGCGCTCCAGCACCGCGGCGTTCTCGGGCTTGCGGAGCGTGGCGTTCAGCCGGGCCTGCTCGGATGAGATCGTGCGCAACTGCGCGTTCAACCGGTCGATGGTGGCGTGCAGGCCGGCCGCTTGCGTGCGCCCGGAGAGTATGGCCAGCGTCTGCACCGCGAGCAGGATGACCAGCGCGATCGCGAGAGCGGCGGAGCCCACCAGCATCGCACGGTCCCGGCGGAACGGCTCACTGGCAAGATTGATGGGGACGCGAATCGCCATGCTATGCCCTCACCGACTCCAGGTATCCCAGCAGGCCGGCGTTTTCCGAATCGGGTGTGCCGAAGCGCGACTGCAGCGGCTGGACGTCGACGCTCCATTCGGCGTGCCAGCGATCGATCCAGCCTTTGGTCTCCCGGCCGAATCCGGCCAGCCAGATGTGTTTGGGGCGGGATTTCAGTTCGTCCTCGACATAAGCAATCGTAGGGTGCAGGATGGACTCCACTGCCTCGGCGCTCGGCTCGTCCATCTCCACGCAGCGCGTCAGTTTGATGTCGCTTCCGTCCAGAACCACCACCGAAAGAGTGCGCCCGCTCAGCTTCACCAGCAGCGCGATACCGTCGGGCTCGATCAGATTCAGCGCGGCGAGCGAGGAAGTGGTGATGAATCCGGGGTGGAAGCCGGTGGCACGGAACGGAGCCTCGTATTCGGCCACGATCTCCGACGACATCACCGCGGTGAGCACTTCTACCTTGTCTTCCTTGCCGCGCGACTGCTCGGCGAAGCTGACCACGGCCGAGTCGACGTCGAACGGTACGCTTTTCTTCATCCGGAAGCGCAGCAGCGCCAGTTGCTCCTGCGGGTCCGACGGGAAGGCGTCGAAATCCAGCACCGCCACGCGCGCGCAATAATCGGGCACAACCAGCGCCGCGCGCCGCTTTCGATTGCCGCTGGTACTCGCGAGCGAATGGATCTGATCCAAGAGCACATGCGGCTGTTGGATGTTGTTGTTCACCGGGGAAACGGCCAGCACGCCGGCCTGGAACGGGCGGAACTCCGCCAGCTTCGGCTCGGCCACTCGCGCGAAGGCGATGCCTTCCTCGGAAAGCTCGAAGGCGTAGGTGGGCGGCGGATCTTTGAGCAGGCTCGCGAGCGACATCGGGCTTCTATCCTTCGATAAACGTGACCTTATTGATCTCCCGCAGCGTGGTGACTCCGTCGCGAACCTTCTCGAGCGCCGACTCACGCAGGAACGTCATGCCCTCTTCACGCGCCACCCGCTTGATTTCCGAGGCCGGCCGTTTATCGAGGATCATCTCCCGGATGCGCTCCGTTAAATCCAGCAGCTCATGGATCGCGGTTCGGCCGCGGAAGCCGGTGCCGCCGCATTCGAAACAGCCCGGGCCTTCATAGAAGGTCACGTTGCGCCATTGCGCCAGCTCCAGTCCGCTCTCTTCCAAATACGAATCGGGATACTTCACCGGCGCCTTGCAGTACGAGCAGATCACGCGCACCAGCCGCTGCGCCAGGATGCAGTTCAGCGCTGACACGAAGTTGTACGGCTCCACGCCCATGTTCAAGAAGCGGCCCAGCACATCCAGCACGTTGTTGGCGTGGACGGTGGTGAACACCAGGTGCCCGGTGAGAGCGGCGTTGATGGCGATCTGGGCGGTTTCCTGGTCGCGGATTTCGCCCACCATGATCTTGTCCGGGTCGTGGCGCAGGATGGAGCGCAGGCCGCGCGCGAACGTCAAGCCTTTCTTTTCGTTCACCGGAATCTGCGTGATGCCCTTGATCTGGTATTCCACCGGGTCTTCGACGGTGATGATTTTGTCTTCGTCGTTCTTGATCTCGCTGACGGCGGCGTAGAGCGTCGTGGTTTTGCCCGAGCCGGTCGGCCCGGTGACCAACACCATGCCGTAAGGCTCTTTGATGTAGCGGCGGAACTTCACCAGGTCGGCGTCGGAAAAGCCGACCACGTCCAGGGAGAGCTTGGCGAACTTCTCGCTCATCGACTCTTTGTCCAGCACGCGGAGCACGGCGTCCTCGCCATGAATCGTGGGCATGATGGATACGCGGAAGTCGATCAGGCGCGATTTGTAACGCACGCGAAATCGCCCGTCCTGCGGGATCCGGCGCTCGGCAATATCCAATTCACTCATCACCTTGATGCGCGAAATGATGGTCGAGTGCCAGTCCTTGGCGATGGGCGGCATGGCGTAGTGCAGCACACCATCGATGCGATACTTGATGGCCACTTCCTGGTCGCGCGTTTCGATGTGAATGTCGCTCGCGCGCCGCTCCAGCGCGTTGAAGATGGTCGTGTCCACCAGCTTGATCACCGGCGCGATGTCCGAGTCGGCGGTCAGCTTGTCGATGGAGAGCGTTTCGTCCTGGTTTTCCTCCTCGCCGATGACGTCCAGCGTGAAGCCCTCGGTGACTTCTTCGAGCACGCGCTGCGATTGCTCGGTCTTCTTCAACAGGTCGGAGATTTGCGAGAGAGTCGCCACCTTCACCCGCAGCTTCTTCTGCAGCAGCACCGACAGCTCGTCAATGAGATTCAGGTTGCGCGGATCGGCCAGCGCGATGTCCAGGTGCCCGTTCTGCGAATTGATCGGCACAAAGTTGTACCGGAACATCATGTCGACCGGGACCGAGTGGAACAGGTCGTGATCGATGCGGACCTCGCGCAGATCGACAAACTCGCAGCGGTAGCGGGCGGCCAGGGTCTTGGCTTCGTTGATTTCGTCGGCGGGGGTGGTGAGCTTGATGCGGTCGCTAGCGGCCATGGGATTACCTCAAAGTGTCAGCCAAAGAGAAGATCGGCAGATAGAGCGCAACCAATACGAACGTGACGAAGCCGCCCATGAAAATCATGATGGCCGGCTCAATCAGGGACAAGGCTGCGGTCATGCGGGTATTTACGTCGTCCTCGTAGAATTCAGCCACGCTGGCCAGCATTTGCGGCAGTGCGCCGGTGGACTCGCCAACTTCAATCATGTCGATGGAAAGGCCTGGGAAAATTTCCGTCTTCGAGAGCGCAGCCGAGAGCGCCTGGCCCTCTTTCACCATCTTACCGGCCTGGCCGAGCGTTTCCTTCAACAGCCGGGTGCCGACGGAAGTGGACGCGGTATCGAGAGCCTGCAGCAGCGGAATGCCGCCCACCAGCAGCGTGGACAACACACGTGCGAATTGTGCCACCTGATACTTGATCCAAACTTCGCCCACCAGAGGCAGGCGCAAACGCCAGCGGGCTACTCTCACTTCGCCTCGTTCGGTCTTGGACCAGAATCGAAATGCCACAGCCGCCAGCACCAGTGCCAGGAATCCGAACAGAACGTAGTTGCGGGCGGTTGTCCCGATCGCGATCAAAAGGCGAGTGGCGGCGGGCAGTTGCGCCGACATGCTTTGATACAGTTCGGCGAATTTTGGAACCACGAAGGTGATCAGGAAGACCATCAGGCAGATCACCAGCACGATCAGCAGCGTGGGATAAACCAGCGATAGCAGCAGCTTCTTGCGGATGGCCAGCGCCAGCTTCTGGTAGGTGATGAACCGGTCCAGCACCTCGCCCAGTGAGCCGCTTTTCTCACCGGCCAGCACGCTGGTGACGTAGATGGGCGGGAACACGCCCTGCCGCGCGAAGGCATCGGAAAGCAGCGCGCCGTTCTTCACCTCTTCGCGCACGGCCTTGATGTGCGGGGCGAGCTTGGTGTCGGTGAGGCGCTCGGAGAGCAGGTCCAGCGCTTTCAGGATCGGCAGGCCGGCGCGGATCAGCGTGACGAACTGCTGGTTGAAGATCAGGAACTTTTCCAGATTGATCTTCTTCTTACGGCCGCCAACCGCGACGCCGGCGATCTCACGGCGCGGCTTGATGGAGTAGATCAGAAAGCCCTGGCTCGAAAAGCGCTCGCGCAGATCCTTTTCGGTAGCGGCTTCGGCCACCTGCTGGTGGATTTCGCCGCGTGGATCGGCGTATTTGAGAACGAACTCGGCCATTACTGGTTGCCTTCCGCTCCTTCCGCGGCCAAGGTCGCGCCCGGAGGCATCTGGAACTTGAACAGCGCGTCGTTCACCGGCGGGTTCACTTTCTCGCCCGAGAAGCGGAACGTGAGCAGCGATTTGTCCTGGCCCGTGACCACCAGGCGTAGGATCTCATAGTCCGGCGTGATGAGCATTTCGACGGTTTCGTAGGGAAGCTGGTCGGTTTTGGCCTTGGCGCGGATGATGGAGTTGGCGCCGTCCGGCATGATCTGGAAGTCGCGGAATTCCTTGGAGAAATCCAGCTTGCCCAGCAGGAAGGCCATGGGAGCGCGCATGTCGTCGCTGGCCTTAAGTTTAGTTTTTTCAACGCGATGGGAGTCGGGGGTGTAGAGGTAGACGTCCTTGCCGTCGGAGACAAAAAGCTTTCCGGCGGGTTCGGTGTAGCTCCAGCGCATGCGGCCCGGCTTGCGGAGGGTGAGGTCGCCGGATTCGGTCTTCCGCGGCTGGCCTTGGACCGTATATGCCTCAATAAATTGGACTTGTAGGGTTTTGGCGGCGTTGTAGCGCTGTTCGACGCCCTTGAGCAGGGTGTTCAGGTCGGAATTGGCTGCCTGGAGCGGGGCCAGGCAGGCGAGGGACACCCATAGCGGGAGACGGGTCACATTATTGTAGACGTGAAACTTAGGCGGGATGTGGAAGGGGATATTGACATCCCGGACTGGCCAGATTATAGTGTTTATAGCGGATGTATTATATATGGCGTTTAGTAGTGGCAAAGCAGTAACGGCGAAGGCCGATTCTCTCGAAATTGAGGATTTGTACGACTCCTTGCGAAAAGGGACAGCCAGATTGATCGGTCCCGATGGGCAAACGCGGCCGCTGCCTGAGTCGCTCGTGTCGTTCTTGTCAGAGCTGACGCGATCACTAAACGAAGGCAAACCAGTTTCGATTGTCCAGAATCACGCGGCGGTAACGACGATCGAGGCGGCCTCCACTTTAGGAGTCTCGCGGCAGTTTCTGGTGAATCTTCTGGAAAAAGGCGAAATTCCTTTTCACATGGTCGGAACACACCGGCGCGTTTATGCGCAGGACCTGTTCGCTTACAAAGCGAAGCGTGACGGCGCACGCCGGAAAGGCCTCCGCGAGCT
>Ga0335069_10016569_pt1 | contig 10274 bp, 11 predicted proteins | sample Lox_Sample_11_FD_206714 | JGI IMG/M metagenome (GOLD analysis project Ga0335069, IMG submission 206714) | Soil microbial communities from Loxahatchee National Wildlife Refuge, Florida, United States - Lox_Sample_1.1 | ecosystem: Environmental > Terrestrial > Soil > Wetlands | place: USA...
ACCTGCTCTATTTCACCACCGTCTTCCTGGTGAACCGCGGCGTGCGGGCCGGCGAGGTGATGGGCGAGCTGATGCGGCGCAGGGCCGCCCCGAAGGGCGGAAAGGACGGCCAGCGCTACGCACCAATCCGTGATTAAAATGTTGCCTTAGATACGGTTTCCATATGTCGACCAAGCTCACACCCAAAGGCATGAGGGACATCGGCCCCGAGGACATGTTCGTGCGCGAGGAAGTGATGGGGAAAATCCGCTCCGCGTTCCAGTCCTACGGCTACAGGCCGCTGGAAACGCCTGCAATGGAATACCTCGATACCATGCGCGCCAAGGCCGGCCCCGAGGTGGACAAGCAGATATTCGTCATAGAGGGCGGCGAATACGGCCTGCGCTTCGACCTCACCGTGCCGCTGGCGCGCTACGCCGCGTCCACGGACGCGCCCAAGCCGTTCAAGCGATACGCCATCGACGTGGTCTGGCGCAAGGAGGAGCCGCAGCGCGGCAGGTTCCGCGAGTTCTACCAGGCGGACGCCGACATCGTCGGCAGTTCGTCCATGCGCTGCGAGGCCGAGCTGCTCCGGCTGGCCAGGGACCTGTGCGCCGAATTCGGATTCAACGAGCCGAAAATCATGCTCAACAACCGGAAGATACTCGACGGCGTCGCGGCCAAGCTCGGCGTGGACCCGTCAGCGCGGGACGAGGTCTACCGCGTGCTGGACAAGCTGGACAAGATAGGCGAGGACGAGGTAGTCAAGCTGCTGAAGGAGATACTCGGGAAGAAGGCGGACGAGGTAGTGAAGCTGATGCGGGCGAAGGGCGGCAACCGGGAGAAGCTCGCGCTCGCGATGGAATACAGCCCGGACGGGGCGCGGGAGCTGGAGGAGATACTCTCGCTGTGCGACTTCCACGTGGAGGTGGACCTTTTCCTGGCGCGCGGCCTCGGATATTACACCGGCCCCGTCTTCGAGATAGTGCTCAGCGAGGGCATCGGCACGGTGATGGCTGGCGGACGCTACGACAACCTGCTCGGCGTGTACGGCCAGAGCGCCCCGGCCGTCGGCATATCCGTGGGCATAGAGCGCCTCGTCACGCTCATAGGCGAGCGGAACAAGGAGGCGTCCAGGGCCGGGAAGAAGACGGACAGCGTCGTGTTCGTCGCCCCGGTGAAGCACGAGTCGTATAAATACGCGTTAGAGGTCGCCGCGGCCTTCAGGGCCGCGGGCGTGGCGTGCGAGACCGACCTGAACGAGCGCCACATACGCAAGCAGTTCGACTACGCCAACGCCCTGGGGATACGGTTCGCAGCCGTCTTAGGCAGCCGCGAGGAATCCGAGAAGACGGTCACGCTCCACGACATGCAGAGCGGAAAGGAAGACGTGCTCCCGCTGCAGGACGCGATAGCGAAAGTCAAAGGTCGGTAGCTTGCTGGACATACCCCTGGTTTTCATAAGGCACAAGCAGGTCTTCAGGGAGGACATGCTGACGCTGCTGGGCAAGCCCGTCGACGTGGCGAAGCGGCTCAAGGAGGGCGGCTGCAGGCTCATACACGTAGTCGACGAGGACGCGCTATCCGGGAATTCGTCCAACCTGGACATCTACGACCATCTGACCTATTTCATAAACGTGGAGGTCGAGTGCGCGCCGAAGGAGGATATCGTGCGCAGGCTGCTCTCGCTGAAGTGCAGGGTCGTCCTTTCGCCGCCGCTTCCGGCATCGCTGTCCGGCTTCCGCGAGAAGAAGCTGCTCGTCGCGAAAGTGCCGCGCGATTACTCCGGCAGCCTCGAAGGCTTCCACGACGTGATCGTCGCGGACGCAGACGACGCGGCTGTCGCCCGTTTCGCGGCCATGGGAAAAAGAGTGATGGTGTACAGGAAGGACCTGGACCGGCTGGGCAAGGTGAAAGAGGCGCTCTGGGGCGTCATTTCGACTTCCTGACTATCTTCGACTTCGCCGATTCCAGCCTGAACGACAGCTTCTTCATGGCCTGCCTGACCGCCGGCGACGTGGCTGCGGGCTTCGGCTTGGCGGCCGGTTTTTCGGGCGCCACTGGCGCCGCACCCTCGTCGAGTACCTCGAACCCGCTGCGCGTTATCCTCAGCGGATATGCCCTGGACGAATGGGCGACGCCCTTCATCTTGAGCACCTCGACAAAACGGGCGCGCTCCTTGGATTTCTCGTCGTACCTGTAGGAGAGGTTTATCCAGCCGTCGCTGTAGGTCTCTATGCCGTAGAGCGAGTTCGGTATCTGGCCGGGCTCCGTGGCCTTGAGGTCCTCGCTCACGAGCAGCGTGGTCACCTTCCATTTCCGTATGTTGTCTATGAGCCTGAGCAGCCCCTTCTTGCGCTCGTCCTCGGTCTGGAAGAACAGCGCTATGGGCATTATGGAATCGATGACGACGCGGCGCACGCCCGTGCTGTTTATTATCTCCTGCACTGCGCCGTACTGGTTGAGTATCTGGTCGACTTCGTGTATCGGGTAGTCCAGCAGTATGAACTTCTTGTCCTTCTCGAGTTCGGTGAAGTTCCAGTCGAACCCACCCATGTGGAAGAAGAAGTCCGACCTGCTCTCCTCTATGGATATGTAGAGCCCCGGCTCGTCGAACTGCGACGCCCCGTTGTACACGAACTGCGAGGCGAACGTGCTCTTGCCGGACCCGGTCGGCCCGCTGACCGCCACTATCGAGCCCTCCAGGAATCCCCCTCCGAGGACCTTGTCGAACCCGGGTATGCCGCTCCTTATGAACCTGCGCTCCATCATACCCCCTCTTTCTTTTTGCCTTCCTTCAGCATCTTCTGGCCCATTTCGGCGCGCTTGCGCAGCGCGTTCTCGAGGCCGGCCAGCTCCTCGGGTTTCGCGATCTTTGTGAGTATGTACCTCTTGTAGTCCGCGGTTGTCGCGGACATGTTGCCGAGCAGCTCGTGCGCCTCGGACAGCTGCAGCTTTATCTCGTCGGGCCTGAGTATCTCCACCGTGAACGGGCTGTGGGCCATGCAGAGCGTGCCCAGAGTCACGAAGTTCTTGGTGAGCACCTTCACGGATATGGAGCTGGACCAGTTCTTGCCCTGCCCGCCGTCCACCGGCTCGTCTATCTCGCCGTAGGCGAACACCACGCCGCCGCGGTGTATTATGCTGTTTATGAAGCCGGTGCCGAGCTCCTGGAGCGCCTCCCTGGTGCTCGCGTGGATGTCGAAGTAGAGCATGGCAAGGACCCCCCCATCCTTGATGGTGTCCCTCGTGAGTTTTTCGGCATCTTCCATGCATCTGACTTGCGGCGGATTGTTTTAAAATACCCGCCCCGCATTCTCTATCAAGGTGCTACTTATGAATGAAGGTAAACCATACAGGAAATTCCAGCATGGCGGCGGACGCTCCGGGAGCGGCAGTTTCAACCGCGGCGAGCGGGGCGGTTTCGGCTCCAAGCGGGCCATGTTCATGAAACGGACCCGCGAAACGGTCATGGAAGCGCTGAGGAGCAGGGACATGCTGCTCGGCGGCGTCACCAAGACCATGGAGGACCTGGACAAGATAATCAACCTGCTCGGGGAGCGCCTCGAGGACTGGTACGGCATATACTTCCCGGAACTGAAAACAGAGGACAAGCTCCTCTACTGCCAGGCGGTGCTAGCCGTAAACCGCGAGGACATAAAGGACGAGGACCTCGTCCCGGTGCTGGGCGTAAAACGCGCCGCGGAGATGACCGCGGCTGCGAAATCGAGCCTGGGCGCGAAGCTCTCGGCAGAGGACCTCAGCGAATGCCATTCTCTGGCGCGTACGATACTCTCGCTCGGGAAGCTCCGGGGCGACTACGAGAAATACCAGCAGAAGCTCGCGACTGAACTGTGTCCGAACCTGGCCGCAGTCGGAGGCGCGGACGTGGCTGCGAAACTGGTGTCGCACGTCGGTTCGCTGCACAAGCTCGCGCTGCTGCCGGCCAGCACCATACAGGTGCTCGGAGCCGAGAAGGCGCTGTTCAAGCACCTCCGCAACAAGCGCATAGACCCGCCGAAGCACGGCATCATATTCCAGCACCCGCGGATATCAGCGTCGCCCAAGGCGGTGCGCGGCAAGATAGCGCGCGCCCTGGCGAACCAGCTCGCGCTTGCGGCCAAGGCGGACGAGTTCACCAAGAGGGACATGACCGCGGAGCTGAAGAAGCGGTTCGATACGCGCTACGAGGAGATAATGAAGGAATTCGAGCGCATGAAGAACAAGCCCGCACAGCCGGCAGCGCAAACGGGCACTCCCGGGCCGCAGCCGCAACAGCAGCCGGGGCCTCCGCACAAGCACAGCTCCAAGCCGCCGGCGCAGCACGAGCAGGGCTGACCGTCACCGTAAAAAAATGTTCGCCGCATGATATTTTTCATGCGGATTCTCGCTTTTTCGGACCTGCACGGTGACGAGGCGGCATTCGAGTCCCTGAAGTCGCTCGCGGACGGATACGACCACGTGTTCGGCTGCGGCGATTTCTCGCACAGCGCATCGTTCGCCGAGGAAGTGATGGACCTGCCGAACTGCTTCTACATACCGGGCAACTGGGACGACGCCCGGGTGAGCGAACTGCTCTCGTCGGGCCCGCGCTCTGTCCACGGGAAGCGCGTCGAGCTCGGCGAGGGGCTGAACGCCGTGGGTTTCGGCTATGGGACCCCCAGCCCGTTCGGGACCTATGGCGAACGGACTGAAGCGGAGTTCCTCTCGTCCCTCTCCGGGCTGCCGATAGACGCGGATACCCTCCTCCTGCTGCACTGCCCGCCCAAGGGATATTTCGACGAGGTGCGCGGAGGATTGCACGCAGGAAGCGAGTCCATACTGGAGGTCATAAACGCGAAAAAGCCGCTCGCCGCGTTCTTCGGCCACATCCACGAGCACTCGGGCGTGCAGGCGCTCGGACCAACTACGCTCGTGAAGCTGCCTCCGGCCAACGAGATGCGCGCCTGCTCGGTGGAGATACGGGGCAGGAAGCTGAGCGCGGAGTTCATATCGCTATGATACACATCCGGAAGATGCGGCACCACGAGCTCGACAGGACGAGGCGCTTCATACACGGCATCTTCCCCCGCTCGGTGGTGCGCGTGGACGGCGCGGACCTGGTGCTGCTCGCAGAAACGGCCGGGAAGCCCGTCGGATTCGTGCACCTGGTAGAGCTGCAGGACCGGATGCTGCTGCAGGGCATCGGCGTCGTGAAGCGCATGCGCGGCAAGGGCGTGGGCACCCTGCTCATGGAGCGCTCGCTCGAAATGCTGAGCGCGTCGGGCAAGCCGGTCTACCTGAAGGTGAAGGCGCTCAACCAGGCAGTGAACATGTACGCGCGCTACGGCTTCTTCGTGCAGAAGTTCGGCCGCGCGCACGTGCTCGTGCGGAAACCGAATAGTTAAAAGAAAGACCTCATGAAGTTTGATGAAATGATAAACAGTTAAAAGAAATCCCTCATGAAGTTTAGTGAAGTTTTATCATTAGTCAAACTGTGGGAAAACTTCGGGGAGATGAGCTAACCTGGTATGCTGTCAGCTTTGGGAGCTGGTCGTCTGAGTTCAAATCTCAGTCTCCCCATACCCGCTTCAGCGTGAAGCATTGCGCTCGCTCAAAATGCCTTCGGCATCCGCTGCCTCCACCTTTGCCAGGAGGTAGTAATACCCAGAACCGTGCTTGTGGACGAACTCGCCCTTGTTCTTATCCGGCCTGAGCGTATCCGCCCTGTTAGAGCCGCGTATCCATCTGCCCACGACCTCGATGGCTTCGCCCGTATCCGGCCTCTCCATCATCAGGTAGAGGGCATTCCCCAACTTGATTATGACGCTCTGGGTGGCGCAGTCCAGCAGCGGCTTGTGCGCGAATCCTTTGTGCATGCCTGTTGCTGGTGGCGCGGTTTTGGCCTGTAGCATGGTATTGCCTCTGTTGTTGAGTATTTATGCTTGTGTAACATTAAATCGGGGATTGAATTTATTAAGTTATCTTTGAAATTTACCTCATGGCAACCAGTTACAGAAAGAGCGCACTGTCCAGGCCATCCCATGCGTCCGGACCCGCGCTGCTCGAGGAGGAAGACATAAGGAAGCGCAGGGAGCCGCCACGCAAGGCGCTCTCGGCATACCACCGTGCGCCCGATGCGCACAGCTTCGCACATCTCGCGAGGGTGCTTGTGAGCGGGGAACGGCTGGAGATGCTCAATGCGGTGGACCGGCTGCGCGGACGCTCGCGCGTGTTGGCGGAACTCGCATGCTTCTCGTCCTTCCAGTTCGTCCGGCTCGCGGCGGTCTCGCACCTGGCGAACGACCCGGAGGCGCTCGCGGACGTGGCCAAGTACTGCCCGTTCGACGACACGCGCGCATCGGCGCTGGACGAGCTCTCGTCCGACCGCGCCTACCTGCTGGACATCGCCTGCTCATCGCTGTTCCGCGACACGCGGCTCAACGCCGTATCGCTGATGTCCGACCCGGACACGCTCGCCAAGGTCGCGTCGCGCTCCCCCAACGCGGATTCGCGCAACGCGGCTCTGGAACGCATATCCTCCAATCCCGCGGCGCTTAGGCGGGTTTCCGAGGAGTCGCCCTATAGGCGCGTCCGCATGGATGCGATGAAGGGGCTGTCATCGCACATCCCCGCGCTATGCTCCCTGCTCATCAGCTCGAAGCATCCCGAACTGAGGAAGAAGGCGGCGGTCCTGCTCTCCGCATCCGTGGAGGAACTCGACGATGTGGACGCGCTCACCGAGATCGCGAAGCTCTCTTCGAGCCCGGACGTCCGCTACCTGGCGGTAGGCCGGCTGTGGAAGCACCCGTTCGCGCTGCGCAAGGTGGTCAGCGGGACGCGCTACGCGGACGCGCGCTCGACCGCGCTCATGCTCCTCTCGGATGCCGTCTCCCACCTGGACGACGCGGACCTGCTCGCCGACGTGGCGATACTCTCGCCCTACGGCGACTGCCGGACCGCGGCCATAGAACGGCTGGTCGGGCAGAGCGCAGCGCTGCTATCCGTCGCGTCCAAGTCGAAGTTCAAGGACGCGCGCTCGCTGGCGCTGCAGAAGCTGAAAGACGACGTCTCCGCGCTGAAGAGCGTGGTGCGGCTGTCGAAATACAGCGACACGCGGATGCAGGCGCACAAGATAGTCGCCAACCCGGAAGTGTTCCAGTCCGAGCTCTCAAGGATTCTGGGCTAGCCCGTTGTCAATCGAAGCGGTGACGATGTTGGAGTCCGCGGACTGCTGGCCCGCGACGTCGTTGGACCGCACCGAATACGCGTAGGTCGCTCCGGGCGCCGCGCCACTGTCGATGTACGACACCGAGCGGGTCGTGGTCAGCAGCGCGAAGAGCCCGAGGCTCGTGTCGCTCCTGTAGATGCTGTACGAGACTACGGAGCCGGACGGCCTGGACCAGGAGAGGTATATGGAGTCCTCTCCGGCCGACGCCTGGAGATTCGTTATCTTCGGGGGCGGCTGGGTGACCAGGTAGATGGTGCCGTAGGTGCTGCGCGTCCCGTAGTCGTTCCTGCACTGGTAGTTCACGGTCTTCTCGCCGTCCGGACCCTGCAGGCTGAACGTCACGCGGCTGATGTAGTCCATCCATCCGTTCCAGCCGTAGCCGTCCTGGCCGACCCTGCACTCGTTCGCGCCGTCGGCGCTGAGCCTCAGCGTGACTTTCGTCGAGGTCGTGTATTCGTCGCCGTTGTTGATGGTGACGTCAAGGCCGCTGGGCGGGTCCGGCTGCACCTCGGAGTAGGTTATGCTGGCGCTCGCGGTCCCGGCGTCGTCGCCGGTCCTCTTCTGGCAGTTGTAATAGACCGTCTTGGTGCCCTCTCCGGCCGTGAGCGTCCACGCGCGCGACGTCGTGTACGGCTCCCAGCCGCTCCACGCCATGTCGTCGTTGGAGAACCTGCACTGCGACGCGGCGAACGCGTACAATCCAAGGAGTACGTTCCTGCTGTTCGTCCAGCGCGCGTCGTTGTTTATGCTCACCGAGATGTAGGGCGGCGGGCTGGTGTCCAGCACTATGGTGTCCTGGGCGGTGTCCGAAACGGCGCCCGTGCCGCTCCTGCACTGGGCGTAGACCGTCTTCGTGCCGTCTCCGGGCGTGAGCGTCCACTGCTTGCTGTCCGTGTAGGGGAACCAGCTGCCCCAGGTCACGCCGTCGTTGGAGAGCCTGCAGTCCTGCGCCTTCGCTGTGATGTGCGCGGGCACAGTCGTCGACGCGGTGTAGCCCGCGCCGTCGCCCAGCGACAGCGAGACGGACGGCTTGTCGTTCACCGTGAACGTGACCGTCTGGCTGGTGTTCAGCGCCTTGTCCGCGCACTCTATGTGGAGCATGTGGCTGCCCGGCTGCGAGTAGACGGTCATGCTGATCTCCTTGCCGATGTCGACCACGCCTATGGCTATCGGGCTGCTGTCCACCGCGCCGGTGCACGTCGCCGTGAGCGCGGCCGGGTCCGCATCATCCGTCACCGTGAAGTCCAGGACGAAGCTCCCGCTGTACTGGCCGTTCATCACGGGGCTGAAGAGGGAGAGCTTCGGCGGCTGGGTGTCCAGGTAGATGCTGGCCGTGGCCGGCTGGGCGTTGTTGCCGATTGCGTCCGCGCACTGGTAGTATACGTCCTTCGGCCCGTCCTCTCCCGGGAGCGTCCACGCCTTTATCGTGGCGTACGGCTCCCAGTCGCTCCAGGTGCTGCCGTCGTTGGAGAACCTGCACTGGCTCGCGCCGGTTGCCGAAAGGTAGAGAGTCACGCTCTTGTCCGTGGTGTACGTGGCGCCCTGGTTTATCGAGACCGTGAGGCCGGCGGGCGGCGCGACTTTCGCAGTTGCGCTCGCGGTGGCGCCGCCGTTCTCCTTGCCGGACGCGTCCACGGACCTGACCGTGTAGTAGTACGTCACTCCGTCCCTGACCGACGTGTCGGTATAGGACGTCTCGCCCACTATGAGCGCGGAGTTCATCCTGATGCCCGCGCTCGCCGCGTCGGTGCTGCGGTACACCGCGTAGCCGGCCGCGCCATCGGCAGGCGACCAGCTCACCTGTATGCCGCCGGCGACCTGCTTCGCCGTCGCCGACGAAGGGCCGCCCGCGCACCCGAAAAGAAGCAAAAACGCCAGTATCCCTGCCACTGCTATTATGGGTCTCATGCTCATCCCGTCCTGCTTGCCCGGGGACAGATTAAATATCTTCCTGCGGAGCGCTATGCGGATGATCCAAAGCCCCGATGAACGGATTAACTTCCCAAGCTTGTGAGGGGCGGCGGGGACTGGTTCTGTTCACTGGCCGGCCGCTTCGCGTCCGGCGTGAACCGCGTGCCGGATCATGCGGAACCTGCTGCCTGTTGCTGCTCGTCGTATGCCACCCTGTAGCTTCCCACGACCTTCAGGAAGGTCGTCAGGTGCCCGACCGCCTCGAGCGCGTTCCGGACCACGCCAGTCTTGCGGTCGCCTTCGAAATCCACGTGGAAGACGTATTCCCAGGGTTTTTCCCTCGTCGGCCTGGAATTTATTTTCGTGAGGTTGATGCCCCTCTCCGCGAATTCCCCGAGCATCTTGTAGAGCGCGCCCGGCTCGTGATTGAGGCCCAGCACGAGCGAGGTCTTGCAGGGGCCGCTCCCGTTGATGCGCATCATGCGCCGCACATCCTCTTCCTCCTCCGTGCGGGCTATGAGAAGGAATCGGGTGCAGTTGCCTTTCTGGTCCTCTATGCCGCGCTCGAGGATGGGCATGCCGTAGCGTGTAGCGGCGTCCTCGCTTGCGATGGCCGCGGCGTCGTTCATCCCCTTCGCCTTCAACATCTCCACAGCCGCTGCGGTATTGCCATATTCGATGGCTTCATAGCCCCTGGCCGTGATGTAGTCCCTGCACTGGGCGAGGGCCTGCCAGTGGGAGTAGACCTTTTTGATTTGGTCCATCGTAGTGCCCGGATTCGCTATGAGCATGTGCCGAATGGCAAGGAACACCTCTGCCAGGGCTACCACATCGTGCTGAAGGAGCAGGTCATGGACCTCCATGACGCTTCCCTCGATGGAGTTCTCCACGGGCAGGAGGGCGCAGTGGGCCTTTCCCGACGAAACTATCTGGAAAGCGTCCGAGAACTTGGGGTAGGCAGTTGCCTTCGCACTGGGGAATGCCCTGGTCAGGGCGATGTGGCTATATGCCCCCGGTACTCCGGCGTACGCCGCTTCGGCGATGACCTTGCCGCGCAGATCCGGCTTTCTTACTTCGTCACTCCTCCTTTTTTGCGCATGAACCTTCAATCAAATCACCCGGGCGTTTTTTCGATTCTATATGGAAAGATCTAGGGGTTGTTTCGACGCCCGGG
>Ga0335069_10016571_pt1 | contig 10273 bp, 8 predicted proteins | sample Lox_Sample_11_FD_206714 | JGI IMG/M metagenome (GOLD analysis project Ga0335069, IMG submission 206714) | Soil microbial communities from Loxahatchee National Wildlife Refuge, Florida, United States - Lox_Sample_1.1 | ecosystem: Environmental > Terrestrial > Soil > Wetlands | place: USA: Florida...
TCCTCGTCGCCGATGCCGACGCCGATTCCGCCCGCGCCGACGTCTCCACCGCGCGCGCCGGTGTCCTCCCCCGCCTCGACCTTCAGACCTCGGCCGGGCACACCTACTGGGGGGCGTCGAGCGCCGTTGACCTGGGCGGGGGCATCACCTTTCCCGAGCCGGCCGGCGACGCCGCTGCCTACGCCCTCGGCCTCCAGGCCAGCCAGCCGCTCCTGGACCTGGGCCGCCTGCGCGCCCTGGACCAGGCGCGGCACGGCCTGCGCGCCGCGGAGCGCCAGCGCGAGGAGGCGGCGCTGGCGGTGGCGTTCGTGGTCATCCAGCGCTTCTACGACCTCGTGAAGCAGGAGCGCTCCCTGGACGTGCTGGAGAAGACCGCCGGGCGATCGCGGGAGCTGGTGGACCGCGCCGACGAGCTCTACCTCGCCGGCCGCTCTCCCAAGGCCGACACCTACGGCGCCCGGGTCAACCTGGGCAACGATCGGATCGCCGCCGAGGCGCAGCGGGCGCGGGTGGCCCAGGCGCGGGCGGCGCTGGCCGCGGCCCTGGGCTCCGCCGATGCCGAGGCGCTGGAGGTGCTGGCCCCCCCCGAGCTCGACGCCGGCACCTCCCCGGCCGAGCCGCCGCCCCTGGAGGCGCTCCTGGCCCGGGCCCGCGAGCGCCGCCCCACGCTCCTCGCCGGCTCGGCGCGGCTCGATGCGGCCCGCGCCGCCGTGGAGGTCGCCCGGGCCGCCTACTTCCCCTCGGTCGCGCTCCAGGGGACCTACTCCCGGTCGGGCACCCAGATGGTCGGCCGCGACGGCACCTACGGCGATCCCTCGCGGGCCTACACCGCCACCGGCCAGGTGGTGCTGAGCTGGAACCTCTTCCAGGGGTTCGGCACCGATGCCGACGTCCGCCGGGCCCAGGCCGGGGTGGCCAGGAGCCTGGCGGGATCGCAGGGGGACCGGGCCAAGGTGGCCGAGGAGGTGGCCACGGCCCGCGCCGCGGTGGTGGCGCTGGCGCGGCAGGAGGCCCTGGCCGCCGAGAACCTCCAGGCGGCGCGCGACGCGCTGCGGCTGGCCACCGAGCGGTTCGGCGCCGGGCTCGCCACCCAGCTCGAGGAACGCGACGCGAGCCTGAAGCTCAGCCAGGCCGAGCTGACGCTGCTCGAGACCCGCATCGATCACACCGTGGCCCGCGCCGACCTGGCGCGCGCCGTGGGAGGGAGCCTCTAGATGTCCGCCCAGGAACCCGCCTCCGGCGCCTCGCCCGAGCCGGGAGAGCTGCCCCCCTCGCCGACCCTGGCGCCGCCGCCGCCGCGGCTGCGGATGAGCTGGCCCAAGCGGATCCTCGCCGCCCTGTTCGTCGTGGCCGTGGCCGCCCTCACCGTGGCCTCCCTCCGCCCGCGCCCGCCGGTGCCGCTCAAGATCCAGCTGGTCACCGCGCGGCGCGGCCCCATCACCCGGGTGGTGACCGCCGCCGGCAAGCTCCAGGCCGCCACCGAGGTGAAGCTCTCCGCCAACATCTCCGGCGACCTCCTGGAGCTGGCCGCTCACGAGGGCGACCGGGTGAGGAAGGGGCAGGTCCTGGGACGGATCGACGCCCGTCGCTACACCGCCCAGGTGGCCCAGGCCGAGGCCGCCCGCGCCAGCGCCGCTGCCGACGTGGAGGGCGAGAAGGTCAAGGTGAAGCAGCTCGGCCAGGACCTGGCCCGGGTGCAGCGCCTGGCCGACGGCGGCAACGCCAGCTCCGCCGAGCTGGAGAACGCCCGCGCCGCGCTCGACGGCGAGATCTCGCGGCTCCAGGCGGCGCAGGAGCGGGTCCAGCAGGCCGAGGCGGCGCTCTCCGAGTCGCGCCACAACCTGTCGCTCACCACCTTGTCCTCGCCCATCGACGGCTTCATCACCAAGCGCGAGAAGCAGGTGGGCGAGCGGGTGCGCGGCTCGGACCTCTCCGAGGACGTGGTGCTGATCATCTCCACCCTCTCCAGCATGGAGGCCAAGATCGAGGTGGGCGAGCACGAGGTGGTCTACGTGAAGGAGGGCGACACCGCCGAGGTGGAGATCGACGCCTTCCCCGACCAGCACTTCCCGGCCCAGGTGGTGGAGGTGGCCCGCAACGCCACCGTGAAGAACCAGGGGACCGAGGGCGAGGTGACCACCTTCTTCGTGCGCCTGGCCCTCACCCAGCCGGTCTCGGGCGCGCTGCCGGGGATGAGCGCCCAGGCGACCATCTCCACCGACACCCACGCCGACGCGGTGGTGGTGCCCATCCAGGCGGTCACGGTCCGGCCGGAGAAGGACCTCACCGGCACCGGCCCGGCGCTGACCGACCGGAACGCTCCGCCGCCGGCCCCCGGGGCGGGCCCGCGCAAGGCCCGCGACCCGCTCAAGCGCTGCGTCTTCGTGGTGGAGAAGGGCCTGGCCCACGTGCGCCCGGTGGAGACGGGCCTGGCCAGCGAGAGCGAGATCGAGATCGTCAGCGGCCTGAAGGACGGCGAGCAGGTGGTGGAGGGGCCCTACCGGATCCTCTCCCGCGAGCTCTCCGACGGGAAGCCGGTGACCGAGGAGAAGCCGGGGCAAAAGCCCGACAAGAGGTGAGCGGGTGGCCTTCCCCGACCCCGCCCCGGCACTGCCATGAGCGACCCTCTCATCGTCGTGGACCGGCTCCACCGCCACTACCTGGTGGGCGGCGAGACGGTGCGCGCGCTCGACGGCGTCTCCTTCTCCATCGCCCGCGGCGAGTGGGTGGCCATCGTGGGCCAGTCCGGCTCGGGCAAGTCCACCCTCATGAACCTGCTCGGCTGCCTGGACACGCCCACCTCCGGCGTCTACCGGCTGAACGGCTCGGACGTGGAGGGGCTCGACGACGACGCGCTGGCCGACCTGCGCAACCGCGAGATCGGCTTCGTCTTCCAGACCTTCCAGCTCCTGCCCCGGGCCACCGCCCTCCAGAACGTGGAGCTGCCGCTGGTCTACCGGGGCCTGTCGCGACGCGAGCGGCGGGCGCGGGCCGCCCAGGCCCTGGAGGCGGTGGGGCTCCAGAACCGCATGACCCACCGGCCCAACGAGCTCTCCGGCGGCCAGCGGCAGCGGGTGGCGGTGGCGCGGGCGCTGGTGGGGAACCCGTCCCTGCTCCTCGCCGACGAGCCCACCGGCAACCTCGACTCGGCCACCGGCGAGGAGATCATCCGGCTCTTCTCCGAGCTGCACGCCCGCGGCCACACCCTGCTCCTGGTCACCCACGAGCCGCGGCTGGCCGCCCGCTGCCCCCGGGCCATCCGCCTCTCCGACGGCCAGGTGGTGGGTGACGGCCCCGGCACGGAGATCGCCGCGCTGGGCGCGGCCCGGGTGGTGCACGGATGAGGGCGCTGGGCCAGGGCGCCCGCCGGCTCCTGGGCGAGCTGGTGGAGGGGCTCCGCATCGCCCTCTCCTCCCTCCTGGGCGCGCGGCTCCGCAGCCTGCTCACCACCTTGGGCATCGTCATCGGCGTCATGACGGTGATCGCCATCGTGGCCATCATCCAGGGGCTGAACGCCGCCTTCGAGGAGCAGATCGCCAGCATCGGCACGCACACCATCCACGTGTCCAAGTACCAGTGGGTGTCCCAGGGGCAGGGCGAGTGGTGGCTGATGCGCAACCGGAAGGACCTGGGGCTGGCCGAGCTGCGCGCGGTGGAGCGCGAGGCCACCCTGGCCACCGCCGTCGCGCCCCAGGTGAGCGTCTTCCAGGGGACCGTCACCCAGGCCGACCACGAGCTGCGCGGGATCCGCATCACCGGCACCGATCCGCGCTACCTGGACACCAACGGCGGGGCGGTGGCGGCCGGCCGCTTCCTGACCGAGACCGACGTCGACCTCTCCCGCACCTCGGCGGTGCTGGGCTTCGAGGCCGGCCAGCGGCTCTTCCCCGGCTGGGAGCCCGAGGCCATCGTCGGCCGCAGGGTGCGGGTGGAGGGACACGTCTTCACGGTGGTGGGCGCCATGGCCCGCCGCGGGAAGTTCATGGACCTCGACCTGGACACGATCGTGTTCCTCCCCTACACCACCTTCCTGCGCGACCTGGGGGGGAAGCGCTCGCTGATCCTGTCCGTCTCCAGCGCGCCCGAGCACCTGCAGGAGCTGCAGGACCAGCTCATCGGCATCCTGCGCCGGGTGCGGCGGGTGCCGCCGGACCGCCCCGACGACTTCGCCTGCAACAAGCAGGAGGAGTTCCTCAAGCTATACAACCAGCTGACCGGCGCGCTCTACGCGGTGGCGGTGGGGGTGGGGCTCATCACCCTGGTGGTGGGAGGGATCGGCATCATGAACATCATGCTGGTCTCGGTCACCGAGCGGACCCGCGAGATCGGGGTGCGGCGGGCCCTGGGGGCCCGGCGGCGCACCATCCTCCTGCAGTTCCTCATCGAGTCCTCGGTGGTGGCCACCCTGGGCGGCGCGGTGGGGACGGCGCTGGGGCTGGGGACGGCGCGGGTCGTCTCCCTGGCCACGCCGCTGGCCGCGGCGGTGACGCCGTCGGCGGTGGTGCTGGGGCTCACCTTCTCGGCGGCGGTGGGGCTCCTCTTCGGGTCCTGGCCGGCCTGGCGCGCCGCCCGGCTCGACCCGGTCGAGGCCTTGAGGTACGAGTGACCGGGCTCTGGGACACCATCACCCTCGCCTTCGGCACCCTGCGGGCCCACGTCCTCCGCTCGGTGCTGACCCTGCTGGGCATCGTCATCGGCACCTCGACGGTGGTGGCCATGATGTCGCTCACCGAGGGGCTGCGGCTCAAGATCCAGAACGACTTCACCGTGCTGGGGGCCGGGGCGTTCTCGGTCTCCCGCTTCCCGGCGGTGGTCATGGGCGACGTCGACTGGCGCAAGTACGAGCGCCGGCAACCCATCACCCGCGAGCAGGGCGAGACCCTCCAGAACCTCCCCCACGTGCGCTACGTCTCGGTGGAGGAGTGGGGCGAGGCGACCTGGACCGTGTCCACCCCCTACCGCTCCACCCGCCAGACCATCACCGTCGGTGGCGTGGGGCCGGAGGCCGAGCCGGCCCACGGCGGGCAGGCCGCGCGGGGGCGCTTCCTCGCCGCCACCGACGTGCTCCTGGGACGGCGGGTGGCCTTCCTGGGTGCGGACGTGGCCGACCTGCTCTTCCCCGGGCTGGACCCGGTCGGCCAGGAGGTCCGCATCCGCGGCGCGACCTTCGAGGTGGTCGGGGTGGCGCAGCGGATGGGGTCGATCCTCGGCGAGTCCAAGGACGGGTTCGTCTGCCTCCCCTGGACCGCCTACGAGATCGTGCTGGGCCGGCAGCGCGACACCCAGCTCGTGGTCGGGGCCGTCACGCCCGAGGACACCTCGCGGGCCATCGACGAGGTCACCGCCTCGCTGCGCCGGGCCCGGGGCGTGCGCCCCTGGGAGGAGAGCGACTTCGAGGTGTTCACCAACGACACCCTCACCGGGCTGGTCGACAACCTGGCCCGGGTGGTGGGGGCGGCCACCTTCGGCGTGTGCGCCCTGGCCCTGCTGGTGGGCGGCATCGGGATCATGAACATCATGCTGGTCTCGGTGACCCAGCGGACCGGGGAGATCGGCATCCGGATGGCGCTGGGCGCCCGCCGGCGGCGGATCCTGGCCCAGTTCCTGGTCGAGTCGGTGGTGCTCTCGGCCCTGGGCGGGATCCTGGGGGTGGCGCTGGGCGCGGGCGGGGCGGTGCTGGCCCGGGAGGTGGAGCAAGTTCCGGCGAGCATCCCGGCCTGGGCGGTGATACTGTCGCTCGTCACGGCCTGCGGGGCCGGGCTCGTCTTCGGGATCTACCCGGCGGCGCGGGCCTCCAGGCTGGACCCCGTCGAGGCCATGCGGACCGAATAGGAGACGCGGGGCCCGTGGATCGCTCGAGGTTCTTGAAGGAGGTGCGGGGGTGGACGCTGACCATCCTCGCCGTGCTGGCGTTCCGCACCTTCCTCTACGAGGCGGTGTACATCCCGTCGGGCTCGATGATCCCGACCCTGCAGATCGGGGACTACGTGGTGGTGGAGAAGTGGGCCTATGGCGCCCGCCTCCCCTTCACGCCCGGTGCGCAGCTCACCTGGTCCACCCCCCGGCGTGGGGACATCGTGGTGCTCCTGGCCCCGCCGGGGAACTCGCGCAGCGATGACCTCATCAAGCGGGTGGTGGCGGTGGCCGGGGACACGGTGGAGATCCGGGACGGCCACCTGCTGCTGAACGGGGCCCCCGAGCCCTACGAGCGGATCCCCGGAGCCTGCACCTACTGGAACCGGCCCGAGGGCGGCGAGTGGCGGGAGGAGCCCTGCCTGGACTTCGTCGAGACCCTCGACCAGCACCGCTACCACACCTTCTGCACCCCCGACGTCCCCTGCGGCGACGTCCCGGCCGAGCGCGTGCCGGCGGGCACCGTCTGGCTAGCCGGCGACCACCGCGACCACTCCGCCGACAGCCGCGTCTTCGGGCCCCAGTCGGTGAAGCGCATCAAGGGTCGGGCCTGGATGGCGCTGGCGTCGTGGGGCCCGAGCGGCCCGCGCTGGAGCCGGCTCTTCCACAGCGTCACCCACTGACGGCGCGCCCCCTGCGCCGGACCGAGCGCGCAACGCCCACCGCTCGTGTGGGACCTCGAGCGGCGGCTCCATCGCGGGTCGGTGCTGCAGCGGCCCAGCGTGGGCCGGCCTCTACCCTGGGGCCGCCGAGGGGTGAGGCACACCTCGAGGGGTCGGGGCGACGAGGCGAACGCGTCAGCCCTGGGCGCGCTCCCGGCCAGCGTCCCCTGGCGGATCGCCGGCGCGACGCCCCGAGCCTGTCGGGGCGGAGGGGGGCTGCCCGGACCGCCGTCAGCCGGCGGGCTTCCCCCGCTTGCCGTACTCCTTGTCGAGGTAGAGGACCGAGCCGGGCCGGTCGGCGACCAGCCGCAGGCGGTCGACGATCTCCTGGGCGCTCCTCTCCTCCTCCACCTGCTCGGTCACGAACCACTGCAGGAACACCTGCGTGGCCGCGTCGTGCTCGGCGGCGGCCAGGGCGTAGAAGTCCTCCAGCGACGCGGTGACGTGGCGCTCGTGCTCGAGCACCCTCTCGAAGAGCTGAAGGGTCGAGCCGAAGTCGGAGCCGGGTGCGGGCACCGCCCCCAGCGAGGCCGTCCCGCCCCGGTCGAGCAGGTGGTCGAGGAGCTTCCTGGCGTGGCCGAGCTCCTCCTCGTGCTGGACCCGCAGCCAGCGACCGAAGCCCTTGAAGGCCTTGGCCTCGGCCCAGGCGGCCATGGCCAGGTACAGGTTCGCGGAGAACAGCTCCTCGGTGACGTGGGCGTTGAGGGCCTCTTGGATCTTGGGACGGAGCATGCTCGCCTCCCTTCCGGACGCGACGGGCGCCCCCGGTTCCTAGCGATGGGGCGGCCGCCGCGGCGCGGCCGACTTGGGGCGGAGGTGGCGCCGGGGCCCGAGCTCTAGAGCGCCCGCCGCGCCACCCTTCGTCCGCCGCGCTCCTCCAGCTTGAACCCGCGGACGAGGTACAGGGAGAGCGGCCCCTTGTAGCTCGCCGCCTCCCAGCTCAGCCCCCCGGGCGGCGCCGCGTGGGTGGGCGGGTAGGCCTCCACCGCCCGGAGCCCGCGCCGCTTGAGGTCCTGGAGCGCGAAGTCGAGGAGCGCCCCGGCCACGCCGCGGCCCCGCGCCCCGGGCAGGACCAGGAAGCACATCACCATCGCCTCCCCCGGCCCACCCCCGGGGAGGCCGCGCAGGTTCTGGTAGGCCTCGCGCGGCCCGGCGTTGAGCCAGCCCACCGGCCTCCCCTCCAGGTAGGCCAGGTACCCGGGCGCCTCCCCGCGGGCGAGCTGCGCCGCGCGCTCGGCGCGGTGTGCGGCGGCGCTCTCCGGCCCGGCCTCCCAGGCCTCGTCGGCCGAGTGGTAGTACAGGCAGTAGCAGCCCGACCAATCCCTGTTGTCCTCGAACGCGGTGTCGAAGAGGGCGAGGTAGTCCTCTGCGAGGGGCGGCGAGAGCGGCTTCACCTCGATGGCGGCCATGCTCGCCATCCTCGCCCGTGCGCCAGCGAGGAGGAAGGGCTCACCCGCCGGCGGCCAGCCCGGCGCCCGTCTGGACCGCGGCTCGCTCCTTCTCCGGGAGGCGCAGCTGGCCCCACTCGGCCTTGAGCTGCGCCGCGGCCACCATCGCGAAGGGCAGATCGGAGAGGAGGCCGACCAGGTAGAGCCCCAGGAAGCCCAACAGACGCGGCAGGACCAGGAACAGCGGGATGGCCAGGAGCTGCCGCCCCAGCAGGAGGAGGGCCGCGGGGCGGGGACGCTCCATGGCCAGGAAGTAGTGGGCGGCGGTGCCCTGGACGCCGAAGAGCGCCACCGAGGCCATGGTGAAGGGGAGCCCGCGGCGCACCAGCTCCACCAGGCCAATGTCACTTTTGGTGAATAGGCCCGCCACCGGCCCGGGCGCCACCGCCACCGCGGCGGCGAAGGCGCAGCCCAGGACCGAGGTGGTGAGGAGGACGTGGCCCAGGAAGGCGCGGACCCGGTCGGGGCGGCCGGCGCCGCGGTTGAAGGACACCAGCGGCTGCATGGCCTGGGCGATGCCCACCAGCGGGTAGATGAGCAGGATGGCGACCGTGTTGAACACGCCCACCGCGGCCACCCCCCGCGTCCCGTCGAGCGCGGCCGCGCCCTGGTTGGCGGCCAGGAAGGTGGCCATGGCCAGCACCTGCATGAGGAAGATGGGCGCGCCCAGGCTGACGATGGAGCGGGCCAGCGCGCGGTCGGCGCGGAGGTGGCGGCGGTGGATGTGGAGGATGCTCCGCGGCCCCTGGACGAAGAGGAGGATGGCGGCCAGGTTCAGGGCGACCGAGAGGGTGGTGGCCGCGGCGGCGCCGGCCACGCCCAGGTGCAGCCCGAAGATGGCCCAGGCGGCCAGCGCGGCGTTGAGCGCGTTGCCGCCGGCCATGAAGGCGAGCCCCAGCCCCGGGCGCCCCTGCACCCGCAGGATGTTGCCCATGGAGATGATGGCCACCAGGCACAGCTGCCCCGCGGCGCTGATGCGCAGGTAGGGGATGGCGGAGTCGAGCACCGGGCCTTCGGCGCCGCACAGCCGGAGCAGGGGCCGGGCCAGGACCAGGTAGGCGGCGGCCAGGGCCCCTCCCAGCACCAGGCCCAGCCGTACCGACTGGCCCAGCACCCGCTCGGCATCGGCGGTCCTCCCCTGGCCGAGCAGGGTGGAGACCTGGGTGCCGGTGCCGGTCCCGAGGAGCAGTCCCACGCCCATGGAGAGGAGGGTGAGCGGGTAGGCGCAGGTGACCGCGGCCATGGCCTCGGTGCCCACGCCTCGACCCACCAGGATCCGGTCGACCAGCTGGTAGAGCGCGTTGGTGACGAACCCGGCCACCGCCGGCAGCGAGTACTGGAGGAGCAGCCGGCCCACCGGCGCGGTGCCTTGCCTCTCCACGACGCTCAAGTCGGAGCCTCCCGGCCGAGGGCGGACCCTAGCACGACTGGCCGGGCGCCGCGCCGTGGCCGGCGGCGCTCACTGCCAGGTCACGTTCACGAGGTCGATGGCCTTGGCAATGAGCGAGACGCCCGGATAGTCCTCCCAGCTGCCGCCGGTGTTCTGGCGCAGGGTGGAGTCGTGGATGCGCAGGGTCCCGGTGACGTCGTCGGAGACGAAGAACACGGCCGAGCCGTAGGCGTTGACCTGGTTGTGCTCCAGGAGGCAGCCGTAGAGGGCGAGGGTCATGGTGTCGCCGTCGTTGTAGATGGCCCCGCCGCTGCCTCCGCCGGGCGTGCCGGACTGGGCCGGATTGCCGCCGTTGCCCACGGCCCGGTTGTAGGAGAAGAGGCTGTTGTAGATGGACCAGGAGACGCCGATGGAGGAGAGGGCCCCGCCGTTGGAGCCCGCGTTGCCGTAGCCGTCGGCTCCGCCGAAGGTGCTGTGCACCACGTAGACCGGCTGGTCCTGGTACTGGTCGAAGGCCCGCACCGCGCCGCCCCCGACGTCCGGCCCGGTGCCGGCGCAGACGTTGCCGAAGAAGCGGCTGTTCACGATCTTGAGGCGCCCGCCGCGGGCCCAGATGGCGCCGCCGCCGTCGTAGGTGGTCTCGGCCTGCGAGTTGCCGTCGACGAAGGCGAGGTTCTGGACGGTCAGGTGGGGGTGGTCCTGGTCCTGGCAATGGCTGGTGGTCCAGACCTGGTCCGGATCGCAGGTGTTCATGTAGAGGATGCGGGTGACGCCCGATCCGCTCAGCGCCACCAGGCCGCCGCCGTCGATCACCACGTCCGGCTGGTCGTTGAAGACCTTGGCCGGCCGGGTCAGGTGGA
>Ga0335069_10016573_pt1 | contig 10273 bp, 10 predicted proteins | sample Lox_Sample_11_FD_206714 | JGI IMG/M metagenome (GOLD analysis project Ga0335069, IMG submission 206714) | Soil microbial communities from Loxahatchee National Wildlife Refuge, Florida, United States - Lox_Sample_1.1 | ecosystem: Environmental > Terrestrial > Soil > Wetlands | place: USA...
GCAGAGCTTTCGACGGGATGCATCCCCAGTTGAGACACACTCCGCCAGGGCGATCGCGCTCGACGACTGCCACTTTCATCTTGAGTTGGCTGGCGCGAATCGCGGCGACATAGCCGCCGGGACCGGAACCGATAATCGCGAGATCGTAGCGGGGATTGGCCAAGACTAGCTCCTTGAGAGACGGTGGATTGCGCGACGCTCGCGCGTGCAATCAAGAAAGCAGGAGACTGGCGGGATTTTCAAGGAATCGCTTCACTTCGTTCAAGAATCTCGCGCCCACGATACCGTCGATAATCCGATGGTCAAACGACCCGGTGACCATCATCGTCTTGCCGATCGCAAGCTGTCCGTTGCGCACAACCGGGCGATCCTTGACCGAGCTGACCGCCACAATCGCGGCCTGCGGAGGCACGATTACCGCGGCGAAATGCTCAACGCCCACCATCCCCATGTTCGAGATGCTGAAGGTCGCGCCGGAAAGCTCGTCGGGCGTGAACGGCCCATGGCCCGCTTTTTCCACGAGTCGATGCGCCGCGCGCGCGATATCCGCCAGCACCATCGCCTCGCATCCTTTGACGACCGGCAGCAGCAGGCCGTCTTCGATAGCGAGAGCGAATCCGACGTTGATCGACGGATGAATGACGATGCCGTCATCCTCGTAACTCGCGTTTACCCTCGGAAAACGCGCGAGCGAGAGCGCGCACGCTTTGATGATCATGTCGTTGTAAGTGATATCGACGTCGAACAGCTCGGCGGTTTCGATCGATTTTTTTAGCCGCGACGCTTCCTCCATGTCGATTTCGAGGGTGACATAGAAGTGCGGGATTTCGCGCTTCGATTGCGCCATCCGATGCGCGATCGACTTGCGCATCTTCGAGAGTTCCTCGCGCGTGCCCGGCTCACCCTCGCGCGGATGCACCAGGCGGCGAAATTTGAACATCTGCTGCTCGCGCTGATAGTTGTCGATATCGCGCTTCGTGATGCGACCGTCAGGCCCCGTTCCACGCAGGGTAGAGAGATCAATTCCGGCTTCTTCGGCTGCGCGCCGCGCCAGTGGAGAGGCGCGTAACTTATGAGCCTCGCCATCTTCTGCGGGTTGGGGCTGCGCGGGCTTTTCGCGATGCTCAGGTGGCTGCGGGACCGCAGTCGGCGCCGCGGATGACGGATGAATCCGCGCTCCCGGATACGATTCCATGGCCTGCGATGCTTCTTCGAGATACGAGTGCTCGGGAGCGAGGCCAGCGGTCCTGTCCTCGCCCCCACCCGCCTTGGCGCGATGCTCGACGCGCTGCAATCGCCTTAGCGGCGTCGGGCGCGGCGCAGACGAGCCATCGCCCGCGGCGGAGGGCAGCGGTTTGCGCGCTTCAGAAGCTTTCGATTCCTGTGCCGGCTGCGGTTCGAAAGGTTTTGCTTGCGCAGACTTCTTCTCGGCGATCTTTTGCTCTCCATTAACCGTCGTCGCTTCGCCGACATTGAGTCTGGCAATGACTGCGCCGACCGCCGCGCTGTCTCCCTCCTTCAACAGAAGTTCGCTGAGCACGCCTTCGTCGAACGACTCAAGCACCATGTCGGCCTTGTCGGTCTCGACCTCGGCGATCGCGTCGCCCCGCTTTACGCGGTCGCCCGGATGCTTGAGCCATCGAATGATTTTGCCCTCCTCCATCGTGTCAGAGAGCTTCGGCATCGTAATTTCGTTGCTCATTGTCTCGTCACAAGATTCGTTCCGCTGCTTTGACGATTTCAGCCGGACTCGGCAGCGCGGCCTTCTCGAGCTTCGCGTTGTACGGAATCGGAGTATCGAGCGTGGCGACGCGCTCGACGGGAGCATCGAGATAGTCGAACGCCGCCTCATAGAGCTGCGACGCGATTTCCGCTCCCGCGCCGCCCGTGCGCCATCCTTCGTAAACCACGATTGCGCGTCCGGTTTTCTTCACCGATTCGACGGGAGTTTTGATATCGAGCGGATTCAGCGTGCGCAGATCGATCACTTCCGTATCGATGCCGTCGTTCTCCAGCGATTCCGCGGCACGGAGCGCATCATAGACGCATTTCGAATAGGAGATGATCGTCAGGTCCTTGCCCCCACGAATGACGTTTGCCTGTCCGAATGGGACGAGATGCTCGCCGTCGGGAACCTCGCCCTTCACGCCGTAAAGCGATTCGTGTTCAAGGAAGATCACCGGGTCGTCCAGGCGCAGCGCCGTTTTCAGCAGACCCTTTGCGTCGGCGGGCGTCGCAGGAATCGCGACGCGCAGTCCGGGGCAATGGAGAAAATATGCTTCGAGGCTCTGACTGTGCTGCGCACCCAATTGATGGCCGGCGCCCTGCGGAGCGCGAATCACGATGGGAACCTTCGCCTTGCCGCCGAACATGTATCGAATCTTCGCCGCGTGATTGACGATCTGATCCATCGCCAGCAGGCCGAAGTTGATCGTCATCAATTCGACGATCGGCCTGAGCCCGCCCATCGCGGCGCCGATTCCCGCGCCTACGATCGTCAATTCGGATATTGGCGTATCGCGCACTCGCTTTTCGCCGAACGTGGCGAGGAGGCCGTCGGTGACCTTGAAAGCGCCGCCGAAGTATCCGACCTCTTCGCCCATCACGAACACCCGCTCGTCGCGCTCCAGTTCCTCGCGCATCGCGACGTTCAATGCTTCACGATAGGTCATCTGCGCCATCGCGGTTACCTCAATCGACGTAGACGTTGCGCGTCAGGTCTTCGAGCGGCGGTTCCGGACTCTCGTCGGCGAACTTCACGGCGTCTTCGATTGCCGCTTCGACCGCCTTTTCGATTTCTTCCAGACGCTCCTCCTTGATGCCGCGCTCGATTGTGATCACGTTGCGAAAAGCCTTGATCGGGTCGCGCTCCTGCCAGATGCGTTCTTCGCGCTTGGGGCGATATTCGACCGGATCGGACATCGAATGCCCGCGGAAGCGATAGGTGATCGCCTCGATCAGCGACGGCCCGTCGCCCTCGCGCGCGCGGGTCGCAGCTTCCGTCACAGCGCGATAAATCTCGAGCACGTCCATCCCGTCCACGCGCACGCCCGGCATCTTGTACGGCTCGGCGAAGCGATACAGCTCTTCCTGGCAGATCGCGTTCTGCACCATCGTGCCCATGCCGTAAAAGTTGTTTTCGCATATGAAGACGACTGGCAGTTTCCACAGCGACGCCAGATTGAGGGATTCATGAAAGGCGCCCTGCGGCAGCGCTCCGTCGCCGAAGAAGCAGCACACGATCTCCGGCTCTTCCTTGTACAGAATCGACAGTCCCAGCCCGGTTGCGAGGGGAAGACCGCCGCCGACGATCGCGTAACCGCCCATGAAGCGCAGCGTCGGATCGAACAGATGCATCGAGCCGCCGCGCCCGTGCGAGATGCCCGTGCGCTTGCCGAAGAGTTCGGCCATCACTTCGCGAGGCGACGCTCCCTTGGCGAGACAATGGCCGTGCTCGCGATAGGTGGAGACGACGTAGTCCTTGTCGTACAAGGCCTCGATCGCGCCGACGGCGACGGCCTCCTCGCCGGCGTAAAGATGACAAAATCCCGTGATCTTGCCTCGCGTATACATTTCGGCGGACTTCTCTTCGAAGCGCCGGATAAGAGTCATTTTGCGATACAGCTCGAGCAGTTGCGCCTCGTCGAGGCTCATCAGCGCGCGCTGCGCAACATGTTTGTCGCGTTCAAGCGCCATTTGATTCCCGGCTCCTGGGGGCGGCTCCCGGCGAACAACCCCTCAAGAAAAGTGTACACCTGCGGGAAGGCCCGTCAACGGATCAACATATATAAAGTTATCGAAAAACGTCGAGGATCGAGGTGCGAGATTATTGCGCGGAGATTAAATGGCGTATCGGCCGGGCGTTCTCGCCCGACGATGGGTTCAATTCGTCCGACATCGGAGCGTGCGAGAACCGGTCAAATAAATCGCTTCGCGTTTGTCCTTCGACTTCGCTCGAAAAAATCTCGCTTCGCTCAGGATGACATCCAAGTTTGAATGACGGCTGTCGACCTCGATTTTCTTACAAACCCTCAGAGCAGTTTCATCTGCTGCGCGGCGATGACGGGTGAAAACGATCGTCGATGGATCGGCGAGGGACCGAGACGATCGAGCAGAGCCATATGTTCGGGCGTGCAATAGCCTTTGTGCTCGGCGAGTTCGTACCCGGGATAGAGCGCGTCGTATTCGACCATCATTCGATCGCGCGTCACCTTGGCGATTATCGAGGCGGCCGCGATACAGAAGCTTTTGCGATCGCCGCCGACGATCCGCGTCTGCGGAAGTTCCAGGCCCGGTATGGTTCGTCCGTCGACAAGCACGTGCGCGGGCTGGGTTGCGAGCGCGGCCAGCGCGCGCCGCATCGCCTCCATTGTCGCCCAATAGATGTTGAGGCGGTCGACTTCCTCGACCTGCGCGAGACCCACGCCGATCGCGAGCGCGCGCGACACAATTTGCGGATAGAGTTCTTCGCGCTTCTCGGGTGCAAGCTGCTTGGAATCGTGGACGCCGCGAATGAAGACCTCGGGCGCGAATAATGCGGCCGCTGCCACGACCGGGCCCGCCATCGCGCCGACGCCGACCTCATCCGCGCCGGCGACCGCCTGGATTCCGTCGCGCCACAGCTTGCGTTCGTAGCGAAGGTCCGGATGTCTGGTCCTCATCGTCCGCCCTCCCCATCCTGAAACAGTTTCGCGTCAAACATCTGCACCCCAACGCAACGGCTTCACGCGGCGCAGGAGCGTGGGAAAATCTGTGAAAGATCGATCATGCGAGACGCTTAAGCCGTGCCTTGCGCACTGTTTCCGCCACACCCTCGGGGTCGTATACATCGGTGATTCGAATCACGTAATCGACGCTCGCCGCCGACGCGACGATCACGTCGCCGAGCCCGGTCAAACGCTGGCCGAGCCGGCGAACCACTTCGATCGATCGGATGTCGGAAAGCTCGACTTCGCGCCGACGCGTCGCGAGCAGTCCACGCTGCTCGATGAGCCTATCCGACGTGACCTGCCACGACGCCGATCGATGTATCAGCGGGATGCTCGCCCAGAACAGGAGGCCCAATACGATCGCCAGCAAACCGAGGTGGCCCGTCTGTGGACCTTTAAAGACGAGCGCGATGCCTACGATGGTCAGAAACCCGCCGCCGATGAGCGATCGCGCGTAGAACCACGGCGAACGCCGGATGATGACGATCGCGTATTCGCGCACGCCCGAGGGCTTCGGCTGGGTCATTCGCGCGCCGCATCGCGAACAGAAGGCAGCCTGCGGAGCGCTGTCTAATCCGCACTGGGGACATCTCATTGTGCCGCCACCGCCTGCATCCCTCTCGCGCGCGATTATGCGTGCGCCCGCCCGAAGGGTCAAACCTTGCGGCTCGTCTCTTTTCGCCGGCTGTGGATTCGTGCTAAGCAGCGCCGATGAAGTTCGGACTTTTCAGCATCAATAACGGACCCTGCTCATTTCCCCGAACCGCAGCCGCCGTTGCGCGCGCGGCAGAGAATGAAGGCTTCGAAAGCCTGTGGACGGGAGAGCACGTGATCGTACCCGATCCGCAGGCGCCGCCGTCTCCCGTCGCGCCGGACTTTCCGATGCTCGATCCGATGTCGTCGCTGTCTTTTATCGCGGCGCATACGAAAACGGTGCGGCTCGGAACGGGAATCATCATCCTTCCGCAGCGCAATCCGGTCGTGCTCGCAAAGGAGCTGGCGTCGGTCGACGTTCTATCCGAAGGGCGCCTGATTTTTGGAATCGGCGTCGGATACCTGAAGCCGGAGTTCGACGCGATCGGCGCGCCGTTCGATCACAAGGGTCAGCGTGCGGAAGAATATCTCGGCGCGATGGTCGCGCTGTGGACGATGCCGAAGCCGGAGTTCAAGGGCAAATGGGTTTCGTTCAAAGGCGTCAACACGATGCCGCGGCCGGTCCAGCGGCCTCATCCGGAGATCGTCTTCGGCGGCCATACGCCCGAGGCATTCAGTCGCGCTGCCCGTCTCGCCCGCGGATGGTACGGATTTGCTCTCGACCTCGCAGCGACACAGAAGTGCATCGAAGGTCTTAAGACAGCGTGTCGCGCCACGAATCGGAAATTCGAAGACCTCGAGATCAGCGTCACGCCGCGCGGCAAGATGGACGTGGACCTGGCTCGCCGCTTCGCAGCGCTCGGAGTGCATCGCCTGATTCTGCAGCCCCCGGCCAATAACGAAGAAGGCGTGCTGAAGGTGGTTTCCGAGACAGGCAGCAATCTAATCGGCAAAGTATAAAGCCCGAGATGCCGCCTTACTGGGCGGCGGTTTTTCTGTCGGCACGAGGAATCTGCAGAGCAACTCAAAGCCTCGCAGCGGGACACTATGCGTCCTGATATGCGACGCGCGGCTTTGGCGGTCAATCCTCATCGGTAGAGCGCCAAATTTTCGTCACTTGACAAATTTACATCGCACAAAATTGGCTGCGGCAGCATACGTTTGTCCCTATTCAGCGGGGTTACCTTCGCCGCACGAGCGGCACGAGGATTGCGATAAGCGCAAAGTCGCGTGGCGATGACCACAAGATGACAAAAAGGAGGGGGTCTGAGCGATGAAGCTGGACAGCAGCAATGTTTTGACGGTGAAGGAGCTTTCCGACTATCTCAAAGTTCATCCGTCGACGATCTATCGACAGCTCAAGCGCGGCCGTCTGCCGGCGTTCAAGGTCGGCAGCGACTGGCGCTTCAACGTCGAGTCGATCGACCGATGGCGTCTGGATCAGGACGGATTTCAGGGGCTTCCGTAACCGGATTCGTCGAGGTTTGTAGGGAAGGGGGGAAGCGAGTCGTTGAGGATGTGCCTGGGGGCATCCTCAACGACTCGGCTCTAACGCACGCTGTTAGCGCGCGCCAAGCTCGGCCTGTGTGGCGGTTGCGACGTACTCCATCGACAACCAACCCCGCAGCGGATCGATTCGGTTTAGCCTAACCATCACCGGCGCTTGATTCGCGAGCGACGGCGCCCCGTTGAGCGTGCCGCGCACGCCATAGTCGAGAAGCTCGGCTGAAGCTCCGTCGCGCATCGCCAGCGCCGGCAGTTCGTGATCCGGCAACGATTCCAGATAGCGCAGCGTCCAATAGCGTTTTGCGCGGCGCTCAAGCTCTCTCATCTCCGACTCCGCGGTTTCCGCGCCTGCCAATACCTTGAGAAGTTCGTCCGTCGAATAGGCGGACGCGGAAGGACGGGCGAGGGCGGCAAGAAGCTGACGTTGCAGAACGAGGTCTGCGTAGCGTCGAATCGGAGAACTGAGCTGTGCGTAACAATCCAGCCCGATGCCGGCGTGATATTCGGGATACAGCGACAATCGCGGCCGCTGCCCGGTGAAGTCGCCTCCGGTACGCGGCTGCACGCGATAAATGATCGGTATGCGATTATCGGCGGCGAAGCGCGCGGCGACAAAATTGCTTAGTACCATCAGCTCGCCGACGATTGTCCTGCTCGGCGTGGCGGTATCGAGCATATGGATTTCGATTCTGCCGTCGTCCACGCGCACTTTGCTTTCGCGGCGCTGCACAAGTAGGGCGCCCGCGCGCCGGCGCTGCTCGCGCAACGAGATCGCAGCACCGTGAAGAACTGCCAGCGCGTCCGAGGCCGGGTCTCCCGACATGGGCCGTGCGATCAGCTCGTCTGCGTGCTCGTAGCTCAGCCGCGCGGACATTTGCACACACGACGGATAAATTGACGACTCCAGCACCGTGCCGTCCGGCGAAAGCCTGATATCGGTCGTGAGCACAGGATGCTCTTCACCTTCGCCGAGACTCGCCGCGCGGCACGACACCGCGTCGGGCAGCATCCGAATCGTCGTTTCCGGCAGGTAAACGGTGGTGCCGCGTTCGGCGGCCTCGCGATCCATCGCGCCGTCCTTCGCTACGAAATCCGCCACGAGCGCGATATGAACGCGCACCCTGAGCGAACCGTCGGACATCGACTCGCAACTAAGCGCATCGTCAATTTCGATCGTGTCCTCGTCGTCGATCGTAATCGAGAATCCGCCGTCGACGACCGGTCGCGTTGCCGCCGAGACTGCCGCGGCTTCCACGAGAGCCTCGGGTGAAAATTCCCGTTTGAGTCCTGCGATCACCGCGAAGCGCGGAAGTTTCGGAGCTTCGCCGAGTCGCTGGAGAACCTCGAACGCGACTTCGACCGGATCAACCTCGGGCGCGGCGCTCTCGAGAATTGCAGTCAGATCGCGGCTGCGCGTGAATGGATTTTCGATATAGGGGCGGAACTTCGCGACGAGCTGCGCGGCAACGGCGGAATCGAGCGCTGAATCTCCCTGCAGCACCTGGCGAATCGCGCGCTGGATATCGCGGAACTCGTCCGATCGCATCCGGATTTTTTCCGCCTGGATACGCAGCCTCTCCACCTGCTCGGGCTCGCGCGGCGTAAACTCCATATGACGGCGGACGAAATAGAGACGATCGTTGAGCAGCGCCTCGAGCATCACCGACGCCGCTGCCGTCGAAGACGTGCCGAAAAAAAGTTCCGCCAATTCCGCGGCGGTGAAACTGCGCCCCTGCTCGTGCGTGACTTCCCAGAGCAGGTTCAGATCCAGCTCGGAAGCGAGGCTGCTCCTCTCGGTTTCCAACTCCGACAGCGCCTCCGCCAGACTCGACGCGTCGGCGCGGCGATCGCCGTATCGAACCAGCACGAGATCGCGCGAGATCAGTTTCTCGCGACCGGAAGCGTCCAGAACCGCGATATGGCGATTCTGTTCCCTCGATACCAACCCGGGACGAAAACGACCCTGGTCAAGATATTCGATTATCGACCCGACGTATTTTTGTGTTCCCACCATCGATGGAATCATTTTGACCGGCGCGGGCTTCTAAGACTATATGGGTGGATCGAAGTTGGCCGAAAAACGCAGCCAAACGAGATGCCAGGCAAAAGAATCGAGATCGAATTGCCGGACGAGTTGTTCTCGCAACTAAGCGAGGTCTCCCATATGCTCGGCATCGGGGATCCTGCCGAGGCGGCTGTTATCGCGATCGCGCAATGGGTATCGCGGCGCAAATCGGAACTTGACGATCGGGACCCGCAACAACGCTACTTCATAAACGAGGCGCTGGATGAACTCATCGAAAAAAAGAAATAAGCGGACGTTTGCCACGGCTGGTGTGGTTATCGCAGCCAGCGTCGTCGCAACAGGATTGGCGCTTGCAGCCGGCAAGGGACTCGACGTCGAGATCGCGTACGAAATCAAGGCGCTCAAAATAACGGGGTCGGCCGGCCCTCTATATGTACAGGGCGATGGCCAAAAGCTCGTGTTCTCGGATGTCTCAGGCGCAGTTTTGTCGGCGTCGATCAATGGCGGAAAGGCGACGGAGCTGGCCAGGCTGAAAGGAGCCGGCGGAGTCGCGATCGCTCCGTCTTCGTTCGGATCGAATGGCGCCGCGGTCTTCGTCCTCGCTGCTGCCGACCCGAACGGTCCGTGCGAAGTGATGAAGGTCAGCGGAGGCTCGGCGAGCTCTTTTGCCAAGCTTCCTCACGCCGGCGGAATCGGGGGAGGCAAGGCGTCGGATTGTCGCGATCTCGAATTCGGACCGTCGAGCGGACCCTTCGCCGGCAAGCTCTACGCAGTGACCAACGGGAACGCGAGCGTTTATGAGATCGACGCTTCCGGCAAAGCGAAGGCGTTTGCGACCTTCGAAAAACCGCTTCCTTTCGAAATCATGTCGATCTCGTTCACCGAAGCGAACGATTCGAAAGCACCCAATTCGATGTTGCTGGGAATGAGGCCGCGCACCGAAGTCGCAGCCAAAGTCGGCAGAATCAACGTCATCGACGATAAGGGTCAAATCAAAACCGAGTATCTGGTCGGATTCGTCGCACCCACCGGATGGGGGTACGCGCCGAGCGGTTTCGGCAGCTACTCGGGTCAGTTCTTCATCGCGGACGCGGGCAAGCGCGCAGATAAGAACGACGGCGCGCGCGACGGCCAGGTTTATCGTGTCGACAACAAGGGCGTAGTACGTCCATTCGCGGGCGGGATGGTCGATCCGAACTGTCTGCGATTTGTAGGCAGAACGATGGTCATCGCGGATCCCGCCGAGACCGGCAAGCCGGGGCAGGGCGCGGTCGTCGTCATCACCTCGATGCTGTAGGGAGAGGTCCACTCGCGCGACAACCCTTCGGCTGCGTTGAGGGCAGGTTACGCGCGCGAAAATCGCTGAAAAACGCCGCGCGAATTGCGCGGCGTTTTATTTTGCGCGACGGCCAGTTTACGGCCACGGACGGGTTTCGAT
>Ga0335069_10016574_pt1 | contig 10273 bp, 9 predicted proteins | sample Lox_Sample_11_FD_206714 | JGI IMG/M metagenome (GOLD analysis project Ga0335069, IMG submission 206714) | Soil microbial communities from Loxahatchee National Wildlife Refuge, Florida, United States - Lox_Sample_1.1 | ecosystem: Environmental > Terrestrial > Soil > Wetlands | place: USA: Florida...
AGCAAGATCCTGTCTTTGCCGCTGTTCCCGTGCTACGTCTTTGTGCGAGGTGGACTTGATCGGCGGTTGCAGGTGGTGACGACGCCCGGAATTCACAACATCCTGTACACAGGCGACCAGATTGCGCAGATCCCCGAAGGGGAAGTGAACGCAATCAGGGTCGCAGTCAGCAGCCCGGTACGGATTGAGCCTCATCCATTTCTTCGCTGTGGTGAGAAGGTGCGAGTTACGCGAGGGAGCCTGGAAGGAGTCGTCGGGATCTTGCTGCGCAAGAAGAGTCTTTACCGACTCGTTCTTTCCGTCGAGATGCTGGCGCAGTCGGTAGCCGTTGAGATCGATGCCGCCGATGTGGAGGCGTTGAAGCAGAAGCGGGCGGCAGGTGAAATGCAGGGCCTGATGTCGCAAGTTTCCAGGACGGTCCCTAGTTCTGCAGCGGAAATGGGGCACACGCTCTTGGGCCTGTGAGCGAAGGATGCGGCCGGTCGTTTTACGTTAGTCGTTGCAGATTGCATATTAGCTGCGTATTGCCAGGTTGTGCGGTGCCAGTACCCGTGGTAGGCGATCTTCAACCGGGGTCGGGAGTAGCAGGAGAAAAGATGAAATCGATTGTAAGCAGGTCGATCTACGCGCTCTTTTTGGTTGCGACGGTGTCGTGCCTGGGGTTTGGACAAGTTGCGCCTGCAAGTCAGGCTGATGCGCAGCAGACGGCGGGCTCTTCCGGGACGGCGGAGCCGGCACCTGCTCCAGGGACGAAGGCGCACGATGACTCTTACTTGATCGGGAACGACGACAAGCTTGCGATCAGTGTTTGGAAAGAACCGGACCTAACCAAAACGCTTCCGGTCCGTTCGGACGGCAAGATCTCGTTGCCTCTGGTGGGAGAGATTCAAGCTGCAGGCCGCACGCCTCTGCAACTCGAAACGGAGATCGCCAACCGGCTGAAGAACTACATTACGGTGCCCGAAGTCACCGTGATCGTGGAAGCAATCAACAGCAAAAAGTACAACATCCTCGGGCAGATTGGGAGACCCGGAGCCTATCTGCTGACGTTGTCGACCACGGTGATGGATGCGATTGCGGCAGCCGGAGGGTTTAAGGATTTCGCTAAATCGAAAGGCGTGTACATTCTTCGCCAGAATCCTGATGGAACGCAGACCCGCTTCAATTTCAATTACAAGGATTTCATCAAGGGCAAGAATCTCTCACAAAACATCAAGATCGAGCCGCAGGACACGATCATTGTTCCGTAAAGGCCGACTATGCCTCGAACGAGATTTCTGATTTTCGCGTTGCTGATCAGTTGCGTGCCTCTCTGGTGCCAAGTCGAACCCAGTGCCACGGGAGGTTCGGGAACCGACGACGACGATTCGATGATGACTTTGCCCCCTCAGATCAGCGGTTCGTTTTACCCTTCGGAAACGGGCGGAGAACGACGCGAGAACGTGATGACGGCGGGAGTCCTCTTTACAGCCGGCTACGACGATAACATTCTGGCGGGTCTTGAGACCCATGCGATATCCGCTGAGTCATTCGTTGTTCGGCCGGAAATCTCGATTGCAACCATGACCTCCAGAGTGCGCGGATCGCTGACCTACAGTCCGGGCGTGATGTATTTTCACCCCACGACTGAATTGAATGAAGTGACCCAGAACGCAGTTGCCGATTTCTCGTACCGATGGACGCCGCACACGATTGTGGGAGTCCAGGAGGTTTTTCAGCAGAATTCGACCGCATTGAGCCAGCCCTATACATTGGCTGGCGCGACGCTTTCCGCGACCGGAGCGTTGGAGGGGACGGAAATAATCAATTCTTATGCCGGTCAGTGGTCGGATATGACGTCAGGCCACATGGGTTACCAGTTCAGCAGAAGCAGTATGGTGAGTGCGTCGGGCTACTTTTCCTCGTACAACTTCTCATCGAATGCGAACACATTGGGTCTCTACGATTCGATCGGCGGAGGCGGCGCGGCCGCCTACACGCGGCGGATGTCGCGAACGCAATACTTAGGATTCTCGTACCGATACGCGCTCAATAACACCAGTACTTACGGTGTGACGACGACGAACCAGTTTGGCGAGGCCTTCTATAGCATCAAGTTGCCGAATAACTTCTCTTTGTCGTTGACTGGAGGCCCGGAATATACAACGACGTCGGAAACGGGGCAAGCCACGACACACGCCTGGGACCCGAGCGGGAGCGCAGGGCTCGGTTGGCAAAGGCCACGCAGCAACTATGCGATCAATTACAGAAGGGCTGTAACAGCCGGTTGGGGCCTGTTCGGTACCTTTACCTCCGACGCGGCATCGGCTCTTGCACGCTGGCAGTTCACGCAGCGGCTGGCCGGTTCAGTGAACGGCAACTATGCGAATACGAAGAACGCGACCAATTTGGTTGCAACCTATACGCCGACCGGCCACACGCTGTTTGGCAGAGCAGGCGTGGAGTACAAGCTTGCGGAGCATATCAACTTAGTCGGTGAGTATATGCATCTGCACAACAGCTACTACGGCATACCGGAGTTCTCGCGAGCTCCGAATGACGATCGCGTTTCATTCTCGATTAACTACGGATTCCAAAGACCTTTAGGAAGATAATCATGGCAGATTTTATCGAAGAGCAAAACTCAGAGCAGTCCGAAGTCGAGCGATATCTCGATATTGCACGGCGGCGTGCCCTGTACGTGATCATCCCTTGCTTTCTCACCTGGCTCATTGTGTGGGGATTGAGCTGGGTTCTGCCGCCGCTCTATAAGTCAAGTACGCAGATATTGGTCGAACAGCCGACCATGCCGGCGAACTACGTATCGCCGAACGTCAACGACGATGTGCAAGCGCGGCTGCAAAGCATTACTCAGCAAATCCTGAGCCGCACGCGCCTCATCCTGATCTTGAACAAGCTGCACCTGTATCAAGGGCAGAATATGGACGATGATGACCGCGTTGCCCGTATGCGGAAAGATATCAGCATTGATCTAGTCAAAGACACGCGGAATAACGCAATCACGGCCTTCAGAGTTGCATTTTCGTCGCGCGATCCCCAAGTGGCGCAGCAAGTCACGACTGAACTCACGAACCTGTTTATAGGCGAAAACAACAGGGTTCGTCAGGAAGAGTCACAAAGCACGACCAAGTTTATTCAGAACCAACTCGAGGATGCCCGCGTTCAGCTTGCGCAGCAAGAGGCCAAGGTGAAGGCGTTCGAAGGGACACACGAGGGAATACTGCCGTCGCAGCAAACCAGCAATTTGCAGATTCTGGCTGGGCTCCAGTCGCAGTTGCAGAACGAGCAGGATTCGCTGAGCCAATCCAAGCAGCAGGGAGTGTATCTGCAGGCCGTGATTGACCAGAACCGTGCGGCGCGCAGCCTGCTGCGTCCAGACGGCTCTCCGACAGGTCTGGCGGATGTGAATCAACAGCTGGACAAGTTAAGGGCTCAGCTGGTCGATCTCAGCTCGCGCTACACGGATCAGTATCCCGACGTAGTGAAGCTGAAGGAGCAGATTGCGAAGACGCAGAAGCTGAAGGAAGAACTGTTGGCTGCGCCGAGGAAGCCTGCCACAGATGAATCTCCCTCCGCCACGCGCGACCTGGAAGGGTTTGGCGGGACCACGCCTTTGGCGCAGTTGCAGGGCCAGATGAAAGCCAATCAAGCAGAAATCGCAAATCGAGAGCACCGGATCGAGGAATTGCAGCAACGGATCAACGAATACCAGGGCCGGTTGAATTCCGCGCCTGGGGCAGAGCAAGAGTTTGCGGAAGTGACTCGCGGCTACGACCAATCGAAAGCGATCTACGATGAACTGCTGAAGAAGCAGAACGATTCAGAGATGGCAACCAGCATGGAACTGCTGCAGCAAGGCGAGCATTTCACCATGTTGGATCCTCCGAGCCTGCCGACCAAGCCAGATTTCCCGAACAGGCTGAAGTTCTGCGGTATTGGTTTGGGGCTGGGACTGGCAATGGGGATCCTCGTAGCTATCGGGTTCGAGTTTGCAGACGACCGGATTCACAATGAAGCAGACTTGCGGTCGATGCTCCCCGCGGCGATTCTTTCCGAGGTACCCGAGGTCGTGCATGCTTCCGACATCTCGAAAAGGAATCGGCGTTTAGCACTAGGCTGGGCCGTGTCAACGATCGCGGTTCTCGCGATCTTAACAGGCACTACCATCAGCATCATCACAGGTTAGGACGACTGCGAAATGTACAAAGCCTACTTTCAACTGACGCGCAATCCCTTCGATCTCACGCCGGATCCGACGTGCTTCGTTCCGACTGAGCGACATAACGAGACGCTTGCTGCGTTGTACTACGGCGTTCGGCGCCACAAGGGGATTATTGCGGTTACCGGTGAAGTAGGAACGGGCAAGACACTCCTGCTTCGTTGCCTTCTGCGGCTTTTGGAGGAGAGCAGAGACATTTCGTATGCCTATCTGTTCAATAACCGGCTGAGTGCGACTGAGTTTCTGCAATACATGATGATGGATTTCGGGCTGCCCGCTACGGGGAAGAACAAGTGCGAGATGTTGTTTGACCTGAGCCAGTTCCTTGTATCTCGATCTTCAAGACAAATGACCACGGTGCTGATCGTCGACGAGGCGCATCTTCTGTCGGACGAATTACTGGAAGAAGTGAGGCTTCTGTCCAATCTTGAGACCTATGACGATAAGTTGTTGCAGATCGTTCTGGTGGGTCAACCGGAACTCGATGAAAAGCTGGATTCCAAAGGCCTCCGGCAATTGAAGCAAAGAATCGCGCTCCGGACACATCTGATGCCTCTCAGTTTTGAGGAGACGCAGAGATATATTGAGCACCGGCTGGAAGTGGCGGGTGCAACATCAAACGCGAGTTCCATTTTTACACCGAAAGCGGTGTCGCTGATTTACCGTTACGCCCGAGGTTTTCCTCGACTCATCAACTCTATTTGCGAAAACACTCTGATCACGGCGTATGCGAAGCAGGTATCCACTGTAACTCCGGAGATCGTGAAATCGGTGGCAGGAGAGTTTCGCTTGGATGGTGCTTTGCCTGAAGAAGAGCGGTCGGCGAGTGGCAAAGGGATGTTCGCACAACGAAGCAACGGCCACCATCCGGATATCGACGTTGCCATTGAAGACGAAGTTGCAAGCGATTCAGAGCAGACGCGCTTATAGCCCAGGAAGGATAGAAGAGAATGAGCCAAATATTCGACGCATTGCAGAGATCCGAGGCCGAACGGGCTGGATCGGCCGAGGCACCCCTGGAGGCAGCCGATATCCTGCGGCGGGCAGAGCAACTGGCAGCGACAAAGTGGGAGAACCAGTCGCTGCTGGGAACTGCGGATACTCTGCATCCGGAAGATCTCGACCGACTGAAAGCGCAGTCGCAAACAGATTTTGATGGTTCCGAGCGGCAGGCCGTCGCGACAGCCGAAGGGGATAATCGGCTGCGCCTTCTGAGCCAGTTCTCTACGTTACCGTTTTCTGTGGCGCCGGAGAATCGGCTTGTCTCGATTACAGATCCCGATAGTGCCGCCTCGGAAGCTTTTCGGCTTCTCGGAGTCAGGCTGCGCGACTTGGCGCGCACCAGGCCGCTGAAGAAGGTGTTGATCACCAGCACGATTCCGCAAGAGGGAAAGACCACAGTTGCAGCCAACCTGGCGTTTACATTGGCGCGCTCGACCCAGCAGAAGGTCCTGCTTCTCGAAGGCGACGTGAGGCGGCCGGCAATCACGGCGATGCTCGGACTGCAAGGAAACCCGGGAATCTGCGAGTGGCTGCGGGGAGATCAGAAGTTGACAAACTGCGTTTACTCGCTTGGCGAGACAGGTATCTGGATCATCCCTGCTGGAAAGTCGCCGCAAAACCCGCTTGAGGTTCTGCAATCGTCGAAGCTGAATGCCTTGATGGCGCAATTATCCGACTGGTTTGATTGCGTGGTGATCGATTCGCCTCCCGTTCTGCCGCTGGCCGATACCAGCGTATGGATGAGACTGGCTGACGGAATTATTCTTGTTGCCCGTCAAGGGGTCTCAGAAAAGAAGCAGCTTCAAAAGGGCCTCGATGCAATTGATCCCCAGAAGCTGATTGGATCTCTGCTCAATTGCTCCAAGGGATCTCCGCACAGCCACTATTACTACTGAAATGAGTCGGCGGCGTCCGTCTCAAACTGCTCCGTTCACACAGAGCCGAAAGAATAGAGCTAGATCACTTACCGTTATATTGCATGGAAAGAATTTCTAGAGTCTTCTCAGAAGGGAGAAGGGTCGTGACTACACGTCAGGACAGAGCTGCTAACATAGCCGACGCGATCTCGCAGGCGGCGTCGCAGTTGGAGCGGCGTGCGTTGAATGAAGACGCCTTTAAGCGAGTCATTGCGATTGAGCGGAAGCGCACAGAGCGATCCCAGTCCCCGTTTGTCCTCATGTTGCTTGAGGTAACCAATCATCAAAACCTTGACCGGACAAAGCGTGCGCTCGACTGCATCATGACGGCACTCCTTGCCGCTTGCCGAGACACGGACCTGGTTGGATGGTACGCAGAAAACTCGGTCATAGGAGTCATGTTCACCGGGTTGGTTGTTAAGGACAGGCACTCGATTCTGAGCGCGATACTCAATCGAGTCTCCGAGACACTGAGGAACGAACTGACATTCGAGCAGTTCAGCCAGGTCAGCATTTCGTTTCATATTTTTCCTGACGATTGGGAGAACGATAAGCCGGGAACGCCGAGCAATACGGCGCTGTATCCAGACCTGACGGATCACAAAACAAGCCGGAAATCGCTTTTGTTAATGAAGCGAGTTATCGATCTGCTAGGAAGCTTGGCCCTCACGATGTTGTGTCTGCCGTTCTTTATCGTGATTGCGATCGCAGTAAAGGCGTCCTCGAAGGGACCTATCCTGTTCAGACAGGAACGTGTAGGGCAGTTTGGTCAGAGTTTCACGTTCTTGAAGTTCCGTTCGATGTATGTGAATAACGATCACACGGTTCACCGCGAATTTGTCACAAAGCTCATCGCCCAGGAGCAAGCAACCGGGACACCTTCGGAAGGTAAAGCTGTTTATAAGTTGACCAACGACAAGCGTGTAACGCCGATAGGCAGATTCCTGCGCAGGACTAGCTTGGATGAATTGCCACAGCTGATCAATGTACTTCGGGGAGACATGTCCCTTGTTGGACCCAGGCCGCCCATCCCTTATGAATTGGCGGCGTATCAAACTTGGCACCGTCGCCGGGTCCTCGAGGTGAAACCTGGGATCACCGGCCTTTGGCAGGTGACAGGGAGAAGCCGGGTAAAGTTTGACGAAATGGTGCGCCTCGACCTGAGATACGCGACCTCCTGGTCACCTTGGCTTGACGTCAAAATACTTCTCCTCACGCCTCTGGCTGTGCTTAGAGGATCGGGCGCGTACTAAAGCAGGGGCTCGGCCGGGCCGATGGGAGCTTCGCAACAATGAATAGAGTTAATAGCATTTCCGCTTAGAGTGGAAGACGGAGAAAGATCGTGAATTTCGGGGTTATAGGATATGGTTATTGGGGCCCTAATATCGTCCGGAATCTGGTGAACCTTGAAGGGTCGCAAGTGGTTGCGATCGCCGAGATTAGTGATGCCGCCCGTGCCAGGGCGCAAAAGGCCTATCCGGGGCTCAAGGTAACGAAAGACGCTTCGGAGGTGATCAATTCTCCGAAGATCGACGCCGTTGCGGTGGTATCGCCTGTCTGGACGCACTACGAACTGGCGAAAGCCGCCTTAATGCAGGGAAAGCACGTCTTCGTCGAAAAGCCCTTCACGAGTAATACGGCCCAGGCAGAGGAACTCATCAATCTGGCACAGCAAAAGAACCTGAGAATCATGGTGGATCACACGTTTCTGTTTACAGGAGCGGTACGCAAGATCCGCCAGCTCGTGGATGAGAATGCTCTCGGTAACCTCTATTATTACGACTCGACGCGAGTCAATCTTGGATTGTTCCAGCACGATGTGAATGTGCTCTGGGATCTGGCTCCGCACGATCTGTCGATCATGGACCACTTGCTGAAGGATAAGCCGGAGGCTGTAGTCGCGACGGGGCAGGGGCACTTGAACGGCCATGAAGATGTGGCATTCATGACTGTCTATTTCCCGGAGAAGGTGATTGCGCATATTAACGTGAACTGGCTCTCGCCGGTAAAGGTCAGAACGACGCTGATCGGCGGAGAGAAGCGGATGCTCGTGTGGAACGATCTTGCGGCAGACGAGAAGGTAAAGGTCTACGACAAGGGTGTGAAGATTACGAGCCGAGAAGGGGTGTACGACCTTCTGGTGAGTTACCGTTCCGGCGATATGTGGGCCCCTCAAATCGAGCAGGTGGAGGCGCTACGCCACGAGATGGGATATTTTGTCGAGTGCGTTTCGAATAACCAGGAGCCCTTCAACAACGGCTGTGCGGGCTTAAGGGTTGTACAGATGTTAGAGGCCGCCAGTGAATCGTTAGCGAAGAAGGGCGCGCTGGTATATCTGTGAGCTCTCTGAACTCCATTGCAGACGATGTAAAGTTCGGTCAGAACGTCCGGCTCGCGCGATTTATCAATTTGTATGGCTGTGAGATCGGGGACGACACGAAGATAGGTACGTTTGTCGAGATTCAGAAGAACGCGGTGGTAGGAAAGCAATGCAAGATCTCGAGTCACACGTTTATCTGCGAAGGCGTCGTTATTGAAGACGGCGTATTCATCGGTCACGGCGTGATGTTCATCAACGATTCGTATCCCCGGGCCACGACCGGTGATGGAAAGCTGCAAACGGAAGCGGACTGGAAGGTCGAGAAGACCGTGATAAAGAAGGGTGCATCAATCGGGTCCGGAGCAACGATCCTTGCCAATGTGACAGTAGGTGAAAACGCTATTGTCGGGGCTGGAAGTGTTGTGACCCGGGATGTACCTCCTAATTCAATCGTCGCAGGAAACCCGGCACGGCTCCTGCGCTATATAGAACCAGGTAAAGAGGCGAATCATGCAAGCACCGAATAGTATCCCGTTTCTCGATCTTGTCGCTCCTCACGTTGAACTGGAAAAGGAACTGACTGAAGTCTTCCGCAAAGCGCTCCTGAGCGCAGGTTTTGTCGGCGGACCCATGGTGGAGGAGTTTGAGCGGGATTTCGCCAAGTTCTGTGATTCGAATTACGCCGTTGCGGTCAATAGCGGTACGGATGCGCTGCGCTTCGCGCTGATGGCATGTGGGGTCCAAGCTGGGGACGTTGTGGTGACGGTGCCGCACACGTTCATTGCTACGACAGAAGCAATTTCGCAGGTTGGTGCGACCCCCGAGTTCATTGATATCGACGAAGAGACCTACAACCTCTCGCCCTCCAGACTGAAAGAGTATCTGGAACGCGACTGCGTGCGCGACAACACGGGGCGGCTGCTGAGCCGCCGGAGCCAGAGACCAGTCAAAGCAGTTGTCCCAGTTCACCTTTATGGACAGATGGCCGATATGGATCCGATTCTCAGGCTGTGCAGGGAGTACGATCTCGTGTTGGTTGAAGACGCATGCCAGGCGCATGGGGCAAAGTACTTCTCGCGAGAGATGAATCGATGGATGACCGCCGGGTCAATGGGCAACGCAGCTGGCTTTAGTTTCTATCCGGGAAAGAACCTGGGGGCGTGCGGTGAGGCCGGCGCTGCAACGACCAATGATCCTTCGGTCGCAGCCAAGATGCGCATGATTCGAGATCATGGGCAGGCCACGAAGTACTACCACGACATGGAAGGCTACAACGGGAGAATCGATGCAATCCAGGCAGGGCTGCTGCATGTTAAGTTAGGCCATCTGGAGGCATGGAACAACCTGCGGCGCGAGCACGCGGCTGAGTATAATCGTCTCCTGGCCGGCCATGCTGAAGTTGTGCGCCCGCACGAGCCAGCGTGGTCGCGCGCGGTGTACCACCTGTATGTGGTTCGCGTACACGATCGTGACCATCTTATTCAATATCTAAAAGAGAAGGGGATTGGTAGCGGAATCCATTACCCGATCCCGCTGCACTTACAAAAGGCGTATGCCGATAGAGGCTATGCCGCAGGCGATCTTCCGGTTGCGACGCGCATTGCGGGGGAGATTGTCTCTTTACCGATGTTCCCCCAGTTGACCGGCGAGCAACAGGCGAGAGTAATCGATGAAGTTCTCGCTTTTGCCAGCGGCTCCAAGAATGGATCGGAGCCGGAAGCTGCTGTCAGCGGAGCAGCAACTACGCGCTCCTAATTGGATCGTCCTTCCTGTACGCCGCCAACGCCTGTTCCAGGCTGCAGCGCACTACTAATC
>Ga0335069_10016575_pt1 | contig 10273 bp, 9 predicted proteins | sample Lox_Sample_11_FD_206714 | JGI IMG/M metagenome (GOLD analysis project Ga0335069, IMG submission 206714) | Soil microbial communities from Loxahatchee National Wildlife Refuge, Florida, United States - Lox_Sample_1.1 | ecosystem: Environmental > Terrestrial > Soil > Wetlands | place: USA: Florida...
GCGACGCGTTGAAGCGGCCGGGCGTTATCACCGCGACGTTCTTCATCGGCTACGGGCTCGCGCGCAGTTTTTGCGAATTCTTCCGCGAACCGGATGTGCAACTCGGCTTCTTGTGGAGCTCAGGGTGGCTGACCATGGGCATGCTGCTGTGCGTGCCCTTGATCCTCATCGGCCTCGTCCTGCTCGCGATCGTCTTGCGCCGCAAGCCGGCCGCCAGCGCCAAGCCAATCAGCGCCGCGCCGGTCGGCAAAAATGGCTGAGCCGCGCACGCCGCTCGATGCCGAAATCCGCCGCCTGATCGGCGTCGCCGGGCCGATGCCGGTCGCCGAATATATGCAGCTGTGTCTGACGCATCCGCAGCACGGCTATTACATCAATCGCGATCCGCTCGGCTCCGGCGGCGATTTCGTCACTTCGCCGGAGATCAGCCAGATGTTCGGCGAACTCATCGGGCTGTGGATGGCCGCGGTGTGGCAGCAGATGGGCGCACCGGAAAATGTGCGCGTCATCGAGCTCGGGCCGGGCCGCGGCACCCTGATGCACGACGCGTTGCGGGCGGTGAGAATAATCGAGGACTTCCGCAATGCCATGGTCGTGCATCTCATCGAGATCAGCCCGGCGCTGCGGCAGGTGCAGCAGCGCACGCTCGAAAGTCTCCACGTGCCGCTGTTGTGGCACATGCGGCTCGAAGAGGTGCCGCCGGGCCCGTGCATCATCATCGCCAATGAGTTCGTCGATGCGCTGCCGGTGCACCAGGCCGTCAAGCAAGCCAGCGGCTGGCACGAGCGGGTGATCGACGTCGCGCCCGACGGCAATTTGAGCATCGTCGCAGCGGCCGAGCCGTTGCCGCATTTCGAAGCGGCGCTGCCGCGCGGATTGCGCAAGGCGCCGGAAGGCGCCATCTTCGAATGGCGCGCCGACAGTCTGGCGCTCGAGCTCGGACGGCGCCTGCGCGACGATGGAGCGGCCTTGATCATCGACTACGGCCATGCCCAGTTCGGCCTGGGTGACACGCTGCAGGCGGTCGCCGGACATTCCTTCACCGATCCGTTTCGTGCGCCGGGCAATGCCGACCTCACCGCGCATGTCGACTTCGAGGCCTTGGCACAATGTGCCGAAAGCATGGGCGCGCGCATTCACGGGCCGATCCGCCAGCGCGACCTGTTCATGCGGCTCGGTATCGTGCAGCGCGCCACCGCGCTCAAAGCCAATGCGTCGCCCGGCAAGGCCGCGGAGATCGATGTCGCCTTGGCGCGCCTGATCGCCGAAGGCGCGCGCGGCATGGGCGAATTGTTCAAGGCGATCGCGATCGCTGCGCCGCGATTGGGCGCACTTCCGGGGTTCGAGGAGACTTCATGAAGCTTCACGCGCAGTCGCTGACGCTGACCGGCATTCGCCATGCCTTCTTCACCCGCGCCGGCGGCGTGTCGGGCGGGGTCTATGCGAGCCTCAATGGCGGCACCGGCTCCAAGGACGATACAGCACACATCGCGGAAAACCGCGCGCGCATGGCGGCAGAGCTTGGCGTCGAGCCGCGCCGCTTCCTCACCCTCTATCAGGTGCATTCACCCGACGTCGTTGTCGCCGAAAGCCCGTGGCCGGCCGGCGAGCGGCCGCGCGCCGACGCCATCGTCACTCGCATGCGGGCGCTCGCCATCGGCGTGACCACGGCGGATTGCGGGCCGATCCTGTTCGCCGATCCGAAAGCCCATGTGATCGGGGCCGCGCATGCCGGCTGGCGCGGCGCGCTGTCGGGCGTCATCGAGGCGACCGTCGCCGCCATGGAGCGGCTCGGCGCGGCGCGCGGCGACATCCGCGCCGCCATCGGGCCGATGATCCGGCAGGCCAATTACGAGGTCGGCGCCGACCTGATCGACCGGTTCGCCGCCGACGACCATGCTTCAAGCCGTTTTTTCGCACCCGCCGTCCGCGACCGCCATGCCCTGTTCGACCTGCCGGGCTATATCGCGCTTCGCCTGGCGCGCGCCGGCGTCGGTCACGTCGAGGATCTCGGCCTGTGCACCTATGCCGATCCGGAGCGCTTTTTCAGCTATCGCCGCACCACCCACCGCGCCGAGCCGGATTACGGCCGGCACGTCAACGCCATCGTCCTGGAGGGCGAGTAGCGAAGAGGCAGTTGGCTTCGGCACCCCTTTTGCCCTCCCTTCGCCCCGCACCATTCGCGATTGGCGCACGACCCATTAACCCTGATCCGTTGAAGTCATTGGGATTGCAGCAGAAAAAGCTGCGGGGAAAGTCTTTGAATCGTATTGCCAGCCCCAAAAGCGGCTTGTATCAGGTCCGTTTAAGCGTCGGCGCGCGAGGAGAGCAGGAATGGCGGGCAATAACGGGGCAATCAAGCTCGTCTCCGGCAATTCCAATCCGACGCTGGCCCACGCGATCGGAACCCATATCGGCAACCCGCTGACCAAAGCGGTGGTGCGCCGCTTCGCCGATATGGAAGTGTTCGTCGAGATTCAGGAAAACGTCCGCGGGGCCGACGTCTTCGTCATCCAGTCGACGTCGTTTCCCGCCAACGACCATTTGATGGAATTGCTGATCATCATCGACGCGCTGCGGCGCGCCTCGGCGCGGCGCATCACCGCGGTGATCCCCTATTTCGGCTATGCCCGGCAGGACCGCAAAGTCGGCCCGCGCACGCCGATTTCAGCGAAGCTCGTCGCCAATCTCATCACCAATGCCGGCGTCGATCGCGTGCTCACGCTCGACCTGCATGCCGGCCAGATCCAGGGCTTCTTCGACATCCCGACCGACAATCTGTTCGCCGCCCCGGTCATCCAGCGCGACATCAAGGAGCGCTTCGACCTGAGCAAGGTGATGGTGGTGTCGCCGGACGTCGGCGGCGTGGTGCGGGCGCGGGCGCTGGCCAAACGCATCGATGCGCCGCTCGCCATCGTCGACAAAAGGCGCGAGCGGCCGGGTGAGTCCGAAGTCGCCAATGTCATTGGCTCGGTCGACGGCCGCATCTGCATTCTCGTCGACGATATCGTGGACTCCGGCGGCACGCTGGTGAACGCCGCCGACGCGCTGCTCGAAAAGGGCGCCAAGGACGTCTACGCCTATATCACCCACGGCGTGTTGTCGGGCGGCGCCATCGCCCGCGTCGGCAATTCACGGCTCAAGGAACTGGTGATCACCGACTCCATCATGCCGACCAAGGCGGTCGAAGAGTCCAAGAACATCCGCGTTCTGACCATCGCCAAGCTGATCGGCGAAGCGATCAATCGCACCGCCGCCGAAGAGTCGGTCTCGAGTCTGTTCGACTGACGCCCCGCTTTCCCACTCCACAGTGCCGTTGAGTCAACTTGTCGCAGAGACGACTGTGGACGGTCATAAATCGAATATTGTGTGCCGCGGCCAAATCACTTCATGACTGCCGGTATCGGTGCCGATTGAAGCGCTTACTAACTCTTGCGCAGACTTTGGCGGAAGGAAACAAGCCGATTATAGTCGGTGGGGCGGCTGATTCGCGGTGTTGAGTCAATTCGCAGTCGGGAATTGTTCCTGCGTCAAATCGTTCCGTTCGGCGGCGCCGGCCTTTCTGTGTCGACGCGCAGATGGATTCGTTTTGACCCCTTTCGAAGTACCAGTGGCGTGCGCATTTCCACTTCAGGCGGCTCCTGTGGAGGCGGCATGTCCTTAATCGAATTTGCCAAAGATCAGACTCAGAATCCCCTCGATGTGGTCGAGCACATGGCCGCCGGCAACAATTGGCCGTTCGAGCGCGCCAGCGACGACGAGATCGGGCTTGCCGTCACCGGCCGCTGGACCAATTACCAGGTCTCGTTCACCTGGATGAGCGACATCGAGGCGCTGCATCTGGCTTGCGCCTTCGACATGAAGGTTCCGGAGCAACGCCTGCCGCAAGTGCAGCAGCTCATCGCCATGATCAACGAGCAATTGTGGATCGGGCACTTCGACGTCTGGATGCAGAACGGCATGGTGATGTTCCGCCACGCGCTGGTTCTGGCCGGCGGCACCGCTGCCTCGGACCGGCAATGCGAAGCGGTGCTCGGCACCGCGCTGGATTCCTGCGAGCGCTATTTCCCCGCCTTTCAATTTGCGATCTGGGCCGGCAAAACGCCGCGCGAGGCGATGGACGCGGCCATGTTCGAGACCGCAGGCGAAGCGTGAGCGCAGCTTCGCAGTCGCTGCGCGATTTCTCCGGCCTGCTCGTTCTGCTCGGTGCCGGCAAGATGGGCGGCGCACTGCTTGAAGGCTGGCTGCGGCTCGGGCTCGATCCGAAAAATGTCGCGGTGATCGAACCGGCGCTGACAGCGGAAATCGCCGAGCTGACGCAGCGCGGCCTGCAGATCAATCCGCCTTTGCGCGCGCTCAAAGACGCAGCCGCCATCGTGCTCGCGGTGAAGCCGCAAGTGGCGCCGCAGGCGATCCCGCCGCTTGCGCCGCTCGTCGGACCCAAAACCGTAGTCGTATCGATCATGGCCGGCCGCACGCTCAAGTTTTTGGCTGACGCGCTGGTAAAGCCCTGCGCCATCGTGCGCGCCATGCCGAACACGCCGGCCGCGATCGGCCGCGGCATCACCGTTGCGGTGGCGCGCAACACCGACGACGCCCAGCGCGCGCTCGCCGACCGTTTGCTGTCAGCAACCGGGGTGGTCGAGTGGACCGATGACGAAGCCTTGATGGATGCGGTGACTGCGGTGTCCGGCTCAGGCCCCGCCTATGTGTTTCTTCTCGCCGAAGCGCTGACGCAGGCCGGGACCGCCGCCGGACTGCCGAAGGAGCTTGCGGCAAAACTCGCGCGCGAAACCATCGCCGGCTCGGGCGAACTGCTGCACCGCTCGCCGCTCGACGCGGCCGTTCTGCGCGAGAGTGTCACCTCTCCCGCCGGCACCACGGCGGCGGCGCTCGCCGTGCTGATGGGCCAGGACGGCTTGACGGCGCTGATGGAAAAGGCAGTCGCGGCGGCGACCGCACGCTCGCGCGAACTCGGCGGCTAGACCTGCGCTGCCGTGCTTCTGACGGTCTTGGAACCGCGCCCTCGCCATCCTAAATGTAGCAATGATCGTTCTTGCGCCGGTCAAGCGTACGAGGAGCGTTAGTTCATGGCCCGTCGACCCTCCCGCAAATCAGCTGCCAAAAAAGGATCCGCTGGCAAGAGCGCCGCAGCGCCACTGCCGCCGGGAGCCAGCGACCGCGACAAGATCATCGCGGCTTTCCTGAATCTGCTGGCCGAGAAAAGATTCGAACAGATCGGCCTGGCCGAGATCGCGGAAGCCGCCGGCGTGTCGCTGGTTCAGTTTCGCGACGAATTCGCCTCGCCGCTTGCGATCCTCGCTGCTCACATCAAGGATACCGATCGCATTGTACTTGCGTCCGATTTCAGCGACATGGCCGAGGAGCCGCCGCGCGAGCGCTTGTTCGATGTGCTGATGCGCCGGCTCGAGATCCTGACCCCGCATCGCGAAGCGATACGCTCGCTGCTGCGTTCAGCGACGCGCAATCCGCCGCTGGCGATGGCGCTGAACGGGCAGGCGGTACGTTCGCAGCAATGGATGCTGACGGCAGCCGGGATCGGCGCCGCCGGCCCGCGCGGCATGCTGCGCGCCCAGGGGCTCTCGCTCCTGTTCGGCTCGGTGCTGCAGACCTGGGTCAACGATGACGACCCAGGCCTCGCCCGCACCATGGCGGCGCTCGACCGGGCGCTCAGCCGCGGACAGCGCTTTGCCGGCGTGTTCGAGGATGTGTTCGGCCTGCCTGCCCGGCTATGCCGGTTGCGGCCGCGTCGTCGCCGGCGATCCTCCGACGGCGACTCCGAAGAAGTCGCCGCTGCGTAATCGCGGCACGCTCAACGTCGGTTCTCAAGTACAGACCCGGATTTTCCCGATTGCGACATAAGGCAGTCGCGTTGACCGCGCCCCAATGAACACCTGCACCGACATCCACATCTTTTTTTCTTGAGACTTCTTCTTTATCAATCCAAGATGATCTTAAGTGTTAGACAAATAACAATCTCGGATATTATTATTTGTCTGGTTCAATCTCGACTTTTACCACGAATTACCTAAGCATTCATCACGTCATCAAAGCTTAGAATAGCTATAAAGAGTGTTTTTGCTTTGCAAAGACATTCTGCGTCGGCTACTGAACAGGCCAGATCGCAACAAGCCGCTGCCGGACTTCCCGTAAATGATCGTCTGCTCTTGTAATGTGCTGACCGACCACGACGTACGCTCGACGTTATCGGAGGGCGAAGGCGCCCCGCGCACCACGGGTCAGGTGTATCAGTGCCTGGGCTGCAGCGCGCAATGCGGACGCTGCGCACGCACCATTCGCCGCATCATGAACGAAGCTCTTGGTACGGCCGAGTTGGACGCCGCCGAAACGGTGTGCTGCCGGCAGGCGCGTTCCGAGCCTTCGTCTTAAGCTTTCATCCCAGCCGAATTCAAGAAATCCGGAACAGGGCGCCTTCCAAGGACAGACCTGTCTTTGCGCCCTCATTGGAATACTTATAATCTACGCGTGCCCGGACGCGGTTCGGGACTACCGATCAATGCAGGAGTGAGACATGAAGGGCGAGCCTGGCGTCATCGATTTTCTCAATAAGGCGCTCCGGCACGAACTGACTGCGATCAATCAGTACTGGCTGCATTATCGGCTGCTCGACAATTGGGGCTACAAGTCACTGGCCAAGCAATGGCGCAAGGAATCCATCGAGGAGATGGAACACGCTGACAAGCTGGTCGAGCGCATCATCTTTCTGGACGGCTTTCCCAATATGCAGGTGCTCGATCCGCTGCATATCGGCCAAAACGTCAAGGAAGTGCTCGATTGCGACCTCGCCGCCGAAATGTCGGCGCGCGCCCTTTACGAAGAGGCCGCAACGCATTGCCACAGCGTGCGTGACTACGTCTCACGCGATCTGTTCGAAAAGCTGATGCATGACGAGGAGGAGCACATCGACTTCCTCGAAACCCAGCTCGACCTCGTCGCCAAGCTCGGGCTCGAGCTCTACGCCCAGCATCACATCGGCGAGCTTGAGGACGACAAGGACTGAACGGTCCCCAACGCCCGAATCTCGGAAGCTGCTGCCGCGACGTGCGCGAATAATCGCGCGTAGAAAAGTTCCGCGCGCCACAATGGTTGACGAAATCTGAAGAAGCGTCGCTGCGGGCCGCCCATGCAGCGGCAGGGTTCTACAGCGTGCAGCCGTTAAAATTCATGGTTAAGAGTTAAGGTTAAGACCGGCTTAAGCATTTGCTGCCACCTTCGCCCCGTCTCCAACGACGTGCGCTGCCCGCATGCGCGCGCCTCGTCGCAGAAAGGACGAAGCCATGTTTAGCGTCAAAACACTCTTGCCCGCCGCAGTGGCGGCGATGGTCAGCACCGCGGCATTCGGCGCCGATTTGCCGATGCCGCAGCCGGTCTATCAGCAACCCGTTGTCGCCGAGCCTTGTTGCGCCAGCGCCTGGTATCTGCGGGGCGAGGTCGGCGTCGGCATCATGAACCGGGCCAACCTGATCTACGAGCCGGCCCCGGCCAATATCGGAAACGGTTTCCAGTTCCAGCATTGGTCGATCGACGACACGGCGATCTTCGGCGTCGGTGTCGGCTACGAGTTCAACAACTGGTTCCGTGCCGACGTGACCGGCGAATATCGCACCAAGGCGGCCGTCAATGCGTTCGGTGTCACAATCGGCCCCACCACGTTTGGCGATGCCTATACCGGCTCCATCAGGTCGGTCGTCGTGCTCGCTAACGGCTATATCGATCTCGGCACCTGGAACTGCCTGACGCCCTTCGTCGGCGCCGGCGTCGGCGTCGCATTCAATCAGCTCGCCGACTTTGTCGATACCGGCTTCGCGGCATCGGGCGGCGCCGGCATTGGTACCAACCCGACCGAGACGCATCTGGCCTGGGCACTCCATGCCGGTATCTCTTATGCGGTGACGCAGAACTTCACCGTCGAGCTCGCCTACCGGTATCTGAACTACGGCTCGATCACTGATACCGTCCACTGCCTCGCCAGTTGCTCCGCCGACTCCTTCAAGTGGGACAATCTGTCTTCGAACGACCTCATGCTCGGCGTGCGCTGGCGCTTCCCGCCCGCGACCGGCATCGTGGTGCCGCCGCCGGCCATTTCCACCCGCGGCTGACCGCTTAGCCAACCAAACGGCTAAAACGGCGCGGGCGACCGCGCCGTTTTTATTTGCGGTCCGCGAATCATTTCAGGCCGGCGCTGCTGGCCAGCCGGGTTCCGGTCGCCCCCGAAAAGCCCCGGTGCCGCGGCCGGGGCGGCCAACCGAGCTAACACTCCATTAAGGTTAATGCCTGATGATCGCGCCCGACGATGAAAGGGCGCGGCTGATGCGTTGGGTCATCTGTGCTGCAATTGTTGGTGCTCTGGCGCCAAATCTATTGCTGGCGCCACCTGCAAATGCCGCCGATCTCGACCAATTGCGCGGCCCGTTGACGGTTGGCCCGGCGGCGTTCACGCGCTGGGCTGGCTTCTATGCCGGCGGCCAATTCGATTATTCGAGCGGCAACACAGACTTTTCCAAAGCGACCGGGCCACTGATCTCTAACAGCGGACAAAACCTGGCTTTGGTGACCATCGCGCAGATCAACACGTGGAACCCGCTGAACAGCAATTCCAATGCGAACGCGACCGGCTGGGGCGGATTCGTCGGTTACAATACCCAGTGGCAGGATCTGATCCTCGGCATCGAGGCCAATTACACGCACGCCCCTTTCAACACGGTCGCGACCGTGACCCCGCTTGACCGCGTCGTGAGCGTGGCTGGCCTTACGGATTCGGTGCATATGACCGGCTCCGGTTCGCTTTCGATCTCGGACTTCGGCTCGGTGCGGGCGCGCTTTGGCTACGTCTTCAACAATTTCTTGCCCTACGGCTTTGCCGGCCTCGCTCTGGGGCGTGGCAGTTACAATGTCACCGCGGATGCATCCGGCCAGCAGAGCACGGGCAGCGTGCCGTGCACTCCGGCCCCAGGAACGTGTGTCGACTACGACATCGGGGGCGCCACTGGTAAATCCAATACCCTGCTCTACGGCTTTGCCGTGGGCGGCGGCGTCGACTGGGCGGTGACGCAGAACATCTTCCTGCGCGGCGAATACGAGTTCATCCAATTCGCGCCGGTGGCGAATATCACCGCGACGATCTCCAGCGTCCGCGCCGGCGCCGGCTTCAAGTTCTAAGATTCCTTTCTTCCAAGAGCTTTGCCGCAAGATCTTTCCGGCACGACTTTCCGGAATCGACCGCGCCGCGCCCTCCGTACCATCCCGCATTGTCATTTGCTGACGTGACGCTTGACGTCGCGGCCGCGAATCCTTAATTCCGACGGCGGGCCACCCCTCCCCACCGAGGGGCGACTATCTGGAAGGATAGATCATGACGTTGAATCCGCCTGCCGTGCGGCCGCAAGTGCCGCATTTTTCGTCCGGCCCCTGCGCCAAGCGCCCCGGCTGGGCCTCGCAAAACCTCAAAGACGCCCTCCTCGGCCGCTCGCACCGCTCCAAACCGGGCAAGGCGAAGCTCAAGCGCGCCATCGATCTCACCCGCGAGATCCTGCAGGTACCGGCCGATTATCGCATCGGCATCGTTCCGGCCTCCGACACCGGCGCGATCGAGATGTCGCTGTGGTCGCTGCTCGGCCCGCGGCCGATCACCATGCTGGCCTGGGAATCCTTCGGCGAAGGCTGGGTCAGCGACGTCGTCAAAGAGCTCAAGCTCAAGGATGTGACGACGCTGAAAGCCGGTTACGGCGAGTTGCCCGACCTGAACAAGGTCGATCCGGCCAGCGACGTGGTCTTCACCTGGAACGGCACGACCTCGGGCGTCCGCGTTCCCAATGCCGATTGGATCGCCGCCAACCGCGGCGGACTCACGATCTGTGACGCAACGTCGGCCGCGTTCGCGCAGCCGCTCGATTGGCCCAAGCTCGATGTCGTCACCTTCTCCTGGCAGAAGGCGCTCGGCGGCGAAGCCGCTCACGGCATGCTCATTCTCTCGCCGCGTGCAGTGGCGCGGCTCGAGAGCTACCAGCCGCCATGGCCGCTGCCGAAAATCTTCCGCATGACCAAAGGCGGCAAGATCAACGAGGGCATCTTTGTCGGCGAGACCATCAACACGCCGTCGATGCTTTGCCTCGAGGATTATCTCGATGCGCTGGAATGGGCGAAGTCGGCCGGCGGCCAGAAGGCGCTGCAGGCGCGGGCCGACGCCAATGCCAAGACCATCGCCGATTGGGTCGAGCGCACGCCCTGGATC
>Ga0335069_10016576_pt1 | contig 10273 bp, 12 predicted proteins | sample Lox_Sample_11_FD_206714 | JGI IMG/M metagenome (GOLD analysis project Ga0335069, IMG submission 206714) | Soil microbial communities from Loxahatchee National Wildlife Refuge, Florida, United States - Lox_Sample_1.1 | ecosystem: Environmental > Terrestrial > Soil > Wetlands | place: USA...
CCCAGTTATATTGCGAAAAAACATTAATTCTTGTACCAACACGGTAGGGATACCCGGTCAAGATATCTTGCAAAATTCTTATTTTTATGGTATTATAAATATAACTCTATCGTCTACTCACAAGGAGAAGCATGAAAGGGAAGTACCTTATCGGCCTACTACTAGCGCCGCTGATCGCCGCGGGCTGTACAGCAACCCCCGCACCACAAGTGCTGGGTGTGCACGTCACCCCGCCGTTAACACCGATTACTCCGTCCTCGTCGGATACGCCGTCACTGACAGATGCGCCAACAACGCCGACCATGCACATTCATGCAAGCGGACCATGCATACCGATGCCGCCCCAAGTGATGCTGGCCACGGACGCCAGGTCCGGCGGCAAGCAGACCGATTCGGGCCTATCTTCAATCACCAGTGTTACGTCCGAACCCAGCAATTGCCCCGATTACGACACCATCCTGTTGAAGCTCGACGAACTCAAGGATGTCATGTTCCACATCGGTTACAGCGACAGGGATGTCGTGAGCTTCGACTCCAACCAAAAAGTTACTGTCGGCGGCAAAGCGAAACTCATTCTGGTGGTCGAAGCGCCTGCGACGGTGGCGTTCAAAGATTTCGATCTACGGACAACACCCTACGACCATGCCGTACTGCATGAAATCAAGGCCGTCGAGGAGACCGGAGGTTCAGAGACCTTCGTCATCGGCGTCGACGGCAAAGTGCCTTTCGGGTTCAAGTCCGGACCCGGCGGCAAAAGCGGCACCGATCAAATCGCCATTTTCCTGGCGCGTCAGTAGCCACCTGGGCCCTGCCTGCACACCAACGTATGCAAACAGGGCCCTTTTACTTGCCCCAATTCATAGCCGTAATCGTCGATTGCAGCACGGTTGTAAACGCTGCAACCAGCAAATACGGAATATTGGCAATGCAAATCCACGGCGCATATGACCAGATAACGACGATGCCCCATATCAGCGTTCCGACAATCAGCAGCGCGTTGATCGTCGTCAGCACGTTACTTCTCAAATTCAATCGGATCGACGGATAGGCAAAGTGAAACAGGAGGTTCAGGGCGAACGGCGTAGCCACACCCACCCAGGGAAGTTGCCCGTTTAATGCCATAAAAAAAACTGATCCAAAGGACACGATAACGATCGTGTAAATTATCGTCCAGAGTGGTTGCATGATCCGATCCGGGGGAATCCAGGTCGGCCTCTTCAGGGAGCGCAACCAGTCAATTGTCTCCTTTTGCCCCTCGCTCATTACCACCTCAGTCATGTATTAATCATAAAATTCAGCCTGAGTAAAAGCTGTTAAAAAAGTGACTGCGCACTGGCCCTCATTTCCGTACCATCAAAATTGAACTTATGGATACATTGTTTTTTGTATGTATAGCAGTAGCCTGGGTAGTCTTTAGGGTGTATTGGTTAGTATCGGCTCGAAAAACGAAATTAAAACCATCAGCCATCAATAAATCCCAGGGCAGTAGCCTCAGAATGTTCGTCGTGCTCGTGATGCTCGCTTTGCTGATTCTAGGCTTCTTTTTCACGCCGTCGTCGGTCATCCACAACCCGACGCTGCGCGTATTCGGCATTGTCCTGATGCTGTTCGGGTTCGACTTCGCGACATGGGCGAAAAACTACATGGGCTCTAACTGGAGCATGCCCACGGGAAAAATCGAAGGCGGCGAGCTGATCACCACCGGACCGTTCCGCTATATTCGTCACCCGATTTATAGCGGCATTTGGCTCGCCATGGTCGGGACGGCGCTAGCGACCAACTGGCACTTGCTAGCGGTACCGCTGGCATATGGCGTAGAGTTTGTGTACTACGCGCACCTCGAGGAGCGCGATCTGACGCGGAAACATCCTGCAGCGTATCCGGCCTATCAAGCTAAAAGTAAAATGATATTGCCTTTCATCTGGTAGAGCGAACTGCTTCATTTGTTATTTACAGATGGGACTTTTAGTTGTATAATACAATTAATTCCAAAGTGACAACTTTGGCGCACGTACAACGCAACGACCATCAATTAGGAAGGCGCATCAATGCCAGCAAAAGCAGAGGTTCTCATCATGGAGATCAATCCGCTCATCAGACAAGTCCATGCAAGACCCTGTCTGCAAACTTTCAACGAGCCGCTCGACAACGTATTCCTCAGCAGAATTCTGAGCTTGGACGGCGTCGTCGATGCGCGCTTTTTGAACAAGCACACTGTCACCGTCGTCGTCGACGACCTCTATGTAGAGGACTGGCCGGCAATCGAGAAGAAGGTTTTCGGCCTCATCGACGAGCACGCCCAGTGGACGGCCAGCCGTGTCAAGGTACGCCGTCGCCTCAGTGCCGTAGAGGGCAGCAGAGAAATAAAGCCGAGCTTTGTCCGGCTTGCGCCTCGCTCTCAGTTCGACCAAGTCATCCGGATGGCCTCAGCCGAGACTGTGGCTGCAACCGAAGGTCGGTGAAACCCACCAAACAACTCCGCAACCAGCGGCCCGCGTCAAGGAAACTTCGCGGCCGACGGTCGCGGAGTTTTCCTTTCAGAAAATCGGTGGTGCTATAATTCCCTAATAAGCATAATCGGACTAATCCTCAGCGTGGTCTTGCACGAGCTGTATCACGTACAAATGCACTGGAGTCAGCACCCGCACATCGGTTTGTTTCCCCAAGGTATCGGCGCTATTGCCGAAATATTCGTCGCGCTACCCCTGACTATGACCTGGATGGGGAGGAAATGGTGGCCTACGGTATCACTCTGGTAGTGCTAGTGATTACCGTCATGATAATTTTCCGGATACACGATGCCAACGACAATCGAACCGCCGCTCAGATACTTTTTCCGGATGATAAGGACCCGGATGACGGGGCAATGCGAAAACTAAACCCGGCCCAGTTACTAAAACTTACCGAAGATGCCGATCAAACGCTCCCGATAGCACCGCCACTTCCAAGTCCCGCAAAGCCAACCGTACCGGCAGACGCCGCACCAGCCACGCCCAAACACCGCCGCAGCAAAAGCAAAAAGCACCGAGCCGGCACCGAAAGTAAAACGTCTGCTATAATAACTCGGTACATTATTAATCAAACGTATCCAGAGTGCAGCGAGAGAACTAGCTCGACGACCTGCCGGCAACCTGACCACAAGGTGCCAATTCTAGCCCTTGCGGACAGATAGAAAGCTGACTCCTTTGTCTTTCCGCGCGGGCGGACAGATACATGAAAGGAGTTATTTTTATGCCAACTTTTAGGACCGCCGAATCCGTCAGCCCCAAGCATCCTGACAAAATCTGCGACCAAATTTCCGACGCGATTTTGGACGCCCATTTGGCGCAGGATCCGCACGCACGTGTTGCCATCGACGTCGCCGGCGGTCATGGCACCGTCTTTGTCACGGGCGAAGTGACATCCCAGGCAACCGACATCGACGTTGCCAAAATCGTCCGCCGAATCGCCGGTGATGTCGAAGTAATCGAACATATTTTTGCCCAGAGTACCGAAATCGCCCAGGGTGTCGACACTGGCGGGGCAGGCGACCAGGGCATCATGGTCGGCTATGCTACCACCGAGACAGAGGAGCTCCTACCGCTCGAGGTCGTGCTGGCGCGCCGGCTCAACCAGTATATCTACGAAAAGTGGGAATATGACGGCAAGACGCAAATTACGCTCGAGGACGGCGAAATCGTGTCGGTTGTCGCCAGCTTTCAGAACGCGCCCGGCATCAAACTAGAGGAGCGAGTGAAAGCCTGGCTGGAGAACGAACCGCTCGCCAAGCCGCTAGAGAACGTCGAGCTGCACATCAACCCGGCAGGCGACTGGCAGCAGGGCGGCTTTGACGCAGACGCCGGTCTGACCGGCCGCAAACTGATTGTCGACAACTACGGCCCGCGCATCCCAATCGGTGGCGGCGCGTTCAGCGGCAAGGACCCAAGCAAAGTCGACCGCTCGGCCGCCTACGCCGCGCGCAAAGTCGCGATTGACTACCTCAAGAAAGAAAACGCCAAGGAAGTCTATGTCTACCTGGCATACGCCATCGGCCACGACCAGCCGCTCGAGGCCACCGTGGTCGTCGACGGGCGCGAGAAGCGAGTCGAGGGCTATGACTTGTCGCCAAACGGCATCATCAAGCTACTCGATCTGAAACGCCCCGTCTACGAGCCAACCGCTCGCTATGGTCATTTCGGACACGGCGAATTTACGTGGGAAAGATAGGCATCGAAAGCGTGGGGATGTGATTAGCCGCGCGGAATTGTCCGCGCGGCGTTGACCTCCTTAGATGTGTCATAGCGGTCAGATATAGCATTCGTATTGCCGTTTGCGGCAATGATGTCCCTGATCGCAGCCGGCGCATTCGCAACTGCAACCCCATTGCCTGTCCGAATCTCGCAACCGCATAATGCTCAACTGGTCGAAAGAAATGAAATCCCGTGACTTCAATCGTGGCTTGACGTCCATTATAAAGCGTGTACGTAACAGCTCATCACCAGCTTGGGCATTGGTGACAAACATGTCTTCGTAGTCGATAGTGACCGTTTTGTTCTTGTATTGAACTCGATAAATCCCTAGCGGTCCATGGGGCAACGAATTTACCACCTTTCAAATCAATCGCCGAGGCCGCAAGGTGCAACCCACTCATAAATTATAAAAAGTATTACATCTAGACTTTGTAAAATACATAACTTTTCTCGCACGTACACATCTTGAACTTTGATTATGCTAATGTTATTGTTACTATGAACGAAATTAAAATGAACAGGATTAGGTATGACCAATAAAAAAGTAGCGTCAAGGTCCCGGTCAAAACGCTCAATAACAAAAAGAGCCATAAAAAGCTCCAAGCATCCGCTCCACAAAAGGATTCTCAAAAACCCGTTGAATAGATTATTCGCAGGCGTTACGGTCATCGCGGTGGCTACCGGGGTCGGTATTTTGGCAAACGTCTTCAGTACCGCCCAAATCAGCGTGGCCGCAGACAACAGCGTGACCGTCGAAGCCGAAAATATAACCTTTAACCCTACAAATGCCGTTTCGATTTTTAACGATCCTAGTGCATCGGCCGGCAGGGCGGTGAAGATAAACGACATCGCGACCGTTTCGGCAACTACCACCACTAGTACCGTGAAAGAACTTTCTGTTACCGCAAAAGGCGGCCAATGTGAAGGCGCGCCCATTATGGAGGTAAAGGTCGATGGCGACCTGCTCGGCACGACACCTGTCACCTCGGTTGTATGGAAAAAATACACGTATCCCGTGATATTGAAGGCCGGTAGCCACGATTTAGAAATTGACTTCACCAATCCACATTCACAAGTATTTTCATTTTTCTTCTTCAGATGGACGATATGCGAACGTGCGCTCAATCTAGATAAAGTTGTATATGACGACCCGACAGTGACGCCATCGCCCAGCACGACACCTTCGCCATCCACATCACCGACTTCGACACCAACGACTTCAACGACTCCAACACCAACCACTTCATCGACACCTACTCCAACAACGACACCTTCGCCCGTTATCAAACCTGGGGCCCGAATGGTAGGCCTCGGTGATTCATACAGCTCGGGAGCGGGGGCCGATCGCACCCCGAGCAACGAAGCCGTTAACGTTGCCGTGTACGATCCAACATCTGTAACCAGAACAGATTCGTGCTCCAGGAGTACTCTCAATGCACACTATCTGCTGGCGCGGAATCTCGGCCTGACACTGACCGATGCCAGCTGTGCAGGTGCTACGACTGCAAACATATTGACCACCCCCCTCTTTGGTGAACCAAAGCAAATCGACAAAGTCACCAGCGATACAGCCCTCGTCGCACTACTCATCGGTGGCAACGACGCCAAGGCGCTCAACCTTGTGCCTTGTGTTATACGCATCGAATGCCTAGCCACGAATATCAATGTGCGAAATGCCTATGCTGGCATCGCGACGCTCCCTCAGAAAATCGTGAACGTCATCAGCGCAGTCAGACAAAAAGCTCCCAACGCAGAAATCCTTGTCACCGGCTATCCGCTCATCTTTCCAGCTCCTGGCCAGTCCAGAGGTATCTGCACCTGGCTATCTGCCAACGAACAGACGGTTGCGTATAACATGCAGGTTGCCCTGAACAATGCCATCAAAAATAGTGTCGCAACAGCCGGAGGCAACGTCAAATACGCTGACCCGCTCGCTGCCGACTCACCGTTCATGCAGACCGATAACGGCGTTGGCCGCGACGCATGCTCGACCAACCTGAACCGATGGATTAACGGCCCTAACGACGGCTCTGCGGGCGCGTTTCACCCCAATATTTTGGGCCAGCAATATTACGAACAAATTCTCAAAGCGGCTCTGTAAAGAGGGAAGGGGTACGGGTAAACAACATGGTATCAATTTCACGAAAACCGCAAAAGCAAAGCTTCGACTTCCTGGGCGTTAGCCTAGCTGTAGTAGCGCTGTTCGCTATTGTAATAGTCGGATACGCGGTTTATGTAGATCTATGTACAGGCAACGTCATCTCGACGACATCAAGCGGCAGCGTCACCTACAAGGCTCCGACACAAGAGCAACTCCAGCAACTGCAAGAAATCTCTAAATCGTTTTAAACAAAAAACAGCGCACCGGAATGCGTAGTGCACTGTTTCCGATGCGCGTCTAGCTCTTATTGATACTGACCGGCGGCGGGGATATTCGTTCGCTGTTATGAAAAACCGTGTAATTTTCGTTGAGCTGCATCGTCAGCAATTCGTGCTTGCCAGTTATTTCGATAAAACTGGCGAGTCGTTTGTGATACTTCGGATGCCGATTAAACCATACCAGGAAGCTCTGCCTATTGAACCTCCACTTGCGTGACGGCAGGCCGGCGGTCTCACCAATTTCTCCCTCGCGACAGGCAACACGCATTATGCCGATTGCGTCCAGAACCTTAATCTTCCCAGCGATACGCCTGAACTGGAATACGGCGCTCATGATTGCAAAGGATTGCTTAACGGGACTAATCAGTATGGACCGGTTTTTCGTGATTACCTGCAAATTCTCCGCGTCGTTCCGATCAATCACTGTCTGGATTTCCGCGAGCCGTTTAGTTTGCATCGCCCGCAGTTCAGCAATCTTGGCATCGTACTTCTGGATTGTCTCGTTATGAATCAATTGCAGACGGAACCGATTCTGAGCGGGTTCGTCTAGGTGTTTGACCCCGGACGGCGAATATATCGACACGTCGCGGGCGCCATCGAGCTGACAGTCAAACAGCCTCCCGCTCTGCGGCCACTGGTCGCGGAGCTTTTACTTTTTACAAAACCAGCCACGGCGGCCGGGGACTTTTATTTTCTCAAGTTCAAAACTGTTATTGTCAATTGAAGAACTGCCGCAAATATAGCCCATAATAAATACGGAATATTGACGTAAGCAATCCAAGGCGCGTAAGGCAAAACGGTGATTAATGCCCAAATCAGTGTGCCAACCACCAACAGCACGTCGGCAGCGGCAAGCAAGTTGTTACGCAGGCCAAACTGAATCGGCGAAAAGGCAAAGTTAAAAACGAGATTCAAAGCGAATGGCACAACCAGCACCCACGGAACTTTCCGAGTCAATGCCAGGATAAATACGGTGCCAAAAGACACTGCAATTATCGCGTAAAGCACGCTCCACACGGGCCCAAAAAGCCAGTTCGGCGGCGCCCACGAAGGTTTCTTCAATGTTTGGTACCAGCTATACGCCTGATTCATAAGTTACAGTTGTCCTCCAGTAGTGAACACTATAGATAACCCCCCTAAATAAAACTGTTAAGTATGCCACAAAGCTTTAATTGTTATTTGTATTATCTTAAAAAACATGCTATAAATAAGTCAGACTGCATCGACCGATCAGTCCATGTCTAGTGAAGGAATTCGTCATGAAACTTTCCAACAAGATATGTGCCGCATTCGTCGCCTTTTTGGTAGCGATTGCAGCCCTCGTACTTTTGCAACTGCACGGCACGCTGCCCGTGAACCCTTACGATAGAGACTCCGGCGACGCGTACGACTGGGGATACAACGTCATACGGTTGCTATTCGCCGGCCTTTTCGTACTGTGCTTAGGCTACCTCATCTGGGACAACCGGCCCGCAGAGATTCACCAAGCGCGACAACAAAAACTGCGCGTGGCACCAAAGCAGGCAGATTTCATTTTCCCCGAAAGCCTAATGCAACTGCCTACAATGGAAACTTCTCAGGCTTAAGAAGCCAGTATCGCCGAAATGGACCCATGCAATACATGGACCATTTCGGCGATTTTCATTTCAAGTATTCTTGAGCCTACATTAGCATGAGCAGCTTAGCCCGCTCATGCTTGCGACAGACCGGCCAATTTAAGCAAATTAATAGGGTCAAAAGAAAGAGCCCCGCAAGCGAGGCTCTGACGAGGAAGCATGTGAACCCTCCTCACATAATCGTTTGGCAATTATATATACAATTTTTTGCGTATTTTTCAACGCCGACGGGGTAACGACAAATCATACCGGGACTTCAAAAAGCATACCAGCCTGATCATCCCATTGCCGAAGCGCAAAAAACTAGAATAAATCGTAAGTTTCCAGATAAAACAGCATCTGGTAAGCCTCGAACGACTCCTGCCGTTCGGCCACGTCGCCAAATTGCGATTCATGCACCGCTAGCGCGGCCAATTTCTGCTGAGTTGGTACGGGGATACGCAACTGGCCCCGATGGTTATGATTCAGCGCCAGTATCGGTACGTGTACATCATCGAAAGCCAACCGTATTTGCGCATCGATTGCGGCATAGTGCGCGGCAACGTGATCATCGTGACCACAATAGCCGTTCAGGCCCAGCGTTGCGATTGCTTTGATGTTTTCGTGCCGCACGGTGTCCATTATTCGGTCGGTGAGTTTTGTTCTATGTTCGGTATCTTGCAGCTGCCCGTCCGGCAGTCCGAGGTGATATGCCTTGATGCCCAGCTGCGATAGGGCGCGTTCTGATTCTCGGCGGCGAATACTTCCTAGATCTGCGTCACGGTCAACAAAGTGACCTCCGTGCAAAATCTTTGGTGCTAGCCTCGCCATCAGTGGCAACGATTGCGTAACCGCTACGCGCGTACGTCAACAGTCCGACATGGTGCATTTCAGCATCGTCCGGGTGCGAAACGACAGAGAGAATTGATGATTCGCGGAGTGATAATTGTAAGTTTTTCATATGATGATCCTTTACGAGTTAGTTGCTATATCTAAATGCGGCCGAATAATTCGGTTATTAACAATAGCAACAACAGGAACGTATATGTATCATGAGTTTATTATTACATAGCTGCCGGCGGGGTACAAATGAAAAAACGAAATGTCTACCGATCCGCTAACGGCCAGCACCTGGGCTTGTCGCCTTTTCATTTCAGGGTCCGCAACAGTTCTTCGCCATTCTGGTATGATAGCTTCATGGCTACACTGCTACTGGTTATAGGCGCATTTATCATCGCCACTAATCTCGTCAACTTTCTTTTGACGCGCAGCAAATACACGGGATCTTTCCGCAGGTACGTTTGTCCACAATTGTCGACCATGCTGTAAAGGGGCAGCCGTGGAAAGCGGCACTGCGACACATAAACCAAAAATCTATCGATTACGTCATCTGCGACAAAGACACGTTGCGAATTAACTATGTCGTCGAACTGGACGACTGGACTCATGGCCGTCCGGACCGAGCAGGGCGTGACGGCGAAGTCGAGCGCATATTAGCAGAAGCAGGCGTACCCTCATTCGCTTCGGCGACAACGCCCTCTCGCTATCTAACGAGGTAATCACCCGGCAAATTGTGGGCTAAAAAATCAATAGAAATTACCTATGTGCCTAAAAAAATTTACTCAATTGCCGGTGATACCGACGGGCTGGTCTGGCTGGCGCAATATTCTGACGGGGATCCGATCCCGTATTGCGACGAGCATCGAGTTAGACTTATAAGAACATGTTACGGTCAAACGATGTCCGAGCAGCTACGTTGTCCAAAGAATAACGAATTTTTCCCTTCAAAATACGCCCGCAGTCTAAGCAGACCTGGCGCGGCAGGAGATATTCGATACGGACAAGGGTGTTCAATTGATGGCGCAGGCCGGCAAAAAATGTTCAACTCTTTGTTGAGCCGCCATCAAAACGGCTAGGCTTCGACAAAAACACGAAGGACCAGCATCCAAATGGTCTATTTACTGTAGTTACTGCGACATTTAGGGATTCGTCGACAACCATATCTGACGCAAAGCCCGTAGGCTAGGGGTATAGGTTGTTGACTTTTCGCGCCCATTTGTTATACTTTTA
>Ga0335069_10016577_pt1 | contig 10272 bp, 10 predicted proteins | sample Lox_Sample_11_FD_206714 | JGI IMG/M metagenome (GOLD analysis project Ga0335069, IMG submission 206714) | Soil microbial communities from Loxahatchee National Wildlife Refuge, Florida, United States - Lox_Sample_1.1 | ecosystem: Environmental > Terrestrial > Soil > Wetlands | place: USA...
TAAAATTGCCGGATTGATCGATCGCATATGGAATCTTGACCTGAAGGCAAGTTGTTGTCGTTGGGCCTAGCCAGCCCCATCCACTGACCTGCGGGGCAGGACTCGGAAAATCCGCTACCACGTAAACTGCCGATAGGTCGTCAAAATCGATCGGAGGTTCGAGAGAAAGAGTGACGAGCGGTGGCTGCAAGTGACCATTCGACGGACTCGCTCTACCTTTCGTTGATGCGGCGGAATCGGGCGCTGGCGATGCTACGCATCCGTAGGTGCTTATTGCCGACACGACCAGCGATAACGCGGCATTTCGAATCAGCCGTCGTCGCAGCTTTGGATTTGCCATTGACGTGCCCTCGACGGCTGAACATATGAAGAGCTCCTGAATCGTTTAAGGTGGCAAAGATCGACAATCCGTAAAGGACGTTGTTTGTCGCGGTTTGACGACGAATGAGCGAAGATGCGCTGTAGAATCGAGCAGAGTAGCATCGCGCCTATGCCGATTTCTGAGAATATTACCAAGCGCTTGCGTATCCCTGTTATTGCGGCGCCGATGCTGGCCGTCTCGGGTCCAGACCTCGTCATCGCGGCTTGTCGCAACGGAGTAATTGGAGCCTTCCCAACCGCCAACGCGCCCACGGTCGAGGGGCTCGAGCATTGGCTGAAGCAGATCGAAGCAGCGCTGAGTAACACCACAGAGAAGGACCCGGCTCATTCGCCAGCCCCATTCTGTCCCAATCTGATTATACGACGTGCCGATATGGTTGAGCAGATGCGCTGTCTCGTACGGCATAAGGTCGAGATAGTAATTACCAGCGTCGGTTCACCCGCCGCGGTGATCGCACCGCTACACGATATCGGAGCGTCGGTCTTCGCGGATGTGGCTACGATGCGCCACGCCGAGAAAGCGATCGCGGCAGGGGTCGATGGACTAATTCTCCTAACGGCTGGAGCCGGCGGTCAGACGGGATGGATGAATCCGCTCGCTTTCGTGCGTGCAGTCCGAGCCATCTACGACGGCCCGATCGTGATGGCGGGCGGGATTATCGACGGGCACGCGCTATGGACGGCGCAGGTGCTCGGATGCGATCTCGCATACATGGGCACCAAGTTCATCGCAACTCAAGAGAGCATGGCGCCTGAGGCCTACAAACGGATGCTGGTGGAACACTCGATGGACGACGTCCTCCTAACACGCGCCTTCACCGGCTTGGATGCCAACATGCTGAAGCCTTCGATCGTCGCGGCAGGGCTCGATCCATCGAATCTGCCCGAGCGCATTACCGAGGAGTTCGCGAACGAAACTTTCGGTGCCCGGGCCAGTCAGCCGGGTCCGCGTCGATGGCGCGATATCTGGAGCGCCGGCCACTCGGTCTCAGGAGTTGGGCAAATTCAATCAGCGGCGGAATTGATTGAGCGGACCGTTCGTGAGTACGAAGAGGCGCGAAATTCTACGGCTCATTTGCTTTCGGGCAAAGCCTGAGAAACGAAGAGCGGGATGCGCAATTGCACATCCCGCTCTTTATTTCCTTGCGCTCGGTAGCGCTTGGATTCTTGCCTAGTTCGAGCCCGTCGAACCCAGCAGGTTACCGCCAAGCGTCGGATGGCCGACCGTCTTGTCGCCAACGATACTGACCATCGCGGGCTTGCCTGAGTTGAAGGCACGCTCTAATGCCGGTCGGATGTCGTCGGGATTGGTCACATGCTCGCCGTGACAACCCATCTCTTCGAAGATCTTGTCGTAGCGGATATCCTGGAGCATGTTGAACGGCTCGGTGCGATCCTTGAGCATCGGCATGGACTCGAAGCTCGGACCCCAGGAGCTGTTGTTCCACAGCACGCAAACGATCGGCAGCTTGTAGCGGGCCGCCGTTTCCATGTCCCAGCCACCGATCCCTAGTCCGCCGTCGCCCATGATGAGTGCGACTTGCTTGCCGGGTCGCGCGAGCTGGACGCCGATACCCATCCCGAAGCCGTGACCGACCGGCGCCAACGGACCAGCGTCGATAACGGCGCCCGGGAAGCGCGCGATAAAGTTCTGCGACATCCATCCGGAGAGGGTGAAGCTGTCGATAACGACGGTCGCGTTCTTGTCCAGCACCGACATCAGGTCCCGCGTCATGCGTGCCGGATGAATCGGGCGGTTGTTCCAGAACTTCTTCGCGTTCTCGACCACCGTGCGGTCGAAGTTGGCGCGGACCTCGGCCAGTTCCTTGACCCATGTCGAGGTACGATTCTTCGAAAAATCGAGCTTCGCCTCTTTGATCCGATTGATCATCTGGCGCAGCACGAGCTTTGGATCGCCGACGATCGGAACTTCAGCCGGGACCTGCCATCCGATACGGCTCGCTGTCGGATCAACCTGAATATACTTGGCTTTGTCGTTCCAGGTCGGCATCCGGCCGAAGTGTTCACCGCTCCAGAAGCGGAAGCCGAGTGTCAGCACCACATCGGCGCGACCAGTGAAGGGCTTTTTGAAGGCCCCACGAATCGCGAGCGGATGTTCTTCCGATACCGAGCCCTGGCCAGCGCGACGCGCATAAACCGGGATCCCCGTCAGCTCAACGAACTCCTTCAGTTCATCCGCAGCCTGGGACCAGAAGAGACCGTCGCCGCCCGCGATCAACGGCCGCTCGGCCGCATGCAGCATCTCGACCGCTTTGTCGATCTTGGCCGGGTCGCCGGCGCCACGCAGATCATCGAGCGAAAACGGCATCCCACCGGTCGCTTGCTTACTGTCGTCGCCGCCGTGATAGAGGATGTTCTGCGGAATCTCGACGAGCGAAACGCCCTGAGCTGGAGCCATCGCCTCGCGGAAGGCCAGGCGCATATCGAACTCGATCGTATTCCAATCGGTTACGCGCTTGGTGTACTTGGCGAAGCTGCCCACGATCTCTGAACCATAGGCTTCCTGGAAGGAGCCCTGATGGTCTTCGGTGTTCGGATGTTGGCCCGAAACGCAGACGACCGCGCTGTTGGTCATCGCTGCGAGGCTCAGACCCGTCACGGCGTTGGTCAGGCCGCATCCCGCGGTCACCATGCAGACGCCTGGCTCCCCGGTCATACGTGCATACGCATCAGCAGCGTAGGCCGTCGCCTGCTCATGGCGCATATGAATCAACTTGATCTCATGGCTCCGCAATTGCGCCAGGATCGGGAATAAGTGCCCGCCGTTAATCGAGAAGCAATAACGCGTGCGATTCTCGCGCATAATGCGCGCGACCAATTCGCCGCCGTCTACTTTGGCCATCGCCTTCCTCCTAAAATGTTCCTGCAGTAGCGGGCCCTTTCAGCGGCAAGGTGCACAGAAAGTAGATGTGCACGATGATCGCAGCGCTGTAGGGCGCTGCTTTAACTGGCCAAGAGCATTCGCGCTGCTCGGATTGCCCGAATCCTTACATATTTTAAGTGCCGGCGAAAACCGCTTACTATCTCGACTTTCTCGACTGATGATATTAAGCAGGTAGAGGCAGTGCGGAGGCCGCAGTTGACCTCGGGGGCGATCATCGTAAAGCTGATGGCCCCGCGGTGGACCCACGGATATCGGGGCTAAAGACCAAATGGAAGCGATCGGATGAAGCGAATTCTAGCCACCCTCATGCTTGCTGTCTTGATTATCGGCAAGCTGACTACGGCGCACGCCTTCGACCTAATCGATCCACAGACTTGGGGTGCGATGAACCCCCATACATGGCCCTTCACGCTGATTCCAATTCCCGAGATTGCCACCGATCCCAACGGTGGTGTGACAGCGGGTGCGCTCTTTGCGACGCTCTTTAAGGACAACCAGAACCAAATCAGCGATATTTTCGCTCCGGACATCAACTACAACACCAACGTTGGCGCAGGCGGGGCGCTGCGGTTCCTATCGTTCCCTTCGGAAAACACCCAGTGGTATGCGATGGCCGAGGCGCACGAAAATATCCAGCGCCAAGTGGATATGAATTTCTCAACTGGTCGAACACACGACCAGTGGTGGTCGTTCGATGGGCGGCTCTTTTTTGAGCGCGATCCGACCGAACGTTTCTATGGAGTCGGCAACTGGTCGCGTCTCGGTGGAGAAACCAACTACACCACTCAGCAGCTCTATGTTCGAGGATCGTTTGGGTGGAATATTACGAAAAACTTTCAAGTAGCGCTGGTTGAAAGGCCGCGTTATGTCCGTATCCAGACAGGCGCATTCAATTCAATCAATCAAACGGTTTACTACTATCCGAACCAGAAAGGCGTAAACGGCGGCAGCGAGATCTACAACGAGCTGCGCGCCACCTACGACACCCGAGACTCCGCCGATATCCCGCGCAGCGGCGGTATCGCGCTGATTTACGGGGGGATAACCGATCGACGCTTCATGAGTTCGGCGTCGTACAACAAGGTCGGCGCCAACGTACGCCATTACTGGACGCTCGCTCCGCGCGTGACGTTAGCGACCAACGGCTATGTGCAATACATCCCGGCGGGCAACGAAACGCCTTTTTGGTCAATGGCCCGGCTCGGCGGGCAAGAGGATTTTCTGTACGACCAGATGACGCTGCGAGGCTACGGCGCAGGGCGCTTCGTGGACAACAATATGTACGACGCGAACGTTGAAGTCCGAACACGCGTCTTCGAGGCGGATGTGTTTGGCACGCACGGCGTCGCGGAAATTGCACCATTTGCCGAAGCCGGTCGCGTGGCGCATCAAATGTCCCAGAATCCGGTGAGTTCACTGCACCCAGTGAGCGGGGTAGGATTCCGCGCGATCGCCGAACCCTTTGTGGTCGGCTATGTCGACGTGGGCATAGGCGGTGAAGGCGCCGCCGTGTTTTCGGGCATCAACTATCCGTTCTAAAACTCGCTCGCTAGCGGAAGCGTGAGAGGAAATCGGCTGGAAAAGTCTTGTCCGGGTGGAGCGTCTTGGCGCGCTCCAGCAAAACTTCTTCGGTCTCCGGGATTTTCGGGTCCGGTATACAACAATCGACCGGACAGAAGGCGGCGCATTCCTCATGATCGTGGAAGCCGACGCATTCGGTGCATTTCTGCGGCACGATGTAATAGATGTCCTCGGCGAGCGCCGGATGGCTCTCGCCGTTGAGCTCCCACGGTTCCCCGCCCTTGTAGATCGCGTTGTTGGGGCATCGCGGGAGACACGCGTTACAATTGATACATTCTTCGGTGATTACGGTTGCCATCGTGAGTGACTATTTCTGCGCTCAGGCTTGAGGCATCGCGTCGGCGACCTGACGCGCGAGTTCGGCGAAGGCTCGACTCGAAGGATCGTCCGGATGCGACAGCGTTATCGGCGTACCAGCGTCGCCTGTTTCCCGCACAGCCACTTCGACGGGAATCTCGGCCAGCAACTTCATGCCTTCGGCCTCTCCCATCTTCGCTCCACCACCGTGACCGAATAACTCCTCACGTTCGCCACAGTCGGGGCAGACGAAGTAGCTCATGTTCTCGACCACGCCGAGCAAAGGGCAATGCACCTGACGAAACATCTTTATCGCCCGCATGGCATCGGCGAGCGCGACGTCCTGCGGCGTCGTGACGATCACCACGCCGTCGAGTGCGACTTGCTGGGCAAGCGTGAGTTGCGCGTCTCCGGTTCCGGGCGGCAAGTCTACAATCAGGAAATCCTGCGTGCCCCATAGCGTATCCATCAAGAACTGACGCACCGCGCTCATCACCATCGGGCCGCGCCATATAATCGGGGTTTTATCGGTAACGAAGAAGCCCATAGAGATGAGCTTGATACCGTGTTTCTCGATCGGGAAAAAATTCTGGCCGCCGGCCGAGCGCGGCTTTTCCTCAGTGATACCAAACATCATCGGGACGGACGGGCCGTAGATATCCGCGTCGAGTAGGCCGACCTTGTAGTCCATCCGGCTGAGCGCCACGGCGAGATTGGCCGCTACGGTCGATTTGCCGACACCCCCTTTGCCGCTGGCAACGGCAACGACCCATCGCGTGCCGGGCAATCGCGCGCGACTGGCCTTTGCACCCAGTTCGGGGTCGATTTTATGGACTTTGAAATCGATATTGCGAACCCCGAGGTCGTGCGTGAGAACCTCGTGGATGCGCCCCGCTATCTGCTTGAGCGTCGCTTCTTTGTCGCCGGCATGACGGATCATCACGGTGAAGCCGCCGTCGTCCTTGGGGGTTACTTCTTCGAGGATACCTAGACTGAGCAGGTCGCTGGTATAGCCGGGATAGTTGATCCGACCGATCGCCGCGACCACGTCGTCGGGAGATAAATTACGTGCCACGCCGGAATTATTTCAGATGGAGTCCGAGGGCGAAAGAACTGGGCTCAGGCCATAGTGCAAACCGAGAATCCGTGCCTTGTTTTGCATCTAAATCCGACGATTCGCTTCGGCGTTGAGCGCCTGAATCAGCAGGTCGATCTCCTCCGGCGTTGTCGCGGGCGAACACGAGATGCGAATCGCATCGGGAGTCTCCGGTGGTCGGAAGGGCTTCACTGCGATGCCGTACGTGTTTAGCAGATGCTCGGCGAAGCTCCATGAATGTAGGTGCGATGGCATCAGCAGGGCAAGGATTCCCGGCGCCTGCGGACCATCCCAGGAGCTATCAGCTAGATGGTACCGCCGGTCGAGTCGCTCGACGATTTCTGCTCGATAGGCGGCGAGGGTCGCGAAGCGATCCTGCTGACGGGCTTCGTATTCTTGGCAGGCCGTATCGAGACCGATGAAGGACGCGTAGCTCATCGTGCCGCCCTCGTAACGCCCGCCTGAAGCCGGGTCTGCTTCCTCTTCCCAACTAGATAGCGTGATGCTGTTTAGCGCCGCGAAGCGCTCGCTATTCCAGAGACCGCCAGTGCCCCAAGGACCGCCGAGCCATTTGTGACCTGAGAAGATATAGACCCAAGCCCGTGTGGCTGTAACGTCGGTCGGGATATGCCCGAATGCCTGGGAGCCGTCGACGATGTAAGGGATGGCTGTTTGCGCAAGGATGCCGCCGATCTTACTGACAGGCAGAATCCTCCCGTTTTTGTAGGAGACCTGAGACAAGATTACGAAAGAGGGTCGTTGCAGTCGCAGTGCATCCTCGAAACGCGAGAGAAATTGCTCTTCCGAGCCCGCCGCGATTTCGACGATTCGCGCACCACGTCGCGCCAGCATATTCAGCGGATGGACAACGCACGGATGCTCCTGGTCCGAGGTAATGATCGAATTGCCGGGCTTGAGCATCGCACCCAAGGCTGTCAGCACGAGTTGAATCGCCGTCGTCGCGTTGTTCATCAGCGAGATGCCAGCCAGCGATCCAATACCAAGGACGCGTGCGACCGCTTTGCGACTGTCGACGAGCGCCCCCATATAGCGCTCCACGCCCGCCTCGCTGAAAAGAAAGTCGCGATACTCTTCTTTGGCGGTTCGCATCAGAGTGAGCAAACTGGGGGAAGGGCGGCCTAATCCGGCATGATTGAAGTAAGCTTTCGCTCCGATTGGTCCCATGGGTGTCACGCTGACGCTCGACTAATGATAACCGCGCCGCCATCCTTAAGTCTGGAGGTTTTTCATGTCCCGTATTCCGCTGGTTGAACCAGAGAACGCTTCGCCCGAGGTGAAGGCGCTTTACGACACGATTCAAAAAGAAGGTTTTCCGGTCTTCAACGTGATGAAGATGTTTGCGAACAATGCCGGATGCCTGCAGGCGTTGGTCAGCTTCATGCATGGTATCTACAGTTCGAGTGCGAAGCTGTCTCCTCGGATGCGCGAACTGGCCTATCTCCGGGCTTCTCAGATCAACTCCTGTCATTATTGAATTCCCACGCATGTGACGCTCGGTCGGAGCGCCGGACTTAGTGATGACGAGATGGCCTCGATGGCCGATGCGCAACAGAGCCCGCTCTTTACGGAGAAGGAAAAGCTCGTGATGCGCTATGCGGAAACGCTGACGCGAACCTGCAAAGTCAGCGACGAGATGTTCGAGCAGCTCGAAGCCAACTTCTCACGCGATGAGATCGTGGAACTGTGCTTCCTGGTCGGGCTGTCGAATCTGGTGAATCGGGTGCATGCGACTTTCCAGACGGACGTCGATGCGCAAACGCGGGCCTCGGTGGGCGACGCAGCCTTCTGCCCGATCGGGCGATGATCGTCAGCTAACAGGTCGAAGTGATGGAACGCCGAAGATTGGGTAAGACCGGCTTGATCGTCAGTCTGCTCGGCTTCGGCGGTTCCGAGATTGGCTATGAAGATGCGTCGGTTGCGACAGTCGAAAGGCTCCTCGGCTCGGCGCTTGACGCGGGTCTCAATCTGATCGACACCGCCGCTTGTTATGCTGACAGCGAGAGCCTCATTGGTCGCGCGGTTGCCCATCGGCGGAAAGACTATTTTCTCCTCACGAAATGCGGTCACGATGGCGATGAGTTCGGCCTTGAGGATTGGCATCCGGGGCTGATCAGCAAGAGTATCGAACGCAGTCTCACGAGGCTCCGCACCGATCATCTCGATGTGGTACAGCTCCATTCGTGCGACGAAGAGACGCTGCGCGACGGAGCCGTAATCGCCGCGCTGCAACGCGCGCGTGACCTCGGGCTGACGCGTTTTATCGGTTACAGTGGCGACAGCGATGCGGCCCTCTGGGCAGTGCAATCGGGCGTCTTCGATACTCTGCAAATCTCCGTGAATATTGCCGATCAGGAGGCGATTACCCGCATCCTGCCGGTCGCGGTCGAACGGGATATGGGCGTTATCGCGAAACGACCGATCGCCAACGCTGCCTGGATGGGGAGTTGGTTCTCGCGCGACGACTATTCGCGCCCCTACGCGCGGCGGCTGCGCCAATTGCGCTACCCGTTTCTGAAGCGCAAAGCCGATGCTGTTGCGACCGCGCTGCGATTCACACTGACGACTCCGGGGGTGCATACCGCGATCGTCGGGACCAAGCGACCCTCACGATGGGAACAGAATGCGGCGCTCACCGCGCAGGGACCCTTGCCTGAAAACGATTACAAAGCGATCCGAGCGCGATGGAACGACGTCGCATTGTCGAAATGGGTGGGGCAGCGCTAGTGCGACGCTCGGCTAAGAAGGCCAGGACCGTCGGACCTAACTCGACCTCTCTTACTGCAATGGAGGGGGGCGTGGTCGAGCGCGCACGTGGGATCGCTGAGGAGCTCGCTCGCCTCTATCCCAAGGCACGGATCAGTCTCGATTTCACCACGCCGTGGCAATGCCTGGTCGCGACGATCCTTTCGGCGCAATGCACCGACGAGCGCGTGAACAAAGTCACGCCGGAACTGTTTCGCCGGATTCCCGATATCCGCTCGATGGCCGAAGCGCCTGAAGAGAAGGTCCGGGAGCTGATCGTGACGACCGGCTTCTTCCGCCAGAAGACGCGCTCCTTACAGGGCGCGGCACGTGCGATCCTCGAACGGTTTGACGGTGAGCTTCCCTCGCGGATGGAAGATCTCGTGACGATTCCAGGCGTCGGTCGCAAGACTGCCAATGTCCTGCGCGGCCACGTCTTCGGGCAACCCGGGTTGGTCGTCGATACGCACGTGCGCCGTCTATCGCGGCGGCTCGGGCTGACCCGCGAGAACGATCCCGAAAAGATCGAGTACGATCTGCAAAAGTTGTTACCGGCGAAGGAGTGGACGCCGTTTTCGATGCGGCTGATTCTGCACGGTCGACGCGTCTGTTTCGCGCGCGGCCCGCGCTGCGATTCATGTGCGATCCGGCCTGATTGTCCGCGTTTGGGCCTCCACAACTAGGCTCCCCCTCTGTCATCCTGAGCCGATGAACGGATGTGAGCCGTGTCGAAGGATCTACGCGAAGCGACTGCGGCCGATTCACTTGCGGGAGTCTCGGAAACGATTGCAACCACTTTCGTTGCTTCGTAAGCTGCCGCTATGCCCGCACACGACCTGCGTTTTTATATCGATTACAAGAGCCCCTACGCCTATCTCGCCATCGAACCGGCACGGGAGCTCGAACACGATTTCAAGGTTCGCTTCGATTGGCTGCCGTATGCGCTGCATATTCCGGATTTTCTCGGCGCCGTCGAAACCCGCAATGACCATCAGTGGCGCCGCGTCCGCTACAGCTACATGGATGCGCGTCGACTCGCGAATCGCCGGGGACTAACGGTTAAAGGGCCGCAGAAGATTTTCGATTCGTCGATCGTTGCGATCGGGATGCTCTACGCGCAACGGCGCGGCATCTTCGACCGCTACAACGACCTCGCATTCGAGCGCTTTTGGAAGCGTGAGCTCGATATCGAAGATCCGCAGGTGATTGCGAAGCTGATTGAAGAGGCGGGCGCGTCGTCGGCCGCCTT
>Ga0335069_10016578_pt1 | contig 10272 bp, 7 predicted proteins | sample Lox_Sample_11_FD_206714 | JGI IMG/M metagenome (GOLD analysis project Ga0335069, IMG submission 206714) | Soil microbial communities from Loxahatchee National Wildlife Refuge, Florida, United States - Lox_Sample_1.1 | ecosystem: Environmental > Terrestrial > Soil > Wetlands | place: USA: Florida...
GTTTCTTGGTTCAATGCTTACCTCTGGGGCTAAAGCCCCGTGTCCAACTTCGCATTCAACGCGGCCCTTAAGGGCCGCTCTTCCACGCTTGCAAAGCGACAGAGCACTCGCAAGCACTTCAGGAGCTTGACGCTGCACCTCTAAGCGCTAACTATTCACCATTTGATTCATGTACCTTGGCGAGATGGCGCGGAGACGTGCAACCATTTCCGGTACGACGCTCAGTGCAAACTCGATATCTTCTTCAGTTGTCTGCTTGCCCAAACTGAACCGGATGCTGGCTCGCGCACGCTCTGGCTTCAGTCCCATTGCAAGTAACACGTGGGACGGCTCGATCGCCCCGGAGGAACACGCGGCTCCCGTGGAGACCGCCAATCCTTTTAAATCCAGCGCGATCACCAGGGATTCACCTTCGATCTGGTCGAAACGGATGTTGGTCGTGTTCGGCACTCGCGGAGCGCCTGCTCCGTTCACAGAGGTTTCGTCGATCTGCGCGAGAATTCCTCCCTCGAGACGATCGCGCATTGCCGAAATCTTGTTGTCGTCGCCACGCTCAAATCCCTGTAAACCTAATTCGGCAGCTTTGCCCATGGCGACGATGCCCGGGACATTTTCGGTCCCCGCGCGTCGCGAGCGCTCGTGACGTCCGCCATAGAACAGAGGCTGCAGGCGAGTTCCCTTCTTTACATAGAGCGCGCCGATGCCTTGCGGAGCGTGCATCTTGTGGCCTGAAATGGAGAGCGCACTACATCCGATTCGCTTGACATCGATGCGCACCTTGCCAGCCGCTTGCACCGCATCGGTATGGAAAAACACACCCGCCTCGGCGGCAATATTTCCGATCTCTTCAACCGGTTGCAGCACGCCGGTTTCGTTATTGGCAATCATGATTGAGATCAGTTTGGTGTTTGGGCGCAACACTCGGCGCACGTCCGCCGGGTCGACCACGCCGCGACCATCAACCGGCAAGACGGTCAAGTCGCAACCGAGTTCTTGCAGATGTTTCGCGGTGTGTAGGACGGCATGATGCTCAACACCCGAGGTGATTACATGGTCTCCAGCCTTCACGAGTCCGGCTAGGGCGAGATTGTCAGCCTCTGTGCCTCCGCTGGTGAAGACAATCTCGGATGCGCTGCACCCTAACAACGTCGCCACGGACTCGCGCGAATTCTCGACGGCGGCCCGCGTTTCCTGTCCATGGTGATGGATGGACGAAGCATTGCCGAAATGTTCGCCGAACCACGGTCGCATGGCCTCGAAGATCTCCGGTACGACCGGAGTGGTGGCGTTATTGTCGAGGTAAACCCGATGCATACAGAACCCGCTTCTATTCTACGGGATTTTGATGGTGGAACATGCATACAGAAGAGACAAAGCCCGCGATTACAGAGTTTATTAGGGTATTTTCGAAAAAGGCTTGAACCGCGAAGGTCCCGGAGAAAGGCCGCTGAGTCCGCGAAGACCAACAGAAGGACAGCATGAAAGTGCGGCTGAACTATCCTCGCTGGTCGATCGGCACGTATTTGCTCGGATACTCTGGCCCGAGATATTCGGCCCGGGGACGGATCAGGCGGTTATCGTCGAGTTGTTCGATGACGTGGGCGGTCCATCCGCTGATGCGGGAGACGGCGAAAATCGGAGTGAAGAGATCCACATCAATTCCTAACGTGTGATACGTAGAGGCGGAGTAAAAGTCCACGTTTGCATTCAGCTTCTTGTCAGCTTTTACGAATTCTTCAATCTTATGGGAGATCTCGAACCACTTGGCTTGTCCGCTGGAGTTGCCGAGGTCGCGGGACATGACGCGCAGGTGAGTGGCGCGAGGATCTTCAGTCGTGTAGACACGATGTCCGAAGCCCGGAATCTTTTTCTTTTGCGCCAGCATGGCTTTTACATAATCGACGGGATCGGCTCCGGATTCGTCGATGGCAACGAGCACGTGGAAAACCGCTTCGTTGGCGCCTCCGTGGAGAGGCCCCTTCAGAGCACCGATGGCTGAGGTGACCGCCGAGTGCATGTCGGACAAGGTTGCGGCAGTGACTCGTGCCGCAAACGTGGACGCGTTCAATTCATGGTCGGCATGCAGAATGAGGGCGATATCGAGTGCGCGCTCTGCTGTGGGCGAGGGATGCTTGCCGTTCAGCATCAAGAGAAAATTAGCTGCGTGGGAAAGAGAACGGTCTGGCTCAATGATGGGATGTCCCTTGCGAATACGATCGTACGCGGCGACGATCATGGCAGTCTGCGAAGTCAAACGGATTGCCTTGTCGACATTCGCCTGGCGATCATTGCTCTTCTCTTGCGGATCATAGAACGATAAAGCTGAGACTGCCGTGCGCAGGACGTCCATGGGCAGGGCGTGGCGCGGAGCTGTTCTCAGCAGGTTAATGATGGAAGCATCAAGCTTTCGTTCTTCCGCAAGCCGATTGTGAAGTTCCCGCAACTCAGCGCGCGTGGGTAGCTTACCGAACCACAGCAGATAGCAGGTTTCCTCGAAGTTCGAATGATCGGCGAGTTCGTGGATGTCGATGCCCCGATAGGCGAGGACGCCGCGGTCGCCGTCGATGTAGCAGATGTTCGAATTGGTGGCAACGACACCCTCGAGCCCTTTCGGGGCACGCGCTGAGGTCACGCTGGACATTGATTTCTCACTTTGGCTATGGAATCTTCGATTGCGCTGCGCACGAGGGGAACGCGAGGGCAAACATGTTTTATACCTTACACGCTCTCCACTCTCAAAACCACATCGCAGATGCGCAGAATATTGGATGCCAGAAGGCCGGTCGCTTTTGCCTGTCATGCCAATGTGCTTTGCCACGGCTGTTTCGCGCAGCGTATATTAAAAGGTTCGTCTGCGGGTTCCCTGCAGCCCTGTACTGGCTCCTGATGGAGGACTTCCTACAATGAAACGCTCTTTTGCGGCGCTGCTGGTGTGCGCCTTTGCGTTGTCGAATCTGGCCATTGCCGATGAAGGTATGTGGCTGTACAACGAAGCACCTAAAGATAAGATCAAGGCCAAATACGGCTTTGAGCTGACCCAGGCCTGGCTCGATCATGTCCGGCTGTCGTCTGTTCGCTTTAATAACGGGGGTTCTGGATCGTTCGTCTCGGCCGATGGCCTCACGTTTACGAATCACCATGTAGGCGCCGGATGCGTGCAGCAGCTCTCCACCGAAGGACATGATTACATCAAGACCGGGTTCTATGCGAAAACCCAGGCGGAAGAAGCGAAATGCCCAGCTCTAGAACTGAACGAGCTTATCGGCATCGAAGATGTTACAGACAAGATCAACGCCGGCGTAAAGGCTGGGATGTCAGCGGCCGAGATTGGCAAGGCACAACGCGCCGCTATGTCGCAAGTGGAAAAAGATTGCACCACGGCAACGGGCCTGCGCTGCGACGTCGTGACGTTCTATTCGGGCCAAGTCTACAACCTGTACAAGTACAAAAAGTACACGGACGTGCGACTGGTGTTTGCACCCGAGTTCGGTATCGCCTTTTTTGGCGGCGATCCCGACAACTTCGAATACCCACGCTATGACCTCGACATCACTTTCTTCCGGGTGTACGAGAACGACAAACCTGCACATCTGGATCATTACCTGAAATGGTCGCCGACCGGAGTCAGCGACAACGATCTGATTTTCGTTTCCGGGCACCCGGGCAGCACTAGCCGACTGTTGACAATGTCGCAATTGGAGTTCTTACGCGACGTCCAGTATCCGTCGGTTTTGAAATTTCTCTCCGAGCGAATTGCGCTGCTGCAGGACTTCAGCAAGCAGTCAGAAGAAGACGCGCGAATCGCCCAGGAAGACATCTTCGGCTTGCAGAATTCATTGAAAGCAATTACAGGCTACAACGCGGGACTGCTCGACAAGTCGATTATGCAATCGAAGGCTGGCGACGAAGCGAAGCTCAAGGCAAACTTCAAGGAGAATCCGAAGAACGCAGGTTCCGATCCTTGGGAAGAAATCGCCCAGGCTATGAAGCTGGAGCGTTCTATCTACAACAACGTCACTTACCTGGAGCGCATGCGGGGCTTTCCGCGGCTGGCGCAGATCGCCCGTGTCTTGGTACGATCGGGCGTTGAAAAATCAAAGCCGAATGATCAGCGTATGCGGGAGTTTCGCGATTCCGGATTGCCTTCCCTTGAGCAACAGCTTTTCTCGGAGGCACCAATTTATAAGAATCTGGAAACCCTGGACATGACTGCATCTCTCAACGAAATGCAGAACGCGCTGGGCAAGGACAACCCGGACGTTCAAAAGCTGCTCCAGGGGAAAACGCCTGCTGATGCAGCCAAGGAATTCATCGGCAACACTAAACTCGAGGACGTTGCGGTGAGGAAACAGCTGTATGAGGGCGGTGAAGCGGCCATTGACGCGAGCGCTGATCCGTTGATCGTTGCAATGCGGGCCATTGACCCCGACGCCCGCGATGCACGCCGAGAATTTGAGGATAAGATTGACTCCGTAGTGCGTCGCGATGGAACTGAGATCGCTACGGCGCGATTCGCACAGAGCGGATTCAGTCAACCTCCGGACGCGACCTTTACGCTGCGCTTGAGCTACGGTGTCGTGAAGGGCTATCAGGAGAGCGGCAAGGCAATTCCGTTCGACACCAACATGGGAGGTGCATTCGAACATGCTGCTGCGCATGGCAGCAAGCCGCCCTATAACCTGCCGGAGAGCTGGATTGCGTCGAAGTCAAAGCTGGATCTCAAGACACCGCTGAATTTCGTTTCGACGGCGGACATTATCGGAGGCAATTCTGGTTCGCCGACCGTGAACAAGAAAGGTGAAGTGGTGGGGATTATCTTCGATGGAAATATCCAGTCCCTGTCGTGGAACTTTGCCTACAACGACACGCAAGCTCGCGCGGTTTCGGTCGACTCGCGCGGAATACAGGAAGCGCTGCGCAAGATTTATGGAGCGACGGCGCTGGCGGATGAGTTGATGGGCAAGTCAGCTGCAGCAGCGGCAGGAAAATAGTTCCATTGCAACTCGCATTTTCATCAGGCCCGCTGAAATGGCGGGCCTTTTCTTTAGGGGGAACTATGCTGGCCAAATTGTGAGCGCTGTCTTGGTGAGAATCTGATCTTGTACTTGTGCGCTGAGCGGAAGAGCTCTGAATTCATCCAAATTCTTTTTGATGTCGGGTACGCCCGGGCCTGGCCAATCGGTGCCGAAGAGCGTTTTCCCGGCGATCTCCTCTAATCGCGGGAAATACTTCAGCAGCGTTTTCGGCGGGATGCCGCTAATGTCGAGATAGACATTTGGATGGCGGCGGATAAGGAAAAAAGCAGTCTGCATCCAGAGCGGTCGGCCGCCATGGGCCAGAAGAATTTTCAGCCTGGGAAAATCGACTGCCACATCGTCGACATAGATTGGATCTCCGTACTTATTCCGCGCGCCCGGAAAGATCGAAGTGCCGGTGTGAAACATGACCGGTACGCCGTTCGCTTCCGCGGCACGATAGATGATCTCCAGTTCCTTGGCGCCGGTGAGGTAATCGTTCGGATATAAAAGCTGATGCGGCGGATGGATCTTGATCATCTTCAATCCCAGGCGCAGAATCTGTTCAACGTCCGCGAGGATGTTTTCTGTGTGCCGCGGATGCAGGCTGCCGCATGACAATAGGCGTTTGGGATCTTCTTTGACATAATCCGCCACGAACTGATTTACGCCGCTGGTGAAGCCGATCACTTCAGGCGCCACGTAGTTGATAAGCATGGCGCGATCAATGCCGCTCACGTCCATGAATTTGAGAAATGCCTTCGGCGAGCGGCAGAACTCGACGATCTGATCGAAGTTAGGACGCTTCTTCTTCATTAACTCCAGCGCATGAGGCTTGAACATGTCCATGGGCTGGATATGGATGTGGCAATCGGTGATCATTGAGTGGCTAGCCGTTCGGGGCCGATGTTTGGCCGCGAGAAGCATATCAGAGCATCTAGTTCGCTGCAGCGGCAAGTACCGCTCGCTTTGTGAAGACCCGAATCATCTCGCGGCGATACCCGGGCGTCAGAGCCGAAGTGGTGAGCGGCTTGGCCGTTCTTGCGGCGAGGTCGCCGACGGCAGAGGCGAGCTGCTCGTCGAGGGTCTTCCCTTCCAGCAATTCCGTTGCTCCCTTCACAATCAGTGGTGCAGGATTCACAGCCGTGATTCCGATGCGCGCGTCAGCGATGTGGCCGTTCGAGCGTCGCATCACGACCGCGACCCCGGCTAGAGGATAGTCGATTGATCCGCGGACGCGGAGCTTGCGATAGACGCCGCTGTATCCAGCCGAGGATGAGGGCAGGAATACCCGGGTGAGAATTTCGTCCGGCTGCAGCTTGCGGTAGTTGTCGCCGATACCGGTGTAGAAATCGGCGAGCGATATGCGGCTAGTTCCGCGGGGGCTCGCGATTTCAATTTCGGCGTTCAGGCAAAGCAGGGCCGGGGGCGTGTCGCCTGAAAATGCCGCCCAGCATTTTGTACCGCCCGGAGCGACGTGGCAGAGGTCTCCATCTTTCTTGATGCAGAAGCCGCATCCTTTGCGCCAAGTGAGCGATTGGTTGTACCAGAGGCAGCGGGTGTCGAGACAAATGTTTCCGCCGATCGTGCCCATGTTGCGAAGGACGGGGGAAGCGACGGTGGCCGCGGCTTCGGTGAGCACGGGAAAGTGCTGGCGCAAGAGAGTCGAGCGCTCGATTTCGCGGATCGTTGTTAGGGCACCGATCTCGATCGAACCGTCGGCGCGCTGCCTGATGCCTTTCAGTTCAGCGATGGCACGGAGATCGAGTACGTATTCCGGCTCGAAAAGCTTTTGGCGCATTGATGGAATGAGATCGGTTCCACCGGCAAGGATGCGTACGGGAAACCTTGGCGGACCTCCTGCATTGGATGGCGACGCTGCCGACGCAGAAACCGCGTCGGCCGGACGGCCGGGGGCGGCCGTCCCCACATGGTTCCTGCCAGCATAGGGGGCATGCGTCGAGAGCAGTTCCACGGCTTCCTCGATGGACCGCGGCCTGTGCAATTTAAATTCCGGCAAGCTCAATCTGCACCCCCGGCAGGAAGCTCCTTGCGTGAAGGATCGAGGGGATGGCGTTCCGGGCCTTTTCCCTTGAACCAGAGAGATCCACCATGTTCGCGGAAGCGTTGCGGCGCAGTTGGATCAACGCCCTCCGTGAGATTCATTGCTTTGGCATTTTTCTTCGCGCGAATTGCGGCCAACACACGCTCCGGCGTGAAGGGCGATTCGTGCAGGCGCACACCGACTGCATCGTAGATTGCGTTGGAGATGGCGGGGATGGTTGCGGCGAGAGATCCCTCACTGCATTCTTTGGCACCGAATGGGCCTTCGGGGTCAATGCTCTCGACGATGATCGGGTCGATTGATGGTGATTCGACTGCCGATGGACTGCGGTATTCGAGCAGGCCGGGATTCATCAGCATGCCGTCTTTCCAGACCATTTCTTCGGTGAGGGCCTGGCCCATGCCCATCCAGACGGAGCCGATGATCTGGCCTTCGACAGAGACGGGATTCAGAGCGCGTCCGCAATCGTGGGCGGCCCAGACTTTGTGGACCGTAACTTCGCCGGTTTCTTCGTCGACGCTGACTTCGGCGACTTGCGCGGAATACGAATAAGCGGGAGATGGACCGACGCCCGCGCCTTTGTGCTTCCCGCCGCGGGCTTCGGGTGGAGGCGCGTAGGAACCGGTTCCGGTAAGAGCACCGTGAAAATCGATGGCGGCCACGACGGCTTCTTCGAACGACATGCGGTCTTTCGGGCCTTCTTCTTTGCGCTTTTGTTGAAGAGAGCCGCGGAGGATTTGCCCTTCGACGTGGCCGGAGACTGTAGCTGCCGAGCTTTGCTCGGCCTGACCCCTCGACTCCGCTCGCGGCAGGCTTCCGGGGGCGGCCGTCACCACATGGACTTCACTTACTTTATGACCATTCTTCCTTTCAACCGTATCGTTCCTAAAAATCAAATCGTCTGCCTCGCATACCATCTTCTTGGCTGCTGCAGCGGCGATTAACTTCTTTACTTCCTGCGCGGCGCGGAGCGTGGCGTTGCCCGCCATGAAGGTGACGCGGCTCGAGTAGGAGCCGATGTCGATGGGCGTGAGGTCGGTGTCGGCGGCAATCACGCGCACGCGGGAGAGCGAGCAACCTAGAGTTTCGGCAGTGATCTGCGCGGTCATCGTGTCGGAGCCTTGTCCGATTTCCGAAGCTCCGGTGTAGACGACGACGCCGCCATCGCGATCGATTTTGATGTTGACGGTGGAATGCGGCATGTCGGAGCGAATGATCGAATTCGCAGCGCCGCTGACGTAATGGCTGCACGCGATGCCCAGGCCGCGGCCTTTCGGCAATTTTCCTTTGCGGTCCTTCCATCCGGAGCGTTCCACTGTTTTCTCGATGCACTCGGGGAGACCGTAGCTTTGCACGCGGAGTCCGTTGACTGTGATGCAGGGCGGCTGAAGCAGATTGCGCTGGCGGATCTCGGCTGGATCCATCCCGATTCTTGCAGCGAGTTCGTCGAGTTGAGATTCGAAGGCAAAACGAACATTCACCGTGCCGTGTCCGCGCATGGCGCCACAGGCGGGCTTGTTGGTGAGGACTCGATATCCGTCGTACTGGATGTTCGGGATATCGTAGAGGGCGCCGAGGAGCGCGCCGGAGTAGAGGATGGTCACGACTCCGTAGGAACAGTAGGCGCCGCCATCCTGCACGACGCGGGCTTTGACAGCGGTGATGCGGCCGTCTTTCGTGACGCCGGTCTTGAGATCGACGATGGTGCGCGGGCGTCCGCGATGAGCCCAGAAGACTTCTTCGCGCGTGTAGGTAATCTTCACGGGCGCTTGCGCTTTGCGGGCCGCGACGGCGGCGATGATTTCGAGTGGGATCACTTCGCTCTTTCCACCGAAGCCTCCGCCGACCAGCGGCTTGATCACGCGGATCTGCTGCATGGGCATGTCGAGCACGAGTGAGAGCTTGTGCTGCAGGTAATACGGAACCTGCGTGGAGGACCAGACAGTAAGGCGTCCGGGCTTGCCGGTGTGGGGATCGATCTCGAATGATGCCAGCGTGGAGTGCGGTTCCATGGCAGCATGCGTGACTTCGTTCGCAATGAAACGGGCTTCGGCGATTTCGTCCGCCTCGGCGAATCCTTTGTCGGGATCTCCGAAAGCGTGGTGATAGTCCTTTTCCAGGTTGTGCGTTTTGTGATCGTGGATGAGGTCGGTCCCGGCCTTCATCGATTCTTCGGGATCGAAGTAAGCAGGTAGGACTTCGTAGTCGACATCGATCAGTTCGAGGGCCTTCTCGGCGGTGGCTTCATTCGTTGCAACGACGCAGGCTACGTTGTCGCCGACATAGCGGACTTTGTCGAGGGCGAGTGGGTATTCATCATGTCCGACCGGAAGAATTCCGTAGGTCTTGGGAGCGTCATGGCCGACCACGACGGTGATGACGCCATCAAGCTTTTCGGCGCGGCTGGTGTCGATGCTCTTGATACGGGCGTGCGGGTAGGGCGAGTGCAGGATTTTGCCGATCAACATGCCGGGCAGGCTGAGGTCGTCGGTGTATTTGCCGGTGCCGGTGGTCTTTTCGGCGGCGTCGACCATCGCCGTCGGTTTGCCGATGATGGAGAAGTCAGTCGTCGGTCGTTGGTCGTTGGTCGTTGGCATTTTTTGCTGGTTACTCCGCAACCGATGCTCCCTTGCGCTCTGCTGCGATCGCCGAGCGGATCGCTTCGTACATCTGGTTATAGCCGGTGCAACGGCAGAGATTGCTGCTCAGGGCATTGCGAATATCCTCTTCTGTGGGGTCGGGATTTTCTGCCAGTAATGACTTCACCGTCATGATGAAACCCGGGGTGCAGTATCCGCACTGCGCGCCGCCCCAATCGCCGTAGGCTTTCTGGATCGCAGCGAGGCTGCCGTGTTCGCTGACGCCTTCAATCGTGGTGATGTCCTGGCCTTCACAACTTGCGGCGAGAAGTGTGCACGACATCATGGCGACGCCATCGATAAGGACTGTGCATGCTCCGCAGGAAGAGTCGTCACAGCCGCGCTTTGAGCCAGTGAACTGAAGCTGCTGGCGGAGCACATCGAGCAGCACGGCACTAGGCTCGATGGCGAGCTCGTGGGTGCGGCCGTTGATGCGGAGCGAGATGAGTTCTTTGCGCATGAAGCTTTCAGCTTTCAGCTCTCAGCTTTCAGCCCGAGCGGTCCCTAAGATCTGAAGGCTGATCGCTGATAGCTTTAATACTTCGGTACCTTC
>Ga0335069_10016579_pt1 | contig 10271 bp, 11 predicted proteins | sample Lox_Sample_11_FD_206714 | JGI IMG/M metagenome (GOLD analysis project Ga0335069, IMG submission 206714) | Soil microbial communities from Loxahatchee National Wildlife Refuge, Florida, United States - Lox_Sample_1.1 | ecosystem: Environmental > Terrestrial > Soil > Wetlands | place: USA...
GCCGATGAGGATCTCCGAGGCGGCGGCTTTGATCTCGTCCCACTGTTCGAGCTGACTGCCGCGTTTGCCCGGCGCGATGATCGAGAAGTACGGCGCCGGACCGTCGGGATAGACGTGGGTAAAGCGACACGTCACCTGGCCCGCGCCGCAGATGCGCGTCACCGCATCGGTCGCGCCGGCCATCACGCGGGCATGGAAGTCGGCGAAGCGATCCCACGTGATCGCGGTCTCGAACGTGTCGGTGATCATGCCCATCGCCACGAGCACGTCGCGCAGATACGGCGCGCCGAGAAACGCTTGCCGCCACGCCCCCGCCGCGCCTTCGCGGCTGGCGCCTTCGTCTGTGCGCGTCTTGCCCGCGCCCGCCGGCACATCGCCGCCGTGATCGCGACAACATTCGAGCGCGCGCTGCATCCACGCATCGAGCGGGTGATCCGCCGATTCGAATCCGAGGACGAGGACATGCTCGCTGCCGTTTCCGGCGCCCGACGTCATCGCTTCGTTGGCATCGAGCAGGCGGCAGTTCGATGGATACAGTCCCGACTGACTGATCGCGCGCACGGCGTTCGCGGCTTGGATGAAATCCGTGAACGTCACCGACGCCGACGCGCGAAATTTCGGCCGATCCTGCAATCGCATCCAGGCTTCGGTGATGATGCCGAGAATGCCTTCCGAGCCGATGAACAGGCGATCGGGACTTGGTCCGGCGCCCGACCCCGGCAGTCGTCGCGACTCGACGACGCCGTTCGGCGTGATCACGCGCAGCGATTCGACGAAGTCGTCGATGTGCGTGTACAGCGTCGCGAAGTGGCCGCCCGAGCGAGTGGCGATCCAACCGCCGAGGGCGGAGAACTCGAACGACTGCGGGAAGTGGCGCAACGTATAGCCGTGCGGCCGCAGTTGATCTTCCAGTGCCGGCCCGAGCACGCCGGCTTGAATGCGCGCGGCGCGCGAGGTGCGATCGATCTCGACGACGCGATCGAGTCGCGACAGATCGATCGACACGCTGCCACGGTAGTCGTCGCCGATGCGCGGCTCGACGCCACCGACCACGCTCGAACCGCCGCCGTACGGAATCGCGGCGGCCTTTGCATCCGTGCACCAATTCAGCAGCGCAACGACGTCAACCTCGGTGCGCGGATACGCGACCACATCGATCGGGTTCGAGTAGTCACGCCGAAACGCCCGCACGACGTCGCGAAACGCTTTGCCGTACGAATGCCCGGCGCGGTCGTCCGGGTCCGTCGAGCAGATCGCCGCCAGCGCCGCCGGCGGCGCGATCCGCGGCGCGCGGAGCTGGAGGTCCTCCACCCGTGGCGGTGACGCGATCGTGATCTCCGGCAAATCGAACCGCGCCGCCAGCAACTGCGCGATGTGCTGCTGCTGCTCGGCATTCGGTCCTTCACCTTCGACCCCCCAGCCCCAGAATTTCCGTCGACGTGTGACCATGCATCGCAGCTTAGTCGCAGCGCGTAGCGCGATACAAGCTCGACTGTGGCTCGGACACTTCCCAGTTGGTCAAGCGCCGCGCTATACTAATCGCCGATGACTGCCCACACCGCCTTCCGGTCCGAAGAGACGTTCACGCAGGGGGAGTTCCGGCGCTGGCTCGACGAGCGGCCGCGATCCGACATCAATCACTACGAGCTCCTGAACGGGAGGATCGCGATGACGCCTCCAGCTACGTGGCCACACGGAAGCATCGGATCGCGTTTGAATCACATCCTCAACGATCATGTGGGCAAGAATGACCTGGGCATCGTACTCGACTCCAGCACCGGCTACGAGCTGCCGTCCGGCGACACCATCGAACCGGATGTGTCGTACATCTCCGCGAACCGCCTCGCTGCCGGCCCTACCCCGCAAACTGGTCAGTTCATTCGCATCGTGCCGAACCTGGTCGTCGAGATTCTCTCGCCCTCGACAACCAAGCGGGACCAGACGGAGAAAAAGGATATCTACGAACGCAACGGTGTCGACGAGTACTGGATTGTCGACCCGCGCAGCAAGGCAGTCACCGTCTTCCACCTCCGCGAACAGGCCTACGGCAACGGGCAGATGTTTCGCGGCGGGATCGCGCGCTCACGCGTACTGCCGAAGCTCCGCTTGGCGGTGGAGAAGCTGTTCACGGTCTGATTGCGTCGGGAGGGAAAGTCGTGTTCGACGGAAAAGAACTGAACTCCGCGAAGCCGCGCGACTTGCTCCGATCCGGTGTCGCCTACGTGCCTCAGGGCTGCCGCGTCTTCTCCGATTTGACGGTCGGCGAGAATCTGGAAATGGGAGGCGTGACCCTGCCCACGAAGGCTCACCTGCGCGAAGGCATCGACCGGGCGCTCATTCTATTCCCGGCACTGAAGTCGCGCTTGCGCCAAAGGGCAGGGACTCTTTCCGGCGGCGAGAAACAGATGCTGGCTCTTGCCAACGCCCTTATTGTGTCTCCCAGGCTTCTCCTGCTCGATGAGCCGTCACTCGGGCTCGCGCCGCCGTTGGTCTCGGACGCGCTGGCGCACATTCACGAACTAAGCCGGAACTCCGGGATGGCAGTCCTGATCGTCGAACAGAAAGTCCGCGAAGTCCTCAAGATCGCCGACCGCGTCTACGTCCTCCGCAACGGCCGCGTGTCCTTCACGGGTCCGGCCGCCGACCTTCACGACGATGCCAAGCTGCGCGAGGTGTACCTGTAGCTAGCGAGGCGGCCCTCGCGCAGATGGCTGATCGCACATGGCCGATCGCCAGACCCATTGGCCATAGGATTGGCCATAGGAATTGATAGCGCAGGCTTGCCCGCAGTCGCATATGGCCATATGATGTGGCTACTTTGTGATCGGAGGAGACCAATGAAGCAACGCACCGTCGCCGCCGCTGAGTTCAAGAATTCCTGCCTCAAGCTCATGGAGGACGTGCGCAAGCACCGCGCACCGATCACCGTGACCAAACGGGGCAAACCGCTCGTCCGCGTGGTACCCGTCGGCGACCAGCCGCGCGCCAAAACGCTGATCGGTACGATCGTGCACGAGGCGGACGACATCTTTTCGACCGGCGAACGCTGGGAGGCCGATCGCTGATGCCCGCGGTGCTCGATACCTGCACCTGGCTCTGGCTCAGCGCGGCGCCCGGGAAGTTGTCACGCCCCGCCCGCAACCTCGTGCAGCGCGAGCGGCGACGCGGCGGGCTGGTCGTGTCGGTGTTTTCCGTTTGGGAGATTGCAAAGCTGGTGCAGAAGCGGAAGCTGCAGTTCTCGATCCCGTACCGGGAGTGGCTCGCCGCGGCCATGCAAGCCGAGGGCATCACGATGCACCCGCTGACGCCCGAGGTGTGCATGGAGAGTACCGAGCTACCCGGGGTGTTCCACGGCGATCCGGCCGACCAGATCATCGTCGCCACGGCCCGCCTGCTCAGCGCCCCGGTGGTGACCAGCGACCGCAAAATCCGTGAGTATCATCACGTGGCAACCGTGTGGTGAAATCCCGGCAAGGCATTTAGTTAGGACGGTTGCCCATGGACAATGGACTCCGACAAGCGGAAGTAGCCGACGAGGTGCGCTTGCGCTCCTCGACGAACGCCAGCCGTGCCGTCTGTGACGGTTTGCCGTCTCACGTCCACTTCGCTGAATCCACCAACTTCATGAAGTTGCGCTTCGGTTTGTGCTTTGCCCGTACCGTCGCCAGGTAGGCGGCGAACTCATCCTCGCGGCCCATACGCTTCAGCGCGCGATGGACCTTTCGGAGCAGTTCGACGGCGTCTTCGTACGCGTCGTTGTTCTTGCGCGCGAGGGTCGGCTCGATTTGCGCTTGGTAGATGGACACCGCATCTTCGGGATGATCCTTCTCCCGCTTGCCGGCGAGTTCGAGCCACAGTTGCGGACTGCAGCCGCCCGCTTGCGCCTCAAGCCACGCGGTTTCGATGTCTCTCTCCCACAGAAAAATCTCCACCAGCGTGGAGTGATCGCGGCGGGCGACCCAGGCTAGGCGCTCACTCCACCTGGGGCGCGTCTCTTCAACGCTGCGGGCGTCGGCGCGCTCACGAAGATACGCGAGCGCCTGGTCGCGCCACGTCGGCCATTGGTCGACGCGATCGGCGTGTCGCTTGAGCTGTTGATACTGTTCCAAATGCGGCGCGTCGCTGAACTCGTTCCAGATCACGCCGATCGCCTCATCGTGGCGCCCCCGCCGATGATACTCTTCGGCAAGGAACGCGCGTAGACGCGAGTCGGTCCGCTCGGGAAACGCCTTGACGCCGAGTTCGGCCCACTCCAACGCTTTGTCCGGCTGGTTCGCGTCGCGATAAGTCTCGGCGATCTGCAGGTAGTGATAGGCGTACGAGAGGTCGCGACTCTTCACCGCCACCAAGGCTTCAATGTCACCGGTGGCGCGGGCGAGCGCTTCCATGACTTGGGTGATGCGAAACCGCTTGCCGTACTGTTCCGAATCCTTGCCACCCGGGCCAAGTGCCGGGACGTCCGCCCACTCGCGCTCGGCCAGTTGACGGTAGACCGCCAAGCCGGATTGGCCCAGTACATCGGCATACGTCGCGGCCGCCCCGAGAAAGATCTCCCAATCGGTGCGCATTTCCCAAGTAAACAGACGTGCGGCGAGGGCCTGCGGATCCGGACGCGCGCGACGACACGCGCGGTGATGCAGATCCTGAAGTCGTTCGAGAATCGGGCTCATGCCGCCGTCGGAATCATCCACCGAGCCCATCGCGTCTTCCATCGCCTCCAGCGCGAAGTCGGTCAGGTCGATGACCTCGCGGGCGTGGCCGGCCTTCAAGAGGCGCTCGATCTGGTCCACCACCGTGTCGATATGACGCGTGTAGTCGTACATGTTGTGATAGTCGACGAAGGTGCGCGGCCGGATCGTCCGCGCGATGGTGCGGCGGAACGTGCGCAGATCGACGGCACCGGGCCGCGCCGCCGCATCAAGCAAGAATCGGTCGCGCACGGGATCGTGCTCCTCCGCCAACTCCGCGAGCAGCTCCACGAGTTCGGCTTTGTCCTTTCTTGACAGGTGCGCGCGAAGATCGTCGACCGTGCGGACGGCTCGCGCGCCGGGCTCGTCTCCATCCTGGCGATCGAGCCACGCCAGCGCGACGGCAACCGCGTGCTTGCACCACGCCGCCTCCTGCGCCGCCGGACAGTCGCACGCAGCGGTTGCCCCTTTGTCTCGCAGCGTGAGCTGGACGTGATAACGCTGCGTGCCCGCCACCGTGGCGGTGATCACGTCGCCCTGCTCCTTGATCCCTTTGACGCGTCCCTCGTCGACGTAGGCTTCACCGCGTTCGAAGACCCGCTCGCCGGCCAACTCACGGATCACTCCCGCATCGAAGTCGCCATTCATCCGAGCCACTGTGGCATGGCTTGGCAGAGGCGGGAAGGGATTGGCCGAATTGCCCGGCAGTGAGGTATGCTCTGCACATGACTGACCCCATCCATCTCTCCATGCCGCTAGAAGACGCGATGCGTACGCAGCGGGCGGTGCGGCGGCTGAAACCGGATCCGGTCGACGACGCGCTGGTGTTGCACGTGATCGAGCTGGCGCTCAAGGCGCCGACCGCAAGCAACGGGCAGAACTGGGAGTTCGTCGTCGTCAAGGATCGCGCGGTGAAGGCGCGGCTGGCGTCGCTGACGCGGAAACCGTGGCTCGTCTACGGCACGCTGGCGCGGCGCGTCGCGCGCAATGATCCGAGGACGCTCCGCATGATCGACGCGGTGCAGTGGCAGGTCGAGCACTTCGAAGAGATTCCGGTGTTCGTCGTGGCGTGCTTGCGCGGACTCCGCCTGCCGTTTCCACCGACCATCGCGGGTTCGTACTACGCGTCCATCTATCCGTCCGTGCAAAATCTCTTGCTCGCCGCGCGCGCCGCCGGACTCGGCGCGGCGCTGATCACCATGCCGCTGTGGAGTACGTTCCTCGCCCGCCGCGCTCTTCGATTGCCGTGGAACGTGACGCCCTGCGCGGTGGTGCCGCTCGGTTGGCCGATCGGAAAATATGGGCCAACCACACGACGACCGGTCGGCAGCGTCACGCACCTCGATCGCTACGGAAACCAGCCGTGGAGGAGGGGGCAGTAGTGAGTGGTTGGAGGTTGTGTTCAGCTCTTTGACGAGCTGAGCTGGTCGAGGGCGCGGAACGCTTTGTCGAACTCCCATACCACCAGCGCGCCGGCGAGGATGACGGGACCGGTGCGGCCGATGCGCACGTAAGCGCCGGTCGCCGACGGATTGTGATTGCCGATCAGCAGCAGCAGCGGTGGGCCGCTGTTGCGAGTCAGCTCGATTTCGGCCTGCGGCGGATCGAGCCCGTAAGGCTCCATCTCCGACGGCCCGAGTTCGAGTCGCATCAACTCCGCGAGCCCGGTGAGGTTGTGGAGGAAGTCGGCGAGGGCGCCGGGCGGAATCGTGTCGGGCCATTTGCCGCCGAGCTTGCGGGCGACGCGCTGCACCTTGTCGCGGGTGAGGGTGATCTGGGTGACGTCGTCGGGCGCGAATTGGAGCAGCGGCGCCGTCGGCTGCGTCGGCTCGCGGTTCGACTCACCGCCGAGCAGCGGATCTTGTTGATGCGCGTCGGGCGACGGCCCCTCGAACCACAGCCACGCGCCGCCGGCGACGACCAGGAGCAAGAGCAGCACCGTGCCGCGCGTGCGCATCACGCACTCCCACGCCGCTGGCGCCGCACGGTGATCGCAATGCCGACCAGCAGCAGCAGGCCGGGTTGAGCGATGACCGCGTTCCAAAAAATCATCCGCCCCTGCCGCGCCGTCAACGAAATCGGCGAAATGCTCCCGCGCATCATTCCCTTGCGCCGCACCGCCACCAATTCCGCGTCCTCCGCGAGCACCGCAACCGTGCTCATGAACAGATCCTTGTTGCCCATCAGATTGACGTAGAAATTGCTGGCGAAGTCCGAATCGCCGAAGACCGCAACGCGACCGGTTGTGGCATCGTCGGCACCCTTCACGTTGGCAATCACGGCGACCGGCAGCGGACCGTTCTTGTCGATCGTCGGCCGAAAGCGAACCTTGGCGTCAGCCGGCGCGGTGTCACCGCCGATGCGCGCCCAACTTTCAGGACTGCTCATCGCGATCAGCGACACGATGACCCCGTCGCGCTTCTCTTCGACCGGCTCGACCGTGCGCGCGAGCGAGAACACCGCGGCGGTTTCCAGGTTCTTGCGGAACGTGCCTTCGTCGAAAATCGGCACCCGTGGCATGAAGCTGTCGGCGCCGTAGAAGCGATTGCGCTCGTCAACGATGATGTCGTTGCCCGGCTTGACGTTGAAGCGCGCGAGCAGTTCCATCACCGACTGCGAGCAATCGGGGTCGATCAAGATGAACAGCTTGCCGCCGTGTTGCACATACGCGGTCAGTTGATCGGCTTCGCCGGGGAAGAGATCCTTGGTCGGCCCGGGAGATACGACCACCGTGCAGTCGGCCGGCACGCCGTCGGGGGGCAGGCGCTCGATCGAGCGGACGGCGAAGTTCTCGTGCTCCAGCGCCTTGGCCACGTCGCTGTAGCCGCGCCGCTCGCTCGCTCCTTGCGGACTATGCTCGCCGTGACCGGTGAGAAAACACAATGTCCGCTGCGCGCGCGCCGACAGCTTCAACAACGCGTTGGTGATTTCGGTTTCGTCGAGGCTATTCAGCGACACGACGCGTTCCGCGCTCTCCACCGCGCCGGTGTTGTAGCTCGATATGTTGTACTTCTTCGCGAGCGCAGGACTGCGATCGAGATCGTAGAGCCGGAAACTGATCTGCGGCGCGGCCGCCCCGAACTGTTCGAGCAGATCTTCGGTCTGGCGCCGCACGCCCGGTTCCTGACTGTTGTAAAATCCGAAGATTGTCGTCGGCTGGTTGATCTTACCGGCGATCTTGAGCGCCTGATCCGACAGCACAAACGCCTGGGTCGGCGTCAGATCGACGCGGCGGTTATGGCGTTCGGCCAGCGTCAGCGCGATGGTGCAGAACGCAACCGCCAGCGTCACCTGCACGACCAACAGCGCCCACTGGCGCAACGCGTGTCCGCTCACGTCAATTGACTCCCCGCCACGCACGCGCGCCGAGCGATTGCAGCGTGAGGAAGAGAAAGAAGCCGACGAACAAGACGAAGTAGACGATGTCGCGCGTATCGATCACGCCGCGCGAGAAGTTGAAGAAGTGATCGAACAGCGACAGCCGCAGCAGCGCCCGCACAATCTGCTGCTCGGCGACTTCCTCGTTCCAGGTGACGAACCAGAAGAACACCAGAATCCCGTACGTCACCATGGCGCTGACGACTTGGTTCTCGGTCAGCGACGAAATGAAGATGCCGCAGGCGATGAAGGCCGTCCCAAGCAGGAAGATGCCCAAATAGGCCGCGGCGAGCGGCCCGATGTCGAAGTGATAGAAGTGATAGAAGATCGCCGGATTGATCATCGTCGGCAGCAGCATGATGACGAAGAAGATCCAGGCGGCGAGGAATTTGCCCATCACAATCGCGCCGTCACTCACCGGATAGGTCCACAGCAGCTCGATGGTGCCGAGCTTCTTTTCCTCGGCGAACAACCGCATCGTCACCAGCGGCAGCACCAACAGCGCGCACAGGCGCATGTCCATGAACACGTACTGCCACAGCCCGGTGGGTAGCACGTAGCCGCCGAAAAGGATGAAGAAGATCAGGTCGCTGTAGAAGAAGTAGCCGCTCAGCAGCAGAAACACCGCCAGCAGCACGTAGGCGATGAGCGAACCAAAATACGACTGCAACTCGCGCCGACAGATGACGAGGGCTTTCATCGCTCGGGACTCGCGTGGCCGCCGTCGGCGACCATGGTGAGAAAGATCTCTTCGAGCGTCAGCGCCACCGGCCGAATCTCCCGCAACCCCCAGCCCCCACCGGTGACCGCGGCGGCGATCGCGGTCCGCAAATCGCGATCGCGCTCGGTGCTGACGATCAGCGCGGCTGCGCCGTCGAGGTGAGCGGCGTGCGGCGCATTGCCGATATCCAAGACCCCCTCGATCGAACGCAGGCGCTCGTACACAGCGGCGGCGGGCCCGACGACCTCGACATAGATCTGCGAGGTTCGGCGCAATCGTTGATTGAGGTTGAAGGGCGTGTCGACGGCGAGCACGCGGCCCTTGTTGATGATGATCACGCGGTCGCAAGTGGCTTCGACCTCGGGCAGGATGTGGGTCGACAGAATCACGGTGCGATCTCCGCGTAGGCTTCGGATGAGCGTGCGCAGTTCGGCGACCTGCTCGGGATCGAGGCCCGACGTGGGTTCGTCGAGAATGAGGACGCGCGGCGAGCCGACGAGTGCCTGCGCGATGCCGACGCGCTGGCGATAGCCCTTCGACAACGTGCCGATCAGCCGATGCTGCATATGCGCGAGGCCGCAGGTTGCCAACAGCTCGGGCAGTTGGCGCTGCGCGTCTGCCCGCGCCACCCCCTTCATATCGGCGACGTAGCGCAAGTAGTCGCGCACGGCGATGTCGGTGTAGAGGGAGATGCGTTCGGGGAAGTAGCCGACGACGCTGCGCGCGCGCTGGGCTTCGCCCACCACGTCGTACCCGGCGACTGCTGCGCGCCCGCGCGTCGGCGGAAACACGCCGGCGAGAATCCGCATCGTAGTGCTCTTGCCGGCCCCGTTGGGGCCGAGGAACCCGACAATCTCGCCGCGCCCGACTTCGAAGGACACGTTCGCGATGGCGGTGAAGGCGCGGAACTGCTTGGTCAATCCCTCGGCGACGATCATGGGCAGCGGGTATCCTAACGAAGCCTTTCGGCCGGCTCAATCGCGCGGTCGCCGCGCTCGCGTATGAGCCTGGGTCGGCCATGTCAAGCGGCGGGTGGGTCACCAACAACGGCCGCCGCTTTATTGATCCGAATGCACTTCGTAAAATCGAGCGCATGCGAATCCCGCCGGTCCTGCTCATGGCTCTCGCGGCACTCACGATTGCGAGTTGCGCCGAGGCGCCGTACACGCATCGCTCGCAGTTGATCATGATGCCCGAGTCGCAAGAGATACAGCTCGGCGTCAGTGCCTACCGCGAGACCCTCGGCAAGGCGGTGGTCGTTCACGACGACGCGGTGGTCGGGGTCGTCCGCCGAGTCGGCGAACGGATTGCGGCGGCGGCCGACAAGCCGGAATACAAGTGGGAGTTCAACGTCATCGACGACGACAGCATGATCAACGCCTTCGCGTTGCCGGGTGGCAAGGTCGCGGTCTACACGGGATTGTTCCCCGTCGCGCAAGACGAGGCGGGGCTGGCCGCGGTGTTGGGGCACGAAGTCGGTCACG
>Ga0335069_10016580_pt1 | contig 10271 bp, 9 predicted proteins | sample Lox_Sample_11_FD_206714 | JGI IMG/M metagenome (GOLD analysis project Ga0335069, IMG submission 206714) | Soil microbial communities from Loxahatchee National Wildlife Refuge, Florida, United States - Lox_Sample_1.1 | ecosystem: Environmental > Terrestrial > Soil > Wetlands | place: USA: Florida...
CGTCACACTAATGACGTTGCATGCGGCCAAGGGTCTCGAGTTTCCTCTTGTCTTTCTTGCCGGCATGGAAGAAGGACTGTTTCCGCACTCGCGCACGCTGATGAATCCCGAAGAGCTGGAAGAGGAGCGCCGTCTCTGCTATGTGGGCATGACGCGCGCGATGAACACCCTGGTCCTGACGCGGGCCCACTATCGCCGCCGCTACGGCAACGACGCCCCCGAGGGAACCGTCCCTTCGCGCTTTCTCGAAGAAGTGCCGTCGAACCTGGTCGAGAATCTCAGCGGCCGTTCGCCGGCCTGGTCCACGCCTGCCTACAGCTACGGCGGGCGGCGCGGCTACGGCTCCGACCGCAACAACGACTTTGAAGGCCGCCACTACAACTACGAGGACGAGAGCCAGGAAATCCCGCGAGTGTCGGCTGCAGGAGCCGCTGGCGGGAAAAACAGATCATCCGCCCCGGATCGAGGCTCGATCGACAACATCGCCCGCTTTTTCGGTGGGAAATCAGGGAACGGCAGACCTGGTTCCTTCGTTCGCCCCCACATGGATCTTCCCGAACCGAGCGGCGCCAGCGGCCTGAAGAAAGGCCAGCGGGTACGCCATGCCAAATACGGCGAAGGCACGATCCTTGTGCGCGAAGGCGACGGCGAAGACGCCAAGCTCACCGTGATGTTCACCCGTCACGGCATGAAAAAGCTCGTGGAGAAGTTCGCCAACCTGCAGAAGATCTAGCCCGGTTGCGTCCGTTCCCGATTGCATCTGTTTCCCGGTTGCCCGACCGAATGTCCCTACGTAAGATGGTTGCGACTCTTCGAGCGAGGGCCCCATGCGTCTTCTCTGCTTGTTCTCGATGTCTCTGGCGGGTACATTCTTCTTCGCCCTCCCAGCGCATACAGAATCGAAGCCTCCCACCCAAAACATCAGCGTTGCGCAACTGGAACAGACGCTCGCGGTGTCGCATGCCGCGAGCGACGCCGACCTCGCTCAGCAACTGTCTGGCTTCGAACTTACCGAGCAGCTCAGTGCGCTTGAACTCACACGGCTCAGCGCCAGCCTGCCGGGCGAAAAATCGCGCGAGGCACTCACGCTGCTGGCCGACAAGTCCGCCTTCCTTGACCCTCCAGCAGCCGAGATCCCAAACGACCCGGTGCCCGATGCGGCGGCAACGCGCCAGATGCTCGTCCACATCGTTAACTACGTCAACACGACGCTGCGCCAGCTGCCCAACCTGATTGCCGCGCGCGAGATCACTAGCTTTGAAGACCGCCCCGCCGAAGACGAACTGCAGGCCACCGGCACGGTCAGCTACAGCTATGAGCCCCTGCATCTGGTCGGAAAATCGGCCACCGATGTCACGTTTCGTGACCGCAAGGAACTGGTGGAAGAAGCGCCGCACAAGGATAAGGAAGGGAAGATCGGAGGCCTCGTCACCACCGGAGAGTTTGGCCCCATCCTGAGCACCGTCGTCTCCGATGCGCTCAAAGGCAAGATCATGTGGGGGCGTTGGGAAAGGGGCCCGAACGGCCGCATTGCCGTCTTTCGTTATACGGTGCCTGACGACAAATCCAACTACCGGGTGCAGTTTTGCTGCGTCCTGAGTGGGTTCAGTGCCGACGGCCGGCCGGAGATGCAGGTCTTCGACGAACGCGCGAGCTATCACGGAGAGATCGCGTTTAATCCCAACGACGGCTCGATTCTCCGCATGACGCTCGAAGCCGACATGCCGGCCAAAAGCCTGGTGCCCAACGCCGGTATCGTGATCGATTACGGTTCGGTTGAAATTGGCGGAAAGTCGTATATCGGTCCGGTTCGAAGCGTCTCAAACCTGCAGGCACACACGACCCAAAATCACGGCATGTTCGCGCAGAGCGACTACCGGGGTCCGACAAAGACGTATCTGAATGACATCGTCTTCGACCACTATCGGCGATTCGGGTCCGAGATCCGTATCCTCACCGGCGAAAACAGCGCGCCGTCGCAATAGAAACGCTTGAGGATGTTGCTTAAGCGGCGGGACCGCCGCTCATGGCAAAGGCCGGAGCAGCGACTGTTGCCTCAGCTCTCTCCGTGCGATGTTTCTCGACTTCAACCATGAATCTCGACTGATCGGGCAGCTGGCGCGTGTGGACAATCTTCACGCCGCCCTTGCCGGCGATCTTCACTTCGCCGCTCTTTTCATTCAGAGCTACCCGGCTGACTTCCTTCCAGGCGATGCGTTTGCGTCCACGTAGCCAGAACACCTGTTCCATGCCGTTTTCATCAACGACGATTGTGGCGGGAAATGCCATCAACAGGAGGAGGACGAAACCGGCTGTGATGGCCGGTCCCGCCAGGCTGCCGTGCGATGCAAACACGTTCACCAGACCTGCGATGGTCGCTAAACCGAAACACGCGATGAAGGCGTACACGCCCCAATAGCTGCGCCGGTTCGGGGCGAATTCGATACGGCCTGCGGTCTCTTGAGCAGTTCTATCTTTATCCGCTTTTCCAGCAATCAGCTTCGCCAGGTAGGCAAGCAGCAGGCTGGCCCCAGCCACCGGAAGCAATAAGCTAAGGAATTCCATGCGCACATCTTAACCCGCGGAGGAATGGGTTCTGCGCCGCAAGTCACCTCCCGGAGGTTACAAAAGTCTGTGTGACCGCCGGTACGCGCTCCGCGTCGCCTGAACGCCTGCGGACCCCGCCGTTCCGCGGCCTTGCCTGACCGCCCCGCCCCGCTCGTATCCGCCTCGTATCAAAAGAGATCGGCTTGCAGAGAAGCCAGCCTAAAATCCATTTTCTGGAGACCTTATGACAACTGCAATTCCCCTGCAGCCCTCCCGCAATGGATCCCTTCTGCGCGCCATTCTCGTCGGCGGCGCCGTCGCCGGGACGCTCGATCAGATCTCGGCGTTTCTGACCTTTGGCTGGGATGTCCCACGCGCCGTTGCCGCCGGGCTTTTAGGCCGTCAAGTGTTCATGAACAAGAGCCCATTGCTCTGGATCCTGGGGGTGCTTCTTCACTTCCTCATCGCCTTCTCCGCTGCGGCCATCTACTGCCTCTCGAGCCGCCGCCTCCCTTTCCTGCGCGATCATTGGCTGGTATGCGGGCTCTACTACGGCATCGCCATCTTCCTGGTGATGAACCTGATTGTCCTTCCGTTGTGCGGATTGCATGCCGCAGGCCCCTACCAGCTATCAGGTCTGATCAAGGGAATCGTGTTTCACATGCTCATCATCGGCCTGCCGATCTCGTTCAGTCTGCGCAGGCTCTCGAGTTGAGAAAAGCAGGCTGGTCGTCTTACTCGGCGGTCTTGCTCGGCAGTCGTGCTCGCCGGACTCACTCGCCGAGTTTGCCTCCGGGACCTATTCAAGGTCGAGGCCAATGACCAGCCTCCTTCGCCTGCCATCTCCTGCAACGGGAGCTTCGACCTGCATGTGTTTCGCCTCTTCCAAGCCGTCGAGCACGCGAAACACGCCGTCGGCCAGCGCGCGCAGCTCATCTTCTCCCGGGTACACATGCATCGGCGCGATCCAACCGAGATACTCCCGCAGCCGTGCCACCATGCGTTCGGAGTGCGCCATTCCGCCGGTGAGCAGCAGAGCGTCCACGTTGCCCTGCAATACCGCCGCCATCCCTCCGGCCTCTTTCGCAATCTGGTAGATCATGGCGTCCAGCACGACGCGCGCTTCGGCATCGCCGGCATCCACGCGACGCTCCACTTCACGCAGATCCCGTGTGCCCAGATACGCAAACAGACCGCCCTCGCCAAAGGCCATGCGGTCCAGCTGCTTCGCGTTGTAGGCGCCGCTGCAGCAGAGTTTGATCAACTCTTGAACGGGAAGCGAACCGGTGCGATCCGGGCCGAACGGACCCTCCTGCGGCGTATTGTTGTCGATCATGCGTCCCTCGCGGTGCGCCGACACCGTGATCCCACTCCCCATGTGGACGACGACCAGCCGCAACTCGGCATAAGGCCTTCCCGCCTCCGCCGCAAAACGCCGCGCCACCGCCTTCGTGTTGAGCGCGTGCCCAATGGGTGATCGCGTAATCAGCGGCAGCCCCGACACACGCGCGCACTCCTGCCACTCGTCCACCGTCACAGGGTCGACAATGTAGGCCTTTGCACCCGCAGCTCGCGCGAACTTGAGCGCCAGCACTGCCCCCAGGTTGCAGGCATGTTCGCCGCGGCGCGCCCGGCGCAGCTCTTCCACCATCACGTCGTCGACGAGGTAGGTTCCACACTCCATCGGAGGCAGCAAGCCGCCGCGCCCAGCCACTGCAGCAAACTGCGCGACATCGTAGCCGGCCTCCTGCAGAGCCCTCTTGAGTGGCGCCGCGCGATACTCCAGCTGCGCCAGCGCCGACATGCCGCGGAACTTGTCCAGTTCCTCGTCACGATGGCCGATCGCACCGGTCCACTCCGGCCCTTCACGGCGAAAGACACCGAACTTGGTGGAGGTCGATCCCGGGTTGATGGTCAGTACGCGCTTGTCGTCGTTCGGCACAAAAGCTCCACAGGCCAGAACGAGTGTACGCTGCCTCGGGCGTGCCTACCCGGAACGACGGTCACAGCAGAGATAGTTTTAGAGCGGCTGGCCGAGCCGCTTTTCGAGCAATGCCCGATAAGTCCGGCTCACACGGGTACGCGAGCCGTTCTTCAGCACCGCTTCGAACTCGCCGTGCGACATCGGCTCCAGCTGTACGATGCTCTCGATATTGACCAGCGCGGACCGGTGCACGCGCACAAACCGCCGCGGATCGAGCCGGTCGGCCAGGTCGTTCAGCGCCGCCCGGTACAGCAGCTCCTTGCCGGCAACGTGCAAGGTCACGTAGACACCGGCCGCTTCGATCCAGTCGATATCGATGGCCCGAATGAATCGTGTCGTCCCGGCCGACTTCACCACCAGCCGGTCGAGCCTGCGTTCGGCGGAGGGCGATGCCGCCACCATCTTCAGAATGCGCTGGCCAAACTCGCCGATGCTGCGTTCGCCCAGCCGCGCCTTCACCCGCGTCATCGTCGCTTCGAAACGCTCGTCGCTGAACGGCTTCAGCAGATAGTCCAGCGCATTGGCCTCAAAGGCGCGAATGGCGTGCTGATCGTAGGCGGTCACGAAGACCGTCAGCGGCATCTGCGCCGCGCCGATGGCGTCGATCACGCCCAACCCATCCAGCTCCGGCATCTGCACATCGAGAAACACCAGGTCGGGCCGCCTTTTTTCGATTGCCTCCACCGCCGCTTCTCCGTCGGCAGCCTCGGTCACGCTGGCAATCTGCGCATCTTTGGCAAGCAGATCGATCAGCCGCTGCCGCGCCGGCGCTTCATCGTCGGCCACCAGCACGTGAATTGGCTCAGGCGAGCGCGCGTCCATTCTCTTCCTCCCCCACCAAACGCAGCGGCAACAAGATCTCCACCACGGTCCCGCCTTCCGCACGGTTCTGCACCACGAAACGGCTGTCGCCGTTGGGATGCAGGCCGGCGATGCGTTCGCGCGTGATCGACAGACCCAGGCCGGCCGAGTTTTCCATGGACCACCCTGGCGGCAACCCCACGCCATCGTCGAGCACACGGATCGCGAGGCGCTCCCCCTCGCGCGTCGCCTGCACAGTCACCGTTCCTCCCGCAGCACGCCGTGAAATCCCATGGCGGATGGCATTCTCCACCAACGGCTGAACCACCAGCGCCGGCACTGCGGCCAGGCGTACTTCCGGTGCGACCTGCATGGTCACGCGAAGCTGGTTGCCAAAACGGATCTTCTGAATCGCCAGGTAGTGCTCCAGAAACTCAAGCTCCTCGACCAGCGGCACCTCTTGCTTGTCCTTCGATTCCAGAGACAGCCGCAGCAGGTCGCCCAGGTGTTCGATCATCCGTCGCGTCAACTTGGGATCGCGCTCGACATGGGAAGAAATAGTGTTCAGCGCGTTGAACAAAAAATGCGGATCGAGCTGCATGCGCAGGGCATTCAGACGTGCTTCGGCAAAGCTGTGCTCCAGCCGCTCCAGGCGCAGCTCGCTGCTCATATAGCGCTCGTAGTAGCGATAGGCCTGCACCGCGCCCACAATTAGGCAGCAGATCAGCCAGCTCCACAGGTACCAGCCGAGATTCGCGAAGCTGAACAGCTGCCTGGCGCTCAACGAACTCCACGGAACCACGCCCGCAAGAGCGCGCATGGTTGTGAAGATGTAGTAGTAGACGATTGTAAAGAAGGCGCTGGCGACAAGATGGGTTGCGATGCGCCGCCCGAGCTGCTTTCCCGAGAACGGAAGCCGGCGATCGAGCAGGATCACGAGAGGCGTGATCAGGCCCCATGCCCAGAACTCCGTCAGGTACATGCGCAGCGACTGATGGTAGTTCGGGCCCATCAGGCTGGGCAGCGAAAACACCCAGCCCACAACCGTCCAGCCAACAGCGGACAGGAGAACCCTGACCGTCCAGCGCTTCGTCAACTGTCCCAGCCAATGGGGCCGCGTACCCGTTTCACCGCGCGCGGTCCATTCGCCGGTCTGTGCACTCGATGCCGCCATCGCCCTATCTCAACGGAGACTCAACAACTGGAAGCCTGTCCGGCACTCCCCCGCTGTATCCATCGCCCATTGACCTTCCCCGTGTCTTAACTGAATTATCCGCCAAGTGGAACAGACCTCCATTGGCCTCGTGACATTTCGCGTTTGTCGCCGACGAAGCAACGGATCCGCTTGGAGCCGCTCCGGTCACTCCCAACCGACCACCCAGAATCTACATCAGCGCATACAGGGTCCCGTCCGTCCCCCCGAAGTACACCACATGGCCCGCAACCGCGGGCGACGAGAGAACCTCTCCCATGGTCTCGAGCCTGGTGTAGCCCGCCACCACGTCCTCATAGAAACTCGATGGGAATGCGCCGAAGTAATCGCTCGATCCATCGGCCTTGGTAAAGGCCGCCCCATTCTTCTTTGCGCCCTCCGTGGTATAGGTCCAGGCGATCGCCTGCTTGCTCAAATCGATAGCGTTCATGGTTCCCGCCGTCGACCCCACATACAACATGTCTCCGGCAATCGCAGGCGACGAGTACACCGGCCATCCCTTGAAGTCGACCGAGTAGTCGATCTTGCCGGTCTTCTCGTCCGCGGCAAAGAGGCGCCCGCCAAACGAGATCGCGAAGTACACTCTGCCGCCGCTCACAGCGGGCGAGGTCAGCACCCAGGTCCCGCCGGTGGCATAGGCCCACTTCTGCTTTCCCGTGAACTCGTCGAGCGCATACAGGTGCGAGTCGCGGCAGCCGAAGAATACGGTCCCATCCACCACCGCGGCCGACGACTGAATCCCCACCTGGTTGTGATTGACCGCATCTTCGCCGGTCTTGAAGCGCCACTTCTCCGTGCCCGACACAGCATCCAGCGCATAAAAGTAGCTATCCCAGCTCCCGATGAAGACCAGCCCATCGGCAATCGCCGGCGACGCGTGCACCACATCGCCGGTCTTGAACTTCCACTTCAGCGCGCCTGTCCCGGCATCCAGCGCATAGACGTTGCCGTCGCCGCTTCCGAAGTAGACTGCGCCGTCCCACACTGCTGGCGACGAAAGATAGCAGTCCCAGGGATCGGGCATAATCTCCGTCTCCGGTTGCATGCCGTGCAGATGCTCGGCGGCGAACTGCCGCTCGCCTCCCGTCTTGAACTTCCAGCGGAGCTTTCCGGTACCAGTCTCGACCGCATAGAAATTGCCGTCGTAGGCTCCGAAGAACACCAGCCCATGGTCGACCGCGGGCGATGAAGCGATACGGCTCTTGGTATCGAACTCCCACTTCTCGGTTCCCGAGGCGCGATCGACCGCATAAAGCAGGCCGCCCGTGCTGCCGGCATAGACCGTCGCATCATCGACAGCGGGCGAAGCAATCAGCATGCCCTTGGCATGGAAGGTCCATTGCACGCCGCTGAGAGCCGGCGCGCCCGCAGCCTTGTAAACGCCGCTGTGTTCGATACTCCCACGAAACATCGGAGCGCTCTCTGCCTGCGCGTGCAGAGCAACAAACATGAAAGCGAAACTCAAGATGAGGCAGGAAGGAAAACTGCTGCCTGCAGCTGCCAGCCTCACGGCAGCCCCAACCAGCATCTGGCTTGCGATGGTACGCGCCTGGTCTTGCATGCTTGCAAGCTACCGCCGCCTGCCCGGCGGGTCCACCGATATGTCGCCACCGGGACGGCTGCCGTGCAGGATGGTTCGTCTGCTTCGCCAATCGGCGTGCCTGCGCACTGCGGCGGCTTTCTCCGCATTTCAATCCCTGTTACCATGAAGCTCGCAGCCCCATTGTGGGAGACATTGCATCATTTCCGAGTGAAAGAGGTTTTTGAAGAGTGGCAGACACAAAGAAGATTGAAGACAAAGCAGAGCGCAAGAAGGTGAAGCGCGCCGCCCGCAAAAAGGCCGCCCCGAAGGCCAAGCGCACCACCCCGCGCGGTTCGCTGAAGAAGAAAGTCAAGAAGCTGGCACGCGGCCAGTCGAAGCGCTAGAACTCTGCGTCTCGAAAACACACAGACTTCGGGCCGGCATCCTCCATGCCGGTCCTGAGCGTAAGCCAGCCGGCTCGCGGTTCTCCTCCCTTTTCCCGGCTCCTCATCATGTACACTGCGGCTTAAGCCTTCTCATCCATTGAAGAATCCGTTCGCCCGAACCGCTCGTCTTCAGAAGGCCGGTCTGCACAAGGAGAACTGCGCTGCCAAGCCAACTGCTTGCCTGCAAATCCATCGACAAGCTCATCCGCGAATCGGAGGACCCCGAGCACGCGCTCAAAAAATCGCTCGGTCCCTGGTCGCTGACCGCTCTCGGCATCGGCGCAGTCATCGGCTCCGGCATCTTCACCGTCATCGGCACAGCCATGGCCGGGCAGAAGTTCGACTCTCCTGAAATCAGCAACACCCCGCTGATTCACTACCTCCTGACCCACACCGCCATGGATGGACGCCCCGGCGCCGGTCCTGCTCTGGCACTCTCGCTGGTCCTGGTCGCCATCGTCTGCGTCTTCACCGGCCTCTGTTATGCCGAGCTCGCTTCTATGATTCCCATCGCCGGTTCGGCCTATACCTACACCTACGCCACCCTCGGCGAGTTGGTCGCCTGGATCATCGGCTGGGATCTGATCCTCGAGTACGCGTTCTCGAACATGAGCGTCAGCGTCGGCTTTGCCGCGCACATCGAAGCGCTCTTGGAGTGGTTCGGCATCCAGCCGCCCTTGCAGTGGATCTCGCCTGCCTACCTGCCCACCGGACTACAGGATCTGGCCGGCAAGGACCTCTATGCGCCGGGCTGGCACTTCGGCTTCAACATTCCCGCGTTTTTGATCGTGATGGTCCTGACCGTGATCCTGGTGCGCGGCATCCGCGAGTCGGCGCGCACCAACAACATCCTGGTCCTGGTCAAAATCGTCGCCATCCTCGCCTTCATCTTCGCCGCTGCCAGCTTCATCAAGCCACGCTACTGGCATCCCTTCATGCCCAACGGCTGGACGGGCATGCTATCCGGCGGGTCGATCATCTTCTTCACCTACATCGGATTCGATTCCGTCTCGACCGCGGCCGAGGAGTGCAAACGCCCGCAGCGCGATCTGCCCTTCGGCATCCTCGCCACGCTGGTGGCCTGCACACTGTTGTACGGTGGTGTCGCGCTGTCCCTCAGCGGCATCGTGCCCTGGCAATCGATCATGGGCGACGCTGCCCCGGTCGTGAACGCCCTCCGGCGCTTGTCGCTTCAACCCGGCGGCAGCGGTCTGCACTGGATCGAGCTCATCGTGCTGATCGGCGCCATGCTGGGCATGATCTCGTCGATCCTGGTGTTTCAGCTGGGCCAGGCGCGCGTCTGGTTTGCCATGTCGCGCGACGGTCTGTTGCCCGACGTCTTCAGCCGCATCCATAAGCAGTTCCGCACGCCTGCCGTGGCCACCTGGGTCGCGGGATTTGTGGTTGGGATTCCGGCCGGGTTGCTCGACATCGGCACCGTTTCAAACCTCTCCAATATCGGAACGCTCTTTGCCTTCGTCCTCGTGTCGATCGCGGTGATGATCCTGCGCTACCGCGAGCCCGAACGGCCTCGCTCCTTCCGCGCCCCGTTCGGCCCGGTGTTTCCGGTGCTGAGCATCATCTTCTGCATCATGCTGATGATGGGTCTGGAAGTGCTGACATGGACAGCGTTCTTTATCTGGCTCTTTGCCGGTCTGCTGATCTACTTCTTCTACTCGCGCCATCGCAGCGAGTTCGCCAGCCTGGGCTAGCCTGCCTTCAGAACCGCTTGACCATCCTTTTCCGCCGTCCATCCCT
>Ga0335069_10016582_pt1 | contig 10271 bp, 10 predicted proteins | sample Lox_Sample_11_FD_206714 | JGI IMG/M metagenome (GOLD analysis project Ga0335069, IMG submission 206714) | Soil microbial communities from Loxahatchee National Wildlife Refuge, Florida, United States - Lox_Sample_1.1 | ecosystem: Environmental > Terrestrial > Soil > Wetlands | place: USA...
CGGCAGAAGCGCCTGCGTGACGACGCCCTGAAGGGCGCCGGCGATCTGGGTGCGCACCTGCTCCTGCTGCTCGGCGGGGAAGACGTCGATGATCCGGTCGATCGTGCTCGGCGCGCTCTGGGTGTGGAGCGTCCCGAAGACGAGGTGGCCGGTCTCGGCCGCGGTCAGCGCGGTCGAGATGGTCTCGAGGTCGCGCATCTCGCCGAGGAGGATCACGTCGGGGTCCTGACGGAGCGCCGCGCGCAACGCCTCGCCGAAGCTCGTCGCGTCGACGCCGATCTCGCGCTGGTTGACGACGCAGCGCTTGTGCCGGTGGAGGAACTCGATCGGGTCCTCGATCGTGATGATGTGATCGGTGCGGTGGCGGTTGATCTCGTCGATCAGCGCCGCGAGCGTCGTCGACTTGCCCGAGCCGGTCGGGCCCGTGACGACAACGATCCCACGCGGCAGCTCGGTGAGCGAGCGTAGCCCCGTCGGGAGCCCGAGCTCCTCGAGCGTCTTCAGCGCGTCCGGGATGACGCGGAACGCCGCGGCGACCGACTCGCGCTGCTGGAAGACGTTGACGCGGAACCGGGCGACGCCGGGGACGCCGTAGGAGAAGTCCAGCTGGCGGTCGATCTCGAACCGCTTCTGCTGCTCGGTCGTGAGGATCCGGTAGAGGAGGGTGCGCGTCGTGTCGGCGTCGAAGGGCACCGCGCCCGGGAGCGGTGTGAGACGTCCGCGCACGCGCACGGACGGCGCGGCGCCGACGGTGACGTGCAGGTCGGACGCGCCCATCTCGACGGCACGCCCGAGCAGGCTGTCGATCGACTGCAGGCCTTCCTCCACGGTGAGCCGTATCGGCAGGGCCGCCGCGCGACTTGAACGTTCCGGCTCACGCGCGAAGCGAACGAGGCGAAATCACCCGTCCGAGTGTGTGGCCCATCCTCGCCGGCTGTCGATTCGGGCAGGGCCATGTCCTCCGCGTTGAAGGAGAGCACTCGCGTGATCGACAAGATCAAGACACGTCTGGCGAGCGAGCAGGGGTTCACGCTGATCGAGCTCCTGGTCGTCATCGTCATCCTCGGCATCCTCGTGGCGATCGCTGTGCCGGCGTACCTGAGCTTCCGTGGCTCGGCGCAGACCGCCGCGGCGAAGTCGAACGTCCGCTCGGCCATTCCCGCGGCCGAGAGCTGGTACCAGGACTCCGCCCACAACGCCAACGCCCCGAGCTACACCGGGGTCAGCCGTGCGAACCTCGTCACCGAGGCCCCCGGGATCGCGACGAACGTGAAGGCCGTCGGGATCAACAGCGGCCAGGGCTACTGCGTCCAGGACAGCGAGGACGGCGGCACCACCTTCTACTCGTACATCGGCGGCACCCCGGGCGCAGCGCTCGTCAGCCCGGCCGTGGCGGCAACGATCGAAGCTGGTGACTGCGCGACGACGACGGGCGTCAGCGGCGCCTCGTAGTCGGCCTACCGCCGCCGGATCCACCCGAGGGGGCGCGGGAGACCGCGCCCTCTCTCTATGCGCGCACTCCGGTTCAAGGCGACCCGCCTCGCTGCCGATAGAGGAGTCGTGACCCTGTCGCATCACATCCGGATCGTCCTGCTCGCGGTGCTGAGCCTCGCCGCGGTGGGCGCCGGGATGGTCGCGCTCCACGCGCGGCGGCAGGCGACCACCGCGCCCACGCCCGTCGTGGCGCCGGCGCGGCCGGCGCCCGCGAGGCCCGCGACCACGGTCGCGCAGCCGGCCGTCCAGGCCCCGGCGACGGGTGCGCCCGCCGCCGTCGAGCACCGGACCCCGGCTCCGGTGGCGACTCCGGCTCCCGCTCCCGCCCCGACGGCGCCGTCGCGGTCTCACGGGCTCGCCCTCGACCCGACGCTGCCCCCGCCGGTTCGCCAGGCTCTCGAGCACAGCAACGAGGTTGTCGCGTTCGTCTACTCCCCGTCGTCGCCGACCGACCTGCTCGCCCTCAAGCAGGTGCGCGAGGGCGCCCGGGAAGCGCACGTCCCGCTCGTGCTCCTGAACGTCGGGCGCAACTCGCTCGCGGCCGCGGTCTTCCGCTGGACGTCGTCGGCCGTCGACCCCGAGGTGCTGGTGGTACGCCGGCCGGGGAAGGTCGCGTTCACGCTTCCCGGCATGACGGACAGCACGCCGGTCGCGCAGGCCGCGACCTCCGCCCGGTGACCGAGCTCGTCCGCGAGGCGGCGCGAGACGGACGGCGAGTCGCGGTGCTCCGCTGCCGTGACGAGGACGGCGGGACCGTCGTCCTCGTCGAAGCGGAGCAGACGGGCGCGCGGCGCAGCTACCGCTTCGCGACCGCGCCCGAGGCGTTCCGGTTCCTCCAGGAAGCCCTCCTGGCCCTGCAGTACCTCGGCTGCCGCGTCTCCTAGCCAACCCGCTTCGCCCGCTGCGCGCGAGCAGGCGCGCCTGCTGCTGCGCGGTTCGTCGCGCTCCGTTTCCGGTCGCTAGACAGGCAAGCCGGCTGCGGCCTCCGGCCGGGGTCAGACCCGGGTCAGACCCCGTCGCGAAACGCTCTCGGCTTCGCAACGACCCTTCCAGCCGAAGCGCAGCCGAACGATGCTCCATTCATGGCACGCAAGCCCCGAGACGTCACTGCCGGCGTCTTCCACATCACCTGTCATTCGGTGTGGACGACCGACCTGTTCCGAGACGACGTCGATCGCCTCGAGCTCTTGCGTGAAGTAGCGACCGTCGTCGTTGACCAGGCGTGGACCTGCGTCGAGTACTGCCTCATGACCAATCACCTGCACCTGATGCTCGAAGTCGGCGACGGCGCCCTTCCACACGGCATGAAGTGCTTGAACATGCGATATGCGTGCCGGTTCAACGCCCGCCATCGGTTACGGGGACACGTGTTTGGCTCGCGATACAGCTCGCACCGACTCGTAGACGACGCACACCTGCTCGCCGCGTTCGCGTACGTCGCAAACAATCCAGTCGAGGCCGGTCTCTGCCGCAGCCCGACCGAGTGGCCCTGGAGCAGCTATGCCGCGACGGTCGGTCTCGCTGAGCCGAGCTCGTTCGTCGACCCCAGCAGGATCGTCCGCTGTTTCGGGGGGAACCGCGAGGCGGCAATCGCGCGACTTCGGGCCTACGTGGAGAAGGCATGACGTCTCCGTCATGGGGTCTGACCCGGGTCTGACCCCAGCCGTGGCGACACCGCAGACCGCCCTATGCCGTCACGACGCGCGTGAGCTCCTCGATCGAGGTGAGGCCCGACGCGACCTTGGCCAGGCCGTCGTCCCACAGCGAGCGCATCCCGGCGCGCATCGCCGCCCGCTCGATCTCCTCGCGGGGAGCGCGCGTCACGGCGAGCGTCTCGATCTCCTCCGTCATCGTGAGGAGCTGGAAGACGCCGACGCGGCCGCGGTAGCCGGTCTGGTTGCAGCGCGGGCAGCCGACCTTGCGGTAGAAGGTCATCCCGTCGTTCATCGTCGCGACGTCGGGCGACACGCGCGCCCTCAACAGTTCGTCCACGGACGGCGAATACAGCTCGCAGCAATGGCTGCAGAGCCTCCGTGCCAGCCGCTGCGCGAGCACCGCGGAGACGGCAGAGCCGGTGAGGAACGGCTCCACGCCCATCTCGTTCAGGCGCGTGAGCGTGCTCGGCGCGTCGTTCGTGTGGAGCGTGGAGAGCACGAGGTGGCCCGTCAAGGCAGCCTCGACCGCGATCTTGGCCGTCTCTCCGTCGCGTATCTCGCCGACCATCACCACGTCCGGGTCGGACCGCAGGATCGAGCGGAGCGCAGTCGCGAACGTGAGCCCGGCCCGCTGGTTGATCTGCATCTGGTTGACGCCGACGAGCCGGTACTCGACCGGGTCCTCGACCGTGATGATGTTGATCTCGGGCCGGTTGATCTCGGTGAGCGCCGCGTAGAGCGTTGTCGACTTGCCCGAGCCGGTCGGCCCGGTGACGACCAGCGCTCCGGTCGAGCGGCTCAGGATCTCCCGGAGCGTCTCCCGCATCTCCTCCGACAGTCCGAGCTCCTCGAGCGTCGGCGCGCGCCGCGACTTGTCGAGGAGGCGCATGACGACCGACTCGCCGTCGACCGTCGGCAGGGTGGCGACGCGTATGTCGAGCATCCGTCCCGCGGCGACCGCGTTCAGCGAGATCCGGCCGTCTTGCGGTCGCCGGCGCTCTGCGATATCGAGCTTCGCGAGGACCTTGAGGCGCGTGACGACGCCGCTCGAAAGGCGCTTCGGGATGCGCTGCACCTCCTGCAGCACGCCGTCGATGCGGTAGCGGACGAGGAGGCAGTCCTCCTGAGGCTCGACGTGGACGTCGCTCGCCCCGTCCTCGGCGGCCTGGAAGATCACGGAGTTGACGAGCCTGACGAGCGGCCCGTCGGAGACGCCGTCCTCGACCTCGAGGTCGTCGCCCTCCACCTCCTCCACGACTTCGAGCTGGTCGAGGTCGGCGGCGCGTGCTCCCAGCGCCTCGCTCGCCCGCGCGATCCTGGTGACCTCGCCGAGGATGTCGGCCCGCGGTGCGACGACGAGCTCGAGCTGGAAGCCGGCGGCGGCGAGGCGAAGCTCGTCGATCGCGGCGATGTCGCCCGGATCGGCGATCGCGACGCGAAGGGTCAGCCCGTCGATGCGGTAGGGGAGCGCCGCCGCGCGCTCGAGCACCGCCAGGGGGATCCGTTCCGTCGCGTCGGGTGACACGCGCTCGGCCAGGATGTCGACGAACTCGAGCCGGTAGCGCTCGGCCAGCGCCCGCGCGACGGCCTCGTCGGTCGCCAACCCCTCGTCGATCAGGGCCTGCGCGAGCGAGCCCGAGCCGGCGAGCCCGCGGGCGGCGGCGAGCCGGTCGGCGGGGACGAGCCCGGTGGCTTCGATGACGTCCGCGACGAGCACCGCGAGCTCGTTGAGCTCGCCGCCGCCGTACGGCCGCAGGTCGCCCCCGGCCGGCGGCGGCGCACCGGCGCCTACCGGCGGAGCCTCGGCGCCGGGCGGATGCAATCCGGTTCCGACGGGAGAGGAACCCTCGCCGTACGCGCGGGGGTCGGCTCCGGACCCGAAGGGTCCGCCTGCGAAGGTGGGGTGCTCGTCGTCCATCCCTCCAACGAGGTATCGGCTCTCGGCGAGCGGCGCTTGAGCCGGGGCGTCGGGCTGGAGGGGCTCTTGCCCGGCTGCCGGAGCGGGCGCGGGCGGCTCGGGCTGCGGCGCGGGAATCGGCGGAGTCGGCTCCGGACCAGGGTCGTGCCCGCGCCGCAGGCTCATTCCCCGTCCGAGCCGCATCGGCACGCCTCCTGCCCACCTCCTCTTCGACGGATCTACATGAAGCCGAGATACCAGCTGACGATCGCGTGGCCGGCGAAGAGCGCGATCACGCCGCCGGCGGCGAGAAAGGGTGCGAACGGGATCGCCATCCGCCGGGCGGCCGTCCCGTGACGCGCGAAGAGGATCACGGATGGCACGAGCGCGAGGATCATCCCGCCGAGGAGCGCCACCGGCACGGTCCGGCCGACGGCGACGCCGATCAGCAGCGCGAGCTTCACGTCGCCCATCCCCATCCCGCGCGGGTACGCGAGCGCGGCCGCGAAGAGGAAGAGCGCCGCGCCGAGCCCGGCCGCGGGCCACTCGACGCTCGGGTCGCGCACGAGCTGCAGGACGACGACCGCCGCCGCCGCCGGCAGGACGACGCGGTTGGGGACGATCCGCCGCTCGAGGTCTGTTGCCGAGACGGTGACGAGCGCGACGCAGAACAGGGCCGCGGCGAGCGCCTGAAGGGAGAGCCCGAACACGAGGGCGCAGGCCGCGACCAGGACGGCGGTCGCCAGCTCGACCGCCGGGTAACGCAGGCCGATCGGCGCGCGGCAGTCGCGGCACCGGCCGCGCAGGAGGACGTACGAGACGACCGGGACGTTGTCGCGTGGCCGAATCTCGGCGCCGCAGTGCATGCACGCCGACCGCGGCCGGACGAGCGACCGCCCCGTCGGGAGGCGCGCGGCGACGACGTTGAGGAAGCTCCCTACCGCGAGTCCGGGCGCGAGGACGACGGCGGCGAGCGCGGCGTTCACCTTCGTCGTATCGGCACCCGCGGGCGGCGCCTTGAGCCGGAGGGTCAGCCGCGGGCGGCGTTCCGCAGCGCGATCGTGTCCGTCATCGTGACCGCGTCGGCTGCGCCTGCCGCGGTGTTGACGGTGAGACTCACGTCCAGCTCCGGCAGGTCGCCGCTCCCCGGGGGCGGCGTCGAGAACGTCTGTCCCGTGACGCCCGTGACGAACACCTCCCCCGTCCCGGAGCAGCTCGAGCCGACGTATCGCATCAGGCTGCCGTGGTAGACGCACCACGTCACGGTGCCGGCGGCGTTCGTGCACTGGCTGGGAAGGGTGAGCGTGACGCCGGCCTGGTTGCCGAACGCGGTCGCGCCCGTCGCGCAGCGGGCCTCGTACTCGAGGCGGTCGAGCGCGACGCGGGTGTTCTGCTGGGCGCCGAGCCGCGCGTTCGCGTCGGCGCTCGCGCGCGATCCCGAGACGAACCCGTCGACGACGGCGGCCATGATGATCGCAGAGACCACCATCGTCACGAGCAGCTCGATCAGCGTGACGCCGCGCTCGTCGGAGACGAGTCGCGTCATGAGCCCACGATCCTGAGCGCGGCCGCCTCCGGCTCGCGGGCGACGTGCTGGGGCTCGTCCGCCTCGGAGTCGGCCGCGCGTGCGGCCTCGTCGACGTCCCGCTGCTTCACCGAGCGCTCGAGGGCGACGAGGAAGTCGTGCCGGTTGCTCGCGGCGTTCGCGGCGACCTCGCGGTCGACCTTCCCCGCGAGCACGAGGTCGATGAGCGCCCGGCTGAAGGTCTGCATCTGGAAGAACTCGCCCTCGGCGACCGCGTCCTCGATCTCGTCGGAACGGCCCTCGCGGATCAGGTCGGCGATGCGCGCGTTCGTCACCATTACCTCGACCGCCGCGATCCGGCCGCCGTCGAGGCGCGGCAGGAGCCGCTGGCTGACGACGCCGCGCAGCACGCCCGCGAGGATCGACCGGATCACCTCCTGCTTCTCGGGCGGGAAGAACTCGATCATCCGGCCGCACGTCTCGGCGGCGTCGATCGTGTGCAGGGTCGAGAGCACGAGGTGGCCCGACTCGGCCGCCTGGAGGGCCGTCTGCGCCGTCTCGGCGTCGCGGAGCTCGCCGATGAGGATCACGTCCGGGTCCTGGCGAAGCGCACGTCGGAGTGCCTCGCCGAACGAAGCCGTGTCGAGCCCGACCTCGCGCTGGTTGACGATGCACTCGACGTCCGGGTGGAGGATCTCGATCGGGTCCTCGATCGTGATGATGTGCTGCCGCCGCGTCTTGTTCACGTGGTCGATCATCGAGGCGAGCGTCGTCGTCTTCCCGGAGCCGGTCGCGCCGGTGACGAGGATGAGCCCGCGGTGCTCGTTCGCGAGCTTCTCCACCCCGGCCGGCAGACCGAGCTGCGCGAACGTCGGCACGCTGCGCGGGATGACGCGAAAGGCGAGCGAGGTCGCGCCGCGCTGCCGGTAGGCGTTCACCCGGAAGCGCGGCATGTCGTCCGGCTCGTAGGCGAGGTCGAGCTCACCCGTCTCGTGGAACGAGCGCACGCGCTCGGTCACGCCGCCGCTGACCACGTTGACGGCCGCCGTGAGGTCCTCCTCGCTCAGCGGCGGCCACTCGTCGAGCGGCAGGAGGTCGCCGTCCCGGCGCAGCGAAGGAGGCCGCCCGAGCTTGAGATGGACGTCGCTCGCGCCTTCGTCGACAGCGCGCCGGAGCAGTGCGTTCAGGTCCATGCGGCCTCATGCGAGCATCGGCCGTCGGCCGCCCGGGCTTTAGCCCACAACCGGGCGATATGCGCGGCCGGGGTCGCCTGCGAACCGCGCGACGGCGTAGATGAGCTTGAGCGCCGCCCGCTCGACTCCGCTCGCGGAGCCGGGGTCGCGGAATTCCCCGGTTAGGAGCTTCTCGAGCGCGCGGAAGCTCACCGGGAGCCGGGCGAGCACGTACGTCGTGTGCGGGAACCGCTCGAACGCGGCCTTCGCGCCCCAGCCGGCCGCGGTGAGCGGCGTGATCCGGCGCGCGACTGCCTCCGCGTAGGGCTCGAGCCCGGCCGCGCGACCGGCGAGGACGTCGAGCGCGGCCTCCGTGACGAGCCTCGAGCTCATGAACGCCTCGAACAGCCCGTCGCCCGAGAACGGGTCGACGAGGCCGGCGGCATCCCCGATCACGGCCGCGGTGCCGCGCGCGAGCCGGCTCTGCGGCCGCCGGAGCGGCAGCCGGTGACCGCGCAGGTCCGTGAGGCCGGCGGGGTCGATCCCGTGCTCCGCGCAGAGCTTGGTGAGAAGCTCGCGTAGCCGAGGCCCCTCGCTCGCGTTTCCGCCGACGCCGACGTTGACGTGGTCGCCCTTCGGGAAGATCCATCCGTAGCCGCCTCGGACCACGGCGATCTCGAGCACCATCGCGCCCCGGTAGCGCTCCCGGGCCGGCGTGTACGGCGCGTTCCCCTCGAGCGCGACGCCGTGGACGATGTCGCCCCCGAGCCCGAGCGCCCGCGCGGCGGTGCCGTTGCAGCCGTCGGCGCCGATCACGATCCGCGCGCCCAGCTCCTCCCCGTCGACCGTCAGCCCGGCGGGCGAGACGTCCGCGACCTTCACGCCGTCTCGGACGTCGGCGCCGGCCTCGGCCGCGCGCTCGAGGAGGAAGTGGTCGAGCCGGCGGCGCTGGGTCATGAGCGCCAGGGGAGTACGCGCCCTCCGGACGAAGCGCGCACGGTAGCGGAGGCTGCACTCGAGGCGGTCGACGCGGTCCTCGACCACGGGCTCGAGCGAGAACGGGAGCAGCCGAGCTGCGCGCCCGGTTACGCCGCCGCCGCACGGCTTGTCGCGCGGGAAGACGGCCTTGTCGACGAGCAGGACGCGGGCGCCTGCGGTCGCGAGCCGGTAGGCGGCGGTCGAGCCTGCCGGCCCGGCGCCGACGACTGCCACGTCGAAGCCGCTCACAGGGACAAAGCTACAATGCCCGTCCCCAGAGGGGGTGTGCCCGAGCGGCCAAAGGGAACGGGCTGTAAACCCGTCGGCTCAGCCTACGGAGGTTCGAATCCTCCCGCCCCCATTCGAAGCGCGGAACCCAGTGGTGAAGCCGGTTCGTGGCTTCTCCGTCGGCTCACATTACGTCGGTTTGAGTCCTCCCGCCCCGACTCCAGGTGAGGACGCAAACCCATCCAACCTGGGTGTGTGTGTTGGAGCCTCGGCTAGAACGAAGTGCTTGACCTTCGCCTCGACGTGTTCGATCGAGGATCAGAGAGGCGCCGGTCCTCGTCGAAGAATCTCGAGCTCTGCGAGAACCGTCCCGTACTGCTTCTCTGCGGAGCTGCTGATCCAGGCCGCGTATCGTCCGGTTGGGATGATTCGGAGCGGCCGGGCGCGTGTTTCGATCTGCCTCTACCGGTGGCGGATGAGCGTACTGCCTGGTCACTTGATCGTAATGTGCGCGCGCGGCGCGGGCGCCGGCCCTGCGCTGGTCGGCGTCGGGTGTTTTCTTGGGGACCTGCCTCTCGCGCGCGATCGTCTCGGTAGGGACGGCGCGGCGTGAGCGCCGAGCCCGGTCCGATGGAGACCTTCCCGCGCGAGCGGCTGATTCGGCGGCGGGCGGAGCGTGCGGTCGCGCGTAGGCACGTGCTCCCGTTCCTAATCCTGGCGATCACGGTGACAGGCGTCGTGACCGGCGTGGTCGCAAGACTCATCGACCGGCGGGACTTTCACAGCTTCGGCGATGGCATCTGGTGGGCGATCGTCACGCTGGGTACGGTCGGCTACGGCGACATCGTTCCGCACACGGCGTGGGGCCGCGTCCTGGGCAGCATCGTCATCGTTTGCGGCGTCACATTCATCGCCTTCCTGACCGCAACTGTGACCTCGCTGTTCGTGGCCGTCGATCAGGAGGAAGCGCTGGACAAGATCCGCGGGATGGGCGCAGCGACCGCGGAGGACACGCGGACGGCGCTGGGCGCAATCAATGAGCGCCTGGCCGCGATCGAGACGAAGCTCGACGAGTTGAGCGGATCGGCGACGCGGTGAGCCGGCTGGCGAAGATCTTCGAGATCAAGCGCGAGGGGATCAACGTCCCGCGGGGTCTCGTGACGATCGGGTTGTTTCTGATCGTGCTGCTCGTGGTCGTGCTCGTCGGCGAGGAGAAGTACTGGGAGAACGTGACCTTCGGCGCCTTGTTCGTCGCCGTGAGCGATCCCGGCGGGCCCTACAAGACGCGCCTGCGCGCGATGACCTGGGTCGCGCTGGGCGGG
>Ga0335069_10016583_pt1 | contig 10271 bp, 8 predicted proteins | sample Lox_Sample_11_FD_206714 | JGI IMG/M metagenome (GOLD analysis project Ga0335069, IMG submission 206714) | Soil microbial communities from Loxahatchee National Wildlife Refuge, Florida, United States - Lox_Sample_1.1 | ecosystem: Environmental > Terrestrial > Soil > Wetlands | place: USA: Florida...
GGCGGCAGCCGTGCCGCTGCGTTCCTGCGTCATGGCGTGGAATCCTGAAAGTGCGGTGAATTCTAGCGACAGGCCGCCGTGTGCGCGACGCCACCGCGATGCACGAGTCACGCAAGTTCCCAGGTCACGATGCGACCGACTTGCTTGGGCCAGCGTCCCCGGCCGTCTGGCGATCGCAACCGAATGTGAACGCCGCAATCGATCGCGCGACGAACCGCGCGCCCGCGTGAGCACGCTAGCTGCGATAGCTGCCGTTGATGTCGATGTAGCCGTGCGTGAGATCGCAGGTCCAAACCCGCGCCGCGCCCTTGCCGACTCCGACGTCGATGGCAATTTCGACTTCGCGGCCCTTGACCGCCCTGGTAGCTGCCGCTTCGTCGTATTTCGGTGACCGCTCGCCCTTCTCGGCCACGACCTGGTCGCCGAAGGATATCTTCAGCTTGTCGCGGTCGGCCGCCTCTCCCGCCTTGCCGACCGCCATGACGATGCGACCCCAGTTCGCGTCCTCGCCCGCTATCGCTGTCTTGACGAGCGGCGAATTCGCGACCGATAGCGCGATGCGCCTTGCGGATTCGTCGGACTCCGCACCCGTAACATCGATACGGATGAGCTTCTGCGCGCCTTCGCCGTCACGTACGACTTGAAGCGCAAGGTTCAGCAGGACCTTGTCGAGCGCGGTGCGGAATTCGCTGAGGCGCTTGTCGCCGGCCTTGGTGATCGCAGGATGGGACGCGCCCTTGCCGGTCGCAAACAGCAGCAGCGTGTCGCTGGTCGAGGTGTCGCTGTCGACCGTGATCGCATTGAACGACGGCTTGACCCCGGCGGAAAGCAGGTCCTGCAACACCGGTCCCGGCAGGGTCGCATCGGTGAACACGAAAGACAGCATCGTCGCCATGTCGGGCGCGATCATGCCCGAGCCCTTGGCGATGCCGTTGATCGTCACGCGCTTGCCGTCGATCGTCGCCTGGGCGGTGGCAAGCTTCGGATAGGTGTCGGTGGTCATGATCGCCTGCGCGGCGGCGCGCCAGCCGCCGGCCGCAACCTGGTCCGCGAGGTGGCCTAGAATCCGTGTGATCCGGCCGGCAGGCAGCGGCTCGCCGATGACGCCGGTCGACGCCATGAAGACCTCGCCCGGCTTGCAGCCGACGATCGCCGCGGTCGATTCCGCGACCTCTCGCGCCCCTTCGTAGCCCGCCCTGCCGGTGAAGGCATTGGCATTGCCGCTGTTTACCACCAAGGCACGAGCGGCGCCCTTGGCGACATGCGCCTTGCACCAGTCGACCGGCGCAGACGCGGTTCGCGACTTGGTGAAGACGCCGGCCACCTGGGTTCCTGGCGCGAAGACCGCAAGCAGGACGTCGGTGCGGTTCTTGTACCGGACGCCCGCCTCGCCACTCGACAGCCGAACTCCCGCGAGCGGCGGCAATTCCGGAAAGGATTTGGGCGCCAGCGGCGACATCGCATGGCCAGCCGTCCCGGCGGGCTTGTCCGTCGTCTTCGTCTTCGCCATAAAGCCCGCCCTTGGCCCGCACAAATCGGGCGGGCATCTGACTGGAATCGCCTGATTTGACAAGGGGGTGGCGCGTTCTTATCTCTCCGGCGCGGCGGCCACGCCGAACGAGCGCATTCAGGGCCGCGCCATCCGGCCGTATTACGAGGAATTCATGCTGGGTTTCAGCGGCATAGCACAGCGACTCTTCGGGTCCTCCAACGACCGGAAGATCAAGCAATTCCGCGGCCGGGTCGCCGAGATAAACGAGTTGGAGCCGAAATATGCCGCCTTCACCGATGAGCAGCTCCGCGCCCTGACGCCCGCTTTCAAGGAGCGGCTGGCGAAGGGCGAAACGCTCGAGGACATCCTGCCCGAGGCCTTCGCGGTGGTGCGCGAGGCCGCCAAGCGGACCCTCAAGCAGCGCCACTTCGACGTACAGCTGATCGGCGGCATGGTCCTGCACTACGGCAATATCGCCGAGATGAAGACCGGTGAAGGCAAGACGCTGGTCGCCACCCTGCCTGTCTATCTGAATGCCCTCGCCGGCGAAGGCGTGCATGTCGTCACGGTGAACGACTATCTCGCCCGGCGCGACGCCGAGTGGATGGGCCAGGTCTACAAATTCCTCGGCCTCACCGTCGGCTGCATCGTGCACGGCCTGACCGACGAGGAGCGCAAGACCGCCTACGACGCCGACGTGACCTACGGCACGAACAACGAGTTCGGCTTCGACTACCTGCGCGACAACATGAAGTACTCGATCGCGACGATGAGCCAGCGCGGCCATTCGTTCGCGATCGTCGACGAGGTGGACTCGATCCTGATCGACGAAGCGCGTACGCCGCTCATCATCTCAGGACCGACCGACGACCTGACCGAGATGTACAAGGCCGTCGACACGATGATCCCCCAGCTCACCAAGGAGGACTACGAGGTCGACGAAAAGAGCCGCCAGGCGACCCTGACCGAAACCGGCAACGAGCACATGGTGGAGCTCTTGCGTGGCGCCGGACTGCTCGAGCACGGCGATCTCTACGACATCGACAACATCTCGGTCGTCCACCACGTCAATCAGGCGCTCAAGGCGCACACGATCTTCCAGAAGGACCGCGACTACATCGTCAAGGACGGCAAGATCGTGATCATCGACGAGTTCACCGGCCGCATGATGGAAGGACGGCGATACTCGGAAGGACTGCACCAGGCCCTGGAAGCGAAGGAGCACGTCGCGGTCCAGCCGGAAAACGTGACGCTCGCCTCGATCACCTTCCAGAACTATTTCCGCCTCTACGACAAGCTTGCCGGCATGACCGGCACGGCGTTGACCGAGGCGGCCGAGTTCATGGACATCTACAACCTCGACGTCATGGAGGTCCCGACCAACCTGCCGGTGCGGCGCACCGACGCCGACGATGAGGTCTACCGCACCGCCGAGGAGAAGAACGAGGCGATCATCAAGCTGATCGAGGAGTGCAGGAAGCGCGGCCAGCCGGTGCTGGTCGGCACGACATCGATCGAAAAGTCGGAACAGCTGTCGGATCTGCTCAAGGCGCGCAAGATCAGGCACAACGTGCTCAACGCGCGCTATCACGAGCAGGAAGCGGCAATCGTCGCGCAAGCCGGCGTGTCCGGCGCCGTGACGATCGCCACCAACATGGCCGGCCGCGGCACCGACATCCAGCTCGGTGGCAACGCCGACATGCGCGTCAAGACCGAACTCGGGGGCATCATCGACGAGAACGAGCTGATGCGGCGTGCCGACGCGATTCGCAGCGAAGTCCAGGTCGACAAGGAGAAGGTGATCGCGGCCGGCGGGCTCTACATCATCGGCACCGAACGCCACGAGAGCCGCCGCATCGACAACCAGCTGCGCGGCCGCTCCGGCCGCCAGGGCGACCCCGGTGCCTCCAAGTTCTTCCTGAGCTTGCAGGACGACCTCATGCGCATCTTCGGCTCCGACCGCATGGACACGATGCTCTCGCGGCTCGGTCTGGAAAAGGGCGAGGCGATCGCCCATCCCTGGGTGAACAAGGCACTGGAGAAGGCGCAGCAGAAGGTCGAGGCGCGCAACTTCGAAATCCGCAAAAACATCCTCAAATACGACAACGTGCTGAACGACCAGCGCAAGGTGATCTTCGAGCAGCGTCGCGAGATCATGTCGGCCGACGATGTCAGCGACCAGATCGCCGAGTTCCGCATCGAGGTCGTGACCGACCTCGTCGAACGCCACATCCCGGAGAAGGCCTATGCCGAGCAGTGGGACGCGGCCGGACTGCAGGAGGAGATCGAGAAGATTTTCGGCGTCCAACTGCCGGTCGTAGACTGGACGAAGGAAGAAGGAATTGCCGACGAGGAGGTGCGCGAGCGCATCCAGGCGGCGGTGGACAGGAAGGCCGCGGAGCGCGCGGCGACCTTCGGTCCCGAGGTGATGCGCTATGCCGAGAAGGCGATCCTGCTCCAGACGCTCGACCACGACTGGCGCGAGCACATCGTGCAACTCGACCACCTGCGCCAGTATGTCGGGCTGCGCGGCTACGGCCAGCGCGACCCGCTGAACGAGTACAAGAGCGAGGCCTTCACGCTGTTCGAGAGCCTTCTCGGCAAGATGCGCGCCGACGTGGTGCGTCAGCTCATGCACATCCAGGTCTCGACCGAGCCGCCGCCGCAGCTCACCGAGCCCGCGCCGATGCAGCTGCGCGCCTCGCACATCGATCCGCTGACCGGCGAGGACGAGATGGCAGATGCACCGTCGGCCAGCCAGGGCCAGCGGACGTTCATGCGCGACCGAGACGTGCCGGTCGATCCGAACGATCCCAAGACCTGGGGCAAGGTGCAGCGCAACGCCGCCTGCCCCTGCGGCTCGGGGCGCAAATTCAAGCACTGCCACGGCGCGCTGGTTTAACCCGCCGCCTCCTCCGTTGTAGGATTCGCGCGAAACGCGCACGCGACTCGCGCGTTGCTGCGACGAGGATCCTTGCACATGCAAAAGCTCTATCCCGCCGCCGGCGCGGCGGTCTGGGTCGATCTGCACAATCCGTCCAAGGAGGATGTGGCGCGCGCCCGCACGGAGTTCCAGCTCGACATCCCGACCCGCGAGGCGCTGGACGAGATCCAGACGTCGAGCCGCCTCCAGGCGACGAAGGAAGCGCTGACCATCAGCATACCGGCGACGCCGTATCATGAGGGCCGCGAACCGGTGACCGCGCCCGTCGGCTTCGTCCTGACGCCGAAATTGCTCGTGACGGTCCGCTTCGACGATTTGGTCACGTTCCGTCAGGTGGCGGAGACCCTCATCAAGGAGGAGGAGGCGCGCAGCAGCGCACAGGTCCTGTCCGCGATCCTCGAGGCAATCGTCGATTCCAGCGCCGACCATCTCGAGGGCTGCAAGGCCATCACACGGAGCCTGTCGCGGGTCATCTTCCATCGGGCTGCAGCACACCGGCGCAACGTCGCGCGCAAGAGCCGTCTCCTGCGCGAGACCCTCGTCAGGATCGGCGACCTCGAGGAGTCGCTGTCCCACACCCGCGAGACCCTGCTCGCGATCCAGCGTGCGATCCCGTTCATAGCCGAGCACGGCAAGGAGTGGATCGGCGCCGACGTCCAGGCCCGACTGCACACGGCCGCCCGCGACATCCAATCGCTCAACGATTTCGAGGTGCACCTGACCGACAAGGTGCAGTTCCTGCTCGATGCGACGCTCGGCTTCATCAACACCGAGCAGAACGACATCTTCAAGGTCCTGACGATTGCGTCGGTGGTCGGCATCCCGCCGACCTTCTTCGCCAGCATGTACGGCATGAATTTCCACAACATGCCGGAATACGCGTGGGCCTATGGCTATCAGTGGGGACTGTTCCTGATCATCCTCAGCACGATCCTGCCGATCGCATGGTTCAAGTGGCGCGGCTGGTGGTGACCGGCTAGGGTTTCCCCGCCAGCCGGAGAGCCGTCATGAAACCGTTCAAGATCGATGTACCCCAGTCCACCATCGATGCGATCCGCGCCAAAGTCCGCGCCTACGAATGGCACGAGATGCCGCGCGGCGAAGGACTCGAGGGCACGTGGATCTACGGCGCCAACCTCGATTTCATGAAGGCGCTCTGTGCCTACTGGGTCGACGGCTATGACTGGCGGAAATGGGAGGGCGTGTTGAACGGGTTTCCGCAGTTCACTGCCACCGTCGAAGACCTCGACCTGCACTTCTATCTCGAGAACGGCTCGGGCCTCTCGCCCAAGCCGTTGATCCTGAGCCATGGCTGGCCAGGCTCGGTGTTCGAGTTCGTCCACATCATCGACAAGCTCGCGCATCCGGAGAACCATGGCGGCGACGTGCAGGATGCGTTCACTGTCGTCGTGCCGTCGCTTCCCGGCTATGGCTGGTCAGGAAAGCCGAAGCGGCCGATCGGTCCGCGACGGACGGCGCAGCTCTTCGACGAGCTGATGACGGATGTCCTGAAGCTGCCGAACTACGTCGCGCAAGGCGGAGACTGGGGAAGCGCGATCTCTGCCTTCATGTCGTATGAAGGCAAGGGTTGCCGCGCCGCGCATCTCAACATGATGGGCTGGGCGGCCCCAGGCGTAGGACCGGAGACTGAAGAGGAGAAGGCGTTCGCTGCCAAGGCGGCGCAGCTCTTCGAGATGGAGGGCGCCTATTTCCGCGAGCAGACGACCAAGCCGCAGACGCTCTCCTACGGGATGATGGATTCGCCGGTCGGCGTCGCGGCCTGGATCGTGGAGAAATTCCACGGCTGGTCCGACATCCGCAAGGGCTTCGAGCACGCCTACAACAAGGACCAATTGCTGACCAACGTGATGATCTATCTCGTCACGCGGACATTCAATACCGCGACGTGGATGTATCGCGGACGGCTCGAGGAGCAGTTCGGGATGCCGCTTCCGAGGGGCGCCCGGCTCGAGAAGCCGACTGGCGTCGCAGCGTTTCCGGTCGACCTGATCCCCTGGCCGCCGCGCAGGCAGGTCGAGCGCAGCATCAATGTCGTGCGCTGGGACAGCTTCTCCGAGGGCGGCCATTTCGCGGCGCTCGAGCGCCCCGACGACCTCGTGGCGAGCATTCGCGCGTTTGCGCGCGAACTCCGCTAGACCCCGAGATTGCGACCCATCTCGAGGTACTTCTCGCGCCGCTCGCGGCGGAGCTGTTCTCCGGGTATGCGGTCCATCTCCGCAAGGGCGCGCGCGACCTGCTCGCCGACGTTGAGGATCGCTTCCTCCGGCGCGCGGTGGGCGCCGCCGACGGGTTCGGGGATGATGCCGTCGATCACCTTCAGGGCAAGGCAATCCTGGGCCGAGACGCGCATGGCGATGGCGGCGTCCTGCATCTTGTCGGGCTTGCGCCAGAGGATCGAGGCGCAGCCCTCCGGCGAGATCACCGAATAGACCGAGTGCTCGAGCATGTAGACGCGGTTGCCGGTGGCAATGGCGAGCGCGCCGCCCGAGCCTCCCTCACCGATGATCGTCGTGATGAAAGGCACGCGGATCTCGAGGCCCGCCTGCGTCGAACGCGCGATAGCTTCCGACTGGCCGCGCTCCTCGGCGGCGACCCCGTTGTAGGCGCCGGAGGTGTCGACGAGCGAGATCACCGGCAGGCCGAAGCGGTCGGCCATCTCGAAAATGCGTTCCGCCTTGCGATAGCCTTCCGGCATCGCCATCCCGAAATTGTGCTTGAGACGCGATTTCGTGTCGTTGCCCTTCTCGTGGCCGAGGACTGCCACGGCGCGGCCGCGGAAGCGCGCAAGCGCCGCGATGATCGCGTTGTCGTCACCGAACGAGCGGTCGCCGGCGAGTGGTGTGAATTCGTCGAACAGGTGCCTGGCGTAGTCGGTGAAGTGCGGCCGGCCGGGATGGCGTGCGACCTGCACCTTCTGCCAGCCGGTCAGCTTGGAATACGTGTCCTTGATCAGGCCATCGGCGCGGGCCTGAAGGCGGCCGACTTCGGCCTCGATCTGCATCGCGGGGTCTTCCTCCGCGAGCTTGCGCAGCTCGACGATCTTTCCTTCCAGCTCGGCAATGGGCCGTTCGAATTCGAGGTAGGTGTGCATACTCACTCGCGAGATTCCGCCGGCTTGGGAGGGCCGCCGGGGGCGAAAACGCCGGAATTCCGGGATTCTCCACCCGGCGCGTCAACAAAATCCCCCCTGATATGCGCTTTTGCGGTCACAAATCCAGAGGGTGGCACGTCATCCGAGGGTAACGCCGGGGCCGACACATGGTCGTAAGGTTGCTGCTTGCCGTTATTGGGGCGTTCCATCTTGGCAACGGGCTGACCATGCTGGTCGCTCCAAGCTCCTGGGCCGCGAGGGTAGTCCATCTGAACACCCCCGATCACCTGCACTTCCACTTCATCGCCGATATCGGGATGGCCTTCCTGGCAAGCGGCGCAGGACTGCTGCTGAGTGTGCGCAAGGGCGCCGGCGCCTTCGCGATCGCGGGCGCGGCATGGCCGTTCCTTCACGGCCTCATTCACACCCGGGAGTGGATCATGGGGGGACCGCCCGCGGCGACGGCCGATCTGCTGAGTGAGGGCATCGGCGTCATTCTGGTCGGTGTCCTTGGTGTGGCCCTCGCCTGGATGCGCTTCCGCGAAGGAGATGCCTGATGCTTCGCCAATTTCTTCACCGCTACGTCCGCGGCTTCGAGCGCCGCTACGGTTACGACGGCACGTACATGCACGAGCTGGCAGACGCGTCCGTTTCGGCCTTCAGCCGGTTCGCGATCATGCAGATGGCCGGCGGCGAGTACCGCGGCGGCGCGCCGCGCGATGCCTGGTTCGCGGCCGGTATCGCCGGAGCTCTGGTCGAGGACTGCGGGCCCTGCGTCCAGATTGCGTCCGACATGGCGCTGGAAGCCGGCATGCCGGGCGAGACGATCCGTGCCCTGCTCTCCGGAGCGCCGGCGGACGCGGCCGCCAAGCTCGGATTCGATTATGGCCGCGCCCTGCTGCTCGGCACCGGGAACCTCGACGCGCTGCGCGACGAGATCGAACGGAAGTGGGGTCGCAAGGCGCTGATCGCGCTATCCCTGCGCGCGATGACGGGACGCAATTTCCCGGTGCTCAAGCGCGCCATGGGCCACGCCAAGACGTGCCAACGCGTGCGCGTCGGAAATGCCGATGTCGCGGTGAACCAGACACTGAAAGCCGCATGAGCGACCACCTCGCCGCCTTCGAAGCGCAGCGCACGCATCTGCTCGGCATCGCCTATCGCATGCTGGGCGAGATGAGCGCGGCCGAGGACGTGGCACAGGAAGCATGGCTGCGCTGGCAGCGCGCCGAGGGCGAGGCCGTCCGCGATCCGCGCGCATGGCTGTCGGCCGTCACCGTCCGTCTCTCTCTCGATGCCCTGCGGAAGGCGCGCGCACGGCGCGAGACGTATGTCGGGCCGTGGCTCCCCGAGCCGTTGCTGCCGGACGACACCCGTGCGCTGGCGGCGGACGCGCCGGCGGCGCGCGCCGAACTGGCATCCGACCTGTCGCTCGCGCTCCTTCATGTGCTGGAGCGCCTCTCGCCCGAGGAACGCGCGGCGCTCATCCTTCACGACGCTTTCGACTGTGACTACGCCACCATTGCGCAAGCATTGGACAAGTCGGAACCGGCGTGCCGCAAGCTTGTCAGCCGCGCGCGCGAACGCGTGAAGTCGGACCGGCCGCGGTTCAAGGCCTCCGACGATCAGCGACGAGATCTCCTGATGCGGTTCGCGCGGGCAAGTGCGGCGAAGGACGAGAAGGAGCTGCTGTCCCTGCTTGCCCCGAACGCGATCGCCTACACCGATGGTGGCGGACGGGTCGCGGCGGCGCTCAACCCGATCTACGGCGCAGAGAAGATTGCGCGCTTCATGGTCGGGCTCACACGCAAGTTCTACACCGACGCGACTTTCGACATGCAGTCCATCGAACTCAACGGCCGGCCCGGCATGATGCTGCGGGCCGACAATCAGCTGTTCGGCGCAGTGACCATCGAGACCGACGGCGAGCGAATCACCGCGGTCTACGCGGTCCGCAATCCCGACAAGCTCGAACGGATCACCCGCCCGACTTCGCCCGGATCATCGCCATCTGCTTGACGATGACCTCCGCCTGGCGGATCGATGCGGCATCGATCAGCACGCCGTTCAGAGAGGCGGCGCCGGAGCCGGTCCTATGCGCGTCCCTCATCGACGCGAGGATCGCCTCGGCGCGTTCGACCTCCTTCTTCGGCGGCGTGAAAATCTCGTTGCAGAGCTCGACTTGGCTCGGATGGATCGCCCACTTGCCCTCGCAGCCGAGGATGGCGGTGCGATTGGCTTGCGCCTTGAACCCGTCGGCATCCTGATAGTCGCCAAAGGGGCCGTCGATTGCGACGAGACCGTGCGCGCGCGCCGCCTGCACCAGCCGGAACAGCGGATAGTGCCAGAGATCGTTCCAATGGCGCTCGCGCGCGGCATGCGGATGCTTGTCGGTCAGCATCACATAGTCGGCGTTGCCGCCGCCGATATTGGTCGTGCGCATGCCCTGGCTCGCGGCGTAGTCGGCGGCACCGAAATGCAATGTCTCCATGCGCTTCGAGGAGGCCGCGATCTCGTCGATATTCTTGAGGCCGAGGACGGATTCGATGATCACCTCGATGCCGATCTTCTTCGTCAGCCCGACCGTCATCGCGCATTGGGTCATCAGCCAGTCGACTGCGTAGACGTCGGAAGCGTTTCCCACCTTCGGGATCATGATCGCGTCGAGCTTTTCACCACCCTTCTCCACCAGCGCGATCACGTCCTTGTAGCACCAGCCGGTG
>Ga0335069_10016584_pt1 | contig 10271 bp, 8 predicted proteins | sample Lox_Sample_11_FD_206714 | JGI IMG/M metagenome (GOLD analysis project Ga0335069, IMG submission 206714) | Soil microbial communities from Loxahatchee National Wildlife Refuge, Florida, United States - Lox_Sample_1.1 | ecosystem: Environmental > Terrestrial > Soil > Wetlands | place: USA: Florida...
CGCCCCAGAGCGCAAGGATCCACAGCGGAGCGCCACCGGGAGGGACGGCCGGTGTGGGTGCGGCGTAATGCAGCAGCCCTCCGAGCGAGAGGGCGCCATCGAGAACAGCGCCCAGCATCACGGCGAGCGCGAGGAGCTTGAGATCGGCGCGAGGGGCATGCGAAAGAGCCAGCTGGCAGGCCGCGAATATCGCCAGCCCCGCAACCGCTGGCCACACGAGCCCGCGGCCTGCTCCGATCACGGCGATGAACCAGACGATCTGGTAACCGAGGAAATTGGCGAGCGATCTCATGTCTTGGGCGCGGACACGTATTCGGGCGCGGGCCCGCATTCAGACGGGGACCCGAATTCGGCCCCGGAGCCGTCTTGCGGCACTGGACCGTGGTCGCGCACTGCTGCGCAATCGGGCGTGGGCCGGTAACCGGGCGCGGCGAACAGCATCTGGGCCACGCCGATCGAGCGCTCGCGGAAGCCGCCCTCGCAGTAGGCGAGGTAGTACTCCCACATGCGAATGAAACGCTCGTCGAAACCGAGCGCGCGCACCTCGGCGCGACGCGCGAGAAAGGCCTGCCGCCACGCTTGCAGCGTGCGTGCATAGGAGAGCCCGAAATCCTCGAGGTGCACGAGCGCCAGCTCGCAGGATTGAGTCTTGGCGGCGAGCAGCGCTGCGATGGAGGGAATGAAACTGCCCGGGAAGACGTGGCGCTTGATGAAGTCCACCGAGCGTAACGCCTGTGCGTAGCGATGGTCTTCGATGGTGATCGCCTGCACCAGTGCGAGACCTTCGGACGACAACAGCCTGCCCAGCTGGGCGAAGTACGCGGTCAGGTAATCAGCGCCGATGGCCTCGACCATCTCGATCGACACGAGCTTGTCGTAGCGGCCCTTGAGCGAGCGATAGTCTTCCAGCAGGACTGTCACGCGATCCTCGAGGCCAGCGCGACGGACGCGCTCGAGCGCAAGTTGCCGCTGCTCAGTGGAGATGGTCGTGGTGGTCACACGGCAGCCATACCGGCCGGCGGCATACAGGGCGAACCCACCCCAGCCGGTACCGATCTCCAGTACATGATCGCCGGAGGTGAGTGCGAGGCGCTCACAGATCCGCGCCAGCTTGCGCTCCGAGGCCTGTGTCAGGGTGTCGTCGGGCCCTTGCCAGATCGCCGATGAGTACATGAGGTCGGGAGACAGGAAGAGCGCGAAGAACTCATTGCCGAGATCGTAGTGGGCGGCAATGTTGCGCCGACTGCCCGTCAGAGTATTGCGGCGCAGCCCGTGAGCCGCCCGCAGTGCCCATCCCGCGAGGCGGGCGGACCCGCTTTCCAGCCCGTCGAGCAAAGCACGGTTCAGGACCAGAATGCGCACCAGCGCGACCAGATCATCGCAGGACCAGAGTCCTTCCATGTACGCCTCGGCGGCGCCGACGCTGCCGCGAGAAGCCACCGCGCTGTAGAAAGCTCCGTCATGCACAACGATGGTCACGCGCAGGACGGCCTCGCGATCACCGAACTCTGTGACTCCGTACGGATCTTCGATGCGCACGAGACCGCACCGCAGCACACTCAAACCACCCAGCACGCGCCTGCGCAAAATGCGGCTGAGAAAGGAGTCCGGCAAGCGGGCTGAATCACGCGGGAGTGCAAGGTCAGGCCTCATGGGGTGTGCCTTTCGGGTGCTCGTAGAAGGGATTGCGTTTCATCCATAGCCTCAGCGCCTGCCAGTAGATCGCCAGGCTCACCTGCGCACTCATCAGTGGATAGCGCCAGAGCACACGGCGCAGCCCGGCAGCATCAAGGGGCCGGCGGCGCAGCGAGAGGCTGGCATCGAACTCCAGCACCTGGTCCCGCATGACCTGCATATGCACGCTCAGGGCTTCGCCCGGAGCGGTGAAGCGCCAGGCGTACTCGCGTTGCATGGGCATGAACGGCGAGACGTGGAAGTCCTTCGCAAAGTGCCAGTTGAGCGTGCGTCCGCTGCGGGTTGCCGCGCCGCAAGCGAGCACATACGCATGCCGCTCCCGCCAGGGTGTGTTGGTTATCTCCGCTACGATGGCCTCGAGCCCGTCATCCACAGTCGCGCCATAGCAGTAGTAGAACGTCACGGGATTGAAGCTGTAACCGCCATAGCGCAAATGGGTCAGCATTCGGATCGGCCCAGTCGGCCGTTGCCCCGTCACTGCCGCCACGCGAGAACGAACCGCCTCCTCGAGCGACAACTCAGTCGGGCCGAGAAAGTCGTCACGGCGGAACTCTGCGATGTTGCGATGCCCGACAGACCAGAACCAACGTCCCGTGAATACACGGTCGATCTCTGAAAGATCCAGATAGAGCTGCGCGATGCGGTAACGGAAAACGTGTGCGTGCGGGCTGTAGCGCCTATGGCGCACCCACCCCTCGTACACCGAGCTCGCGAGGGGGCCGCCTGGCGCAGAGTCGGCCCGCGAAGCCTGCATGGCCCCAGGAGTCACCGTGATGTTCTGCGCGCTCAAGTGGCAAGCCCCGGCGCCACAAGCGGCGTGGTAGCTGTCAGCGCCGCAGAGCTGGCCCGCGCCTCGCCCCACTCGACGCCGAGAGCCTGCGCGACCTCCACCGCGCTGCGCAGCCCGTCCTCGTGGAATCCCCAGCCCCAGTAGGCGCCCGCGAGCCAGGTGCGCCGCTGACCCTGCAGCTGCGCGCGCTGGCACTGCGCCGCGACCGCACTTGCGGTGTAGAGCGGGTGGGCATAGCTCAGACGCCGAAGCACCTTTTCCGGCCGGACCAGGTCCGTGCCGTTGAGAGTCACCACGAACGTCTCCGGTGCGCTGATCCCCTGGAGCAGGTTCATGCAGTAGCTGACACTGCAGCTCCGCCCTGCGGCACGCGGCACGAACGCATTCCAGGCCGCCCAGGCCCGCCGGTTGCGCGGAAGAACAGAGGTGTCCGTGTGCAGGAGTACCTCGTTCGGCTGGTACGGAATGGCGCCCAGGACTTTGCGTTCCATGTCGCTCGCGTCGTGCAGAAGCGCCAGCGACTGGTCGCTGTGGCAAGCAAGTACGACGTGATCGAATCGCTCCGTCCCGGCCGGACTGTCGATCAGAACGCCGGCGGTCTGGCGGCGCACGGCGTGCACCGGGCAGGCGAGCCGCTCGCTGACATTCCAACGTTTGCGCAGCGCGTGTACATAGCTCGAAGAGCCTCCGCGAATCACCCTCCACTCGGGTCGGCCGCGCAGTGTGAGCATGTGGTGATTGGCCATGAAGCGAACCACGAATTGCGCCGGGAAGCCGAGCACTTCCCCCGGTGGCGCCGACCAGAGAGCCGCTGCCATAGGAACCAGATGCTCATCGCGAAAGGCCACACCGAAGCCCCGTTCGGCCAGGTACTCAGCCAGTGTGGGTCCAGGGGCGGGCTCACCGAGGAGCGCCGGAGCCTCGCGGTAGAAGCGCAGCAGGTCCCGCAGCATGCCCAGAAAGCGCGGCGAACACAGATTGCGCCGCTGACAGAACAGGGTGTCGAGGTTCGTCGCGCTGTACTCGAGGCCGCTGGCTTCGTTGTGCACCGAAAAGCTCATCGTGGTGGGTTGCGAGGCGACCCGCAGATCATCCAGCAAGCGCGTGAGGAGCGGATAATGCGCGTGGTTGAAGACGATGAACCCCGTGTCGATGGCGTAGCGGCGACCGCCCAGCTCGATATCGTGAGTGTCCGTGTGTCCGCCGAGACGATCCGCGGCTTCAAACAACGTGACCGCATGCCGGGTTGACAGAAGCCAGGCGGTCGCGAGTCCCGCGATACCCGAGCCGACGACCGCGATGCGCATCAGCGCCCCCTGCCCTCGAGCACGCGCGCGGGTACGGGCTTCAGACCCCGTACCAGGCCGCAGAGCGCCATCAGGCGCAGCCCGTAATACGTCAGGTCCACTTCCCACCAGCGAAAGCCCTGGCGCGCCGAGCCCGGAAAATAGTGATGGTTGTTGTGCCAGCCCTCCCCGAAGGTCAACAGGGCCAGCCACGCGTTGTTGCGACTGTCGTCGCGGGTTGCGAAGCGCCGCGTGCCGAAGCGGTGAGCGAGCGAGTTGATGGTCACCGTCACATGAAACAGCACGACCGTCGAGACGAAGAACCCCCAGGTGAGCAGCTGGCCGCCGCTGGTGCCGAGCGCGGGGGCGAAGCGGGCCAACAGGGACCCGCAGCCGTACAGCAGGGCCGCGAATGCAATCGGCACTACAATGTCGTAGCGGTCGAGCCAGCGCAGCTCGGGGTAGCGTGCCAGGTCGGGGATGCGCTTCCAGTCGGTAGGAAACGCCTCAGAGCTCAGGAACCACAGCATGTGACTTCGCAGGAAGCCGTACCGCGGTGAGTGTGGATCCGCCGGAGTGTCCGCGTGCAGGTGATGACGCCGATGGTGGGCAGCCCACCACAATGGTCCGCGCTGCACGCAGGAAGCCCCGAGGCAGGCGAACAGGAACTGCACCGTGCGCGAGGTCCGAAAGGTCCGGTGCGCAAAGTAACGATGATAGAAGGCGGTGATCGCGAACATGCGCACGACATACGTAGCCGCCGCCACCGCGAGCGCGGTACCCGACACCCCGACCCAAAACACCGCGAGGCAGGCCAGATGAAGGCCGACGAAGGGTGCAGTCCGCAACCAGTCGACGCGTGCGCTGTCTGCGTCCGCCACGGCGACGCTGGTGTCGATCCAGCGCAGCAGCGAGCCTATGAGGCGCTGCGACCGATTGATGGCGGCCGCCCGGAACGTGGACATGGGGATCTCCTCGGCGTTCTTTCGTTCAGATACGAACGCCGCGCTCCCCGGGATGCACCTGGAGAGCGAAAGTCCCCTCTAAATCGTGATCGCTCCCTTGGCGATGACCGGGCCGCTCGGTGCGGTGTGGGGCATCCCGGAGGCGGGCTCAAGAGTGATGGCGAGCACGGAGCCCGGCGCGACCAGCGCCGCGCGCGAGTCGGGCGGCACTTCCACTGTATGGGCCTTGTTGATGGACACGGCGCCGAGCGAACGAGGTGCCTGCCCTGCCGGAATGATCCAGAGTTCCGGCACACGGCCCTGCGCGTCCGCGGGCGCGGGTATCGGTACCATCAGTACGGTTCCACGCGTGCGATCGACCGAGGCGAGCCAGCCCGGAGTACCATCGTTGTGCGCGAGGGTCGTAACCGGCTTAGCCGCCGGTTCCGGCACGCTCGGCACCACGGCAGTGGGGACCGCGGGTGGAACCGGCGGGCGCGTCAGCCACAGGGTCACAGCAGCCAACGCGGCGAACGCGGCAACGCCGCGCCAGAGCGCCAGACTGCCCCAAAGCGAGAAGCTCCGTGTCGAGGAGCGCCAGCCCAGTTCGCGGCAGAGCCGCTCCCACACGTACTCCGGCACACGCACCGGCGCCAGAGCGGACAGCCACGGAGCCAAGCGCCGTTCCCAGGCGCCAACTCTCGCCGCAAAGGCCGGATCGCGATCGCGTCGGACTTGGGCCGCGCCTCGTGCCTCCGCACTGAGCACCCCGAGAACGAGCTCACCGGCCAGCACGTCGTCGTCGGGTGGCTCCGTGCCTTCGGGATCACGCTCAGCCGGTGGTGGCATCCGGGTGCTCATGGTTCCAGACAGGCTCGCAGCTGCATCAGACCCCGCCGGACCCAGCTTTTCACCGAGCCCAATGGGGCCTGCATGCGTGCGGCCAGCTCCTCATATGTGAAGCCGCCGAAGAACGCCTCACGGATCAGCGAGCGGCGCCGCGGTTCGAGTTCTTCGAGGCAACGGCTCAGGCGGTCGCGATCACTGCTGGCTTCGGCTTCCTCGTCGGGCGATGCGCCGGGGTCTGGTAGCTCAGCGGCCATCTCGATCGTGCCGAGCGTGCTGCGTGCCGGTCGCGTGCGTAAACGGTCAATGGCCCGGTTGCGTGCCGTAGTTGCCAGCCAGCCCATGACGCTACCCTGGCGCGCATCGTATTGCGCCGCCTTGCGCCATACCGCGGTGAACACTTCCTGCAGCACCTCTTCCGCCTCGGCTCGCTCGCCGAGCACCCGCAGGCAGATGCCAAAGAGGCGGTCAGCCGTGGACCGGTAGAGGGTCTCGAAGGCGGCCCGGTTACCGAGCGCGACCTGCGGTAACAGCGCTTCGGGTGATTCTTCAGACTGCTCGCCGATGGGCTTGGACATGGGGCCTTGAATTGTCGTTTCCGGATCGATGAGTCATGGCGACTCGGGTTGCGGCATCCGCCGCAGGCCGCTCACATCATAGCCTTGCGAAACCAGCAGTGTCCGCATTCGATCGTAGTCCGCCTCGGCAATCCGCGGTGCGCGGGCCATGATCCAGGCGTAGTCACGTTTCTGGCGGCCGATCACCGTCAGCTGGTAGTCAGGGTCAACATACATGATGCGGTAGTCCGCCCTGATGGGCCAGACGAATTGCATGCCCCAGACCGCACCACCCCCGTCGGCGCGCACGAAGCCCGTGGGCGTATAGCGCTTCAGCGGGCCGTCAAAGCCGCCGTCACGGAACTCAAACACAGTGCTCACCCGACCCTGTCCGTCCAGGTGGTACGACTCCCTGGGTGCGTAGGCGCTACGCTCGATGCGCGTTGGAATGCAGGCGATGACGTACCAGTCGCCCATGAAGCGGGGGATATCGACATGGGGCACGATGGCGAGCGGCGGGCGCGAGCGGCAGCCGCCGAGTGCCGCCATCAGTCCAAGCACCGCCAGTGCAGCCAGACCCGAAACTGGGGGGATGTATCTCACGGCAATGGGTCCATGACGCCACTGTCAGGCGAACGGGCGGGGTCGTGAAGAGCGCTGATCATCACAGCCTTATACGGCGTCCCGACCCCCATGGATGCAGAGATCGATGTCTCCATCTGCCCGGCTGTTGACGATGCCTTGCGGATCAAGACGTTGCGCATGGGACGGAGCTGGCCACGCCGAGCCTTGCCGCGCGCCCGGCCGGCGCGGACGCGCGGATCAGAATTGATACGAGAACCGTACCATCAGCACCCGCGGGCGCAGAGGAATAACCGCCTTGATGAATTGCGCGGCTGAGATGTTGGTCGGTCCGTACGCATCGGTCAGGTTGGTGCCTTGAATCTGCACCGTCCAGTTGTCCCTGATGAGGCCGCAGGCGGCATCATATACAGTATATCCAGGGATCGTGTACTTGAGCACGGAGCTGCTCGGAGGATTCTGCTCCGGATCGTTGCCATCCGGGTAGTTCTCCGGCGTGTTGCGCATCGGGCCGATATGGCTCGCACTGACCATTGCGAACGGTTTGAAGGGACCAGCACTCCATTGGTAGTGCGCTCGCACGTTGAACTGCAGCGACGGCGAATACGGTAATGAGCTTCCCAGCGGGCCCCAGGGATTCGTATAGGGCTGGCCACGAATGACCGTGATGCACTGACCCGCCGGAGTCGGATTGGCTGGAGTGCCTGGCGTAATGCCCGCTGAACGCAGGCAGGGGGTATTCGTCTGCTCCGAGTGGTTCCAGGAACCCGACCCTTCCAGCGTCAGCCCTTCGATCACGCGTGCGGCGAACTGAAGCTCGACGCCCTGGATGGCGTAGCTCGGACCGTTGGCGACGAAGCCGAGACTGCCGAAATTCAGTGAGTCGCCCAGTGCCCACTGCACATTGTTCCAGCTCATACGGAATGCCGACACGTTGAGCAGGACCCGGTGGTCGAGAAATTCGCTCTTGATGCCGAGTTCGTTGTTGATCAGGTGGTCGGAATCCCAGCTCACCGGTGTCAGATACTGGTAACTGTCAGAGTCGTAGGGAGCGCTCAGGCATCGCGGGTCGGTGGATTTCGGACCGCAGTACGGGGCACGCTGGACCGGATGCTGCCCCGGGGACGTATCCGTTCGATTGAAGCCACCGGGACGGAAACCCTGCGAGAAAGTGTAGTACGCCATCACGTCCGGGGCGGCGTGCCACGTCAGGTTGGCACGGTTCACAAAGCCGCTCTCGCGTTTGGCAAGCTGGAAAGGATGAGCGCACGAGGGAGCGCCCGGCTGATCGTTGCCGGGGGTTGCCGCAGTACAGGCGCCATTGGGGTGATTCAGGATGAGCGGATTGATGGCGTCCGTGAGGAAATTGGAGCCATCTTCGAAGGACTCGTAGCGGTAGTGACGAGTGCCGGCGGTCAAGGTCAATGCTCTCGGGATCAGGTCGATATCCACGGAACCAAACAAGGCCAATTGTTTGTAGCCCCTCTGGGCATCGGTGCCGAAGGCTGTGTTGGTTTTCTCGCGCAGGCGCGGATCATTGGCGAACGCGCCGGGGAAAGGACCCACGGCGGACACGCAGGCCGGCCCCCCGGCCAATGCGGCAGCGAGGTTGGCCGGGTCGCATTGCGGGATGAGCAGGTAGTCGAAATCCATCTGATCGAAGATCGCGTACTTCTCCCAGAACGCGCCGAAGATGCCCCGCAGCCGGGATTGCGGGTCGGTGCTGATGCGCAGCTCGTGGCTCTGATGCTGGTTTTCGATGGTGTCGTGCCACGGGGCCACAGGGGGGAAACACCTCAGCTTCGTCCCCTGGAGACCCTGCGGCGGAGGTCCCTGGAAGTTCAGGTCGTTGAAGTACCCGGCGCCCGGACCGATGCAGGAATAGTAGGAGCCGTAGGTCGTTCTCAGATAGTTGGAATAGTCCTGCTGGCCTTCGATATGGCGCACCATGAAGCTGCCGCTGTACACCGCATGGAGCGAGCCGAGTTGACCATTGAGAGTCCAGGCCGTGCTCTCATATCGATCCCGGGTATACGCGGGCGTGAAGGCTGTGATCTGATTGGGTCGAAGCGCGATACCGTTCGGATCCTGGGGATAGGCGTAGAAGTAGCCGTCGGCCTGGATATCCTGGTAATTCTGCTGTATCAGCAGGTCCCAGTCGGCGTCGTATTGCCACAGCAGCGACGCCCGCAAGCCCAGGTAGGTGATCGGGTTCGTATCCCTCCCGACCAGACTGGCGTTACTGGCCTTCACTCCAGTGAGCGACCCCGGGGTACCCGGCTGATAGCTCAAGATGGAAGGTACGTTGTCGATGTAACCTCCCCTGCGCTCTGAGAACACCGCGGCACGCCCGGCCAGCTTGTCGGCCACAAGGGGCACATTGAGAACAGCGGTGAGCGCGCTGTTGTTCGCACCACCCGCGGTAGTGCCGTAGCCCGCGGTCGCCTCGCCGCTCGTTACATCGAGTTTCGGCTTATTGGTGATGTAGCGGATGGCACCTGCCTGCGCGCCGCCGCCGAACAGCGTCCCTTGGGGACCTTCAAGCACCTCCACGCGTTCCAGGTCAATCAGGTAGACATCATTGTTACGCGCCGGGAATTGCATCGACTGGTCATCGAGGTAGAGCGCAACGTTTGGAAAGGGGGCGGGAATCGCCTGCTGCTGGTTGCCGGTACCGACTGAACCGAGACCGCGGATGAAGATATTGCCCGTTCCCGGACCGTTGCCGCTGTAGGTGACGTTGGGTGTGTATCTCATGAGGTCGTTGAAGCTGGTGAGGTTGAAGTCCCTCAACTGCTCGCCGCTCAATACCTGGACGGTCAGGGGCACATCCTGAAGATTCTCCAGGCGGCGGTTGGCAGTAACGATGACCTCGTCCACCCCGCTTGCCGGCAGGTCCGTTGCAGTGGTCTCGCGGTGCGTGACGGCCAGAATGCGCACACTGTGCGCGGTGAGGAACTGAAAGCGCAGTCCGGTACCCTGCAGCAGAAGATCCAGCGCATCCGCAGCGCTCAAGCCGGCCTCGACGGCGTGGGATCTCCGATTGCGCACGAGGTCAGAGACGTAGATCAGCTGCATGCCGGTCTGGTGCGCAAAGGCGGCGAGCGCCTGCGCCAGTGACTGCTCCGGGATGTCCGCCGTCAGGATGGAGCGGTCCGCAACTTGCGCCAGTGCGGCTGGGGCGCCCAGCAACACCGCCGGGCCGCAGAACGGGAACGTGCGCAATGCGGCCGAAACCGCAGCCGCGATCGACGCCAATGGGCGACGCGAGCAGACCCCCAATGACCTCTCCCCGATCCGGACCTGATTGCCGGCCCTTGCCGCGCAGCTTACCCCAAGCGCCGCCTACTTCTGTGACACGCGAATCCGTGTGGCCGTCACCTCGACACTCACGCCATCCAGGCTGCGCAGAAACGCAATGAAGGGCTCGCTGTCGTCCGTCGCGAACTCACCGCTGATCTCCAGACCCTTCAGAGCGGGCGTCAGGATCTCGATCTGTCTGGGAAAATAGCGGTTGAATTCAATGGCAACCTGTTGCATGGGTTCCCGGTCGAAGACGATCCGGCGGTCC
>Ga0335069_10016585_pt1 | contig 10271 bp, 13 predicted proteins | sample Lox_Sample_11_FD_206714 | JGI IMG/M metagenome (GOLD analysis project Ga0335069, IMG submission 206714) | Soil microbial communities from Loxahatchee National Wildlife Refuge, Florida, United States - Lox_Sample_1.1 | ecosystem: Environmental > Terrestrial > Soil > Wetlands | place: USA...
CTATCGTCAAGAGAGTTGCAATTGGAGTGATCGATACAATGTTCTGGCCATGTCCCGTTCATATACAACCAAGCCAGCCTCGATGAGGCATATGATGTCTTATAAATCTGTATAACATTGTATGGCCTTCCCCTGATGCGGCGGACGCTTCCTGCCATTTTTCCGTTGCGGAAAGATTTATTCTTGCCGGGGCAAGATATCCAAGTCCACTCTCCAGAATGAGGATTGTAAGACAGTATGGACATCAAATGTAGCTGGTCGAACCAAGGCTTATTCATACCGCCACATCTCCTTGGCCTCTGTGCAGAGGCGGACCACATCGTTAGCCTCTTGTGCAGTGCAACCCAGTGTTTCCTTGCCTTCGAGGCGGTCGAGAAACGCCTGTGCTTCGGCAATGTAATTGGAATCGAAGGTATCTCGTCCACCGAAGCTGTGGATAAGTTGTCCCTTATTATTCTTGAGGAAGGTCTGCCGGTTGACGAGATCGGTGTCGATTGACCCCTCTTCGCCTATGATTACAAAGCCACGACGTTCAACGCGAGTAAGATAGTCAAGATGAACAGTGGTATAGCAATCGTTATTATCATGACGAAGTATGACAACAGCCAAATCCTCTGGATCGTTTCGGAGGGAAACTGCTGTGAAACGAGCGCGGCCGAGCAGATAAAGAGCGAGATCAAGCTCGTGACTCCAATTGAGGAGTACACCGTCGCGGCGGTATTGAGGCTTATCGTTAAACTGAGCACAGGTAAACCTCGCCCAAATTGGTTTGCCAATCAGGCCTTGGCCAAGCCACTCACGGACTTTCTTTACACAGGAATGGAAGCGGAGATTGTAGCCGACCATCTTGATGTATTCGGATACATCCGTTAGTGGCTCAGCCGAGATGGGCTTTTCCACAAAGATTGGTTTGCCATATCGTGCGACAAAGAAGAGGTCGTCGCGATGACGGCTGGTCGGCGTTGCGATGACAACAGCATCGCATTGTCTCATCAACATATCTCTATCTTGCAATATGGACCCAATGATTTTTGGATCATAGGCGTGAATCGGACAGCCAAGACTTATGAAGTTCTTAGCGTGTCGAGACCCTATGCTCCCCATGCCGAGGATGCCAATGCTAGGCCTTACCATTGATGCCTCGGTACAGGTCGCCAAGAGCCGTTACTTCCGTGACCGGACTATTCCAGCCGCGAGATAGGTATTTGAAGAACGGGTCGATATCTTTCGCCCGATGATAGGACCCCTGAACGTCGTACCGGGCTGGCAGATCAATGTCATTGGCAAGGATGCGGCGCCAAGTCCGCTTGAACAAGCCACTCGCTGTGACCAAGAGATCATTGTACGTGCTGAGTAGGGTCTCTGGATACCGAAAGTCTCGGTCAGCAACCAAGCATCGTGCGAGTATCTTGCCACCGTCGATAGCATCATTCACCTCATGTATCGTTACCCCCTTTGGGGTCTTGAGCCACCACGACCAGAAATTCGGATGCGCCCCCCTGTTATACGGCAGCAGCGAGCCATGAATATTGATTATACGTCCGCCATATTCGGCAATAGTGTGCGGCTGAATAATCTTGCGGTATCCAAATGAGATAACCCAATCGGTCTCGGGCCAGTCAGAGACTTCCATGTTTGGTAACCGAGTAATGGCATCGCAGCCGCTGGCCGTGACGGTTTCCTCAATTAGTTCCGGATATGGCGATAGGATTAGGACTCTTGTGGCCATCCGACTTTCCTTATGATGGTAATGGCGGTTCCCTTACCCGTTTCCTCTTTCGTGACCTCTTTATAGGCTGGGTTCGCCAGCCACAGCTTGGGATAATCCATGTGATAACTTTTTATCCCATCGAGATGTTGATAGGGAACGACCTTTGGCTTTCGTGCGTTGAAGTCGTGGATGGCGATAAAGCCGTTAGGCTTTAGGAGGTAGTCGCTGTCTGAGACGGCCTCAAAAAGGTCGTCTCTATCTATGAGATAGAGGCAAAAGCCAAAGATGATGAGGTCGAACTCGTGTCGGTCGAAATAGATGCCTATGTCCGTGGCGATTCCTGTGTGGAGGTCAAGAAGTGGATATTTGATTTTGCCTTCGGAGATTGCCTTGGAAGATGGATCAACACCGGCTCCTCTTCCTCGTAGGTATCTATTGAGTTCATCAAGATATCGGCCGTCGCCGCAGCCCACCTCAAGTATCCGAGGTGACTGTAGACCAAGGCCAAGTATGGGATTGAGAACGCGGCGGTTAAGCGCCTTTGTGCGATTTCGTTCATGATAGTTGTCTCCTTCCCCTTCTAGGAACGCATCAGCTTGATTCATTAAATTTTCCCCAATGGACTAAATCGGCCTCTTTGTTGCCAAAGATAAAGTGTTTGTCTTGCCGACCCTCCTCCACCATGCCGTAGTGCTGGCATATGCCCATCATCCTATAATTGATGGACATGCAACCTGCTTCTACTTTCCTGATCCCATCTGTGAATAACTCATCACAAAAATGTGACCACGCTTCCTGTCCATACCCATGTCCCCATTGTGTTTTCTCGCCCAGCATGATCCCGACATTGGCCACCGAGTTGTAGCGGTCAATGCTGGCCGTTATGGTTCCAATCAGGAGGTCACCGAGATAAATCCCGATGTACTTATCTCCGTGACGGATTGAATTAAAGTAATTAATCTGAGACTGGATGTTGTGGGGCCGATGACGCTGTTCAGAATACTTCACAACGTCAGGGTCGTTTAACCACCCCACAACAGTCCGCATTTCCTCTTCATCATAGATGAGGTTATGCAGACTTAGCCTTTTTGTTTTTAACGGGAATGGCATCGGGATATTCCGCTTCTTCTCTTAAATGCTGTACGACTTTGTACATGGCTTCTGTTAAGATCAGCAGCCCCTCAGCCTCGGCGCTATAGCCGCCAAGTCCACGTCGCTTGACGACTTCCTTCATGATCTCTTTCTCAAGCTGTTGAATTTGTTCTAGTTTCATACTATCTTTCCTCTTTGTAGGGCTCGAAATGAATCTTCCCATCCTCGCCAAAGCGGCAATTGAAATATCGAAGCGACTGGAAAAGGCCAGCGCCGAATCCAAGCTTATAGAATTTGCCGAGTACATTTGGCCCGTAGTTGAACCCGCAATACCCTTTGTCAGGGGTTGGGCTATTGAAGCCATTGCGGAGCATCTCGAAGCTGTCACCGACGGCCATATTAAAAGACTCCTAATGAATGTGCCGCCCGGTTTCACCAAGTCACTAATGACTGACGTGTTCTGGCCAGCGTGGGAATGGGGGCCAAGGGCTATGCCTTGGTTACGCTACGTTTGCGCATCATACTCGGCCCACCTAACTGAGCGGGATAATATGCGGTGCCGGAACATTGTCATTAGCGACCGGTACCAAAAGCTGTGGGGAAACCGGTTTAAGGTTAGTAACGAACAGTTTACTAAGATTAAATTCGCCAATGACAAGACTGGATGGAAGCTTGCCACTTCGGTCAGCGGTATCGGGGTGGGTGAGCGTGGGGATCGCTTCATCATTGACGACCCCAACAATACTATGGAGATGGAATCGGAACAGGTCCGTCACACGACCAATATGTGGTTTACGGAAGTTGTTCCTGACCGACTCAACAATCCCCAAGAAAGCGCGATTGTTATTATCCAGCAAAGGCTTAGAGAGGACGACGTAAGCGGAACTGCTATCGCCCGTGAAATGGGCTACACCCACCTTATGATACCTATGAGGCATGATACTTCCCGGCATTGTGTAACAGTATTGGGCATGGAGGACATTACCGATCCCGAGACTGGGGAGGTTACGCAACAGGAACGAATCTGGGAGGACCCCCGCGAAGAGGACGGAGAACTAGCATGGCCTGAGAGGTTTACCGATCAAGTTTGCGTGAATATGGAACGAGATAAGGGTCAGTATGCGTGGGCTGGCCAGTATCAGCAGTATCCGGTTCCCAGAGGCGGTGCCATTATTAAAGAAGAATATTGGCAGTTGTGGGACACAGATAAGCAACCTACGTTACCAAACTTTGAGTTTATTGTGGCATCCTTGGACCCGGCCTTTACCGAGAAGGACGAGAACGATCCATCGGCGCTAACTGTTTGGGGCGTATGGAAAAGTACCGAGGAGGACAGGCTTCAGCCGGTCCCTGACCGACTCAATCGGCATGAGTTCTGGGAACAGAACAAGCACCTCGTTGAGAATCCCAAGATCATGTTGCTCTATGCGTGGGAAGAGCGATTACAATTTAGTGATTTGCTGCAAAGGGTGATAGACACCTGTATCCCCCAACCGGGGGCAACGCGGCCAGCTTTTCCTGTGGATAAGTTATTAATCGAGGCCAAGGGCAATGGACAGTCGGTCGGTCAGGAACTTTCCCGGCTCATCCGAGGGACCGGACGGCTGGGCGTGGACCTTATTGACCCTAAGAAGTATGGCGACAAGTGGACTCGCGTTAACTCTATTGAGCACCTATTCCGAGACGGCATGGTCTACGCTCCCGACCGTAGTTGGGCCGACAAGGTTATCAACCAGTGCGCGTTGTTCCCCAAGGGTGCCCACGATGACCTCGTGGATACCGTGTCGCAAGCCCTTAGGTGGTTGAGGGATATGGGCTTCGCGCTCCGTAAGGAAGAGTATGCTGTAGCCGCCAATGAAGAACTCGGCTATGATAACCGCATATCTCCAGCGTCTTTATATTGGACCTAGTGTGAATGGCAGATAAGACAGGCAGTCTCCGCCGGGACGATCCGTACCCGAAGCCTACCAAACCTCACCTTAAGTTGGTGAAGACTGACAAAACTTTGTCAGAACAAAACGTGAACATAACCGTCGAGAATGGGATGCTTCGCATCGACCATGAAGACGGAACCACCACGTTTGACACCAACCCGGATCGGATACGTGCTGCTACTGCCCCCAAGCGAGACACTTCTTTTGAGGCAAATCTGGCCCACGATATGGAAGAGGGAACCCTCGACCAGATTGCGTCTGAGTTATTGGAAGGGATCGAGCGCGACATATTGTCGCGGCGAGAATGGATGGATACAAGGGCACTCGGTATCCAGCTACTTGGGCTCAAGCTGGAAAAGCCTCGAAGCGACCTTGGCTCCTCGTCCGCTCCGCTGGAGGGAATGTCCACGGTGCGGCATCCTCTCTTGCTGGAAGCCACTGTGTCGTTTCAGGCTACGGCTAGGGCTGAACTCCTCCCTGCGGCGGGACCGGTCAAGGTCCGTAATGACACCCCGATCATGCCGCGCCACGTCCTCTCGTCGCCCAATCCGGCGGACCCGGACAATCCGTATCCCACCCTGCCTCCCCCTGAGCTTGCGGCCTCCAGTGATGAGAACGCTCAGGCCCTTGAACGAGACCTCAATCACTACTTGTTGACCAAGACAGACTACGTGGCAGACACCGACCGGATGTTGTTCTATGTCGGCTTTGGTGGTGATGGGTTCAAGAAGGTCTACAATCATCCGCTGTTGCGTAGGCCAGTCTCTGAAAGTGTTGATGCGGAAGATTTAATTGTCTCCAACGCGGCCACTGATCTGAATAACTGTGGTAGAGTCACTCATCGCATTCGTATGAGGAAAGCAGTCCTCAAACGTATGATGATTGATGGGGTCTACCGCGATGTCGACCTTGCGCCGCCCACCCAGAATAATAATAACCCGGTTGACCAGCAAAAAAATCAAATTGCGGGCTTTAATCCGACGGTACAGACGCCTGAAGACCGGGACTACGAAATCTACGAAATATACACTGAGTTAGACCTAGACGAGTTTGCACCAGAGAAATTCAAGGGCAAGGGGTTACCTCTTCCCTACCGTGTCACAATCGAAAAGAACTCACGTAAAGTCCTTGACGTTCGCCGTAACTGGAAGAAAGACGACAAGGAGTGCCAAGCAAAGGAATACTTTGTCCAATTTCCCATGGTTCGAGGTCTTGGCTTCTATGGCCTTGGTTACATTCATTTGCTTGGGAATACTACTATCGCCCTTACTGCTTCGTGGAGATTGCAGCTGGACAACGGGATGTTCGCCAACTTTCCCGGCTTCTTGTACTCCAAGGGCATCGGGCGGCAGTTGACCAACCAGTTCCGTGTGCCGCCCGGTGGTGGTGTGGGGCTTGAGATAGGGGCACAGGATGACATCCGCAAAGCGGTCATGCCGCTCCCGTACAAAGAAACGGGGCCGTCATTCGCGAATTTTACGACTCATGTTGAAGAGATTGGCCGCCGACTTGCGCAGACGGCCAACATCAACGTCGGTGAGGGTAAACAAGATGCACCGGTTGGAACGACACTTGCGCTCATTGAACAGGCCACCAAGGTAATGGACTCGGCGCATAAGCGCCTCCATGCCGCCCAAAGCAAAGAGTTCCAGCTATTGGTGGACCGCTTCCGGGAGGACCCGGACGCTTTCGTGCGTAACTGCAAGGGCTATAAGCAGTGGGAAAAGAAGCAGTTCCTGCAAGCCCTTGAGGACTATCATATTGTTCCCGTAGCCGATCCTAACAACCCGACCAGCCTGCACCGGCTGGCCAAAGCTATGGCCATCAAGGAACTCCAGAAGGTCAATAAGGACCTTTATGATCCCGTGGCTGTGGACCTGCGGGTCATGCAGATCGCTGACATTGACCCGCAGGGCCTATTTAGGCAGACCCCGGCGACCCCGGCGCCTGATCCTCGGATGGTGGCCATTCAACAGAAGTCCGCACAGGCCGAGAAACAGGCCGAGATTCAGTTGCTTGAGACCCAGATCAAGGCACAGTCGGAAGCCGCAAAGCTTCAGGATAGTGCCGCTGAGCGGGCCAGCCGTGAGAAGCTGGAGCAGATGAAGCTTCAGCTTGAGATACTGAAGATACAGGAAGAGCAGATAATTCATAAGCAGCAGATGGCTAATGACACGGTTCAGGCCCATCACAAGATGGCTTTGGATCAGGCGCAGCAGCAACAGAAGATGCAGATGGATGCCCATGCCAAGCGGCAGGATATTATGGCTGAGCATCAGCGGAATCAGGCGAACCTGTATATGGAGGCCATGAAGCAGCATAACAAGCACCAGCTTGAAATGCGCAAGGGTCAGCAGGGCATCCAGATCGAGCACCAGAAGCATCAGGCCCAACTGGCGCGGGACGCACAGCAGCATACGCAAGAGATGCAGCAGCAGCGAGAGCAACATGAAGTTGATCTTGAAGCGTCCAAGAAGATGGCCGAAGCGTCGGCTAAGGCTGCTGGTCCAGCTGAGGCGCAGAAGAGTAAGAACGAAACCGAAGCCCATAAGCAACAGTTAGGGCATAATGAGAAGCGTCTTAAGATGGAAGAACAGAAACACAAGGTCGAGCTAACCAACGAAAAGAAGCTGGCCGCTGCCAAAGCTAAGTCGATGACTATGAAGAAAAAAAGTGATAAGAAGAAATCTGAGGACTAGGAAGGATAGATATGGCCCATCATTACCACGGTGACGTTAAGAAGTCTCGCTTTACGAAGATGCAGAAGATTGTCGGCCATGCCGACCATTATGAATGGCCCGGGGATAAGGCTGCTGATAGGGCCTATTACCAGAATCAAGACCTTGATCCCCTGACGCTGCCTGCTCAGGAAAGCATTGGCCCTATCCCTGCCGGTAAGCCTGCTGGCAGCCAAGTTGGAAAGAAATAATCATGGCGCATCCCTATAAGCACGTTGGTAAGGCCCACCCTCATTCCACTGAAAGGGTGCATAAGTTATTTGGCCATCTGCACCAGAAGAATGGTGAGACGGCGACCTATGCCACTGGTGGCGGGGTAACGCCGAAGACCAGTAAGCATCATGGCAAGACCTATGATGGCATGAAAAGCAAAGTCGCCAAGGAAGTTCCCGCTGGCGGCAAGTCCATGAAAAGACTAGACAAATATGCACGTGGTGGTAAAGTCAAGCATGGCGGTAAGGGCCACCACACCAAGATTAACATTGTGGTCGCCCCGAAGGCTGAAGGTCCAGCCTCAGCGGGACCAATGCCGGGTGGACCCCCGGCACCGATGCCGCCGAAGGCGCCTATGGCGCCGCCACCCTCTCCCATGGCTGGAGGTATGCCGGGGATGGGTGGACCGCCGATGGGTGCCCCCAAAGTCCCGGTTCCTCCCATGGGTGGTCCGGGGGGTATGAAACGAGGTGGTGCTGTGAAATCAGGTCCTAAGTATATCAGTGGTATTGCGAATCCCGAGAACATTGCCAAGTGGGGCAAGCGTACTTCTGAGAACACCCGCTATGCTTCTGGGGGTAAGGTTCTGACTCCTGAGACGGGTGGCTCCCTGACGGGCACGGCTCGTCTGGCCAAGGCCAAGAAGTACGGACTTAAGAAGGGCAAGTAGTGGCCGCCTCGTTCTTTCAGATAGTGGTGACGGCTTGGTTGGCCGTCATCAGCCCTCATAGCACTAAGAAGATTCATCCGGTCAGGCCGGTGACATTTACTTTTCCACAGTTATATTCCGCTGAAGAGTGTTACGAGAAAGCCCAAGAGTTTATGAATAGATACAAACCATTCGGCAAGGCCGAGGTGGTTTGTGTTCCTACGGATAAGCGAGAGATTTAATGCCCGTTGTGGCATGTAACCAATGTGGGACTGTGGTGGATAAGTCCACAAGTCATGTTAACCGTTCCTTAAAAGTTGGTTATAAAGTGTATTGCGGTCTGGATTGTTTCCGTATTTCTATGTCCTTAAAGACAAAGAAGGTGTATGGCCTATCTTATCGTAACCGCAAGCGAGAGGAGATTGCTGGGAGGCCAGCGCCGGACAAATGCGAAGTCTGTGGTGGTTCTGAGAGTAAAAACCGTAACGGTAAGTCGCGTATGCACTTTGACCACGATCACAAAACAGATAGGTTTAGGGGCTGGATTTGTGGCCCTTGTAATAGGGTTTTGGGACTGGTTAAGGACGATTCCGAGCGTTTGCGAGACTTGGCTGAATATTTGGAAAGACACAATGCTATTTTTGGTGAGGAGCCATAATGCCTATTAAAGGACAATCTAAAAAAGAAATAATGCATACGGAGATGAAGAAGTTCAAAGAAGGGGCGCTACATAGCGGGTCCAAGAAGGGTCCGATTGTGAAGAGCCGGAAGCAGGCCATTGCTATCGGGCTCTCCGAGAGCGGACAGTCCAAGAAGAAAAAATAGATTTGTCATGGTGAAGACACGTTTCCATTCCCGCTTAGAGGTATTAGTTGAGGAAGAGGTCCAAAAGATCACCGAGGAAATAATTGGGGGTATCTCCGACCTCAGCAACTATTTCCGTATGGTTGGCCGGATTGACGGGTTAAAAGGCGCTTTGCGCCTTTGCGAGGATATTGAAAGGGATTTAGACCAATGAGCCATGTCAAGCTCAACCGCCAAGCTATTGATGATGTTTCTAAAATTGCCGATTTGGCAGAACGTAAGGCCGCGATTAAGGCCAAAGTCGGGACTCTTGATGGCGTTGATGTGTTGTTCAACAGGATTCTGGTTGCCACCTATGTCCGTTCCAATATGACGCGGGGTGGTATTATTCTAACGGGGAACAACCTCGAAGAGGACGTTTGGCAGGGCAAGGTGGGTTTGGTCCTGAAGGTTGGGCCGGATGCCTTCAAGGATGACGATAGCTTTTCCTTCTATGGCCAGAGTGCCGATATCGGGGAATGGATCGTATTCAAGCCCGGCGATGGTTATCAGGTCGGGATTGGTGATTGGCCGTGTCGGATGGTTCGCGACACCGCTGTTTTGATGAAGGTTAAGAACCCTGCAATTATTGATAAGGATTAATAATGCCCAAGTTGAGACCCCCCGGAGGCCGTCAGGCCGCAGCAAGGTTACAGGTGCAAAATGATCCTGTGGATACAGAAGATACTGGGCGAGATATTGTATCAGCTGGCGAAGAGAACCTCGACGCCGATAGTAATGATGCCGCCGCCGAAGACCCCATCGCAGCCCTCAGAGCCGAAATTGATTCGCTCAAAAAATCGAATACGGATTACCTGAGCCAGATAGAGAAGGAACGGCAAGAGAAGCTGGAGGCCCAGAAGAGGTATCAATCTACGGCTGCCGAGGTTGGCAAGCTTCAGGAGCAGACTGTTTCGTCTCAGCAGGAGGCTATTAATGCGGCTCTTGCGGCGGCTCAGTCGGAGGCGGAGAGTGCTCAACGTGATATCGAAACGGCGACACAGCTTGGAGACCCGAAGGGCCAAGCTGAAGCATATCGTAAACTCGCACGGGCCGAGAGTAAGATTCTAACTCTAGAGCAGGGTAAGGAC
>Ga0335069_10016586_pt1 | contig 10270 bp, 5 predicted proteins | sample Lox_Sample_11_FD_206714 | JGI IMG/M metagenome (GOLD analysis project Ga0335069, IMG submission 206714) | Soil microbial communities from Loxahatchee National Wildlife Refuge, Florida, United States - Lox_Sample_1.1 | ecosystem: Environmental > Terrestrial > Soil > Wetlands | place: USA: Florida...
GCCACACGGGAAGATGGTACGACCTCGCTTTCGCGATATTCGACATCATGCCCCACTGAAAGCCGAAGACCTTGATGTAGCTGCGCGCCGTGAGATCGCCCATTACGCTATTGACAATCGCCGCGTCAGACTTGCCGCCATTGAAGGTGCCGAGCACGATCTTCGTGGTGAGGCCGGCGCTGGCCACCGCCTGGCCGAGATACTGACCGATGAATTTCGTATAGGTCTCCGGCACCCACCCGCAGGTTGGGTAGTTGCCGGTGTAGCTCGGCTCGTTTTGCGCCGAGATCGCTTCGATGGGGATCCCCTGCTGCGCATAGGCTTGCACGAATTTGACCAGGTACTGGGCCAATGCGCTCAAGCTGGCGTCGTCGTTCTTCATCGTCCCGCCGTCGAACATCGAAGGCGAAGGCCCGGGGGACGGCGGCCCGTCTTTCATCCAAGTCGGCGGCGTCCATGGGCTTGCCCAAAACCGGATGTTGGCCTTGACCGCCTGGGCCGCCTTGACAAAGGGGATGAGCCACTGCAGGTCACGGTCAATCGAGAAATGTGCCATCGAGACATCCCCGTCCACTTCGTCGAGGGTATAGCGATCGATTGCGTAGTCACTCGCCCCGATGGGGATACGGCCAAGGGCGAAGCGCGCCCCGTCGGCGCCATAGAGGAGGCGAATGGCGGCGTCTCGGTCCCCCGGGCTGAGCATCGACAAGTACTTCCATCCCATCTCGTTGAAGGCCCCGCCGAACCCTTCCCAGGTTTGCGCCGTGCTCGTGTCGATGACCGTCACGTCGGCTTTGTCGCTCGCCACCTCGGTGAGGGGCCCATCCGTCTGCCAATAGACACCCGGCGCCGAGGTGACCAAAACGTTGGGCGCCGTTCCCGTGGTCCCTGCCCCCCCGTCGCTGCCGCTGGCCCCGGCCGCGCTCAACGCCGACCCGTCGATGCAGGCGCCGGTGTCGCAAACCTGGCCCGGCGGGCAGACCGTGCCACAGCCGCCGCAGTTGAACACGTCATTGCCGTTCAACACGGCGCAGGCGGTTCCGCAGGCGGTCTCCTCCGCCGAGCAGCCAGGGCCGCAGATGTTGTCGCCGCAGAGCTGGCCGGCTTGGCAGGTCGTCGTGCAATCGCCACAGTGGGTGGCGTCGGATGGAACACACGCGCCGTTGCAAAGCATTCCCGCCACGCACTGGCAGGCACCGGCCTGGCAGATCTGCCCTGTCGAACAAGGTATGCCGCAGCCGCCGCAGCTCAACGGATCGGTCAGGACATCGGCGCAGTCCTCGCCACACGCCATCTGATCGACCGCACAGAGCGGCCCCTTGCTGCTCTGCTTGCCCCCGCAGGCCGCGGCGAGCAAGCCGAGTGCGAGGATTGCGCGAACCAAGCGGCTACCACGAACAAACATCTGCTGCGCCTCTTGAGGAAGTTGATCGATGCCCACGGCTCACCCTACCACTCTGTTCAGGCCGCCGGTAGCCGGTCGGCGCCGAGCCGCGGTGAAGCCAGGCGCGCTGGTCGCCTATTGCGCCGACAGAGTCAGCGTACCGGCATCCAGGGAAACCTCGTAATAGCCGTGATCATCCCAGGCCAGGGTCGTGCTGCCCTGCTTGAGAGTTCCCCCGTCGGTTTTCACCCGCAGGTACTTGCCGGGCGGGAACGGATCGTTGAAGTCGGAGGTCTTCCAGGTCCAGGTCTTGTCCGTTCCGGACGTCGTCGGGTTGATCTTCTTGAAGTTGTACTCCGCGATCCAGTAGGCCGAGACGTTCTCCACGGTATCAATCCAGATATTCCCCTGCGTCTTGGCCCAGCTCACGGCGGAGGTGAATTCCGTGATGCTGACCGGCTGGTATGCGCCTTCGGATTGATCGGAGCTTGGCGTATTGAAGCCGTGGACGAGGAACGTGACCCATTTTCCACCGGAGATCGTCGAGCTGATCGAGCTCTCCATGGCGGATGCCGCAGCGCCGGTAGCCGGGATGATGCAGGGAAGCGACCACTGCTTGCTGCTGGGGGCATCGGTTGCCGAGATGCCACCGCTGTTGCCCGCGCTACGATTGGTGAGGAATTCCTTCATCGGCGGGACCACGGTGGCATACGAGCCGTCGCCATTCGGCGCGGCGATGTCGTAGCTGGTAATCTGGTACGTGCTCTTGAGGAAGTCCTGGGCGGCCTGAATGTCGCTGGTGGTGGCTTGTGAGTTGTGGCTCTTCGTGTGGTTGGCCAACTCATGTCCATCTTTGAGCGCCTGGCCATACTTGGATGCCTGGCTCTTGCCCGTAATCAGGTAGAACGTGTAGCGAACGTTGTTGCCCTTGTCGTTCTCCGCCTGCAAGGCCTGGTAGTTGTCGAGCTGGGACTGATTGGCATCATCGAAGGTGAACGACACCGCGCTCTTGAAGCCAGCCCAATCCAGCACGGTGACCGTGGTGCCGCTGGCCGACGGCTTGGCCTGCCCGCTTGCACCCGCAGCCGGATAGCCCGAAGCTCCCACCGCGATCGCGCCGCCGCTGCCAGTCCCGGTCGCGCCACCCGTGCTGCCCGAGCCGCCCCCGACTGCTCCTCCCCTGCCGCCACCCGCGCCGGCCGCCCCGCCTGTTCCGGTTGTACCGCCGGCCCGACTCGTGCCACCGCTTCCGGTCGTGCCCCCGGCCGCAGTCGTCCCGCCGGTCGCGGTCATGCTCCCGCCCGCGCTCGTCCCGCCGCTCCCACTCCTGCCAGCGCCACCACCACCCGCGCTGGTGGTGGTTCCACCGGCGCCGGCACCGCCCAGAACCGCCGTGGTACCGGCCGCACTGCTGGCGCCGCCATTGCCCGCACCTCCCGAGCCGGCCTTTCCGCCGGTGCTGCTTGCCCCGCCGGAGTCGCCACCGCCCGGAGCCGAGGTTGCGCTGGTCTGGCCCGCCGCTGCGCCCCCCGTGCTCGAAGAACTTGCCGTGGTGGTTCCGCCCATCTGAGACTGGCTGCTGCTCGAGCCACCGTGGCCCCCCGTATTGCCTGGCGATGTCTCATTGGAATTCGAACACCCGGCGAGGATGCATGCGAGGACCGCCATTCCCGAGAGAAGTTCGCTTCTCATGTAACGTGCTCCTTTCCAGATCTCAGAGTCTTCCGTCTGCCGATGCTCGACAGACTTCGATTGACCGACGCGGCTGCGCGCATCCGCTGGCCGACGTCGCTCACCTTCAACCTGTAACATGGCTGTCGCTTTCCGGCTGTGACCCCGCCTTGCTGGTCGAGAGGCTTGGGCAATATGCGGCGAGCCATCGCACATTTGGACCAGTATCGCACATTCAGACCAGTCTAGCATCCTCAAGCCTTTCAGCTCCATGCTCGGCACCACATTGATTCACCAGCGGTTCCAGCAGCGAACAGCTCATGCTCGGCACCACATTGATTCGGCAGCGGTTCCCGAAGCGAAGCGCCGCGTCGGAGCGTACCGCGAAGGAGCATAGCCGCACCGGCACGGGCTTACAGTCACCCACCCTGGCACTCACATCCAGCTGTGCGCCCTCGCTTACTCGGCGACGACGGATGGCTCGGCAGGATTCACCTCTTGTGCGAGAGCCAACTTGAGGCGCGCAAGCTCGCGCAGCATGAAGGCCGCGCCGACCACCAGGAAGGGTAAGTCGGCCAGGGGGGCGGCGACGTACATGCCGTAGAAGCCAAGCAGACGAGGCAGCACGAGGAAAAGCAGGATGGCGAGAATCTGCCGCCCCAAGAGCAACACCGCGGCCTTGCGTGGCTCGTGCACGGCGAGGAAGTAGTGGGCCATGGTGCCGGTCAACCCAAACAGCGTGATGGGGACAACGAACCATGGCAACCCTCGCCGGACCATCTCGATCAGCTCGGGATCGGTTTTGCTGAAGAGCGATGCGACCGGGCCGGAGAAGATAGCCAGCCCGATGGAGAAGCAGATGCCCATACTGATGCACGCGACCAAGACGCGCACGAGCAGCTCGCGCACCCGGTTGAGACGGCCCGCTCCTTTGTTGAAACCCACGAGCGGCATCATGGCCTGCATCACTCCGAGCGATGGATGGATGAGCAGCATGGCGACCGTGTTGAGCACGCCGAGCGCCGCCAGGCCGCGACTGCCCGCCTGGCCGGCGGCGCCGTGATTGGCCGCGAGGAAAACCAGGGTGGCGAGGATCTGCATCAGTCCGAAGGGGGCGCCCAACGAGATGATGGCGTGGGCCGTCGCCCGATCGGCGCGCAGGAAACGCCGACGGATGTGCACCACGCTTCTTCGGCTCTGAACGAATGACAACACCAGCGAGCAGCCAATCACCTGAGACAGCGCGGTTGCCAGCGCGGTTCCCGTTATGCCCAGGTGCCAGTAGAACACGGCAAGCGTCGCGAGGCAGACGTTCAACGCGTTGCTGCCCAGCATGAACGCGAGGCCGAGCATGGGCCGGCCCTGCACGCGCAGGATGTTGCCCATCGAGATTAGCACGATGACGAAGACCTGCCCGATGGCCAGGATGCGCGCGAATGGGATCGCCATCGGCAGAAGCCGCGCGTCGCAACCACAGGTGAGAAGCAGTGGTCGCGTGAAGGCCCAAATCATCAGGGCCAGCACCGTCCCCGACGCAAACCCCAGGCGTACGCTTTGTCCAAGAACCCGCTCCGCGCTGTCGCGATCCTTTTGCCCGAGCAAGACCGCGATGCGATTGCCCGTGCCGGTCCCGAGCAACAAAGCGACCGCCATGCTCACGACGGCAAGTGGAAAGCAAGCCGTGACGGCCGCCATGCCGTCGGTCCCCACCCCGCGGCCCACGATGATCCGATCGGCGAACTGGTAGAGGGCGCTGGCCAGGAATCCGGCAATGGCCGGCAGCGAATAGCGGACGAGCAACCGGCCGACCGGCTGCTCGCCCATGTGTCGAACAGGATCCACGGGGTATGCGTGGCTAGCACATCGGAGCCCGACCTTGCAAGGCAGCCAGCGACGGGCCGTGCGTCAGTTGGCGAGCCCTGCCCCGCACCAGCGCCTCCTGAAATACCGCACGCGGCTCGCCAACGAGCTCGCAGATCTGGCCGGCGAATCTCGATCCTGCTCGTCGCGGCCGCCCGGATTCCGCTATCCTAGCCCGCCGTGAAAGGTGCCTCGCCCGAACTGGCTCTCGCGCGCACCGCGGGAGCGACCGCGCTCGCTGCTGATCGCGCGCAAGGGGCGCGCTTCGGCAGGCGCCGGCAGCGTGGCGGGCGAACCTCAGTCTTCGGCTGGCTCTGCCTTGTGCTGCTGCTGTTGCTGCTGAGCGGTCACCAATCCGCCCGAGCGCAATCGCAGCCGGTATACGGCGATCGACGAACGCTGGGCCGGCTCGAGCAGGAGTCGGTGGACGATGCGCTCGCCAGCCTGGGCCTGGCGATCGATCCGGCGCCGCGCGGAAAGATCATCGGCCGCATCTACGCCGTCACGCAGGACGTGTTCTCGTCGCGCGACTGGCACTTTCGCTGGCTCAACCTATTTCACCGCACCACCCGCCCCAAGATCCTCGAGCGCGAGCTGCTGCTCAAGTCCGGACAGCCGTGGGACGACGCATTGGCCGAGGAGAGCACGCGCAACCTCCAGTCGCCGCTGCCTTTCACCATCGCCGGGCAGGAGATGTGGGCGCCCGATCTCTCGAGCGTGGTTGTCATCTTGCCTATCCAGTCGCCAATCCCCGGCCAGGTCGATCTGCTGCTGGTGACGCGAGACCTGTGGAGCTTGCGCTTCAACACGGATTACGAGTTCCAACAGAACACGTTCACGCGGCTCGAGACGTCCCTGTCCGAGAACAACCTACTCGGGTGGCGCAAGTACCTGGCCGCGGCGTTTGGTTTCGACCAGGGCGCGTACCACTATGGGCCGAGCTATGTCGATCCGAACATCCACGGAACCCGCCTGACCCTGTGGACCTCCGCGAGCTTCTATTCCTCGCGCTCGACCGGTCGCTACGAGGGCGACTACGAGCTCGCATCGCTGCACTATCCGCTCTACTCGCTCGCCTCGCGTTGGGGCGGGGGCGTGGACGTGATCCACCAAGACGTCGTGCCGCGCGTCTTCGAGGGCAATGACCTGCGTCTGGTCGACCTGGCGGACGCCCCCGGCGTTCGCATCCCGTACGAATATCGACGGCGCATCGTCACGGTGGACGCGAGCGTTGTTCGCTCCTTCGGCGCGAACCTCATCCAGCGCGTGACCGCGGGCTATCTCGTCGATGCCCATCGCTCGGAAGTGCTGCCGGATTTTGCGGGCGACGCGAGCCAGGCCCGACTTTTTCTCGCGCAATGGGCGCCGGCAACCGAGCTCCGATCCGAGCCGTACCTCGGCTACGAGCTGTTCACGCCCCGCTACGTTGTCCTGCGCAACCTCGGCACCTTCGATCTGCCCGAGAACCGTCAGGTGGGAATCGGGCTGCGGGCGCGCATTTCCGAAGGGCTGCCCGGACTCGGCGCCGACTTTGGCGCGTTGGGCTTCGGCGCGATCGTGGGCGCCGCCTCCGCGGTCGGCGGCAGCTATCTGTCGCTCAACCTCGGCGCCTCGGCGCGTTTGCGTTATGAAAGCCATAGCCTCATTGATCAAACGGCGGGGATTGCCGGATGCGCGGCGACGCCGGTCCTGGCCGGCGCATTGCGAATCCTCGCCGAGGCCGAGATCGACAGCAAACGCGCCGACACGCTGCACACGCCGTATGTGTTGGGCGGCGCGATGGCGGCGCTCGGCTACCGAATCGGTGAGCTCAACGGCGCCGCCGCCCTACGTGGCTACGAAGTCGGCGAGTTCATTGGAACCACCGTGTTCGTGGGCCATCTCGAGCTGCGGACCACCGCGCTGGCCCTCGCATCGCAAAGAGTGGGCGGGGTCGCCTTCTACGACGTCGGGCACGCCGCGAGCTCGCTTTCGCACTTGCTTCCGCGCCACGATGTCGGCGTTGGCGTTCGCTGGCTCATCCCCCAGCTCGATTCCGCGGCCATCCGCGTGGATTGGGCCGTGCCTCTCAACGACGGCGTGGTGATGCGCGCGGGCCTGCCGGGGCGAGCTTCCGCGGGCTTCCAACAGGTATTCTAGCTAGCGAAGCGTGCCTCAACCCGTCGAGGGGACAACGGCCGACGATCCGGGCCGAATGGCTGGCTTATCGGCCGGATGCTAAGGGACATCCGGATCCTCACCCTAGCGAAGCGCATTTCGAGATCTGTCTCACCTTCTTTCAGGTGCCCTATGAGGGAGTCTAGCGCGCCTTCAGCGAGCTGGCGGCGGGGAATGAGGTCACCGGCAGTACCACACGTCCCGGCGGGTGCTCGTGGCCACTGCGGGCCTTGGCCACCCATTCGATGGCCACGCCCGAGGTGGGCGGCATGATCACGGTGGCGGTCATACGTCCCTCGCGAACCAAGCGGCGACCAAACTGCTCCGAGCCATCGCATCCAGTTATCGGCGCGCGGTCGAGCGGCAGATTCCTCCGCGAAGCGGCGTCGCGCAGGGCCTGCCGCATGCCCAGGGCCATCTCGTCGTTGTGGGCCACGAAGATGCTCGGAAGATCGTCTGGGCCGACCGTGGATAGCCAACGCTCCACCTCCATGCGCGCGCGTTCGCTGGTCCAATCCGCGCCCAGCTCGGTAATGCTGAAGTCGCTGGCCAGGATCTCCTTGAGCCCCTGCAGCCGCTGCTGTGCCATCTCGGTGTTCATGGGTCCGGTCACGCACAAGACCTTGCCACCGCGCCCCAACAAGGCGCGCACGTGGCGCCCTTGGATCCGGCCGATCTCCACCTGATCCGGGGTGACCACGAACAGCGCACGGTCTTGAAATTGATCGTGAACAGCGTCGACGAAGTGGCCTTCGTTGAGCAGGGCGAAATCCAGGCCTGCCTCGGCGGTTTCGCGCACCAACGGAGCCAAGACGTCGTCGCGCACGCTGGATACGAGCACGGCCACCAGGTGTTTGCCCGCGGCGGTCTGGATGGCCGCCCTGATTTGCCCGACCTGCTTGTTCGCGTCGTTCTGGGCAGATTCGATGGAGATTTCCAGGCCGTGCCGCTTGGCCTCGCGTATGCCGAGTTCCCTGAGCAACTGCTGGTAGTTGTTGTCGTTCGAACGAAGAAACAGTCCGATGGTACCGGCCATGATCATATCTTCGCATGAAAGCGCCCGCTCCGCGTAGCGCTGGTTTGTGGATGGCTGCGTGCTCTCAGGTGCTCGCGCGTTACATCGTGACTTCGTCTAGCCGGAGGCCGGCCTGGGGAGCTGCAGCTTCTTGCCGCCTCAGTATCAGTCGATCAACTTGCCGCGCTCCCCCAATGCCCGGAGGAAGCTCGCGTACGCGCTTGCTGCCCACGAGCTGAGGTACACTGCCGCGGTGATCGCGACTCGGCTCAACAGCTTTTCCGCCACTCCAACCAGGGGCAAGCTCGCTACGCTCTCGGCACAGACCTCCCACCCCGACTTGCGTGGGCGATATCCCTCAAGTTGTTGGAGAAGCTTGTCCATGGCATGGGCGAACGCGACCCACCATCTGGGGCAGTGGCTAGCAGGCCTTTCGGACGCGTGGCTGACCTTGCTGGTGGCGCTGTTGCTCTTCGTTCTGGCGGCGTGGCCGCTCTTGCTGGTGGACCTGCCGCCCTTTCAAGACCTGCCCCATCATGTGGCGACGTCGCACATCGCCGCGCACCCCGACCTCTACCCGGAGTATGTCTTCAACGGCTTCTTCAAGTCGAATTCGCTGCTCACTCTCTGGCTTCACGTGGTGGGGCGCCACGGGCTTTTCGGGGCTGCGCGGGGCTTCACCGCCATGGTCCTGGCCATGAACGCTCTCGCCCTCCCGCTCTTCGTGTTGCGTTTTGCGGGACGGCGCAGTCTGCCGGTCGCGATGCTCTTCGTCTGGCCCTTGGTGCACGGCTTTTTCGTTTCCATGGGCATGCTGAACTTCGTGTTCGCATTTGCGCTCTCGTTGATCTTGTTGACGGTGATCGATCAGCAACGCGAGCGCCCCACCCTGATGCGCGGTCTTGGCATCGCCGCTATCGCGGGCGGGATCTGGTACGCGCACCCGTTTCCAGTTGCGGTCGTGGTCGGGCTCGTCGCCCTGCACGTCGCCTCCCGCTCCACCTGGCAGGCACGAATCAGAGCAAGCTTCGAGCTTCTGTCACCGCTTTTGGTGGCTGGGCTCCTGTCTCTGGTGACTGCGCAGCGGCACCTGGTGAAGGTCGAAGGGTCCTCGGGCGTGGCCTCTGCCGCGGCTCTCTACCTCAATCCGTTGGAGATCGTGAGCCACCTTTGGCTCGACGCTTCCGGCGCACTCACGCGCTGGGGAAGCATGACCATCGTTCCAGCACTCATGCTGCCGTATCTCGTTTGGAAGCATCGGGCGGGCAGAGCCGGGCGCCCGTTCTTCTCGATGCCGGCCCTCGCGGTTCTCGCTGCCGCCTATGTCGCCCTGCCCGTGACGCTGAGCAATTGGTCGTATCTCCACTGCCGGCTGGTTCCGTTCTTGTGGGTGGGGCTCGCCTTGCGCCTTCCAAGCACACTGCCTCGGTCGGTCGTGGGTGTGCTCGTGGCCTGCGCGCTGTCGTTTTCGGCGGTCACGGGCATCGACTACGCAAGGCTGGACCGTGACCGAGCGGAATTCACGGCTGGAATGCATGCGGTGCCAGCGCGAGCCACGTTGCTTCCGTTGCTGTTCGAGAAAAGCAAGACCAGTGATTTCACGGCAAGCCTGACCCACGCTTGGGGGTACTACACCGTGGTGAAGAACACGTCCGCGCCGCTGGTATACGCGATGGAACGCTCCTACCCGATCATCTACCGTGAGTTTCCACCCGATGCGATCATCCAACCTGCCCTCGACCAATTCGCCGAGTTACACGCTACCCCTGCAACCGTGTGCAAGATCTTTCGCCACTACCCCGTCGAATCGTCGTGCGCAGCGGTTTGGCGCACCTTGTGGAATGCGTTCTGGCAGCAAGCAGAGCCGCATTTCAGTCACTTGCTCACTTGGGCCATCCCACCCGAAGCACGGTCCGTGATCCCCGAAAGCTATCATCGCATCTTCGCAGCAGGCGATCTCGAGATCTACGAACGAAGGGACAAGGCCATCGCCGGGCATTGAGCACCATTTCGCGGCAGAGCTCAGAAGGACGCGCGCGACCGCTCTCGCCGGTCCGTGCAACGAAGAGGCTTGAGATTCTTGCGACCGATCCCAGGCGAGGAGTGTGACCCGATTGGTCTTGGCAGTTGCGCTGGTGTCGTGATAGGTCCATGACGTGAAGCGCTCTTGGTCTGCCTGCTCT